>Ga0157290_10000015_pt1 | contig 83348 bp, 62 predicted proteins | sample NitcycUS149409B1_FD_108389 | JGI IMG/M metagenome (GOLD analysis project Ga0157290, IMG submission 108389) | Soil microbial communities from Arlington Agricultural Research Station in Wisconsin, USA - Nitrogen cycling UWRJ-S149-409B-1 | ecosystem: Environmental > Terrestrial > Soil >...
GAAGCTGGACGCGACCGGTCTGGATGAAAAAGATAAAAAAGCGCTGCTGGAGCACAAAGCAAGCTTCGATTTCATCCTGAGCACCATTCCCGAAGAGCACGATGTAATGCCCTTCCTTCCGTTGCTGAAGAGGGATAAGGCGCTGGTGATCGTCGGTGCCTTGGAAGAGATGAAGGCCGTCAACAATCAGCAGGTAGCCTTCCATCGCAACACCGTGGGTGGATCGCTGATCGGAAGCATCCGCGAGACGCAGGAGGTTCTGGAGTTCTGCGCGGAACACGGCATTGGACCGGATATTGAAGTCATCGAGATCAAGGACATCAACGACGCCTACTCCAAGGTGGAGGATGGCGATGTCCGCTTTCGCTATGTGATCGACATGTCTTCCCTGAAAAAGGAAGCATAGATCCACAAGCCTTCGTTCCAGATAACGATGGAATGGGGAATAGCTTGTGGTGAATAATGGCCTCCGTCGCGGAAACCTCCGCGCGGAGGCCGTTTCTATGGCGATGAAGTCACAGTTAATCTCAGGAATCCAGTATCGCGACTGTGTGAAGATGATCGATTGGTTATGCGATGCGTTCGGATTCACAAAGAATGCGGTGTACTCGAATCCGGACGGCAGCGTGGCGCACGCTCAGTTGACCCTGGGCGACGGCATGATCATGCTGAGTTCCTATCCGACCGAAGGCCCACTGAGGCCTTTTTTCGCCATGCCGGATGAGATCGGCGGCCGGGAGACTCAGACGTGTTGCGTCATCACAGAGGACTGCGACGCGGTCTACGCCAGCGCGAAGGCCGCGGGAGCGAAGATCATTCTGGATCTGAAGGAGCAGGACTACGGAGGGAAAGCCTTCTCCTGCGCGGACCCGGAGGGACACATCTGGCACGTCGGCAGCTACAACCCCTGGGCATAGACCCAACTTCGAAGCTTATGAAACCACGAGAGTCAAAGTGGAACTAGCATCCCTCCCGCACATCGCAAAAAGCGCGATGTACGGGGCACCCAGAGTTCTAGTCCAGCGCGAGATTCACATCTCGAACGAGATTCCGCAGATAACTGCGGCGATTGAGCGTAGCGACCATCTCATCCTTCGCGGCATCTTTCGCGCCATCGTCGCCGGAGTCCACAGCCGCATCCCACGATTGCCAGAGCGCTTCCAGTTCCCTGCCCGAAGCCGCGAGCATCGCGGTAAAGTTCGTCTTCGCCGTTTCGAGATCCTTGCGAAGCTGCGGGTCGTCGTCGCCTCCAGCCTTGGCCATCTTCATCTCTTCCAGCCGCATATTCAGCTCAAAGGCCTCTTCCAGAAGGTCGGGGGGAACAATCTGTTTTTTTGCCGTGCCAGAGGCCTTTGCGGCCTCGGTCGCGCGGACGGACTGCTCTTCCAGTTCAATCCCTTCGAGTTCCAGCAGATACTCCGTGCGGCGGATGGGATCCTTCAACGCACGGTAGGCATCGTTCAACAGGGAAGACTGTTCTGTCGCGGCAGCCTGCTCTTCCGGAGATTTCGAGGCGAAACGATCCGGGTGGAACCTGCGCGATAGGTTATAGAACTCTTTCTCCAGCGCGGTGGCATCGAGGTTGAGCTTGGGAGGGAGCGAGAAGAGTTCGAAATAAGTCATTGAGTTGTTAGTTTCTGGTTGTTGGTTTTTAGTTGTGGAGGAAGCCGTAAGCTGCGGATCAAAAGGGACCGTGGGATTTAACGTTGGCGATCACAGCTTCGAGAGGCGCGGTCTGTTTCCGGTAAGCGGCGAGGATGCACGACTTCCCTGCGCCGCAGCGGTCGCGTTCAGCGGGAAATGCCTGCTGCTGGTCGTAGAGACTGCCCCGCGCTCCCATGGCGACGAACTGGGTAGCGATTTCGAAGTAGGCGGACATGCGCGCGTCGGCCTGGAGAAGGCTGGGAGTGCGGCAGATGGTGCGCTCGGTGAGTGTGTTTGCCTTGGCGCAGTTGAGTGGCGCTGCTGCGTGGGCAGCGGAGAGAGCCGACGTCAAGATGAGAGCAGATATTCTGAATTTCATGTCGGGTGGAGCTAGGCGGAGAAGCTGGAGCCGCAGCCGCAGGATTTGGTGCTGTGCGGGTTGATGAAGTTGAAGCCCTGGCGCATCAGCGTCTCCTCGAAGTCAAGAATCATTCCAGAAAGATAAAGGAACGACTTCGGATCGACGAAGATGCGAACCCGCTCCGAATCCTGCTCGAAGGTCCAGACGCGGTCGCGCTCGCGTGGCTGCGAGTCGAAGCGGATGTTGTAAGAAAGCCCCGAGCAACCACCGCCGGTGATGCCGAGACGAAGACCGCCCTGTTCAGGCGAGACGTTCTCCTTCTTCATCGCATTGCGAATGCGCTTCAGAGCCTTCTCCGTCACTTCGATGCTGGCGGCCTTGGCGCTGGCCTCCGGAGCGGAGATCGCAGGCACGATCGGGCTCGACAGCTTCCCTGCCTCGGCGGCTGGAGCGGACATCGCGGTACTGGTGGTCGTGCTGATTCCGACGGTCGACATACTCTCCAGTTTAGATGATCGAAAGGGCGTAAGGGTGCGGTTCCGGATTAGTCTACGCAGATACACGAAGGCCCCACCTTCGCAGAGGCGAAGGTGGGGCCGTAAGGAATTGCTTAGTTGACTGCTGCGCCTACGAGGACAGCTTCGCTCTCAGGCTGGCCGTTCTTCTTTTTCCAGTCGCCGATAGCGGCACGGATCGCGTCTTCCGCGAGCACCGAGCAGTGGATTTTTACCGGGGGAAGCGCGAGTTCCTTCACGATATCCGTGTTGGAGATCGCGAGAGCCTCGGCAACCGTCTTGCCCTTGACCCACTCGGTAGCGAGCGAGGAGCTGGCGATGGCGGAGCCACAGCCGAAGGTTTTGAACTTTGCGTCTTCAATGATCTGTGTGGTGGGGTTCACCTTGATCTGGAGGCGCATGACGTCGCCGCACTCCGGAGCTCCGACGAGGCCGGTGCCGACTTCGGTGGACGCCTTGTCGAGGGTGCCGACGTTGCGGGGATTCTCGTAGTGATCGACTACTTTATCGCTGTATGCCATGATTCCTGTCCTCCCTTTCGGGTGTGTGCTTAGTTTAGATGCTTCAGGGCTCTTCTTTGAACCTTTATTGAACCCGGTTGATACGGTAGTTAGCTGTTGACCTCGGCCTTGGCGTATTTCCTGTATGCGAAAAACCAGGTAATTGCGCTAAAAGCCACTGCGCTAAAGGCCGATCCCGCGAGCGTATCTATGTCGATAGGCTTCTTATCCCAATAGAATCTATACGCTACGTTTGTGACGAAGTACGCCACGAACGGGAAAAGAAAAGTCTTGAGACCGGGCGCCTTCATTCCATTCCTCTTAGTGAGCAGCCCACTCGATCTTGGTAAGGTCGATGCCTTCCTTCACCATTTCGTACAGAGGGCTGAGCTCGCGGAGCTTCAGGACCACGTCAATCAGCTTGTCCGCAACGTAATCCACTTCAGCTTTGTTGTTGAAGCGGCCAAGTCCGAAACGGATTGAGGAGTGAGCCACATCGTCGCCAAGTCCAAGAGCCTTGAGGACATAGCTTGGCTCCAGGGTGGCCGAGGTGCAGGCCGAACCCGAAGAAACCGCGATCTCGTTGATGCCCATCAGAAGCGACTCACCCTCGACGTAGACAAAGCTCATGTTGAGATTGCCAGGCAGGTGATGCTCCATGTTGCCGTTGACGTGGACGTAGTCCAGGGCCTTTTCGAACTTGGCGCGGAGGTAATCGCGAAGCTCCGTGAGGCGTGCGATCTCTTCCTGCATCTCCTTGCCCGCAATCTCGCAGGCTTCGCCCAGACCGACGATCCCGGGGACGTTCAGCGTACCGGAGCGCATACCGCGCTCGTGTCCGCCACCGTCGATCTGCGAGGAGATCTGCACGCGCGGGTTGCGGCGACGAACATACAGAGCGCCAACACCCTTGGGGCCGTAGATCTTGTGGCCGGAGAGGGAGAGAACGTCGATGTTCATGGCCTGCACGTCGACGGGGATCTTGCCGACGGCCTGCACAGCATCCGTATGGAAGAGAACACCCTTCTCGTGGCAGAGCTTACCGATCTCGGCGATCGGCTGAATAACGCCAATCTCGTTGTTCGCAAACATAATCGAGACGAGAATCGTCTTGTCGTCGATGGCGCGGCGGAGGTCTTCGATGTCGATCAGACCATCGGCCTGCACCGGCAGATAGGTCACACGATAGCCGTACTTCTCCAGGCGCTTACAGGTGTCGAGCGTAGCCTTATGCTCCGTTACCTGGGTGATGATGTGGTTGCCCTTTTCCTTGTACATCTCGGCGATACCCTTGATGGCAAGGTTGTTGGACTCGGTCGCGCCGGAGGTAAAGATGATCTCCTTGGCGGTGGCGTTGATCAGCTTCGCAATCTGCTCGCGCGCCTTATCCACGCCCTGCTCTGCCTCCCAACCGAAGGAGTGATTTCGGCTGGCGGCGTTGCCGAAGATCTTGGTCATATACGGCATCATGGCTTCCAACACGCGCGGATCGAGCGGCGTTGTGGCATGGTTGTCCATGTAAATCGGAAGTGTGACGCCTGTGGGAACCGAAATGCTGGTGCTCATCTGTGTTTCTCCTGAATCTTTTGTTAGAGGCCGATGGAAACGAGCCCACCGGCTACGGCCGCGTGCGCATCCTGGTGCGCTTCGGCAGGGTCTACAAGGTCAGAGATCCGGATACCGCTAAGCAGGTCCTTAATACTGTCATTCACCTTGCGCAGAGGTTCTTTGATGGTGCAATGACCCGCCAGGTCGCAGGTTCCATGAATCGTGATGCAACTTGTAATAAAGAGAGGCCCGTCGATTGCACGAATGACCTCAAACGCTGTGATCTCTCCTGCGGCGCGCGCCAGGGAATATCCGCCATTTGTTCCTGCGTGCGAGACCAGAAGACCCGCTCGCGCCAGGGTCTGCAAAATCTTGGCCAGAAGCTGCGGAGGAATATGGTAAGCCTCAGCAATATCCTTCGCGGACTGGGCGTGAGCCGGAACGGACTCCGGATGCTCGGCAGCAGCAACAGCCTGTTCGGCGAGGTACTTGAGGGCCATCAGGCCATAATCGGCTTTTTTTGTGAGCCTAAGCATAGTTTGAGGTCCGGATGGAACTCGGACTCTTTTAACTGTATGCCTCTATTCCCTGCTGCGCAATCTTCTTTGATAACTATTATCGAAGCGTGCACCTCACATGGTGCAACTTCTATGCCAGAACGGAACTGCTGCGTTCGCTGATTCTTCGGGTCACGATCCAGGCATACTGCGCCGCGGAGAGCGGTGCGAGCCAGGCAATCGAGACGACCAGGACATAGTCCACATGGCGAGGCAGAATATGTGGCCAGACCTGTTCGCAGAGGACGACGAGGACAGTAATGATCTGGGCAAAGGTATTCAGTTTGCCGAGGAGGCTGGGACGGAAGTCGCGCAGGGTGTTCGTTGCGTAAAGCAGGGTCGAAATCAGCAGAATGCCGAAGTCGCGCGAAAAGACGAGTACCGTGACATATCGCGGCACCAGCGCCATGTGGGTGATCGTAAGGAAAAGCGTGGAGAGCAGAAGCTTGTCCGCAATGGGATCGAGGTACTGCCCAAGCCGCGTGCTCTGCCCGAGCCAGCGGGCAATGCGCCCATCCAGCGCATCGGAGATGCCCGCCGCAACGAAGAGCGCGAGGGCAACACCATACCGGTGGTCAAGAATCTCGATGACCGTAAACGGAATGATGAAGAGCCGCATCAGCGTGAGCAGATTGGGCGCGGCGCGAAGCTGTTGCAGGAAAGACATCAGGATGCGTGTTGGAGGACCATGCCCATGCTAAATCAGAGGATGCGCGACACAGGGCTGAAGTCATGGGTTTGCCGCAATGGCCCGCGGGAAGTACACTAAAAAGGTTGAACGCAGGTGCCTGCTCCTTCGGTGAGCGGCCGCCGCAAGAAAACAGCGCAGGCGCGTAGCTCAGTTGGTTAGAGCGCTACCTTGACACGGTAGAGGTCAGCGGTTCGAATCCGCTCGTGCCTACCATATTTAAACCGTAAGAAACAAAGAGCTAAACCGGAACCCGGCAGTCAGGAATCGACTGCGTTTAAGGGCACCGAAAAGGCACTTTCGCGATCATTAGCTTGCAGTTCTTTGAGTGCAAATGCGAGACCCCTCCATGATCGGAAGGGTCTCATTTCTGCATCTGCGACTCAACTTGCCTTCTTCATCACAAACAGCCCGTTCGTATGACTCTGCGCTGCGCGTTTCGCAAGGTACAGCTCGACAGTCGTTGGAGAACGATCGACCTCTGGGTTGCTAAGTTCGTTCGCCTGAAAATTCCCCACGCTTCGCTCACTTTGACTTTACGGGTCGGGGTCTTGCACGGCATTGATTTCAGCGCGCAGGTTCTCGATGGCCTGCCTCACATAGGCCTTGGTTGGTACCGAAAGACGAATACATTGCAGTAGGTTGTTGCCTCATTTTCTCCAGGTCGGATTCGTAAAGGCGCCGTCACTTGCCACGTCCCACAGGGCAACGCGAGCCCACTTCCATCCAGGTGCATCTACGTTCCATTCGAAGCTAGGGTGCTCAAATTCTCCGGTGTCACTCAGGTCAAAACGTTTCATGTGAGTCTCCTTGCCGTCACCCCATACGACTTCTGCGGCGCGCAAAGGAAATGTTGTTTCTGCATTGAGTTTCACGCGAATCGTCTCGCCCGGACCCGCGGCGAGAGTCGACTTCGGAATCACAATTTCCCCCGTTGAGATGAAGCTCTTTCCTTCCGCAACGGATTCCAGGAGCGAGATAGAACGGTCTGTCCCCGGCAAGCTTTTTGCTTCTACGTAATTGATGTTCATGTGGGCATAGATCTCATCGCTGCTGCTCAGTTGGAAGACGTCAACCTCGCCAAGCATAACCTTACGGAGCCCTAAGTTATTAAGATCGTCGATCGTTTTGAATGCGCGCTCTCCCAGGCGAATCGAAGCTAAGTCTGAAGGTAGCGCCTTCCATCCTGTGCCAAGGTAGCGCGGGTCGCGAAAGTAGTTCGTATCCAGAATCTTGTCAGGGTATCCCGTAGATCCTTTCGTACGAGGGTGAGTCTGATAGGCGTATCCATGTTCCGTCTGCACAAGTTTCCACATGTCTTCGGCGCTTCCGACCCGATACACGGTGCCGTATTTTGGATCGGGTGTTGCAAAAGCTTCTCCGGCGGATCGCTTCATCATCCAGTAGACCGGCTTAGGGAAGGTCAGGGACCAATGTCCTCCCAGATAGACATCGGCCTCTTCGGCAGGGATGAGCAGAAAACGGGAGTCCGATTGTTCTCGGCAGGCTTTGTAATAAGCTTCGATCTCACGCAGGCGCAGGCCTGTCGTATCGGAAGGATGTCCATCGATATGGAAGTCCATAATCATTGCGGCGTCCACCCCGATCCGCTCGAGAGCAGGCTTGAACGGGGGAACCCACGCGGAACCATTCGCTACGGCCTGTTCCGTGAATGCGAAGTGCCAGTGGGGAGAGAATGTCACGTATCCGTCAAGATGCGGGAAGGTATCCTTGTGTGTATAAGCGAGCACACGATTCAGAGTTTCAGGCGCTGCGCCACTTCCGAGAAGAAAGAAGATTCCCATCTCCTGCTCCGTGCCAGGAGGAGCGTTCATCCACGGATAGATTGCAGTGTTGTCGTCGAGCGGCTGCTGTATCCCAAGACCCACTTTGCCACGCCATGCGCTGTACCAGGCATATCCCATGTTCGTCGTGTAATCGCGTGCGAAGAGATAACGATGCGGCGCGGGAAACGCCACAATACTCCCGGAACCTGTCTTCGCCGCGACCGCGCGATAGTGGACCTGCAACGTATGGCGCTCCGAGCCATATGGCGAAGTGATGCTTTGGAGCTTCCCTTCCGCGTCGTAGTAGACAATGTTCGAAGACATGTTGATCCCGGGCCGACGATCAGCCTCTGAACTCATCTGGAGCCCGGCATCGTAGGTATATGCGATATTGGGTTCGTTCGTCTTAAGCACGGCGACCTGCTGGAAGAGAGTACTTCCCGGGTAAAAGACATAGCGCAATGTCCCGGTAAAGATCCCCATCTCCATCCCGCTGAAAGAGATCTCCACGCGATTCCCAATAGAACGTGCCGTTGCTGTTCGAGGATGAAAGCTCTGCATGAAAGCGCGCGTGCCTTCACGCGATGCAGGAGGAAAATCGAAGAAGGCATCCCACCCTCCGGTGCGGACGCCCACAGTGCATCGATAGACGGGAATAGCTTTCTCCACGACATTCTTGCCGTTGACCGCGATGGATGTGATCAATGGCGCTTTATCGTCAAGGGAGAAGGTAGCAATCCACTCCTGCTTGGCAGCGTCACTCCAGCGAACAGTCAGTGCGTTTTCTCGTCTTTGCACTTGGATTGGACCATGCTGAACGACAGAAATATCAGTAGCAATGACCTCAGAGGCAGCAGGCCTCCACGGAGTGAGTAAGAGGCAAAACAACAGAATGCATTTCCACATGAGTGGGATCCTTGCTCTTGTTAGGTTTTGATTGACTCGTGATAGCCACGCGGTTTCCGGAGAGTGGCTTTCCCTCTCCGGAAAACCGTCGGTCTAGAAGCGGATGCGCGCGGTAATCTGCGAGTTTCTCGCTCCCGTGAGGGTGGTGGTGGGCACGCCAAAGAGGTTGTCCGTCGGATTGACGGAAGGAAGACCAAACTGGTGACGGTTGAAAGCATTAAGCATCTCGAACTTGAGTTGAAAGTCGAGCCTGTCACTGATAGGTGTGTTTTTGATAATGCTTATATCTTCGTTCATGTAACCCTGCAGGCGGAGCGCCGTCTCCACGCGCGAGATGTTGCCGAGTTGGTAGGCGCCGCCACTGCGTGCAGCATTGGGATCGATAAAGGCGCCGTTCACCGGATCCTTCGTAACCGTCTGATTGAACAAGCTATTCACGGAAGAGTCCGCCCCCTTACTGGTGACGATAAATGGATTGACCGTTCCCGCCTGCGACGCAGCACTGCGGAACGTGCTGCCGGACCGTTGATTGAAGCGGATACAGTTATCCCAGCCAGGAATTGACGACGCGCAGCCAAAGGAGATGGGTGTACCCGATTGGTAGCGAAGCACGGCTCCGACCTGCCACCCTCCCGCCAAATAACTTGCAAAGCCATGGTTCAGAAACATCCGGTTTCTTCCAAAAGGAAGCTCCTGGATAAAGCTGGTGACGAAGACATTCGGAACGTCCTGCGTACTTACGGATTTCTCGCCCTTGAGATTCGTTGGGTCTTGGACCGCACTGAGGTTATTCGTATTCAGCACGATACTGTCAGCGTTGGTGAAATTTCTCGACCACGTGTACGAGACCTGCAAATTCAAACCGTTGCGGAAGCGACGCTGCAATGAGGCCAAAAGGGCGTGATACGTCGATTGGCCATCGTTCTGCAAACAGCAGCTTGTTTGAATCTGTTGATATTGCGGAAAGGGACGCAGCGCCTGCGCCGTCTGTACGTTGTTGCCGAAGACCGAATAAAACCCCGGAAAGGGAGCAGTGACCCCCGCCGAGTTCGACGTCAGAGTGCGGTTCAGGTTATCGCCGAGGGCAAAGGCGCTCTTGGGAACATTATTAATGTTTTCAAGATTGGAGCGCAGCTTGTTTCCTCGCTCACCCGCATACCCCAAGGTAAAGATAAGGTCAGGTGCTATCTCCTGCTGGATTTGCAGGTTCCATTGCTGCGTCATCGCAGGACGATTCATATCTTTGCGAATGTAATTCGAGGCAACCACCTGTCCAAGGAAGTAACTTGGATTGAGTAGCGGTGGTGGAGTAAAGGCAGGAAAGCCGTTGGAAAGATCGAAGGCAGGAGAGAAAGAGTTATTACTCGTGAAAGAAGGGTTAGCTTTATAGCCAGTATTCATCTGGCTGCCACCGTCGGAGTAAAAGAGCGGGGCATAAAGGATGGAATAACTTCCCCGAATCACGAGCGTGTTATTCGTACTGCTGGGCGTGTACGCAAACCCCAGGCGCGGTGCAACATCTTTATACCAGGGGCTGATCCACTTAGCATCGCAGTTACAGTTCGTGCCGAAGAGAAGCGCGCCGGGCTTTCCCGTTGCAGGATCAATGGCGGATTCGCTGAAATTTGAAGTGCGGCTACGCGCCTCGCTGCGAGGCAAATCCACGTCATAGCGAACACCAAGATTCAGTGTGAGGTTTGGCAGGATCTTGTAATCGTCCTGGAAGAAGACAGCCCAATACGAAGAGAGCCAACGGGGCTGGCTGGAATAAAGACTGATCGAGCCGGAGGAAGGCTGGCCGAGCAGCAGACTGGCGAAGCCATTGCCGCTATTCGTTGTAGCCGCACTCACAGCATAGCCGGCTGTCTGCGCACGCCCGAAATTCAAACGCGGAAGAGGCCCGTTGAAAGTAAGGAGCTGCTGGAAGCGATAGTCCCCGCCCACGCGGAAGTTGTGATGACCCTTCTGGATGGAAAGGGTATCGGCAAACCGAATCCCGTTATCGACAGGATCGCCAAAGTTGCCACTATTAAGTACGGGTATAGATTCGCCGACCGTTGTGATCGGGAAGGAAGGAGAGTTGAAATTGGCAATTCCGAGCTGCGCGGAGTAGTTCGTCGTGCCGCCCGAAGAGACGCTGAAGTTTTTCGCGTTCGTGCGATTAAGACCAACGACGATCTGGTTGACCATATTGGCGTTGATGGTGGAAGTGACGCCGGCGCGGAAGAGATGCGTTACAAAGTTCTGATTCCACTGATTCGGATCGACTGGATCCGGGAGCGTTCGCGGATTCTTCTGGCTCGTATTCTGGCGCGCAGTCCAGGAAGAAAAGAACTTGTTGTTCTCTGAGATATTGTGATCGATACGGATCGTATAAGTGGTGTTGGTGATGGGATAAGGCTGGTTGATGGTGTAGTTATTGAAGGTGCTGGAGGTCTGTGGCACCGGATAGTAGTTCAAATAATTCCTGGCGATACTCGTAATCCGTCCGGGCTGAATCACGTTCCCTGGAAAGGCCGTCCGGCAAAGAACACCATTGACGGTGCGGGTAGAGGCGGGATCGAAGATCTGGCCGTTGTACACTGGCGTCCCGTCACACGGATTCGTACCGATCACCGACGAAGTCAACAGCGCGGAAAAATCACCGTTGCGCATAGCAGTCGTCGGCACCGTCGAGGTAACAGGACCTCCAGTATTCTGCCGGAACTGCTCCCAGGAAAAGAAGAAGAAGCTTCGTTGGCGGCCGTTGTAGAGATGCGGAATGACGACGGGCCCACCCAGGCTCAGGCCGTAATCGTTCTGCTTGTTAGAGGGTCGACGGTAGAGGTTCTGGCAGGCTGCGGCGTCGGTAGCCGTTGTTGCGGCAGCCAGGCACAAACTCTTACGCCCGTTATTAAAGTAAGTGTTTGCGTCGAGCGCTTCGTTGCGGAAGATATCGTAGACGCTGCCATGGTAGCTGTTGGTTCCAGCCTTCGTGGCAAAACTTTCCACGCCGCCGGTCGTGCGGCCAAACTCCGCGGACGGGTTAAAGGTGGTGAGCTTGAACTCCTGAATCGCTTCAACCGAGGGCGACTCCTCGTCGAAGAAAGATGCGTTCTCCGATCGGAGCTGATCCAGACCATCGACGAGGATGGCGAGACCCTGATTCTGAGCGCCGCCAATTTTGATCTGGCGGATACCGTTCGCGGTGTTCTGCGTTCCAGGCCCGATCGTACCCGGCTGCAGGAAGACAAACGCTTCTGGCGATCGGAGTGCTCCGACGCCACCCAGCGCCAACGGCAGTTCAATAACCTGCTTGGTCGTAACGACCCCGCCGACCTCGGAGGACTCCGTTTGAATCGACGGAGCCGAAGCCTCCACCGTGACAAATTCACTGGAGCTTCCTACCTCGAGCGTGATGTCGACCGAGGAAACTGTGTTCACCTGTACCTGGACGCCCGAGTACTTTGCGACGCGGAAGCCTGTGATCGTGACCGTGACATCGTATGTACCCAGAGGCACAGCTGGAAACCGATACGATCCGGTTCCTGAAGATTCTGTCGTGGCCGTGAACCCCGTTTCCCTGTTCTTGGCGACGATTGCCGCGTGGGGAACAGAGGCATTACTGGCGTCCGAAACATTGCCTGCGATCGCACCCTGATTGGATTGCGGGAAGATCAACCTGGGCGAAACCCCCATCAGTATGCCCAGCACTACGATTAGGTTCCAGAAGAATTGTTTGCGCATAACTGTCCTCGGAGAATGAATGGAAGCCTGCTAAGGGTCTTCCGAAAGCAGCGGCCCCAATGTTTGCTGTCTCAGAAGGAGGCCGGTGTTTTGCAGGGATAACAGTACTCGCCCTATATGCAGTTCCCGCAACGTTCGCCAAGATGTAACGTCCTCTGTTTTTCGGCGTTTCTCCCTGTTAATAGGTTGTTTCGAAGACCTAACAGTAGCTACGTCCACGTCCAGCGAGGCGATAGCTCCCTCCCTGTGCCCACTGCCCTGTCTGTACAGAGTTCGATCCTGTCCGGCATAATACGTTTCGCATAAAGGAATGGGAGTTCGGCGTCATGGGCCAGAACGAAGAGCTGCTCGAGGAACTCGCGCGGCTGATGCAGTCAGACGCGGACGCAGCGGCCCTAAGGAAACACTTGGCCGGTGTGATCGGAAGCCCTGCGTTTACCAGTAGCCGCAGAAGCGGCCTCTTCCTGCAATACGTTGTAGAAAAAGCGATCGCTCAGGATATCGATTCACTGAAAGAACGGACGATTGGCATCGAAGTATTCCATCGCCCTCCGGATTACGATACCGGTGAAGATGCGATCGTCCGGGTGACCGCCAGCGACGTGCGTAAAAGGCTCGCGCAGCATTACAGTACGGACCATCGAGGCTCGGAGTTCAGGATCAGCCTGCCCCCCGGCGGATACGCACCCGAGATCTGTCGTTTCTCCGGCGAACAGACCATAGAGCCCGAAATTCTTGATACTGCCGTGAAGATACAGTTTCCAGAGGTTTCCACTTCTTACCCCGCTCCGCGCCCCTCTCGGAATCTGGCGCCATTTTTGATCTGGTTACTTGTGATTGCAGGCTTCCTCCTCGCCGGAGGTTTCTTCCTGCGAGCCAAAACACAAGCATCTACTACGAGCAACACCCCATGGCGTCTAATGTTCTCCGACCAGAAGCCGCTCTACGTCGTCTTAAGCGACCCTGATCTCAACGAAATTCAGCTTCTAACTAAGAAGTCAGTATCGCTTTCAGACTATGCAAACGGAAATCTCGGCTGCGAATCGTTATCGGAAGAGGCTTCAGCCATCTGTAAAACTTCTCTGAGTGGAGACAAGGTGGCCGCAGTGGACGCGGAAGCAATCGCAAAAACCGCTGCACTCGCAGCCAATTTCCATGGGTCGATTGATCCGCACGCGGCACGCGCATTACGGCTCACGGATATCGAAGCCGATCGAAATATCTTATTCGTGGGAAGTGCCAGGGCCAATCCATGGGTGGATCTGTTTCATGACAAGATGGATTTCGTCGTGGTTCATGACCCGGCAAGCAATCTGCAGATCGTTCGGAATCATCATCCCAAACCGGGAGAGTCGGAGACCTACCTGCCGACAGCCGGACCGCATGGAACGGGAGAGAACTATGCCGTCATCTCTTTCTTACATAACCTGAACAACACCGGATATGTGATGCTGATTGCTGGTGCGACACATGAAGGGACAGACGCAGCAATAGCAATCGCCACAGACGCGAATCGTCTAGGCATGCTGCTGGCGGCCTGCGGCGTACCTCCCCTCAAGCCACACCAGGTTTTGCTTAGACTCGGCATGATGGCAGGATCCCCCCTCGAGACAAAAGCGGTAGCTTGCCACGCCTTGCAGAATTGAAGAGCCTCGCGAGAAAAGAATGCAACATGATGCTAGAGTCGGGCGGAACATGTCTTATGCTGAATATTTCCCATCTCCGTCTCCTTGCGCTCGGGCTGTTATAGAAGACGTATTCAGCTTCTTCTTGTAGAGCCCGGCATCACAATGTTTCCTAGTGCCGACACTCCGTGAAGGGCAAACTCATACGCAGAAAAGCTAGGCGTGCGACACATCAGGCGCATGCCTATGCCGCCCCGAACTAGCCACTTCACGCCGAGCAGAATCGGATAAATAGCAAAGTGACCTGAGGTTGATGAGCGTGGCACGGAGGTGCCAGCCTGCAGGGCGTAGTTCGTACAGCGTTTAGGGCACGCCCTCGAGAGGGTTCACAAGGGCACAATCAGGGCACTTTCGCTCTGAGAGTTGCTCTCAATCTGCCTCTAAAATCCCCGCGGCTCCGCCGCCTAACTCCATGATTCATTCATATAAACCAGTTTGCGCGGTAGAGGTCTCCGGTTCGAGTCCGGACGTGCCTACCATCCTCTTCAATGGATCTGGGGGAGATCTTTGCACCCGCACTCCACCCATCACTAGCAAAAACGGGCCTGCCGAGTTGCAGAGCTCTCTGCAATCGACAGGCCGTCAGGCTGTATTCCACCGCGCTATCGTAGTCTGAAGATGAGACCGGCACCTAGGCGCAGCGTGTTCTGAACGTTCGTCGTTCCGTTCGGGAACTGCGTTCTCACCCAGTCAGCCTGCAAAGCGCGCACAGACAGGCGACGCGATGCTCGCAGGTCAACGCCGCCACCTACCTGAATGGCAAGAGCATCGATGTCGGTCACTACGCCTGTGGAGGTCGGAAAGAGGCTGTGGGTTCCACGCGCATCCCCGACCAGGCCTTCTCCGAAGACATCGAACCGGCGTGATCGCGGAGTCCACGTGTAGCGGGGACCAACGGTCATTGTGATCGTCGTCAGATCGGCTCCTGCAGTGTTGATGTTGGTTGCTGTAGAAGAGCTCGCATTGAATGCGATCCCAAGACCATGAAAGACATCCGCTGAAAACTCCAGCGTTCCCCCTTGGCCCCAGAAGTTATTGCCTCCGACCGCATTGCTTCGGTTCGCGGAATACATGAGGCCAACATTCAGCGTCGGTGATTGAGTCTTCGGAGAGGCAGCGATCTGCCCCTCCGAAGTTGCTGTGGTGAGTGTTGCCGCTCCCGCAAGGAGCAGCATGCTGCAAAGGTTCATAATGCGCATGGTGTTATCTCCTTATTGAACGGTGAGTGTGATGTTTGCGGAGCGCTGTGCATTTCCGCTGGTCGCGGTAACGGTGATCGGATAGCTCTGTTGCGGCTGACCGAAGAAACCATTACTGGAACCGCAGCCTGCTAATCCCATGAGGGCGATCGCGCTGCCGAAGAGCATCATCAGAGCGAGTGTGAGCTTTCGAAGCCCCTTTCCGCTCCTGCGAAGCCTTCTTGAGAACGGAAGCAGCAGCAGAGCAAAGGCGATCGGAACCAACTTCTGGCCCGTGCTTAACATCGCCTTCTGTGGCTGAGCCGTGACAGTGACGACCACCGACGTTCCTCCTGAACCGGAAGGAACCGTCTGCGGGGTGATAGTGGATGTTGCTCCGGAAGGCAATCCGCTCACGGTGATATTCACCGCGCTCGGCAGTGTGGTCCCTCCAACGGGCGTGACGGTGAAGGTGTAAGTCGCCGTTTCACCGGGCAGGATCATCTGCGAGGTGTTGCCCGACCCGGTCAAGGTGAAGTCCTGCACGGATTGACTGACAGCACCACTCGCAGCGGTCAGGAAGTTGGTGTCTCCTGAATACGTCGCCGTGATGGAATGCGTGCCGACTGCCAGCGAGCTGACACTCAACGTTGCTGTACCGCTAGTTAGTACTCCTGTTCCTAGCGGTGTGGCGCCGTCGAGGAACGTGACCGTTCCCGATGGAACCGATAAGGGAGAGGTGACTGTCGCTCGGAGAACCGTAGCGTTCTGCACTACGAGGGGATTGACGCTGGACGTTAGCACGGCTCCAGCAACGGCTGCTTTGTTCACAACAAGGGTTGCGCTTGCCGAAGCAACTTTGTACGTCTGCGTATCTGTCGGCGTGAAGCTCACAGACACGCTGTAGCTACCTGCGGGCAGCACCGTTGCGGGTGTGACCGCGTTGGCACCGATGACATAGCGATAGGTGCCCGCCACAGGAGCAGATGCGTAAACCGCCTGCGCCGACAGAACACCCGAGAGCGTTGTGCCGTAGGTGATGGACGCGCTCGCAGGCCATGTGATCGTCGGTTGGAGCTGCCCGATCTTGAGTTGCAGGGTAAGCGCAGGGGCTGCGTTGTAGTTGCCATCACCCAGGAAATTCGCGGTGACGGTGTAGTCGCCCACAGGCAATGTGTTTGCGACCGGAATGCTGATCGCTCCATTCGTGATGGTCAGCGAGCCGCTTGCTACCGTGGCCGACGCGGAGTTGGTGGTGGTGTAGTTGATGGCTCCACTCGGAGCTGTGAAGCCGCTGCCCGAGACCTGTCCTGTGATGGAAACAGGGATAGAGCCCGACTGACCGTAGATCACGAACGTCGGCTGGATCACTGGGCCGCTCAGCGTGCTGGAGGCTTTGTTCACAATCACAGTTGCCGCAACTTGCGTTGCAGGATTGTAGTTTCCATTGCCAGCCTGGTTAGCTGCTACGTTGCACGAACCAGCCGCTGTAACATGGAGCGCCCCGTTCACGACCGTGCAGGTCCCAGACGCCGTAAAGCTTACAGGTAGCCCTGACGTGGCCGATGCAGCCAAAGCCGTATCGATGTCTCCAAAGCGTACCGAGGAGGGAAGCGTGAAGCTGATCGTCTGGTCTGCCTTCGCAATCGTGATGGCAGGTGTGCAGGAGCTGGTCTGATTGTCTGTGTTGGTTGCACTCACCTTCAACGTGTGCGCACCAAGCGTGTTGAAGGCCTGACTGTAAGAGAGATTGCTTGCCGAAGCACTCGCTGCCAGATTATCGGTCCGCACCGTGACGCCGTCCACTTCCCACACTACGGAGACTGCCTCTCCGCGAGGATCCAGGACCGTCACAGGCATCGCAAGGGGAGCAAGATATTGCCCGTTCAAAGTTGCTGGGCAGGTCAATGTTGGCGGCTGAGCGGCGGTGACCTTCAGCGTAACGGATCCAAGCACCTGCAGGTAGGTATCCGTTGTGGCCGTATAGGTGAGAACGTAGGTGCCTGCCTGAGACGTAGTCGGAGTCCACGTGAAAACACTCTCCGTGGGTGGTGTCAGTAACTGGTTCAGGTTTGTCGCAGACGCCCCCACGGGCATACCTGAGACGTTAACCATGACGCGAGAGCCTGGAGTGACATCATCGCCCGTCGCCGTGAACGTCACTGGAGATCCGGCCGCGACAGTGAGCGGACTGGTTGCGCTGAAGGTCAGCGTTGGCGGGGCCTGGGAACTGCTGACAAACTTCAGAAGAATGTCGACGGGAACCGAAGACTGAACGTTCCCATTGGCATCCAGATCGCTCACAATAAATTTCGCAGGCCAGATGTCGCCCGCTACAGGCACGCTGTATCCGCAACCTGCCGCGGTGATCCGCGTGGTATCCCATGTGACCGCGCCATTCTGCGCGATGCTGAGGCCTGGTGGCTGCTGTGACAAACATGACGCCGGAGTATCGAACATCTCTTCCGCTGTGGCAAGACGATAGGAGAGCTGGTCGCCATCGGGATCGGAGGCAATGAGCTGGAACCCTGTGGTATTGGCTAGCTGAATCGTAAGGATCGCCGGCATCGACGAGACAGGGGGATGGTTGCTCGAAAACGGATAAACCGTCGTCGCAAGAATGATATTGCCATCGGCGCCGCTTTTCAGGTTGCTCAGTCTGCAGCAGTCGGAGTACTGCGCAGTATAGGGTCCAGGACCACTGTACGTATGCGTGAGCGTTCCCACAGAAATCATGTAATCCTCCGAGGAGTTCACAGAGGTCACAGTTGTGGTGATTGAATCGCCATTGCCATCTCCGAAGTCGATATAGGCGCTCGTCGTATCCCCAACCTGGCAGGGAGTATTTTCATTGCAACCACTGCTGGCGCGGTAGGAATAGAGAAAGGTGAATTGAACGGTACCGGGTGTGGAGGTCGGCGCCGAGGTCAGGGTGATGCCTCGCAGATGAGAAGCGAACATCGTCTGACCGCACAGAGAAAGAACCACGAGTAAAGCAAGGCATGCAAAACGAACAAATTTATTCATAAGGGTCTCTTTCAGAAGGTGAGGGCCACGGAGCCGTTTGACTTTGCAGTGGCATTGAGCTCACTCGCGACGATGCTTCCTCCGCCTGCCTTCACAGCGGAGAACTCATGTGTGGCTCCGTCAACGGCTAACTGAATCCCGCTGAGTCCTACCAGCACACCATTTCCATCCAGGAGGGCAGATCCGCTGGTGACATGTCCCTTGAGGACGCCACGCTGGATGAGGGACTCCTCATGGTCTCCATCAGGTGCGATGGGGCCAAATTCAACATAGCTGACATTGAGGGCCCACTCGCCAGCCTTCACCGCGCCCGAGGCATCCGTCGTAACGCGAAGCGTAAGGCTACCTGGAAGATCGCCCTTCACGTCCATAACGATCACGTGGCGACCTTGAACGTCCACCGATTGAACGGCGTTGCTAAGAGAAAGATTGTGCGCCGTTGTGCTCTGCGCCTGTGTGGATCCTGCTTGCAAGTTCATGCAGAGTGCCACGAACAGCACGACAGTTCTGTGTCTAGAAATCATCATGAGTACCTTTCTGTCTCCAAATGGCCACGACAAACGGAGCCAAGGCACACCGCCGCCGCTGCCTTATGACAGTTAGGCGTGACGCCCTTAGAACCAGTGCCAAAACGGGAATTAATTGCTTAGTAGAAAGAATAGGAGAGTTGTGAAGGATTTCAATGACACTTCAGTTGCACTTCCATACCCCCGCAGGAGGCAATCGCGTAGCTCCACGCGTGGAGCGGCATCGATCGTCGCAAACAGCCCGTTGGTATGACTCTCTGCCGCGTATTTCGCAAAGGCACTAGCTTGTTGATACAGGTATTGCGTCGTCGATGCGTGAGCATGACGAGCAGTTCCTGCATCACCTAGATTGGCTCGCTTTCTGTCCAAGCAGGGTAGCATCAACACGTCCGGCACGCAGTAGAAGCCACTGGGGACTAAAGGGAATTATGGAACGTGCAGGAAAGATAGATGCCTCTGTTGAAATAGTAAGTGAGCCGGGCAATGGCACCACCTCGCGCGTTACTGTTCCCATCCAGGCAAACGCAACGAACAGAATCCGCGATCGTTTTGGCCTGCCGATAAGTAAAACGAGAAACTGTTAGGTCAGGCAAGCAATCCATCTCTACTGGGTCGGCCTCAGCCCATCTGTTCCGCACACTCCGCACAAGTTCCGGCCCGGTCTCTGTGCAAATTGCGTGCCGTCTGAAATGCCCAGTCGAGTGGGCGTCATATTGCTTGATCCACCGTCGATTATCGGGCAGATCCCTCGAGCACCTCCGTGATTCCCATCTTGATCAGACATCGCGCGGAGGTGCCAGCCTGCCGGGCTGGAGCGAATACAGCGTAAGGGCACGCCCCCGAAAGCCGAACGTGGGCGCTATTGGGGCACTTTCGTTTTGAAGTTAAAGTTGTCCCAATGCGCCTTCACGGTCGCTGCCGATCCCTATAACTCTAGATTCCATTGATAAACCAGTCTGATACGGTAGAGGTCTCCGGTTCGAATCCGGACGTGCCAACCACTATTTCTTTGGAATATGTGATGGCAAAATATCTTCCTCTCACCGCGAATCGATTAAATTGCCATGCTGCGCGCGGACATAAAAACCGGCCACCTTGCCAACTATCTGCAGTACCTGCGCCGTGTCCATCGTCGACGATCAGTACATAGGGCATCTTCAAGCATGGTTACTCTGGCCGCTCATTGCTATAAATAATCTCTCAGCACGGAAAGAGTGGGAATCCCCACCACCACCCATTTGTGTTAGGTCGCGTGGTCCAAAGCTCAAATTGCGAGCAAATAATTCCTTCGCTCGTTCCAGGTCGACACGCTGACGCCACCTGACGGATATTCGACAGTTATACCGTTACTCCGAGAACGCCGTTCATTGGCCATTGCCGCAATCGATTGACGCGCCACTACTTAAGCATCTTCCTCCACCTGATGTACTTTGGACGCTCCTGTGCAACTGTCCGGTTGCAGCACCGACTCTTCGGTGTTCAAGGGAGAAATCATGAAACGTTTCGCAACATGGGTGTTTGGATTGATAGCGCTTGTGATGTTCACTGTGCCGGCCCCGGCTCAGGTCTATGGAACTATCGTTTTTACAACAAGCTTCCCCTTCTACGCCGGGAATGCCAAGATGCCGGCAGGAACCTACCGCATCACGCCTGCCGCAGATGACAACGAACTGCTGTTATTGGAGAGCGAAGACAGTAAGTTCTCGGCCTTCATTGAGACCGAACCGACACAGGCCGCAGAGCCGCATCGCTCATCCGACGTCACGTTCCACAAGTACGGTTCGACAGATTACCTAAACCGCATTTGGGTTGAAGGCCAGAACGTCGGTCTACGAGTCACGCCAACAAAGTCGGAGGTGAGAGCGGGCAAACTCGCCAACGCGAACGAGCATTCAATCGCCGCAAAGAAGTCTTAGAAATGATCTCCGGCTCTCTTCCCAACGACGCCGCAACGGCTTGTCTTGTTGCGGCGATTCTTTTTGCATCACTAACGGCCAAGCGGGAGATGAACAGATGTGGATCGTAAAGCTTGCACTTGCGAGGCCCTACACATTCGTTGTGCTGGCACTGCTGTTATTTCTTGTTAGTCCAGCAATGCTCTATAGGACACCCGTAGACATCTTCCCGCAGATTAACATTCCGGTCGTCAGCACCATTTGGACCTACAACGGCCTCGTTCCAACCGAGATGGAATCTCGCATCACGTCTGTATTCGAGAGGGCGATCACGACGACAGTGACGGACATCGAGCACATCGAGTCCCAGTCCCTCAACGGCGTGGTTGTAATAAAGATATTCCTGCAGCCTGGCGCGAACGTTGATGGTGCCATCGCGCAGGTTGCTGCCGAAGGCCAAGCAGCACTGAAGCAGCTACCCGCCGGCGTTACGCCTCCACTGGTTATTCGGTATAGCGCGTCCACAGTGCCTATTCTTCAGTTGGGATTGAGCGGCGCGGGTCTGACAGAACAGCAGCTGAACGACTACGGAACCAACTTCATTCGGCCTCAACTGGCGACAGTTCCCGGGGTAGCAGTGCCGGCTCCATTCGGCGGGAAGGTCCGCCAGATCATGGTGGACATCGACTCTTCTCGTCTAAGTGCCGAAGGTTTGTCGGCCAACGACGTGGTTGATGCGATCAGTGCGCAGAACGTCATCCTTCCCTCAGGAACGGCAAAGCTCGGGCGTACGGAATACAACGTCGCGCTCAATGGCACTCCTATAAATGTTGAGCAGCTGAACGCTCTCCCCATCAAAACAGTCAGGGGTGGCACCATCTTTGTGAGTGATGTCGCGAACGTCCGCGACGGCTTCGCGGTTCAACAGAATATCGTTCGTCAAGACGGGCAGAGAGGAGCTCTTCTCACCGTAGAGAAATCCGGCGAAGCCTCCACCCTTGCGGTCGTCGCGAATGTCCGCAAAGCACTGCCGGGTATCGCATCCACCTTACCGGCTCAGCTGCGCATAACGCCCTTGGCGGATCAGTCAGTATTCGTAAGGGCCTCTCTCTCGGGGGTGGTTCGCGAGGGACTGATCGCGGCGGCTCTCACTTCCATCATGATCCTCGTGTTCATTGGGAGTTGGCGCAGCACTTTAATCATCTGTATCTCGATTCCACTCTCGATCCTGACCTCGCTGCTCATCCTGAGTGCGATCGGCGAAACGATAAACATCATGACTCTGGGTGGACTGGCCCTGGCAGTGGGAGTCCTAGTTGATGATGCAACCGTCGAGATCGAGAACATGCAGCGGAATGTCGCCATGGGCAAAGATCTGCGTCAAGCGATTCTGGATGGTGCTCAAGAGATTGCCGTCCCTGCGTTTGTTTCTACGGTGTGTATCAGTATCGTGTTTGTTCCGATGTTCTTTCTTTCTGGGGTGGCGCGCTTTCTATTCGTGCCGTTGGCTGAGGCCGTGGTATTTGCGCTGTTTGCCTCCTACTTCTTTTCCCGGACCATTATCCCGACGTTGGTGATGTTTTTGTTGCCGACAGAAGTGGCACAATCCCGGCTCCACACAGCATCTCCAAGCCTGATAGACCGCGCACACTTTGCGTTTGAAGATCGCTTCGAACGCCTGAAGGGATCTTATTCACGCATGCTTAGCGCATGCATTGGCAGGCCGCGGCTATTTCTCTGTTGCTTTCTCTTTTTCTGCCTCTTCAGCCTTTCCTTGGTACCTCTCTTAGGGAGAGACTTCTTCCCTTCCGTAGACGCCGGTCAAATCCGACTTCATCTGAGGGCAAAGACCGGAACTCGCATCGAAGAGACGGCACGCATCGTGGACGAAGTGGATCACTCAATCCGTGACGTCATACCTGGTTCGGAGCTGGATGGAATTCTCGACAACATCGGCCTGCCGACGAGTGGCATCAACCTGGCCTACAGCAATGGCGGAACCATCGGCCACGCAGACGCAGAGATTCTTATCTCCCTGAAGCCTCGTCACCGCCCCTCTGAGTTGTACATAAGCCGACTAAGAGAATCACTACCGCTAAAGTTCACAGGCACGGGGTTCTTCTTTCAACCCGCCGATATCGTCAGCCAGACCCTGAACTTTGGCACTCCGGCGCCTGTAGACATACAACTTACAGGCAGTGACTTGCAGGATAACTTCGCCCTGGCGTCTCAGATTGCGCAAAGGATCAAAGGTATCCCAGGAACGACCGATGTCCACATCCAGCAGTTGATGAATCAGCCGCGGATCCAGTATGACGTAGACCGGCAGCGGATCCAGCAGGTGGGATTGACGGAGCAGGATGTGGCCGGCAACGTATTGGTCTCTCTAAGTTCCAGCTTCCAAACGAAGCCGAACTTTTGGTTGAACCCACGCAATGGTGTGTCGTACACAATCGCGGTACAAACCCCGCAATTCAGGATCAACTCCCTTGCGACACTTGGAAATATTCCCATCTCTGGGCCTGGTGCCACTTCCTCCCAAATCTTGGCCAACCTCGCCAAGAGAACCCAAACCATGGAGCCGGCGATTGTGAGCCACTATAACGTCAGGCGCGTGGTGGACATCTTCGCCAGCGTGCGGGGAAGAGATCTGGGTGCGGTCAACGACGATATCCAAACCATCCTCGATGACGCGAAAGCGCATCTCGCTCGCGGAAGTTCGATAGTGACCCGCGGCCAAGTGGCAACCATGAAGTCTTCGTTTCTCGGACTCTTCACTGGCCTCGGGTTTGCCTTGATCCTGGTCTATCTGCTGTTGGTGGTCAATTTTCAATCGTGGACAGAGGCGTTCATCATCATTACTGCACTGCCAGCGGCCGTCGCCGGCATTTGCTGGATGCTTTATATCACCCACACAACGCTAAGTGTTCCGGCCCTGATGGGCACCATCATGGCCATCGGCGTGTCGACGTCAAATAGTGTCCTCGTCGTCACCTTTGCGAACGAGCATTTCGTCCAGAGCCACGATGCACGGCAGGCCGCCATAGACGCCGGTACAACCCGCCTGCGTCCAGTGCTGATGACGGCTCTCGCGATGACCCTTGGGATGATTCCGATGGCTCTTGGGCTTGGTGACGGAGGAGAACAGAATGCACCACTTGGACGCGCAGTGATTGGAGGGTTGTTGTTTGCGACTGTATCAACCCTCTTCTTCGTTCCAACAGTGTTCTCCGCGATCCAGCGGAGGAAGGATGCACCGGAGGCAATCCATGGATAACAACGCGAACTCTTCAAACACGGTACTGAACCACGCCAAACTCGCTTGGTTCCTTTGCATACCGCTGGCGTTGATTGCGGCGGGCGCCATGCGGGCCCGCAGCCAGCACACCGCCGCCGCTATGCTTCAGGTGGCGACCCGGCGACAGGATGTCGAACCGGTTAGCACTGTTTTGCCTCAGCGGGGTGCCCCCTCCGCCGATATCACTTTGCCGTCAACCATCCAGGCCTTTACGGACTCGCCGATCTATGCGCGCACAAGCGGCTACGTTGGGCACTGGTATGCAGACATCGGGACCCCCGTAAAGGCTGGCCAACTCTTAGCGACAATCCAGTCTCCAGAGATTGATAGAGAACTTGATCAGGCCACAGCCACCATGGAGAACGTACAGGCCGATCTGGACCTCGCTGAAATTACTGCCCGTCGCTACAACAGTCTTTTGAACACGAAGGCGGTGGCTCAACAAGAGATCGACCAGAATAACCAGCATCTCCAGGGGACCAGAGCTGCCTTGAGGGCAGCGGCTTCAAATGTGGCTCGTCTTCAGCAGCTCCGAAGCTTCGAGCGGGTCATAGCTCCATCTGACGGGATCGTCACTCAACGGAAAACCGACATCGGCGATCTAGTCAATGCGGGCAATGCTGGAGCAGCATTCGAGCTCTTTCGGGTATCGAGAATGGATATAGTTCGCGTCTTCGTCTCGGTACCAGAAATCTACAGTGAACAAGTGGTGAATGGCATGACCGTGGAGATACAGGCGGCGCCATCCTCACATGATCACCTGACAGGACGTGTAGCGCGAAGCAGTCATTCCATCGATTCCGCTTCCCATACGCTTCTTACCGAAATTGATATCCCAAATCCAAAGTCGATTCTGATGCCTGGCGCTTACGCAGACGTCCGCTTCCATCTCAAGGTCGGGAGACCACCGCTAACGATCCCAAGCGCTGCGGTTCTTTATCAGGCAAACGGGCCTCAGGTCGCGGTAGTACAAGGGGGTCGCTCGGTGAAGCTTAGAACGGTTCAGCTTGGCCGTGACTTTGGGGAGACGATTGAAGTGATCAATGGCCTTACTGAATCCGATGCGGTCATTGCAGACCCCCCTGACTACCTCATCGATGGCATGAAGGTATCAGTCCAAAATTCACCGAGCTTGGGGAAGTGACCTTTCATGCGTCGATCCTATTTTGCTTATCATCTCGCTGTCGTATTGTCAGCCTCCGCATCCGTCCTTTTAATGACGGGATGTCGAATGAGATCGGATTACGTGAAGCCTCCCGTTCCGGTTCCTCCGTCGTTCGACTATGCTGCGCCTTCCGATTCTGCGGTGACGACCGTTGCTGCTCTTTCGCAGCAAGACTGGTGGGCTGTTTTTCACGATCCGGTACTCGATGCCTTGGAATCACAAGCGTCGACGGCAAACAAAGAGATCCGTATTGCAATTGCTCATTTTGATGAATCGCAGGCGTTGGTCCGGACAGCAACGTCTCAACGTATGCCCACCGTTTCGATCGATGCCTCGGTCTTTCGGGAGCGAGAGGCGCAGGATAGGCCGAATAACGGTGAAACGAATAATCAAGCCCGCACCTTCAACGATGTTCAAATACCCTTGCTGGCCAGCTACGAAATCGACGCCTGGGGTAGAGTCCGCCGATCCATTGAGGCCGCTCACGCTGGTCAACAGGCCAGCGCGGACGATCTCCGCGTCGTGAACCTCTCCATCCATGCGTCCTTGGCCATTGCCTATTTCGACCTCCGACAGATCGATGAAGAAATTCGAATCGCCGATCTACTGGTCGTGAATCGCAGAGACAACGTTACGATCAGCGCGGAGCGGCTTGCTGCAGGGCTCTCCAGCGCCACAGATCTTGAGCGGGCGAAGCTGCAGCTCTCTCAAGAGGAGCAGGAGACTCAAGCCTTCAGGTTGAGGAGAAGCTTGCTAGCACATCAGATTGCGGTATACGTCGGAGTACCCGCACAAGGCTTCAGGATCGAAACGATCAGGATGCTCGACCACCCTCCAGGGATCCCCGCAACGATGCCATCCGATCTGCTCCTTCGACGACCCGACATCGCCGCCGCAGACCGGAGGGTTGCTGCGGCATCTGCTCGCATCGGTATCGCCAAAGCAGCTTACAGACCGAGGCTATCTCTTGTCGGATTTACTGGTTATGAGAGTACCGACGTGAACTCTCTCGTGAACTGGCAGAACTCGATCGCATCGCTCGTCCTTTCAGCTGCTGCGCCCGTCTTCACCGGAGGCCGTCTACGAGCAGGGGTGGAGATCGCGCAAGCTCAATATGGCGCGGCACTCCACACCTACGAACAAGCGGTGCTGTCAGCTTACAAAGAGACAGAAGATGAACTTGCTGCGCTTCATTGGGTGCATGGTCAACTTCACTCGCAAAACATGGCGCTCGCTCACGCCCAGGCAGCGTACGACCTCGCGCTGAATCGCTATCAAAGCGGTTTAAGCAACTACCTGGAGGTCGTCTCCGCACAACAGCAAGTGCTGACGCTGCAAGCTGGGGTGACTTACCTCGTCGGCCGACAACTAAACGACACCGTGGCCTTGATACGAGCCCTGGGCGGAGGGTGGGAGGCGCCTCTCCCTCAATAGGAGATTGCCAAGTTTCGCCCCCGTCGAACGTGTCGAATATCTGACGGCGACTGACGGGTCTCGGTCAGAGCTCTCATGTCTATCACCGTGGAAGCAAGTGTTTTTCAGCATTTCTAGGGCTTCCATTTGGCACGGTCGTTGCACTGCTGTTGTTAGAGGAGATTCACATGAATCGTTTATCAACCATCGCACTTCTCGGTTTGCTGCCATGCCAACTTCTCCCAATACAAGCCCATCCATTCGAAACTCCCGGGAAATGATCCTTTCTGAACCAGGATTGCTCTCCGGGTGGCCCAGCGGCTAAAGCGAACTCTCCCTTCGCGATCGTCTAGCCAAGTGTTGGGAAAAGAGAAGGGATGGCGACGAATATCGCCATCCCTTGGGCTTGCGTAAATTGGCTCAGATAAGCAGCTTCTTTTCCGCCGGAATGCGTTTGATCGTGGCGCCATCCAGCCCGAGGTGAGACTCGACGACTCCGGTCGGCAGGCGCCGGACCCAGTTGTTCAGAGATACATCTTCAAAGCGGTCCGACGCGAACAACTCAAGCACGATCAGATCTTCTGTGCCGGTATTCTCGATGTAGTGTCCGGCGACCTGAGGCACGAAACCAACGTCGTTCGCGCTGTAATCCATCGTCCGAGCGTTACCCACTGGCAGGAAAACAGTCATTCGTCCCTTACCCTGAATGTAGAACTGCCACTCTGAAGCATTGGGATGCCAGTGCATTTCGCGTATGTGGCCTGGTTTGATGATCAAGAGTGCTGCGGCAATCTGCTTTGACACTGGGAAGTTGGAGGAGTCGACAATGCGGACTTCGCCTGCTTCTGAACTTCTTGTCGGAGCCATGGAGCGCATCTTGAAGGTGTACTGCTGCTTGGCCATTACCGCTTGTCCACCCATTTCCCGAATGTCCGCTTCCAGGGACTTCGGTGGAGCCCCTGGAAAGATGTACAAACCATCCGTCGGGAGCTTTGCGAGCGCCCCTTCGTCTACTCCGAAGTTCTTCACTAGGACCTCGGTGGGTGTATGTGCGACCCATTCGGAGATCAGGAAAGTATTGTCTTCCGAGAAGAGGCCCTGGGGGAAGACAAGGAGGAATTCACAACCATCCTCTCCCGTTCCCTGAATCGAATGCGGGAAACCAGCCGGAAACACCCAGAGATCACCTGCACTCACGTCCCCGATGAAAATCGTCCCGTCCGGATTAAGGACTGTGACCCGCGCATTTCCTGTCAACATATATGCCCACTCATCGGCCGTGTGCCAATGCAGCTCGCGATAGCTGCCCGCCGTAAGCCGCATGTTAACGCCAGCAATGTCTTTGGAGGACGGGAACTCACGTTGCGTGACCTGGTGAGTCCACCCTCCCTCTTCGATACGCTTATGGACCAGATCGAAGGAGTACCAGATGGGACCTACGTCGCCATGGTCGCTGGGCGGAGGGTTGTTAGAGTTGGGGTTCTGCTTTAAGAGCACCTGGTTCTCCTGACCAGGATTGCTCGAAGAATGATCATGCTCTGCCTTGCGCGTATCGCTGCGCTGCTGCGCTTCAGCATTAAGCGCGACGAACGCTGCAGCAGCCACAGCAGCGGATCCTACACCAAGAAACTTTCGCCTGGACGGAATCGCGAGTCCCGACTCCTCCTGCGCCACTACCTCGACGTGTTCGCTCATACCTGTTCTCCTTCACGGAGGGTCTTGCCCTCGCCGTTGCTAACGCAAGGCCCGGGCCATTCCGTGATCTCCCAGAGAGCGACAAAACCCTTATGACAAGCGGCTATTCTGATCTTGACGAGCGAACGCAGGCATCGAATGATGGCCCAACTGTCGAACTCTCGACAGGCGCTGAGTGCAGATTGGACACCTGTCCGATCCTTCTACGCGTTTTGGAGTTGGACTCGTGTCTCGCCCGGAGTGAGTCCAGTGGTGGGGTCTTCATCCCGGCAGAACTGACGCTTAACTCGCATCATCCCGTCTCCGGAACCATCAGCGGCCTGGACTGTCGAGTCGCTTCATACCGAGTGCGGGGTTCGACGATCCGAGCTGTCGGCTGCCTGCAGCAGCCAGTCTGAGCTTGCCATGCTTGGGGCATGTACCGACTGCTTGAAATCTGCTATACACGCATTACATACATGAAACGCCGTCTGATTTTGCTGTCCGCTGCCCTGATTGCCACTTTACCACTGCCATCCCGCACTCAAAGTCCCACTCAAAGCCCCGCGCACACCATCGATCCCTACCGCGATGAGCCCTTTGTCTTCGAACGGTACGACACCACCACCACAATGAAAGCGGACGGTACCGGGGACGTCGTGCAGCATGTGATTGTGCGCGTCCAGTCCGATGGCGTTGCGCGGCAGTTCAGCGTATTGAACTTGTCGTACGCTTCAGCGTATTCGACAGCAACGATGGACTTCGTACGCGTGTACAAGCCCGACGGTAGCACCATCAACACGCCAGTCAACGAGGCCATAGAGATGCCTGCCGAGGTGACCCGCGAGGCACCGATGTATTCCGACGTGAAGGAAAAACATCTGCCTGTGCGTAGCCTTGCGTCGGGCGATCGTCTGGAATACCAGTTCCACACCATCCTTACCAAGGCGCAGGCGCCGGGACAGTTCTGGGGGGCGGAGCATTTCCTGGTGCAGGGAGGCGTCATTCTGGAGCAGAGTCTAACGCTCGCGGTGCCGGAAAAGACCTACGTGCAGGTTTGGAGTCCGAACCACAAAACCACGCCGGTGACTCGAGGCGGAATGCAGGTTTGGACATGGACCTCGTCGCAGACCAAGGCCAGCGCACGCGATGAGAACGGGAAGATGACCGCGGCTGAGGTGAAGGATCCCGACGAGGACGCAGACGGACGCAAGCTGCCCAGCGTGGCATGGACCACGTTCCGTAGCTGGGCTCAAGTGGGTGACTGGTACCGCGGTCTGGCAGAGCAACGCCTTCAGCCTACCGCCAGCGTGCGAGCCAAGGCGGACGAACTGACCAAGAACGCGAAGACACCACAAGAGCAGGCAGAGGCACTCTATCGTTTCGTTGCGACGCAGATTCGCTACATCTCGCTCTCGTTCGGCGTGGGCCGCTTCCAGCCGCATACACCCGACGAGGTTCTGGACCACGGATACGGCGATTGCAAAGATAAGGACACCCTGCTGGAGAGCTTGCTGCGCGCCAAAGGGATGACCACAGCACCTGTGCTCATTGGGGCCGGCATTGCCCCGGTAACGGATGTGCCCTCCCCCTCGGTTTTCAACCACGCCATCACGACAGTCGAACTGCCTGACGCAACCGGCAAGCCGATGCGCGTATGGCTCGATTCCACTGCCGAGGTCGCACCCTTTCGCGTACTCATGCCTGTCATCCGCGATCAGCAGGCGCTCGTTATTCCAGATAAGGCTCCAGCCTCACTTGAGAAGACTCCGGCCAACCCACCCTATGCCTATCACGAAGAGTTTGTCGCCAATGGCACTCTGGACGGCGACGGCCTGATGAAAAGCCACATGGTGCTCACCGCAAGATCGGACAGTGAACTGGATCTGCGCACCATGATGCAGAGGCTATCGCCCGCGCAATGGGACGACGCGATGCAGTACCTCTCGGGTGCAATGGGCTTTGGCGGTAAGGTGAGCGGTACGGACATGCGCCAGGCGGACCCGACCGCGCCCGTAAAGATCACCTACGACTATAGCCGCGAGAAGTACGCCGGATGGGAGAGCAAGCAATCTTTGCCTCTCTTCCCCGTCATCGAACTTACGCTTGTCAGCGAAGAGAAGGCGCCCGAACATGATATCGACCTTGGCGCACAGCGTACCGTCGAGGCTCACAGCACCATTACCCTTCCTGCGGGCTATCGTGCTGAGCTGCCTGACGCAGTTCATGTCTCTCGTGAGTTCGCGACTTACGATAAGACGTATTGCTTCGTGGACGGTAAGGTCATCGCGGATCGCAAGCTTGTCGTCAAGGTGCATAAGCTGCCGCGCGACCGGTGGAAGGATTACCTGGCCTTTCAGAAAACGACTCTGGTGAACGATGGGGAGCCCTATCCGCGTCTCATCCCGCCCGCTCGCCTCACGGTCAACAAGGAGGGCGCGAAGAGCGCATCCGCGTCTCCGGCCAAAGATCCGACGCCTGCCACTGACACATCGAATCCTTCCGATATAAAACAGCAAATGGCAGAGGTAACCGCCATGCTGCAGCGAAGAGATCTCAGCGGTGCCCGCACCCGCCTTGAAGCTTTACGGAAAAGTTCACCCGATGCGCCTTACGTTCTGGGCATGCTTGGCCTGGTCAAGGCACTTGACGGCGACCTCGACGGTGGCGCTAGTGATATCAAAGCGGAGATGAAAGCACATCCGGATGACGATCCTTTTCTGGTGCTCGGGTTAGCCCAGGAGTACAGCAATAAGCAACGTTACAGCGAGGCCGACGCATTACTGACCAAGTACGGAGGCAGCGACGTACGGGTTCAGCAGATGCGTATCTTTATCTACAACAAACAGGGTGACTACACGCATGCGCTAGGAGTTCTGCGAGATCTGCAGGCGAGCCAGCCTGAAGACCGCGGAGTCGCATCTCAGGTGGCGGCCACGCTGTACGAGCTGCATCGCAACGAAGAAGCTGCTATGGCTGCGAAGAAAGCCATGGACGGTAGCGATGACCCGGATGTGATCAACAACAACGTCTACGTGCTGTCGGAGACGAAGATCGATCTGCCGTTCGCGGAGACTCAGTCGCGTCGTTCGGTCGATCTGCTGGAGAAAGCGACGGCCTCACAGGTTTTGGAAGAAGCCAATACGAAGGCATTTGCCACGTCGGCGAATCTCACAGCTTCATGGGACACGCTGGGTTACATTCTCCTGCTCGAGGGCAAGCCCAAGGAAGCCGAACCGTACCTGCGAGCAGCCTGGTTTTCACAGGAAAACATAATCGTCGGCAATCATCTGGCCAAGACCTTCGAGGCTATGGACCGCAATGCAGATGCGCTATGGATGTACCGTCTTGCCAGGCAGACTGAGCACGCGAGCGATGCTAAGCAGGACTATGCCGAAGTGGCCGAGGCTATTGCGCGTCTTGAGAAAAACGGGGTCAAGGCAGAAAGTGGCGAGAGATTTCCCACGTCGATGCAGGACTTACGCAGCTATCACGTGAAGAATGGCGCAGGCGCGGAAGGCGGCGGCACAGTACGTGTGCAACTGAGCGCCGACGGAGTGGCAGCCGCCATGCTTGTCTCCGGAGATGCAAAGCTCAAGCCCTTGCTGGACGAGGCCAAATCGCTGCGTCTGCCTGGCGCGGAACCATCCGGATCGTCTGCGCGTGTTTTGCGTGATGCCGTTGTGTATTGCGGAAAGCAGAGTACGACTTGCGATTTCGTCTTCATGCTGAATTCCGGCATCGCAGTAGAAGGCGCGGCAGAGTAGATCGCTGGCGCTCGCTATGTCTCATCGTATGCGCGCCTTGTGGAACCAACCTCGAAGATGCGTTTCTCAGTACCAAATCGGCAAGGCAGTGGCGGTTGCACCCATCCAATCTGGTTGGAAAGGTGCAACCGCGCGCCACAGGCTAAAAGTCAGTCGATACCGACATAGACTTCCACTCCTCTGTCTCTGCCGTATCGCGGGCGATACGATCGTGCATTCTCTGCACGGCATCGCTGCCCATCAGCAGATGCGTCGGCTGCTTCTCCGCTGCGGCCAGCTGCAGCAATGCTGCTGCCAGCTTTTTGGGGTCACCCTCCTGCGTCTGGTGCTTCCCATCCAGCCATTCACGCAACTGCTTCACGCCACCTTCGTACTCCGGCAATTTCGCGTCGACATACTGCACCGAACTGCCGCCCAAAAACTCTGTGCGAAAAAATCCCGGTTCCACGCACGTCACCTGAATGCCCAACGGCTCCAATTCCATGGACAACGATTCCGACCATCCCGCCAACGCAAACTTGCTGCTGCAGTAGAGCGAGCTCATGCCAAATCCCTGAAGGCCTGCGATCGACGAGATGTTGAACACTCGCCCGCTCTTCTTCCTGCGCATCTCCGGCAAGACCGCGCGTGTCACATGCATGGAGCCAAACACGTTCACGTCAAACTGCTTCGCCACATTCTCTGCGCTGGCCTCTTCAAAGGGACCGAAGTGCCCATACCCTGCGTTGTTGACCAGGACATCGACCGTTCCAAAGTTGGCTACCGCCGCCCTCACGGCTACTTCCGCGTCGTCTGGGTTCGTCACGTCCAGATTCAGTGCCAGAAGATTTTCCTGCTCGCCCAATGCCTTCGTCACTGCGCTGGCATCACGCGCGGTTGCTACCACCCTTTGCCCTGCGGTTAATGCAGCCTTTGCGATATCGAGTCCTAGACCGCGGCTGCTTCCTGTAATGAACCAAACTTTGCTCATTTCCATCTCCTCTTGAACCTCTTGCAAGAAGATAGGCCGCCGAATAGCGCAATCGGTAGAACGATCCGAGCGACACCTTGCCTGATCCGCTCAAGTTTGACGAATCACGCCTGGACTCGAAGTAATCTGAAGAGAGCCATGCAGGAACTCGCAGCCATCCTCGCGCGCCATGCCACCGCCGACGTAACATCCACGTTGGTCCCCGGCCTCACGCTGTACCGCTTCAGTCGCGGACAATCCGCTGCCATGCCCCTCATTTACACGCCGATGGTCTGCGTCATGGCCCAGGGAGAAAAGCACGTCGCACTGGGCAACCGCATCTTCCGCTATTCAATGAACGACTACCTGATCTCGTCGCTCGACCTGCCAGTGACTGGCACCATCCTGCAATCGTCTGAAGAGAATCCGTATCTTTCCTTGAGTCTTGAGATTGAACCCGTTGCGCTCTCCGAGATGGTTCTCAACTTGCCGTCGCCGCCACAGCCCGTTGATCCCGCCTGCGCTCTCGCCATCGGCCAGGTGGACTCATCACTTTATGATGCCTTCGTTCGTCTCACCCGTCTGCTTGACGAGCGAGTGATGATCGCTACACTCGCGCCTCTGATCACGCGCGAAATCTTCTACCGGTTGTTGCGCGGACAGCACGGCTCCATGCTCCGCCAGGCCTTCACGGACAACGGTCGCACCGCTCAGATCGCCAACGCCATCCGCTGGATTCGCGACCATTTCGACGAACCGTACTCATCGGAGGCGCTTGCAGAGACCGTGCACATGAGCGTTCCCTCGCTCAACCGCCACTTCCGCGCCGTCACGGCCATGAGTCCGCTCCAGTACCAGAAGAACGTCCGGCTACAGGAGGCACGTCGGCTCCTCATCGCGGACGGTCAGGATGCAGCGACAGCCGCTTTCAAGGTCGGGTACGCATCTCCCTCCCAGTTCAGCCGCGAATATGCGCGTGCCTTTGGCGCATCACCTCGCGCCGATGCAGAACGCCTACGTCATACCCCAGTCTCCGCAATCGCCTGAAGATTCACGAGCGGCTTCGTGAAACATGCCGAGGCTCCTCGTGAATGAATGGATGCGATGCACCAAGCCTTCGCTGATCGAGCACATCACGTGCCTCGCACGAGCAAGAAAAGTGTCACCCAAAAGAGTGACCGCGACGCTGTTGCTTCGCGAAGTATCGACTTAGACACAACCTCTACGCGTTCTGCGGGCCGCAGGGTAAACCGAACTTCACCCGAATGAGGATGCCTATCTTACCCGAATGCGGTGTGTTTATTGGGTAAACGGCGAGGATGATGACGTCAGATCATCCGTGCCTCTGATGCATATGCATCTCTCTTGGTGCTCTCAGAGGGCAAACTTCAACGCGCCAAAGACCCAAGGAGCAGATGTTATGGAATTCCTGTTCAAAGACACGTCCTTCAAATTCGAAACGCTGCGTGCTGCCGGATTCGCGGTAGACAACGGCGCAGACATCAGCGAAGTACTTCTAACTGCAGCGGCCATTCCGGAAGGTGACGAGGAAGCGTGGATGCATGAGTGGAAAGCGACGGCAGATCGTGTCTATGCTCACGCGAAACATTCGCTGGAACATGGCGATAAGGTGAGCGCTCGCGAGTCGCTTTTCCGTGCTTCTTCCTACTACCGCAGCGCGGAGTTCTACAGGCGAATGGATCCAGTGAATGACCCGAACGTGCGGGAGTTATTCAACCTTTCGCGAGCGACCTTTGTGAAGGCGGGCAAGCTGCTGGACACTCCGTTCGAAGAAATCTCCATTCCTTATGGCGACGATACGATGCCGGGCTATTTACTGCTCGCAGACAAGACGGGTAAGCCGCGTCCCACGCTCATCTATTCGAACGGTTTCGATTCGACCACGGAAGAAGGCTACTTCGTAATCGGCGCCGCCGCCTTGCGCCGAGGTTTCAACGTGATTCTGTATGACGGTCCGGGAACCGGGCGCATGATTCGAGAAAGGAATATTCCGTTCCGTCCAGACTGGGAGGCTGTGCTGGGACCGGTGATGGACTTTGCCGAGACTCGCGCAGAAGTGGATAAGAGCAAGATCGTACTGTTCGGTTACAGCATGGGCGGCTATCTGTGTGCACGCACCGCTGCCTTTGATCACCGGCCCGCGGCGATCGTTCTCGATGATGGTGTAACGAGCTTCTTCGCCACGTATCCTCCGCTACCTCCGTTCCTGACGGAGTGGATCAAGGCTGGCCGTGACGAGCAGGCCATCCCGGTTCTCGAATGGATCAAGGAGCACGACACATACGCACGTTGGGCTCTGCAAAACGGCGTCTGGGTGTATGGCACTCCGAACGAGCCGGAGTACATCCGCAAGAGCGAGAAGTTTGCACTCACGGTGGAAGACATGCGCAAGATTAAGTCGGCGGCACTTATCCTCGAGGGTGAGAATGACCTTGTCTTCAAGGGACAGGCAGGTAAACTCGCCGCAGAGTTGAAGGCACCGCATAAGCATGTCATCATGCGGAACATCGATGGTGCGGGTGAACATTGTCATATGGGTGCCATGCGCCTGACCCATCAGACGATCTTTGACTGGCTGTCGGAGACGCTCTCTTCCGGGAAATGATTGGACCGTATCCCTACAATTCAAAGTCCCGTAGAGGCCGACGCTCTACGGGACTTCGAATTGCGTTCACTTCGAGCCTATGGATTCAGCAATTCCTGCCAGTTGCGCGGCACGCGTCCCGCAGGACCCGGCGTAGGTTGACTGCGAGGATGAGCCAGTGGTGGCAAAAGCGGAGGCCCGCTGATCTGTGATCCTGTACGGAAGTCCCAAAACCAGTCTTCACCTGGTTCGAAGCTACGGATGATGGGGTGACTGGTTGCGTGGAAGTGTTTTGTCGCATGCTGGCCGGGCGAGTTGTCGCAACAACCAATATGTCCACACTCGGCACAGCGACGAAGATGTAACCACCATGACTTGGTAGCCTCACACTCCAGGCAGCCATTCGTACTAGGAACAGCGGTTAGGTTAATACCTCTCATTTCTCTCTCCAGTGTGGCAGATCCGAGCGGATTGATCAGCGGCAGCAGCGCGCTGAAGGTGAGCAGGAACGCTGTCCATAAGATCTTCATCTACCCCTTCATTCGTGTGTACGACTACACGCGCTGCAACGCAGCTGATCTTGCGCCAAGGTACACGAACGTGGCCTGCCGTCGATCACCCCAAATGGTAAGAGGGCCGGTACTTGAACGGGGAGACGGATCACTCCACCTCCGGGGCTGTCGCCCACGCAGTTCGCTTTCTATGCTTCAGAAACAAGTAGGACAAAACACGCGAGCTTCGCATAGTTAGCTCACGGAACACGATGTTGTAGCGTCCCAACACAATCAATGGAGGACTCAGAAATGCTAAAGAAATATGTGTCGTACATAATGGTCGCCACGGTCTTAAGCCTGGTGCCCGCCTTTGCGCAGATGTCAATTGATTTTGACCACTCAGTAAACTTCTCTCAGTACAAAACCTACACTTGGGGCCAGGTGAAGGCGGTCGACGGCCTGTGGAGTGATCGCATTCAACGCGGCATCGATACGCAGCTTGCCGCCAAGGGATGGAAGCGCGTTGAAACGGGTGGCGATACAACGCTCATCGCGTTCCAAACGACAAGGGATCAGCCCACCACACAAACGTTCTACGACAGTTTCGGGGGTGGTGGATTCGGCGGTTGGGGATGGGGTGGTTTCGGCAGCGGAATAGGCGGAGGAAGCGCCACCACGACCACCGAAGAAACAAAGGTTGGCACATTGGTGGTGGATGTCTTCGATACAAAATCCCACAAATTGGTTTGGCGGGGGAAGGAAAGCAACGACCTCGCGAACAACCCCACGCGTAACACGAAACGATTGACTCAGAATCTGGCGAAGATGTTTCGCAAATTTCCGCCTTCCTAAGCTGGCGGCGTCAGGACTCGCCCGACACTTCTGGCTACTCATCGAAGGCGCGAAGGCACTACAGCACGCGCTCTGACCGATACGCCCCCACACTCTCCGACGCGGTCCATAAAACCTCCAAGGTTACTTCCAAACGGGTGTGCAAATCGAACCCACAAAAGCTGAATGCAAAAACATAGCGTGACCGGCAAAAGGCAAGTAAGCACTAGACGTTACAGTTACGGATCCGCGTGCGGGGCATAAAGCACTGTGCCCCGCCTCTCTGTTATCAGCAGAAGTCAGATCAGAGGGTTCGATGAATAAATCTCAACGCTATATGGCACGCGGTCTCCATCTGATCCTTCTGTTATGGCCGGTTCCCATGGCGGCGCAATACGCGCGCTATCCCAAGATATCCGGTGACGTGCAGGCGATCGAAGCCGTGAAGATGCCTAAATGGGTTCTGTTCGACACCTCCCTGCGCATGCGTGTGGAATCGCAATCAGCCATAAACCTCGAAAGAGGCAACTCCTCAAGTTATGTACTGACGCGAGCGCGTACCGGGCTGCGCTTTCAACCAGCAGACCGCTTTTACGCTTATGTTCAGGCCCAGGATTCGCATGCCTTAGGTTTAGCCCCGGAGGATGTTTCGCCGAGTATGCGAGATACCTTCGACCTGCGTCAGGCACTGGTTTCCGTACGAGCAAAGTCGACGCAACTGGTCGTTGGCCGGCAGCCACTGCGCTTTGCAGATGAGCGCCTGATAGGCATCAGCGACTGGACGAATGTGAGCCGGACCTTTGATGGCATTCTGCTCCAGACGCAAGGCTCAAATCGGCTCTCGCTCTTCAGTGCGTCGGTGGTGAATATCTATCCGGGCAGACCTGATCGTGCGAACGGGGGTCTGCATCTGCACGGTGCCGTGGTGGCGCTCGACTCGGTGTTGACCCGGACATCGATTGAGCCTTTTCTCTACGTTCAGACAAAGGGGAATGTCTCAAGCCCTTTACAGAAGAAGGGTCGCGAGATAGAGTTCACCTTCGGCGCGTTCGCCGCTGGGGACCTGCCGAATCGGTGGTTCTATTCAGGAACTGTAGCACTCCAGCGTGGGAATCTCGCGGGCCAATCCATTCATGCGGGTGGCGCCATTGCAAGGCTTGGCTATACCGCAAAGACGTTGCCTTTGGCTCCCGAAGCCAGCGTGGAATATGACTATGCCACAGGGAGCAACCCGAGTCGACCCAATCGCCAGTCGACGTTTGACCAGCTGTATCCAAGCGATCACAACGCCTTCGGCCTGGTAGACCTTTTCGGCTGGCAGAACATCCATCAGGTGCGGATTGGCGCAACTTTAATTCCGGCGAAGGGGCTTTCGGTGAGCTTTCAAGCAGAGGATCTTCACCTGGCGGATGCACGGGATGCCGTGTATGGTGCCGGAGGTGCGGCGATGTTGGTCGCGCCCAGCGGCGGATTTCGGACAGATCATCTTGGGGCCGAAATGGATCTTTCTGCAAAATATGTGACGCATGGCTTCGTCGCAAACGCGGGAGTGGGTCACTTATTTCCTGGTGGCGTCATGAGCCAAGCAGGCAAGGGAAACCCTTTGACGATTGTGTTTCTCTCCTTTACCTATCGCTTCAAGGTGCAGAAGCGTGAGAGAGCCATTGCGTCGCCGCCACGCGCAGACCATTTTGTGCATGGCAAGGAGAGTGACGACGAGTGAGGTCTGTCAGCCTCCTTCACGCGGCCGCAAGCGGTCAAGAAGGAACCTTGCCCCTGGTCAAAAGAAGATGGCCGGTGCAAACATGCACCGGCCAGAGAAACAGGAAGTTGTTCCTTAGGAGCGCGTCGCCTCAAAGAGGAACCAGCTGCGACGCTGCGACTGATCGATCCAGTTTTCGATGAGGCTGGCGGTGGCCACATCGCCCGCGTCATCACACAGAGAATGAACGGCACGCATGCTCAGTGTCAGTGCCTTTTCATCTTCATGCAGTTCACTCAACATGTCTGCAGGCGTTACGTAGTCGGCATCATTGTCTGCAATACGCTGGAGTCTTGCAATGTGCCCGATGGAGCGAAGCGTGGTCCCGCCAATCTTCCGCACGCGTTCAGCGATGTCATCCGTCATAGCGAAGAGCTGATCGCCATGGTCATCCAGTAGCAGATGATAGTCCCGGAAGTGAGGGCCGCTCATGTGCCAGTGGAAGTTCTTGGTCTTCAGGTACAGGACGAAGGTGTCAGCAAGCAAGGCGTTCAGACCGCCGCTGATGTTCTTCACTGCATCGGGTGCAATGTCTGAGGCAAGCCTCAGGGGCGCCATCCGTTCTTCTTTTCGTTCTGCAATCGTAGACATAGTCTTCTCCTTTTAGAGTAATTCGTTGTGGTGTGCGGTTCTTTCTACAGGCTTTGCGACCAGGGGACGCGGGCAGGCTTGCGGCCATCCGCCGCGCGAACGTACTGCACCGGCCATGGCACGTCGATCTTGAGTTGCCGAGCAGCTTGCATGGGCCAGTACGGGTTGCGCAACAACTCGCGTGCCAGCAGCACTATGTCAGCCTGGCCCGAGCGGATCACGTGGTCGGCCTGTTCCGGGGAAGTGATCATGCCAACGGTGCCGGTGGGTACACCCGTCTTGTCGCGAATCTCAGCGGCGAAGGCCGTCTGGTATCCAGGGCCGACAGGAATTGCGGGTTGAGCCACATTACCGCCGGAGCTTACATCGACCAGGTCCACGCCCGCATCCCGCAGAAGCTCCACCAATTGCAAACTGTCGCGCATCGTCCAGCCGTGACCTTCAGGGTGCTCCTTTCCGTCAAACTCCAACCAGTCCGTTGCAGAGATGCGAACGATCAAGGGCAGGTGTTCCGGCCACACGCCTCGCACGGCACGAACGGTTTCCATCAACGCGCGCACACGGTTTTCGAATGGTCCTCCGTATTCATCTTCTCGCGTGTTGCTCAGCGGCGAGAGGAATTGGTGGAACAAGTAACCGTGCGCCGCGTGCAGTTCGATCACGTCGAATCCGGCACGATAGGCTCGATCGGCGGCAAGGGCAAAGTCTTCGCGGATGCGACGTATCTCATCTATAGAGAGACTCCGGGGCACAGCGTGGCGTTCGCTAAATGCAAAGGCTGAAGGCGCGAGTATCTCTTCCCATCCACCTTCGGCAGAAGGAACCACCCGCGTCTCCTCCCAGGGTGGAGCGATGCTGCTCTTTCTACCGGCATGACCCAGTTGTATGCCGGCGGCCGCTCCATTCTGGTGCACGAACTGAACACACCGCTCCAGGCCTGCGATATGATCGTCGGACCAGATGCCGAGATCGCCAGGTGAGAGACGACCCTCAGGCGACACGGAAGTAGCTTCGAGCAGGATCAGACCGGCACCGCCAACCGCTCTGGAACCAAGATGTACGAAATGCCAGTCGTTAACCATGCCATCTACCGCTGAGTATTGGCACATCGGCGAAAGTGCAATCCGGTTTGGCAGAACGGCGCTGCGCATGGAGTAAGGCGCAAACAGGTGTGCATGGCGACTCATGAAGGCTTTCCTTTCGAAAACGAACCAAGGTGGTGATCCATGATCTGATCATGCCCGTTTGCTGTGCTCGCCACCTGCCTCCAAGGGTGATGAAAGCCTTCCCTCTTTCGGGTAGTGAAGCAGGAAGCGATGTCACTTTGATCTCTCTTTGAGTCACCAGATCATAGTTGGCATGCTCAGCGATCTCGGACACAATCTTGGGTGGATGCGGCCCAGCCCGCGTCGCGGCAATAGCTTCACTCATATGGGTGATCCCCTCAATGCCCTTCCGGGGGTGGCCAAGTGCAAGCCCCGGAAGCTAACTTTAGCCTGACCAAAGATGGAGTGTAGCCATGCCAGCAGAACTGATTGGGACAGAAGTCAATCGTGTCGAGGGTCGTGACAAGGTAACCGGTGCGGCGCTGTATACGGCAGATCACGCCTTTCCTGAACTGCTGCACGCAGTCCTTGTTCAGACTGAAATCCCGTGCGGACGCGTGTCATCGTTGTCACTCCAAAATGCGACAGAACGCGCATCGTCCCAACCCGGCGTTGTATACGTGCTTATGCCGTTGAACTGTCCTGCGCTGCAGGAGTTGCCGCGTGAACTGACCTTCGATCTGCCTCTTGAACGCAGGCCTCCACTGTCCGACCTCACCGTGCAACATGTGGGCCAGCACCTGGCAATGATCGTTGCGACGACCTTCGAGAAGGCTACGTACGCTGCCTCCTTGTTCACCGTGGATTACGAACCGGAGGTCGCCCTGTTGTCCGCAAAGGCCGTACTTGCGGCGCCCGTTGAGCCGGATGCAAAGGGCGGCCAGATCCGCCACGGCAGCTATCTTCCAGACCACTTCGTGAAGCTTGAGGAGGAGAAGTTGCAGGATGCGCGTGGAGAGACCCAGGCACCCGCGACTCCATTGCACGTGCAGTCCACATACACCACGCCCATCAATGCCCACTATCCCATTGAACTGTCTGCATGCATCGCGCACTGGCAAGACGGTAGCCTGACCGTGCATGACAGCACACGTTGGATCTATGGCGAAAGAAGCGCGCTTGCAGCGTATCTGAACATGCCGGAAGAGAAGATACGGGTGTTGTCTCCGCTGGTGGGTGGCGCATTCGGCTCAAAAAGCTTTCTCTGGATGCATGTTGTGTTGACGGCTCTTGCTTCTCGTGAAGTTCGTCGCCCAGTAAAACTGGTCCTCACGCGGGATCAAATGTTTTCGTCCACCGGACATCGACCACGCACGGAACAGAGTCTGGATCTCCATGCGTCCGCTGACGGGAGAATCGAAAGCACGGAACATCACACACTGACGGAGACCTCCACCGTGGCTCACTTCTGCGAGCCCGCAGGGTTATCCACTCGTTTCCTGTACGAATCGCCGCGCATGGTTGTATCGCATCGCGCGGCCAGGATCAACAGCCCCACGCCGTGCTTCATGCGTGGCCCAGGTGAAGCACCTGGCTTGTTCGCGCTGGAGGTTGCGATGGATGAGTTGGCCTACGCGGCGAATCTCGATCCGATTGAACTTCGCTCGCGCAATCACGCCGCCATGGACCAGGCGAGCGGCAAGCCATGGTCTACAAAGCATCTCCTGGAGTGCTACGCGCAGGGTGCTGAACGCTTCGGCTGGAGCAGTCGATCGCCTGCGCCCCGGTCGATGCAGCGCAAAGGCGTGCAAGTGGGGTGGGGTGTTGCGACCGCGACCTATCCGGGACGCCGCATGGCGGCAGGTTGCCGCGTCACGACGGATGGAGATGGCAACGTCACCTTTTCATCAGCCACACATGAAGTTGGCAATGGCGTTCGCACCGTCATGACGCAGGTCGCCGCAGATGCTGCGGGTCTCCCGCTGGATCAGGTCACGTTTCAATCCGGCGACTCAACCTTTCCGGGGGCTCCCTACAGCGGTGCCTCGCAGACGACCGCGACGGTGGGTTCAGCCGTATTCCTGGCGGCGCAGACATGGCAGGAGCGATTCCGGCAATCCCTTGTAGAGATGGAGAATTCGACCTTTCATAGACTGGACGCAAGCGCGCTGAAGATGGAAGGCGGCTTCGTCAACACAGCGTCGCGGGACGCTCTGAGCGTCCGCAGCATCTTCTCTACACTCGGTCCTGCACTTGTGGACAAGTTGACTTTCGATGTTCAATCCACCGCTGGCGATCAGGAGAAGTTTGCCTTTCAATCATTCGGCGCGCAGTTTTGCGAGGTTGAGGTGGATGAGGAGATTGGTCGTGCCACCGTCACACGCTGGACTGGCGTCTTCGACTGCGGACGCGTGCTCAACCCGAAGCTCGCGAGAAACCAGATTATGGGCGGCATCACGTTTGGGTTAGGCATGGCTTTGCTGGAGCAGGTACCGTATGACGCGAAGACGGCGCAACTCATCGGCGAATACTATCTGCCGACGCACGCGGACCGGCCGGAGTTCGACATCCACTTCATCGATGCACCGGACTATGCGCTTGACCCCATCGGGGTGCGCGGTATTGGCGAAATCGGAACATGCGGCGTGCCCGCCGCCATCGCAAACGCGATCTTCCACGCCACCGGCAAGCGCCTGCGTGACCTTCCCATAACTCTAGAGCAACTAATGACCCCCTACGAGGAAGGAGCGGTTCGATGAGCAGCAATGATCAATACGAAGCCGGCGATCTGTGCGAGACACAGACCAGTCTTCGCATCAACGGCGAAGCTGTCACAGTAAAGATCGATCCGAGAACTACTCTTCTCGATCTATTGCGCGAAACATTACACCTTACCGGCACGAAGAAGGGTTGCGATCATGGTCTCTGCGGTGCGTGCACGCTTTCTGTGGATGGTGAGCGCGTACTGAGTTGCCTTACACTCGCAGCGTCCGTCGATGGTTCCGAGATACTGACCGTTGAAGGGCTTGCGGACAAAGGCAACCTGAGTGAACTGCAGCAGGCGTTTCTCGATCATGACGGCTTTCAGTGTGGTTATTGCACGCCGGGACAGATCTCTTCAGCCCACGCGATGATGCAGGAACATGCTCGTGGCGATTTGAGCATGGTCTCGTTCGAAGGCACACGTGACGAAGTGACCACTGGCCGCATGGAACTGAGCGACCACGAAATACGCGAACGCATGGCGGGCAACATCTGCCGCTGCGGCGCGTATGCCAACATTGTCACTGCGGTTCACGCAGTAGAGCGAGGGGCACGACGATGAACCTCTTTCAGTTTCAACATGCGACCTCAGTGGAAGACGCAATTCAAAAGGTTGTGGCGACAGGCGGAAAATATCTTGCCGGCGGCACCAACCTCGTCGATCTGATGAAAGGCACTGTGGAGCAACCACCAGCGCTGATCGATCTTCGGCGACTCGGCCTTACCAATGTAGTTTCCACGGACGAGGGAGGCGTGCTCATCGAAGCGGGCGTGAGCAACAGCGCGATTGCAAACCATCCGCTCATCCGTTCACAATACCCCGTCGTTTCGCAGTCCATTTTGAGCGGCGCCACGACGCAACTACGCAACATGGCGACGGCAGGCGGCAATCTGCTGCAGCGAACGCGCTGCCCGTATTTTATGGAGACCGGCTTTGAAGCCTGTAACAAGCGAATCCCGGGGAGTGGATGTGCTGCCTTGGAAGGCTTCAATCGGGAGCACGCGCTCTTCGGCGGAAGCTACAAGTGTGTTGCAATTCATCCGTCGGACATGGCGGTGGCCCTGGCAATACTCGATGCGGTCGTGCATGTGCAGGGAGCGAGTGGAAAGCGTAAGATTCCGCTTCCCGAGTTCTTCCGCCTGCCCGGCGACACGCCCCAGATCGACAACACCCTGCACCCACACGAACTGATCCTGGGCATTGAATTGCCACCTTCGGGCTTCGGTCGACATTCCTGGTATTTGAAGGTACGTGATCGTCATAGCTATGCGTTCGCGCTTGTCTCCGTAGCAGCTGGCCTTGAGATGAACGAAGACGGCACCATCCGTCGTGCTGCACTTGCCATGGGAGGCGTGGCGCCCATGCCGTGGAGGGTGCGCGATGCAGAAGAGAGCCTGGTGGGGAAATTCGCCACTGCAGCATCGTTCCACGCAGCCGCAGAGCTTGCACTTGCGGGGGCATCGTCGCTGAGCCAAAACGGTTTCAAGATCGACCTGGGCAAGCATAGTGTCGTCCGCACGCTCCGGCTTGCAAGCAGTGGGCCCCAATCTCGCTAAGACCTATCTAAGGAGCATCATGGCAATTCAGAAGCAGCCCGTCTCCGGCATCGGTGAACCGAGCACGTATCGCGTCATCACTCTGGAGGAACACTTCAGCACTCCAGCGTTCCTGCGTGCCACAGCGCCCTTCACACCGGCGCTCGGATCCTCCACTTCGCTTGAGGCCAAGCTGCTTGACCTTGATGAGGTGCGTCTTGCAGCTATGGACGAAGGTGGTGTCGATCTGCAGGTTCTCTCGCTCGCCGCGACGGGACAGGAGAGCCTTGCGCCCGAGGACGCCACCAGCCTGGTCCATGACGCAAACGACGAGGCCTATGCCGCAACGCAACGGCATCCGGATCGGCTTCGCATGTTCGCCAGCCTCGCTCTGAAGCAGCCGGAAGCAGCGGCAAAAGAGCTGGAACGTGGCGTGGAAAGGCTTGGTTGCGTTGGCGGCTTCATCAACGGCACAGAAGGCGGTGACTTTCTTGATGCAGCACGTTTCTCGCCTCTCTTCGAAGCCGCAGAAGCTCTGGATGTGCCGCTTTACTTGCATCCGACGGCACCTTCGAGAGCTATTCAGGAGGAATACTTTCGCGACTTGCCGGAAGCGAGCGCGTACTTCCTTTCAACAGCCGCGTGGGGATGGCATGCGGAACTTGGCATGCATTGTCTGCGCCTGATTCTTGCCGGTACTTTTGATCGTTTCCCGCGGCTCAAATTGATCATTGGTCACTTGGGTGAACATCTACCGTACTCACTGATGCGCGCGCAGGATGGCCTGTCGCCACCTGTAACGCATCTGCAGCGAAGTATCTCAGAATACTTCCTCAATCACTTCTTCGTGACAACCAGTGGCTACTTTACCCAGGCACCCTTTCGTTGCGCCATGGATATGCTGGGCGCGGACAGGCTGCTCTACTCCGTCGATTATCCCTATCGATCCAATGCAGCAGGGGCGCGTTTTCTGGAGCATCTTGAAATCACACCCGATGATCTTCGCAAGCTTGCCGCTGGGAATGCAGAGCGTGTGCTGAAGCTGGCACCAGAGCGGGTGCCGCGATGAAACCGGGCAAGGCGATTGTTGCAGGTGGCTCTGTCGGAGGCCTGTTCGCAGCGGTACTTTTACAACGCCTTGGATGGGATGTTGTCGTCTACGAGCGTTCGACCTCTGGCTTGGCTGGCAAAGGCGCCGGCCTGGTGCCACAGAGCGAAGTAACCACCATTCTTGAAGAGTTGGATCGTCGTGATGTTCTGCGATCTGGTGTCTTGGCGCATGAGCGTATCTTTCTGGACCGATCAGGTCGAGTCATAGAAACCCTGCGCACGCCGCAGTCACAGATGTCCTGGGATCTTCTGTTCTCAGCCTTTCGATCTCTTGTACCGGACGCGCAATATCGGGCAGGTAGGTCCATCACGCATGCCAGCACGAGTGCTTCTGGTGCCTCCGTGTACTTCGATGATGGCACGCGCGACACGGCCGACCTTGTGATCGGTGCTGACGGCATTGGCTCCGTCGTACGTCAGTCTGTTGCACCGGGCACTGAACCGCGTTACGCGGGATACGCAGCCTTTCGCGGCCTGTCCCCAGAGATAGAACTTTCCGAAGCAGCAGCGGACCTGCTTTCCGAGCGATTCACATTCTTCAACTCATTCCGCTCGCAGTATCTGGGCTACCTCGTCGCTGGTCCGGATGGCAGCATCGCACCCGGCAAGCGACGTTATAACTGGGTTTGGTATCGCGCGCTGAGCAGCGACGAACTAGAGCGTACCTTACTCTCCGAAGAGGGACAGAGCCGGATGTACTCCACGCCGCCGGGAGGTTTATCTCAAGAGGCTATGCAGGAACTGAGAGAGGCGGCGGAGTTACTCCTGCCCCCTGTTCTATCGGACCTCATCCGTAGTGAGCCACGACCATTTGTACAGGCAATCTTTGATTACGAAACGCCCGTGATGATTCATGGACGGATCGCGCTTCTTGGCGATGCTGCCTTTGTTGTCCGCCCGCATACGGCGATGGGCGTCTCAAAGGCAGCAGGGGACGCCATGGCACTGCGCGACGCCTTGGATCAGAGCAGCACGATCGAGCATGCGCTGCAGAGATACGATCTGGAGCGTCTGCTGGTTGGGCAATCCATCGCAGCTTATGGCCGCAGGCTAGGTCAGAGCTTCGCCGCGACCCGGTCTCCTTTGGGATGACCTCTGCTGCCGGGCACTCCGACGTTCCTCGAAAGAGCGAGGTCTTTTGATGTGCGATTGAGCGGTCGATGCAAAACCTAAATAAGCAGGGGCCGCTCACATGCTCTCAACATCGCCCTGCGTGGGCCTTTATAGTTCTTCACTAAGCATTTCCACACTCTGTCTCTGCACCCCATCCACAAAGCTATGACCTTACTCACCCGAATGAGGAAGCATTTGATTCAACGGAAGAGGATAGGTTTCTGTTGCTCCCCACCCCATGATGAGGATGGCTGTAGCGGACATTTAAAACAGGTTTTTCAGGGAGTGAATATGAGCACATTTGTCACGAAGAGCGGCGTTTCGTTGTATTACAAGGACTGGGGCGCGGGCGCACCCATTGTCTTCTCGCACGGCTGGCCTCTCACCGCAGATGCATGGGATTCGCAAATGCTGTACTTCGGCGAGCGAGGCTACCGCGTCATCGCGCACGACCGTCGCGGAAACGGTCGGTCCGAGCAGACGTGGGACGGTAACACGATGGACACCTATGCCGACGACCTCGCCGAATTGATCGAACACCTCGATTTGAAGGAGATGGTCATGGTGGGTCACTCCACTGGCGGTGGCGAAGTGGCACGCTACATCGGGCGCCATGGCTCCGCACGTGTTGCGAAGGCCGTCCTGATCAGCGCGGTCCCACCCATCATGCTCAAGTCTGAGTCCAATCCGAACGGGACGCCCATCGAAGCTTTGGACGCCATCCGCAGCGGCCTGGCAGGCAATCGTTCGCAGTTCTACCTCGACTTGACGTCACCTTTTTTCGGCTACAACCGGCCAGGAGAGAAGGATTCAGACGGAATTCGTCAGAGCTTCTGGATGCAGGGAATGATGGGCAGCATCAAGGCTCAATACGACACCGTCAAGCAGTTCTCAGAGACAGACTTCCATGCAGACTTGGCGAAGATGGACATTGCTACACTCGTCATGCAGGGCGACGACGATCAAATCGTCCCGATCGCCGCGTCCGGAGAATTGACGGCGAAGCTCGTGAAGGGCGCGCAGTTGAAGGTGTACAAGGGCTTTCCGCATGGCATGCCCGTAAGTGAAGCAGACACCATCAACAAAGATCTGCTCGCCTTCCTCCAAAGCTAACGAAGCCGGATATGCAACTTTGAGGGCGCAGTCCACTGGCCGCGCCCTCAAAGTGCGACACCATCGCGATCAGCAGAACTAGTCACAGTTCAACAGACTGTTGATATTCCATTGCTCTTGTCACGTCGTCAGGTGAAACTTATCCAACACTTGAGGACGCGATGACTTTGAGATAAACATAGCTTTCTAGCACATGTCGAGTATGCGACACCGAGTGTCTAACCTTCGACATAAGGTCAGGCAAAAACGTAGCCGCAGGTCATTTTCCAACTTATTTAGCGAAAGCTGTCTGGTCTAAGACTTGCAACTGAAACGCCGAGGCATCTTCTTGAGCGAATCCTACAAATCGGATAGAGATCGTGGATCGATCTTCGCCGATCTAACGCCAACCTTTTTCTACAGCGTCGCCGGCGGCTTCGCGGACGCGCTAGGATTTCTTATGACCGGCAGCTTTACCGGACACATCACCGGAAACCTCGTGCTCCTGTTCACCTCCGCCGCGTCAGGACATGACAACGCCATGTTCAGGCCTCTCGCGGCGATCGTCAGTTTTCTCGGTGCGACGGTCCTCGGTATCGTTGTGCGAAAGAGCGGCCTTCGTGGAGCCCAGTGGTTTGTGCTTCTCTCGCAGACTTTGCTTATCTGTACTCTCGGGTTCAGCATGATCAGGTTGTCGGTTTGGTTCCCCTGGGCACTAGTGATTGCGTTCGCCGTTTCCCTCGGCTTGCAGAACGGTTACACCAGCATCGCGGACGGAGTCGTCGTCCATGTGAGTTACATGACCGGAACAGCGACACGACTCGCGAAGGCGTTCCTCGAATTAAGTGTCGCAAGTGAAGGCCTTCGCGATCCGCAGGTCTTTGCAACCATTCTTATGTCCAGCGCGGTGTTGCTCGGCTTCACTACCGGCGCAGTCGCCGCCGTTGTTGCGAGCCGTGTGTTCATGGATTACGCACCATTATTTCTCTGCGTTCCTCTGCTGTTGGCAACAGTCACAACGTACAAGCTTCCGCTCGGAGATACTGCATAACCTTCAGCGCTACTCGATCCCCCAACATCAAAAACCCTCACTCGCGACAGGAGAGACAAATGACATCCCACAACACCGCTGATCAAGAAAGAAACGCCATCGCCGGGGACGATCCAGGACCGGAGAACCACCCTCTTTTTGTCGAAAATCCCGACTCAAACCTTCCGCCCGCAACGGATCATGGCAATCCCGGGCCTCTCTGGTACTCGTTCGATCTGGCTCCGAAGCGTGTGCAGCCTGGCGGATGGACCCACCAGGTGACGCAGAGAGAGCTCCCTTCCTCTACCGATATCGCAGGCGTGAACATGCGTCTGACGGATGGTTCGTTTCGTGAACTACATTGGCACCATGCAAATGAATGGGCACTGATGCTCACAGGCAAGGCGCGCGTAACTCTTTTCCAGCCCAACGGCAAGATGTTCATCGACGACCTTGAAGCTGGCGACTTGTGGTATTTCCCGGCGGGGATGCCTCACTCCATACAGGGGCTTGGCGGCGATGGCTGCGAGTTCCTGCTGGTCTTCGATCAAGGTGATTTCTCCGAAGATGACACGTTTCTCCTTTCAGAGTTCTTCGCGCACACATCCCCCGAGCTTGTGAGCAAGAACACTGGATGGACGGAAGAGCAGTGGAAACAGCTTCCCAGCGAAGAGCTCTACATCTTCCCAGCCGCTTTGCCTGACTCGCTCGAGGCCGACAAGAAATTCCTAGGCGATCGCCTTGAGACCGTGAATCGCTACACCTTCAAGCGGTCTGAGATGGAACCCGCGCAACTTACATCGACGGGCAGCGCTTACATCATCGACTCCAAGAACTTCCCGGTTTCCACTGGCATCTCGGCTGCGATTGTGACCATCAAGCCGGGCGCCATGAGGGAGATGCATTGGCACCCGAACACGGGCGAATGGCAGTACTGGCTTCAGGGCAAGGGCCGAATGACCGTTGTCACTACCGGCGGCACAGCACGCACCATGGATTTTAATGCCAATGATGTAGGCTTCGTCCCAAGCATGGCTGGCCATTGCATTGAGAACACCGGTACAGAAGACATCATCTTTCTGGAAGCGTTCAAGCACCCTACCTATGCCGATATCTCCCTGAACCAGTGGATTGCCCGCATGCCGGACAAGATGGCGCAGGCACATCTCAAGCTCGATGTTGAGACGATTCGCTCCGCTCCACAGGAGCGCGAAGCAACGATTGCAAAGAAGCCCCGAAGCTAACGGTGCAGAAACGCGAGGGAATATGACAAGCAAAAACGGCGGTTGGACCAGGAGATCATCTCACCTGTTGATCGAGAGCCTGATAGAACAACGGGTTTCGCAGATCTTTGGGATCCCCGGCGGGAAGATTATGCCCGTCTTCGACGCTCTTCTCGATCTTCCACACGCACCCGAACTCGTCGTCTGCCGACATGAACAGAATGCGGCGTTCATGTCGGCTGCTGTGGGCCGGCTTACCGGTCGTCCTGGCGTGTGTCTCGTCACGTCGGGACCCGGTACATCGAACCTTGTAACGGGTGCGGCCACTGCGACTTCTGAGGGCGATCCCATGGTTGCCATTGGTGGTGTGGTACCGCTGGCGGATTCGCTGAAACAGGTGCATCAGACGATGGACTCAGTCGCAGTCATGAGGCCGGTAACGAAGTTCAGCGTTGCGATCCCGACGCCGGATGCCGCGGGCGAAGTCGTGGCTAACGCCTTTTCCGCAGCTGTGACACCCCGTGCCGGCGCTGCTTTCATCGCGTTTCCTCAGGATGTTCAGTCGATTGCCACGGACACACCCGCTACACCCTCGACAGGTGCGGCGCAACTCGGTGCTGCGCCCTCTGGCTGCATTGGCAACGCCGCTCAGGCACTCCGTAAGGCCGTGCAGCCTGTTGTGTTGCTCGGCATGGGCGCAAGCGAACCTGCCTCCGTCAGCGCCATTCGACAGTTTCTCGCCTCATATCCCATGGCCGTTGTAGGAACATATCAAGGAGCCGGAGCGATCTCACGCGAACTTGCTTCGCACTTCTATGGCCGCATAGGTCTCTTTCGGAATCAGCCCGGCGATAAAGTGCTCGCGCGGGCCGATGTTGTTCTTACCATCGGCTATGACCCCGTTGAGTACGGACCAGACGCATGGAACGCTGCAGGCCGCGCCACAATTCTGCACCTCGATGACACTGCTGCCGTGATCGACAACCACTATAAGCCCGAGGTTCAGTTAGTTGGCGACGTAGCAGCTACCCTCGCTGCATTGACCGTTGAACTGGGAGAGCGCAAGGAAGTCCCCTCGCAAGAGCTGTTCGCAATCCAACAGGAGTTAAAGTCGCTGCAGGTTCCGCCTCCACCCGAAGCAGGCCAGCTAGTGCACCCGCTGCACTTCGTACTCACACTGCGCGAGTTGGTTGACGACACCACCGTCATTGCCAGCGATATGGGGTCGCACCATATTTGGATGGCGCGGCATTTCTTTGAGTACGAGCCACGCCGCCTGCTCTTCAGCAACGGGCAGCAAACTCTTGGCGTTGGTATTCCATGGGGCATGGCTGCAAGCTTTTTATATCCCGGAAGGAAGGCCGTCGTGACGGTGGGAGATGGGGGATTTCTTTACTCCTCCATGGAGCTTGAGACTGCCGTACGTCATAAGCTCAACCTCACGGTGTTCGTATTTCGCGACGGTGGCTACAACATGGTGGCCTTCCAGCAACAGCTGCGTTTTGGTCGCACCTCAGGCGTGCAGTTCGGCAATCCCGATCTTGTACGCTATGCAGAAAGCCTTGGAGCGGTGGGCATGCGCGTCGATAGCCCGAAAGACCTGCGTCAAGTCATGGATAAGGCGCTTAATACGCCCGGGGTCGTAGTCGTGGATATGCCCGTCGACTACAGCCATAACATCGAGATTGGACAACACGTTCTGCCGAGCGCGTGGGACTAAGGCGCGTGCGAATAAGGATTGTTGCATATGGAACAGGTCTGGCAAGACATCACAACAGAGCAGCAAGGCGAGCTCTATCAGAGTTCCCTCATCACGGCGCTGTTACAGGGCGTATACGACGGAGACACCACGTACGCCGAAGTCATGCAGCATGGCGACTTTGGCCTTGGCACCTTCAATGCGCTTGACGGCGAAATGGTTGCGGTCCATGGTGAGTTTTACCAATTGCACTCCGACGGCAGAGCCACGCCGGTGCGCCCGGATCAGAAAACGCCGTTTGCCGCAGTGACCCACTTCGTTCCGCAGAAGTCTACAGAAATCACAAACATCATTGATAAGGCGGACTTACTCTCATTCATCGAGACGGCGGCAGAGACAAATCTGTTTACCGCCATTCAGATTGACGGACTCTTTCGCGAGTTACATACACGTACGGTGGCGAAGCAGGTGGCACCATATCCAACTTTGACTGCCGCCACAGAGGGCCAAATTAAAAACGCTTTCCACATGCAGCGCGGCACACTCGCAGGATTTCTTTCACCGCAGTATGCACAGGGATTCCAGGTGGCAGGCTTTCACCTGCACTTTCTGAGTGAAGACAGGCGGTCTGGTGGCCATATGCTTGACTTCATCGCAGAACAGGTTACGGTCAGGATTGCCTCTATCCATCGCCTACGCGTGGAACTGCCGACATCAGCGTCTTTTTTGAAAGCTGCGATGGATGGAGAAGATATAAGTCGCGAGGTGAAGAAAGCAGAAGGATAGAGCTGGAGTGCGGTCGCAACGGCTACGAACCGCTCTCGCTCCCTCGACCGACGGATCAGATCTGACCATCATCCGGAAGCTGTAAGGAGTTGGTTGGCCAAAATGAGTGACGATCGCCTGCGAAGACATCTCCAATCAGGGCAACGGTGAACTCAGGTTCAAGAAGCGCAAGTGGGATCACGTACTTCTTCGATCGCACAAGCGCTTCGGCAACGTTGTCGATCCTGCGGCTTCGGGGAATGGTCCCAGGAACCTGGGGAATAACGAAAGAGGCGAACGGGATTTCAGGATGCCTTTTCGCAAAGCGTAAGAGCCGCTTTGCATCTTCCTTGGGAGTAGTTATGCCGAAATCGATCACAAAACTGCGATGAAGCGCATGCGGATAGTAGAAGTTCACGATACCGCGTGTGAAGTCGGCACAGTTCCGTGTGAACAGATTGAAGTGGTCGACATTTGCATGATCATTCAACCTGTTCATGAGTTCCGTGTCCTGACCGGCTTCCGTATGGATGCGGAAGCCGTAGATGCGCCGGTCATACGATGACCCAATGAGTTGAGTCCAGTTCCCTTTCGGCGTTCGGGAGCTTCCTCCCTCCATCCCATCGGGTATAAGACCTTCCAACTCCTCTCTCCTGTACGCATCCCGGAGATCGTCACGAGTCGCTCTGTCAGCCTCTGCCGGGATCTGCGAGCGATCCTTCACTGCATAGAAGTACGGGAGGGGAGGAATCGCGAGCCAATCGAAGCCTGCGACACGATGGTACCGGCTGACCACCACGCCGTGCTCATCCTGCGCACAAAGGCGCAACTGCGTGGGTGTGCTCGCGCACAAACGATCGAAATACACGGCAGCGTGGCCTGTTGGGTTGATGTGGCCAAATTCGCCATACGGTTCTTCCATCAACACGACGACGTCGGCATGCGCGCATCCGGTCATAAGAATGACGAGACACTTCAAGAGCAATAGATAACTGAGACGGTATCGCATCGACCGAGCCTCCGGAGATTCCCTGCAGATGACCAAATGATCGACGATCAGACGATAACCAAACACACTGAGGCGAGCAGGAGGTGGGTCACTCAAAATAGGGATTCGCTTCGATTCCTCGCTGTCCGCCGACCTTGTCCCTGCGCATTTGTACGACTACCCGAAAGGGTGAAGCGGAATTCAGGGTCGTGAGAGAGACTTGTTTTCATTTGGCGGTTGCCAAGGTTATGCGCTTCGAGCTTAGCCTCTGAGTTTTAGTTCCAGTCGAGCCAGAATCGCATGCAGCCAATCGGCTGTGTGAAGTGACAAACAGCCAGGGTGTCCAGCCAGGGAGCCTGCAAGGAAGACTCTCTTGAGGAGCTTTGACCGTCTCATGAAGCAATGGCATGATGTGATGCGCGTCGTCTTCGCAGTTACTGCTTTGCTAAATCTGGGCGTGAGAGCAGCGTGCTCACCCGCCGTCGAAGCCAGACCCGAATACACGCACGTTAGCTGGGGAAGATCAGACGGTGCTCCCACAAGTATCGTCGCGCTCGCGCAGACATCAGACCAGATGCTGTGGATTGGGTCCGAGGTAGGTCTATACCGATTTGACGGCGCTCGCTTCGCTCGATACCCCTCACGACCAGACGAGATGCCTCTTCCCGGAAAGAGCATCGCCTGCCTCGCCGCCGATCGCAACGGAGGTTTATGGATCGGTTTCACCACCGGTCAGATCGCTTACTTAAAAGGCTCTGCGATAAGGGTGTATGGCAAGCGGCAGGGATTGGACACCGAATCTGTAAATCAGATCTGGAGTCCGGACAATGGATCAGCATGGGCCATAGCCGACGGTCGACTGATGCGGCTCACGAACGACCGATGGGAAGATTTCGGAGCCCAGCACGGTCTTCCTCCGTCCCCTCTGTATGCGTTTCACTTCGACCGGCATGGAGATCTGTGGACTTCTGGTCACAGAGCAATCTGGCATCTAAGTCCTGGGACCGCGAAGTTCATGCTTTACCCAACCAAAACTCTCGCGGTTTACCAGTTTTTCGATGCCCCCGATGGCGCTGTCTGGATCGCCGATGCATGGCGATCGGTCCGCCCACTTAAAGCTGCTGCTCCGTCGATTCCTCTTCATCAGGCAGCGCAAGGATTATTCCTTCCCGATGGACAGCTCTGGCTGGCGATGAATTACCCCGGAGTACTGCAGACCAGACTGTCACGGACGCACGGTCTCCTCGAACACGGCAAGCTGTACACCGATCTAAGTGCACCTGGTACCCGAGCGATTCTTGCGGACTCTTTCGGGAACATCTTTGTCGGCACCAACGGTGGCCTCGATCGCTATGAAGTCTCTCCGTTCCGCCGCTACGAAGCATCCGCAACTCATTACTATCCCTCTATCGCAACCACAACGGATGGTTCCTTGTGGATCGGAGGACATGACGTTCCTGTAGTGCAGTACACGAATGGGGAGGCCAGACCTTCGATGCTGGATCATGGCATGGGCCCCATTTTTGTTGACTCGAGCGATCGCCTGTGGATGCAGGACGCAAGAAAGCACAGCATTCGTGGTCTCCGGAAGACACAGGTCACCGATCTTCCATCGCCAGTCCCTGCGGTTCACTCAGCTTCGGTTCAGGCGATGGCGGAAGATCAGGACGGCGTTCTCTTAGTGTCAATGGAAGGATATGGCTTGTGGAAGTACGTGGATCGATGGAGATCCATCGTCGATCCGAAGTTGCCCGGCGGAACAGTCCTCAGCATGTTGCGCGCGTCGGACGGCCAGATATGGCTGGGCTATCGCGACAGCATCGTTGCGCGCATGGGACGCGGCAACGCGACGATCGTCACCCAGGGGAAAGACCTTCGGATCGGAAATGTTCTTACCTTTTACGAACATGGAAACGTCATGTGGGCTGGCGGTGACGACGGTGTGAGCTTCTTCCAGGGAGAAAGATTCTGGCCCCTGCACTTAGCTGAAGAGGACCGCACCGCTGGCACATCCGGCATCGTCGTTGACCACGAGGAGAACCTCTGGCTGAACACGCAAAGCGGCGTCGTTCTGGTGAGGTCCGCCCAGTTGAGAGGAGCCATGACAGATCGCACCTATCGTGCAGAGTCTGAGCTCTTCACCGAGCATCAAGGCATCATGGGCACCCCAGCGCAGATGCGTCCATTACCCACTGCGCTGCGAGACACTTCCGGTCGACTTTGGTTCGCCACGATCGATCATCTGGTGTCCAGGGAAGACCTTGACGCCGGTCTGACTCATTCTGGCATCTCGCCGCGGATTGTCGGCTTCACCATCGATGACAAGTATCAGACGACCGAACCATCTACGTTAGAGATCGTTGCCAAAGGCGGACTTCGCAACGTCTCATTCGACTATCTTTCCGTAAACCTCAGCGCAGGCGAACGTGTGCGATATCGATATCGTATGGATGGCTTCGACCGGGACTGGCAGGAGGCTGGGGAACGTCGCCACGCCTCCTACACGCGGCTGCAGCCAGGAACCTATCGCTTCCGTGTGATGGCCAGTGATGGTTATGGTGCCTGGCAAGAGGCAAGTGATCCAGTTGAGCTCTCGATAAAGCCATATCTCTACCAGAGGCGGAGTTTCCTTGTTGTCATGGCCATCGCAGCAGCAGTCATCATAGTGCTGCTTGTGCGCCGCCGCATATTACGCGCAACCTCCAGAATGCGGCGGCGAGGTGCTGTAGAGCTCGCAGAGCGGCAGAGGATCGCCAGGGTTCTGCACGACACGCTCCTCCAAGGAGTGCAAGGCTTGCTTCTTAGTGTCCAGGCGGTCGCCACGGAGCTACCCGAAGACAGTGGCACCCTGCAGCGAATGGAACGCATTCTCGACAGGACACAGGACGTGCTCGAAGAGGGACGAAATAGCGTTCATGAACTTCGCAGCGCTCCCGTTGACTGCAATGGGTTTCTCGAAACCCTTCTACAGATCGCCAACGGAATAGAACAACGTGCTATCCGTATCTCCGGTCGGATCGAAGGAACCGAGCGCCCGCTCACGCCGGAGGTATGCGCTGACTCTTTCTACATCTGCAAGGAGGGAATTCTGAATGCACTCTCGCATTCCGAGGCCTCACTTCTGCAGATAGTTGTTATCTACGGTAAAAAGGAGTTAGTGATCACGGTCCAGGACAATGGCAAAGGTATGCCCCCAGAAGTAGCTCGGTTCGGAACGCAGGGCCACTGGGGCATCGTTGGTATGCACGAACGAGCCAGGATGATGCGTGCACGGCTATCCATCCACAGTGTGCCTTCCCAGGGAACGACCGTTGCCCTTCGAGCCGCTGCAAAGCGAGCTTATCTCGATGGACGTCGTTGGCCCTTTCGGACTTCTTAGATCTCTGCTCGCGATGAAACAATCGCATTCAACGCTCAAAGCGAGTTACTCTCCAAGCATAGAAAGCTCTCGCGGGCTTCACCCTTTCGAGTAATAACGCCCTTCCGAAATTTAGATTTCCGGAATTACATCCAGCGTTCATACTGATGTAGCGATTACAACCCCAAAGTCTTGATAGCTTAGCCCCATCCACTTCGGTTGTGACGCAGCAGCCGCGAAAGATTTGCAGAGGCTCTTTATGACACCGAACGCTAATCCAATCCGCATCATGACCGTCGATGATCACCACCTCTTCCGTGATGGGCTCGCCTCAATGATTGCCACGCAGACCGACATGAAGATGGTTGCCGAGGCTGCTACAGGTTTAGAAGCAATCGATCTGTTTCGCCAGCATCGCCCGGACATTGCGCTGATTGATCTGCGGCTGCCCGATATCAGCGGTCTTGATGTGATTGCTAGAATCCGCGAACAATTCCCAGTCGCTCGAACCATTGTCCTGACCACGTATCGTGGAGACGTGCAGGCGCTCCGCGCACTCAGGGCCGGCGCGTATGGATATTTGCTCAAGAGCATGCTTCGCCTGTACATGGTCGATACCATCCGCGCTGTGCATGCCGGACACCGCCGCATTCCTCCGGAGATTGCATCCGAGATGGCCGAGTATGCGGCAGACGACTCACTTACATTACGGGAGATCGAAGTGTTGCAGCAGGTGGCTGCTGGCAACGCCAATAAACTGGTCGCCGACAAGCTGAGAATTAGCGAGGACACCGTCAAGGCTCACATGAAGAGCATCCTCTCCAAGCTGTCAGCAAACGACCGCACGCATGCGGTCACCATCGCGATGCGACGGGGATTTCTCGACCTGTAGGCAACATAAAGTCGCAATGAAGCTACACGCATAAACAGCTACCCATGAGAGTAAGTCTCCTGACACCACAAGGGATGACCTGCGCGTTCTCCGGAATGGTGCTTCCGATCAAGCGGCATTTGGATACCGTTAGGTCATGACGAGTTAGCGCACGGTATGACCTAACTAGATCCATGATGCGTGTCCAAGGAGAATCCATGAGTGCTCCGATTGGTTGCAGTGCTGCGTTCCTCGATGTGTTGGCAGATGTAAAAGCAGTGGCATCGACCACCTGTACCGTCCTTCTCACCGGCGAAACAGGAACCGGCAAGGAAGTCATCGCCCGCGCCATTCACGATGAGAGCGATCGCTCCCGGCAGCCATTCATCGCCACCAATTGCGCCGCGTTACCCGCCACACTCCTCGAGAGTGAATTATTTGGGCACGAACGTGGTGCCTTCACCGGTGCCGTCACACAATCCCCGGGACGATTTCTCGCCGCACACGGCGGCACGCTCTTCCTGGATGAGGTCGGTGAGCTGCCCCTTGAGTTGCAGCCGAAGCTCCTTCGTGTCCTACAGGAGCGTTGCTTTGAAAGGCTCGGAAGCTCGCGCTCCATCCATGCGGATGTTCGCGTCATAGCAGCAACCAATCAGGACCTGGAAACCATGGTACGAGAAGGGCGATTCCGCGCAGACCTCTTCTACCGTCTCAACGTATTTCCAATCTCATTGCCGGCACTTCGCATGCGTGAGGATGACATCGAAGTACTGGCGCTGCACTTCCTCCGTAACTTCTGCCGCGCGCAAGGGAGGTCATCCCTGAGCATTCCACAAAGCCTATTGATCGCAATGCGTCAGTACAGTTGGCCCGGGAACATTCGCGAACTGCAAAACTTCATCGAGCGCGCCGTGATTGTGAGCACGGATCGCGAACTCGCGCCTCGCACCTCCGACATGCAACGTTTGCTGAGCGCGGAGTGCACGGAGGAAGTGGATACCTTGAACGCAGCAGAAAAACACCACATTCTTCGCACACTACAGGGTGCAGGGTGGGTAGTTGGAGGTCGCAATGGTGCGGCGGCTAGACTGGGCATCCCACGGACCACATTGATCTCGAAGATGCAGAAGCTCGGCATCATGTCGAAGTCTCTAACCCGTGCGCCACACGTATCCCGTGTGCGCCCTCTCCAACCCACTGGAACCAGCAGCGTGACGGTGCAGTAGTTGGCGCTGTACGGAACCAAGGAGCTCAACATGGTCGGAAGCAGGTGGAAAGCGGTGGCAACGTAAGCCTGGTCGTCTCGCGGCGACTTAGGATCAACCTTAGACGAAACCCGTCTATAAGGACCCCGCAGAGCGATAGACTTGGCGTACCCGGCACCTAATCTCGTAGATAATAAAATCCTCCGTGCACCCGAAAACCGAACTTTCGCGACGAGCTCTGGTGCTGCTGATTGCGGTCGCCTCGTTGTGTTTTCCGTCCTTGACGATGCAATCAGGTGCTCAAGATGGTCGGATCAGTAACAAGATTCACTTCTCCGTGAAGCCGCTCGGCAGTGGAGTGCGGCTTTCTCAGACGCAAGTGAGTGCCTTTTCTCAGGACCCTGAAGGCAGGTTATGGGTGGCCACGCAGCATGGCCTCGATCGCTACGACGGGGTCCGCGTCAAAACGTTTCTTCATTCCTCCGGAGACAGACGAACCGTTGGCTGCTCATCGCCTGAATCCATCTGGCGATCCCGCGAGGGCCAACTCTGGATCCCCTGCGGGCCGGTACTGGATCGCTACGAGCCCGAGACAGAGAGCTTCACACACTTTCCTCTCGGAACAGACAGGACGGCTGGCACCATCCACGCTGTTGCACAACAGAGTGACGGTAGCCTGCTCTTCGGTTTACTGGACGGGCTGTACCACCTGGACAAGCGAAGCGGAGCCCTCACCCATGTCCCCCGGCATGCAACCGATCCTCTCATCGACAAGGCTCCCGTGCTCGACCTCGAGAGGGACGGCTCGGGCCAGTGGTGGATGCTGACACCGGATGCCCTCATCGCATTCGATGAGGACACGTTTCAGGCGCAACGGCGGATCTCACTGCGCGTGCATGTCACGCGCGGTTCAATTCATCATGACCGGCGCGGGACGCTTTGGCTGATCGCGAACTCTCGCCTCTACCAGACTCGCCAGAGTGATGACGACACGTTGCGTGAGATCACCACAATCAGTGGCGGCCCTCATTCCATGCTGGAAGATCAGCAAGGAGATATGTGGTTCTCCACAGAGAATGCGGGCGTGTATTACCTTCCGCAGGGCAATGGCCCTGCGCAACGCTTTCTTGTCTCATGTCCTGCAAATTGCAGTCTCCCATCTGACCGCGTCTCCACATTATTCGAAGATCGCAACGGCGACATCTGGGTCGGCTTCCATGATGCGTCTCCAGTCCTTATCCAGCGAGATCCCTCGGGCACGCAGATCTTCAGCTTCCGCCCAAACCAACAGGATGGCCTGCGTAGTCCACTTGCCACGAGCCTTTATTCGATGAGTGACCGGCTCTTGCTTGTGGGAACAAGCGGTGGACTGCAGCTCTTGGATCTGCCGGATCAACATTTCACTGACGCCTTCAAGGAGCTCAGGCCCAAGGATGTCTTCTCCGTCATTCGAGATCGCAGACAGGACCTATGGTTCGCTACCGACAAGGGCGTGGCTATCCAGGGGTCTTCACACAGCGCTATATCGTGGATCGTGCCAGATCGCGACGTGCATCGGCTGCTTCCCTTAGACAATAGCCAGGTATTGGCGCTCGCTTCAGATGGTCTTGTACTCATCGAACAAGACACGCACAGACACCTCGATGTATTGAGAGCCGCCCCAGGCGAACGTTTCTACTCCATAGCTCTCTCCCCAGAAAAGATATGGCTAGGCACTTCGCTTGGACTGCGTTTCATTCCACGTACGGCCCTCGCTCCGAAGCTCCTCCCCCTCAGCCAAACCATGCTCATCCCAACGAACGCCTTCGTGCTGTCCATTCTTCCAACGGATACGGATACTGTTTGGCTGGGCACGCAAAGTGGCTTGGTGCATTACTTCAAGGGTCGCCTGGCGCCCGTAAGCGAGCCAAGCCATCTGGGTGGCCAGATCATCGCCTGCATCATGAAGGACTCGAAGAGCAATCTCTGGATGAGTAGCAACCAGGGACTTCTTTCATATAATCCTGCCAAAAAGCTCATGGTGGAACATACAGCAGGCATGCTTCCGGTTCCCCTTGATCTGTCAGGATGGGGAGCATGCACTCAGAGTGCAAACGGTCAGATGTACTTTGGTGGTTTTGGCGGTGTGGTCAGCTTCACGCCGGAGAGTCTGCTCGCGACTTCAACATCTGCACATCACATTTTGCTCACCGGTCTCATGGTGAACAGCGCACGTGTAGAGGTAGGTACAAACCATCTTCTGCAGCAGCCACTCTCCACGGTGCGCTTACTCACGCTCAACCGCAAGCAAAACACTTTTACCGTAGAGTTCTCCTCTGTGGATCTGGATCATTCGGACACATCCCTTTACCGCGCTCGCCTCCGTGGGCTTGAATCAAATTGGAAGATCTTGCCGCGAGACGAGGCCAGCATAAGTTATTCCCAGGTCCCTGCTGGCAACTACATATTGGAATTTCAATCCTCGGCAGACGGCATTCTCTGGTCCGACGCGGGCGGGACGCTGCCGATCGTGGTTCGTCCGGCGTGGTGGGCATCCGGCTGGTTCATAGCGTTGTACATTGCCGCAATCGCCTTGGCTGCACGATTAGCCTTTGTCATGCGTCTACGGCGGTCCAACGCGCTGCTGCAGGCCACGATGGACGGCCGCATGCGCGAGCGGACATCTCTCGCCCGCGAGCTGCATGACACCCTCTTACAGGACTTCCAGGGCGTGATCCTCCGTTGTTCAAGCCTGGCCCTCCAGTTAGAGCCTGGAGATGCTAGAAGAGCGGCACTCGAGCGAACGATACAACATGCAGAACGCTCTCTCAATGAGGGGAAGGATGCCATCCAGCAGCTACGTACCAACGTGACAAGCGTTTCGGAGTTGAAGCCCGCCTTCGAAGAGCTTGCCGGCGATCTTGCTGTCTTTACAGCCGCCATCATTTCCGTCCATGAGGACTGCTCAGCAGGCTGTTCACTCGACGTCTCCCATGTGCAGGAGGTCTATACCATAGGCAGAGAAGCATTGCGCAATGCTGTACAACACGCGCACGCCAGCCAAATCGTAGTGACCATCACAGCAGATTTGAAACGCTTGTCGCTTGTCGTATCAGACAACGGCGTGGGTATGCCCGAAGCCTCAACACGTACAGCACGCAGCAGAGGACATTGGGGATTAAAAGGAATGATGGAACGCGCAGGAAAGATAGATGCCTCTGTTGAAATCGTAAGTGAACAGGGCAACGGCACCACATTGCGTCTCACTGTTCCCACTCAGACAGATACAACTAAAAGTATTCGCAATCGCTTTGGCCTGCTCCCATAAATGCGACGATAAAGTCCTGCGTCAGTCAAGAATCCATCTCTAACGGAGCGGACAGCGCAGCCGCAATCTTGGCAGATTATCCTGCAAAGACCTTATCGTTCTCGCCCTCAAGGAGTAGAACGGGTGACTTGATCCGCCCGATCAGTCCCAACGTCAGCCTATTATCCCTTCTGAAAATCTCTTGCGCATGCATCCGTTCACGAGCAATTCAGCAGCTTCTGCGGCTCGAATCGAAACATATCCGGAAAAACGCAATACTCCGGAACTCCAAGCTCCAGGACAGGCTCCGCAGCGATAATGCGCTGGACATGTTTTGCGAGAAGTTCACGATAAGCACCATGCTCTTGCGGTGTGAATGGAGCCATCTGGTACGACACGGTGATATGGAACTGATAGATTGCGTGATCCTTCACCTGGAAACCAAACACCTCTGCAAGCCTGTCCCGAAGAGTCCTTAGCTTTTTCTCTTCATCGTTGTCGGCCGCAATCATTCTCAGAGTGCAGGCTGTTGCATAGTGAACCGTCTGCTCCTCGTCGACGCGCACACGCAGGGGGAGCGCGCAGGCGAAGTGCGTCTCGGCGATCCGCTCACCCACCATGCGATCGCAGACTTCAATCGAAGCATCCTTGGGCACGTAAGACGGCCATCCGTAGGCCGATCGGTTCTGATCGTTCGCCCCAGGAAAGATGGTCATGTGATAACTATCCGTAGACGTAAGTCCAAGCTTGTCCCGATAGGGGGCCTGCTTCAATTCACCGTGGAGCTCAACCATCGCATCGCGCATCGCACACTGCGCGGGCAGATGGCAGATGACCGTGTTGCCGGCAAAAGGGCGCGGTGTACCGTCCGGATTGAACTTGAGAATCGTGTCCTGGTTTGGAATCTTTCGCTCCGTACGGGGCGAGGCTGTCTGCGAAAAGAGATGAGACGGCAGAAACGATGCGGCTGCCAGGGTGGACGACTGGAGGAGAAACTGGCGACGGTCATGCTGAGACAAGGTAAATCCTTTCGGTTTTAGTTCGTTATCCAATACCGCGGGCGATGAGGGCCGGCAGCCTTCCCTGCCGGCCTCCTTTTGTTTTGTTCCGTCAGAACGCCAGCCGAAGCACCAGTTGAACCTGGCGTGGCGGGTACACGCTGGTACTGCCCGTAAAGCTGCCGAAGCTGCTGCTATAGGTCGGCGCACCGGATGTGCTGTTGAGCGAACCCACGTTGGACGACGGGCTGATGTAGTTCACCGCGTTGAATAGATTGAACGCCTCGATGCGAAATTCAGCGCTGTATCGCTCATTTGGCAGCACAAACTTCTTGTGTGCTGAGAGGTCAAACTGCCCAAACGCCGGACCACGCAGATTATTTCGACCGGCATTTCCGAAGAGTTGAGTGCCCGAAGGAATGGAAACGCCCGGCGGAGGTGTGGTGCCTGAACCTGCGATCAGATATCCATTCAGCGAACTTGCGGTCTTGACGAAATTCTTCCCGTACACGCCCGATGCCGCCCCGGTCAGGTTCGGTCGAATGGCATACGCAGCGCTCGTCGTGGAGACGACCTGGTTGCTGCTCGGCGTGTAAGTGAGGTTGATTGGAACGCCGCTGGTCACAACATTGATCCCGGTCAACTGCCAGCCACCGATGATCTGCTGCTCCCATCCCGGAGCGGAAGACAGAAAGCGATGACCCTTACCAAAGGGAAGGTCGAAGATGGCGGAGGTCGTGTTATTGAGGGGCTGGTTGTATCCTGACGGACCTCGATCCCCTGCCGGATTGAACTTGTTGATCACCGCACTGTCCCCGTTCTGTGTTTCAAGATCGGCGGAGTTGAGATCGATGCCACGTGACCACGTGAAGGAATTGATGAGAAAGAAGCCGTTGCGGAAGCGGTGCTGCAGCTTCGTTTGGAGCGAGTTGTAGATAAGCGAACCTGCGTTGCTCTCCGTGAGAATATCGGTGAAATTCGCAATCGGCCGCCGGTTGAGCAGCGAAGTTGTGCACTGCCCCGGAGCCGACGCGGGGATCTCACTCGCAAGGCAGGTTCGTGCCTGGTTGAAATCTTCAAGCGCAGGAATATGTACCGTATGGTTGCCAACGTAAGAAACTTCGAAGGTGGTGTCGAGAGGCAGCTCCTGCTGGACCGACAGATGAAAGGCCTGCACGTAGGCCGGTTTGAAGTCCTTCGGCGTATAACGTGTCTGCGCCTTTGTGGTGGAGAAGTTCGAAGGCCCTGCGAAGTTCGTCTGATAGCCATCCTGCGTTCTACGAAAGCACGTCGTTGGGTCCTGCGTCAGTGTCGAACAGAGACCCTGCCCAGGTGTCTGATTCGAAGGCAACGTCGCGGAGTAGTTATTCGGTCCGTTGTAGGCAAGGAGGCCTTCGCCTCCAAACCGAAACAGATAGGCATAGCTGATGCCGTAGCCGCCCCGGATAACCGTCTTCTGCGAGACCTGCTCGGCAAATCCGACGCGCGGACCGAAGTTCTTGTAGTTCGGATCGACGAGAGCGCGGCTGGCAAGCGAACCTCCGCCGACATAATGAATGTTGTACACATGCCCAGGAGCTGTGCTGTTGATATCGGTTCCGTCACCCGCCGCCAGCAGGCGATTATTCACTGGATCGAAGTTGTAGAACTTGTTGTCCTGCTCGTAATTCGGCGTCATAAACTCGTAGCGAAGACCGATGTTCAACGTCAGTGAAGGCAAGGCCTTCCAGTCGTCCTGAACGTATCCCATATGCCAGTAGCGCAGGTAGTTCACTTCGTTGGGAGCGTTCAACTGATAGTTACTCCGCGCACCGAAGAGAAAATCAGCCAGATTGGCCGCCTGCGCCGTCGTAGCGCTGCCCGCGGAACTGAAGGAGCCCGCGTAAGTGTCCTGTCCGAACTTCGGATGGAAATCTGAGATTGCTTGTGAAAGCCAACCAAACTCATAACCCACCTTAAGACTGTGGTGACCTCTCACCCATGTGTAGTTCACCTTGGGGTTTGCCTGCGTGGGATTATTGAACTGCGGGTTCGTTCCTTGCGAGCCAAACTGGGTAAAGCCCGAGACCGCCTGTGCATTCAGGCCACCCGTGTAGGCAGGATCCTGTGGAACGTTAGGTATGCCCGCCAGGAGATTCGGCGCTCCCAGAAAAATTGGTGCTTTACCGCTCTGGGTCCACGTCTCACCAAAGCGGAGTTCCAGGATCGAACTTGGGGTAAGGGTCCAGTTGAATCCGGCAGCGATCTGGCGTGTTCTCGCATACAGCGTTCCATTGCTGTTGCCACCGGCCGCTCCGGGGAATGGCGGCGGCTGGAAGTAGGTGACCGCTCTCTGGCTGTATCGAAAAAAGCCGTTCTGGCGATCGCTACGGATAAAGTCAACGCGGCCGTCGCCCTTGTTATCGGTCGTAGGTGCTGCAGGAAGATATTGATAGTTAGCCGCCGTAAGTGCGGCACCCGGGATATTGGGCTGCGGCAGCAGCTTGAAGGCGGCGAGCGCAACGGGGTTGATGTTGGGATCGTTCAAAGGAACCTGCCCATTGGCGTACACGATGCCTGTATAGGGGTTCTTGATAGGAATCGGAGTCCCGCCCGCCGTGCCATCCGTGGTGAATATTCCATTCAATTCAGCAGCAGTCGGGAGCGTGGCAGTCGTGAGCGAGTGAGAGACCGCGCGAAGACCTTCATAGTCCATGAAGAAGAAGAGCTTATCTCGACGAACAGGACCTCCAAAGGTCCCACCGAACTGGTTCTGTACCAGTGTCGGCTTGATGCCGGTTCCGTAGAAGGGTCCGAAGGCATTCAGAACAGTATTGCGGAAGTACTCGTAAACCCCGCCGTGAAACGCGTTGGCGCCGCTCCGCGTATTTGCGTTGACGATTGCCCCGCCTGCGCGCCCATACTCTGCCGAATAATTATCCGTCTGCACCTTGAACTCCTGAAGCGAGTCTGGCGATGGAATCACGGCCTGATTGGAATATCCCTGATTGGCCTCCTGATACGCGTTGTTGTCGATACCATCCAGGATGAAATTGTTATCCATCGAGGTCAGACCGTTCACGTTGTACGAAGCATCACGCGGCGGAGTGGAAGCCACAGTAGCAATCAACGACCTGCGGACACCCGGGACCAACTGTGCCAGGTCGGCATAGGAGCGCCCATTGAGGGGCAACGTAACGGCCTCCGTTCCCTGAATCGTCTGTCCGCGATCGCTCGTGTCCGTCTCCAACTGGGCTGCCGCTCCCGAAACAGTAACGGTCTCCCCAACCGCACCGACACTCAGCGCAAGGTCAACGCGCTGACGCGCTCCTACGTTGACACGAAAGACGTCGGTCTTTGAACTCTGGAACCCCGGAGCCGTAACCGAGATCACATACTCACCGGGCTGTACGCTATCGAACTCATAGGAACCACTCTGGTCGGTCGCGTGGACGCTCTTCACTCCCTTGGCCACGTTCAGCAGCTCAACCGAAGCACCGTTGATCGTTGCGCCTGAGGCATCCTTGATATTGCCCAGCACGGCCCCCGAATCAAACTGCGCATACACATCGCCGCACGCGACAAGCATCGCCAGCAAAAACAAGCGCAGCAAATGAGAGAAAATCCAGATCCTTCTTTTCCGTGCATTCCGCTTCATCGCATTTGCTCCATAAGTAATTCGCTAAGTACGAAAGCTATCTATCCCACCGCTTTCGCTGGAGAAGAAATAGCAGCGCCCTCTGGTTCGCCGAAGCGATTTCACGGAGACTCCCCCGATACGCGAAGTAACTAACTCCGAATGAACCATTTACCTGATCTTCATGTATCGGGATACAGTGAATAGACCGTGACTGGTTCACGGTCTATTCACAAAGGCTGCATACACTTTGAGCAGTCCCATGCTCGCTGCGAAACAGGAACGCTCCGAAAACGCTCCCGTCCCTGGTCAAACCGGCGTGGCGGCTGAGGGGCTGAAGTCGGCCCAGCGCGAGTTAGTCTCTCGCATCGTTACTTCCCCCACCTTTGCACGTTGCGAACGCCTGAGCACTCTGCTCAACTACATCTGCGACATGGCGCTCAACGATCGTGAAAGTGAGTTGAACGAACAGAAGATCGGACAGGCTGTCTTCGGTCGATCACGTGATTACGATTCTTCCATCGACGGGATCGTTCGCACGCAGGCCAGCAGACTGCGGCAACGCCTGGATCTCTACTTTGAACAGGAAGGTGCCGAGGAACCGACGAGGGTCGTCATCCCAAAGGGCGGCTACATTCCCGTTTTCATGTCTCGTCGCATCGCGGACGTCAGGGAAGAAGTATTGCCTTCGGCACCGCAGCCCGCCTCCGCCCTTCCCTCCGCCGCTCCACAGGCACCGCCGTCGCAGCAGTCTTTCAAAAGCCGGATCTTTCCGTGGCTACTCTCTGCCGCGCTGGCATCTGTCCTCGCAGTTGTACTGATCCAGAATCATAAGAAGACAACGGAAGTACCGGCAGTCGCTGCGAAACATCCACTCTGGAGTCAGATCTTCACCCCACAGCAGACGACTCTGGAGGTGCCTGGCGACTCCGGTCTGGTACTCTCCCATGTCTTCGATCGTAGAAGCATCTCCCTCAATGAATATCTTCTCGGTGACTACCGAAGCACAAACTCCAATTCGCCTGCCAATCCATTGCCTCTCGAGATGAGAACGCTGCGGACCGAAGTCACGAACCGCCGCTATACTTCGATCGTCGATCTGGAAGCCGCGGTGAAACTTGCGTTAATTGCTCAGTCCTTTCACAGTCGTCTACAAGTCGGCTACGCAAGGGATTTGAGACCAAATGATTTGAAGAATGGGAACCTGGTTCTCGTCGGCGCCTTCGAAGCAAATCCCTGGGTTGAACTGCTAGAACGCAATATGAACTTCCTTCTGCAGAACGACTACAAGGCGAAGGTATTCTCCGTAATCAACAAGTCCCCCCATGCAGGCGAACCAAGCCACTGGGACTCCAGATTGAGCGATCCGCAGCGCCGCGTTTACGCCGTCGTTGCTTTTACACCCAATCTTTCGGGCAACGGGAACGTACTCCTCATTGAAGGTACTTCCATGGCAGGCACGGAAGCGGCATGGGACTTTGTCTCCGACGACTCCGAGCTGTTGCCTTTTCTGAAACTGATCCAACGCCCCGATGGCAGGCTTCCGCACTTCGAGCTTTTGCTGGATACACAGAACGTGAGTTCGAGCGCTGTGCATAGCAATCTTCTCGCTTGGCGAATCACCGACTAGCCATGCTGCTGGTTGCGAACCCGCGAAACTTCATCCTCGGAGAGATCCGACACATTCCGTCAGTTCAGCAGATACTCACCCGCCGTCGGCTTATGACCCAACATCTGTCACGCCTGCACTCAAATCGCGCAAGCACAGGGACACGGTCCTTGCGACCTTCCTCACGCCGACAATGCGGCGACATAGCGCCGACTATTTCCTTGTGATGAGTACTACCCCTCCTACAAGGAGGATCGCCCCAGCCACGCGAGTCAGGTTCACTGCGTGAACATCCATACGGAACCAACCGAAGTGGTCAATCACAAGTGAGGCGATGAGAGCCGCAGAGACGGTGAGCGCCATGAAGTTGCCTGTGCCAACTTTGTGGACAAAGTTCAGGCCCGCGAAGACTTGAACGGCCCCTACGATTCCCCCAAACACCGCCCACCATGGCATAACCCGCAGATTTTCCATTGCAGGAAGCGGGTGGGGCATGGCAAAGAACAGAGCGATGAAGAAAAACGTGACGATGAGGAAGGACACGGTTGAGGCTAGGAAGGGATTGACGAGAGACTTGTTAAGCTGCCCATTCATCGCGGCTCCACAGGTCTGCAGCACTCCGCCCAGAATGATAAAAGGAATAATCCATGAGGCGTTCATTGTTACCTCCGAGAAGACTAACTTGTTGGAAAGATCGCGTGCATGAGAAGTGCCCCGGCCATACTGGCCGCAAGTGCAACGGGCATGGCGATGGCCCCAACCTTCAGGAAGTCCAAAGCACTGACCTCGAGACCTTCCTTTCGCAACGCGAGGAGCCAGAGAATCGTCGCGAGCGAGCCCGTAACAGACAGATTCGGTCCAAGATCTACGCCGATCAGAACCGCGTTCGCCATAAGGCCGTGCGTGTGCGTGGCTGTGAGCGTTCCTCCAGCAATCAAACCCAGGGGAAGATTGTTCAGAAGATTGTTGCCCACCGCAACAGTAAACGCCGTCACCAGCGAGGCGACATAAGGGCCAAGCGCTTCCACGCGGTGCAAGGCTGCCTCCGTCACTCGGAGAGCCCCTATGCTCTCTAATGCGTCCACAATCACGAAGAGAGCAGCCACCAGCCCCAGCGTGGACCAACTGATCTCTTTCGCGAGCGGCAGCGGATTGCATCTGTTCCGTACGCAGACAGCAACGGTTACACACAGCGCGACAAGGCAGGTGGGCAGACCCAGATCCCTGTTGAGCGAAGACACGACCAACAGGACGATCACCACCAACCCAAGTCCATACAGGACCATCTTCCCGCCTGGCTTCAGCTCCACCGATTCGTTGGACTCAGGCAGTTCTGAGCAGAGGTCCTTGCGGAAGTACCACCGTAGAACCAGGAACGTGGCTCCTATCGAAAGAATCGAGGGCAGCAGGAAGGACGCGAGCCAGCGGCCCAGTGGAGGCATGCCCTCGTGAAACACGACAAGATTGGCAGGGTTAGAGATCGGCAGAACGAAGGACGCAGCATTCGCGATCATCGCGCAGGCGAAGAGAAAGGGCAACGGCTGCGCCTTCGACTTCCTCACAGCTGTCAGGACAGCGGGCGTCAGCACAACCGCCGTCGCGTCGTTCGACATGCAGATCGTGACGATCGTGCCAACTCCGTAAATGATCGCAAACAGTCTTCCCGGAGATCCCTTCGCAGCCTTGATCGAGGTCGCGGCCACCCAATCAAATACACCGTTCTCCCGCGCAAGAGCGGAGAGCAGCATCATGCCAATCAGAAAGAAGTAGACGTCGCTCCCCTCCGCGATCGCCTGGCCCGCCAGACGAAGCGGCACGAGACGCAAAAGCACCAGAAGGCTCGCGCCAGCCCCAACCCAATAGACCTCTGGAAGATTCCTGGGCCGAATCAGCATCAGCAAAATGCTCAGCCCTGAGAGGACAAGGATAAGGACGATCGTCAGAGGTTGGGACACGCTCACCAATTCTTTCCGCTTTCCGACTTAGCGTTACTGATCTGCGGTCGGGCTGATCGGTTTTAGTTCGATACGAATTGCCCGAAACTCGGAAGTGCCTCTATTCATCACTGCATGAAGCCCCTCCGGCCCCGCCCATTCCGTTCTGCCAGGGTTCTCCATCGGCACCTCGAACCGCTGGGCCTCGACCCGCTTCCCATTCAGTTCTGAATACGTGATGTACGTGAGAGGTTGTGGTGCTTCAAACCGCATTACGCTCGGCCATGCGTGGGTGTGAGCAGGCTCCGTCACGCCTGGCGGGATTGTCACTTGCAGCACGCGAACCCGACTATTTTCGAGGAGGATCGCATGGCTGGTAGGCGCAGCAATCACCGCGTCCATCCGATCTTCCTGAAGCTTTCCATGGACCGGACGCAGGAGGGAAACACCGAAGAGTAAGGCGATGGCAAGGGCATGATTGCGCATACCAAAGCCTACATCAGACCTCCGAAACGCCCACACCGCTTTCCTCAACAGGCCTATCTGCGCGGCGCGCGCCCAGGCTCAATCCTCTTTCGGAGGGGAGTTCAGGGTGGAGATGCTGAAGTGATCGAAGCTGACTTGAAACGGCTGCTTGCCTGGCGCTGCCGCGACCATACCGATCTGAACCGGCACAGACGGAGGGAAGTAAGCAAGCCGAAGCATCGACCATTTCTGACCATCGAGGGAATAGGAAATCTGCACCGTGTCGTTATAGCGTTGCAATCGCATCCAGATCGAGGAAGGGCTGTCCGTGCGAGGCAGTACGGACCAGTCGGAGAACTCGCGCGTGACGACGGCACTGATATTTTGATGTCCATTCACGAACTCGATTCCGGTCTTGATCCAGTTTCTCTGGTCCAGGCGAATCATCAGACCGGCCTGATGGTAGAGCTCGCGATACTCCCCGCGTATCCGGACAATGGCTTCGAAGTTTCCCGAGCGCGTCTCGTATCGGAACGGTCCATTGTCACGGATAAAACCGTAGTGCGTCACACGCCAGTAGTCCGTTCCCGCAGGGACAGTTTCCGTTAATGTCTCAGCCGTCTCCTCGGATTTCTGTGGAGGGTTGGTCCAGCGACGCGATGCATTCTGAGCAATCATTGCAGTGGACACCATCAAGAGACACGCACTCGTGCGTAAGGCTGGCATCAGCGCAGTTTGTCACAAGCATAAGGTCCTGACAAGGTGGAATTCTCATCAGCAATCTGGCCGAGCACCTCCGGTCTGGAATTAGGTCGACTTCCTGCTAAAGCGTTTATTGGGATTCGTTAGGGTATGCAGCAGAATTTCACCCCGAACCGACCGACATTTACCTCCCGGCTTTACATTCCATGTCCCGATATGGAGACTTGAGCCATCTTGTTTCCTCAGGAGGTCCACATGTTCCTTCGTGCTCTCTTGTTGCTTTTGTTGCTCGCACCAACTTCTGTCGCGCATGCTCAGGACGGAGAAGCAAAGCGCAAACTGGGATTGGCCGGTCAGGCCCTTGGTAAAGCCCTCGCTACGCATGACCGCACTGCGCTTGAAAAGCTATGGTCGCCGCAGATGATCGTCAACGGTCCCAACAACGCTGTGCTCACGCGCGCTGAGATCTTCGAAGGCATGAAGAACGGTCAGCTCGACTATGAGACTGGCTACAAGACCACCGTGGAGAAGATCGAATTCTTCGGCAACGTCGCCGTCACCATGGGCGAAGACAGCTACACCCCCGCCTTCGGTCCCGACAAAGGCAAGCTGCTGCATCGCCGATCCACAAACGTCTGGCAGTACACCGACGGCAACTGGATGATGATTGCGCGACAGGCCACCGTCTACGACCCCGCCGTAAAACACTACTAGGAGCGCAGGAACTACTTAGCCCTTGCTCCGCGTCCAGAGGCAACAAGCTTATCCTCTTCGCATACGACAGCTACGACCAGATAAAAAGGCGCTCCCGAAGGAGCGCCCTTCGTTTTGTGTGTGCTTTCTCGCCTCGGAAAGGCCCGCACCTAGCAGCGAACGATTTTGTGCGAAACAATTCCGCGCGTCGCATTGCGCGTATCGACAACCAGCCTGGACTCTTCGACGATGCGTTCATAATCATACGCCGAATGATCCGTGGCAATCAGAACACAATCGTAGGTGGAAAGGTCGTCCAACGGAACAGAACTCAGGTGCAGGTCGTACTTGCGACCGTGCCCGACCTCCGGGAAGAAAGGATCGTTGTAGCTGACCTCAACTTCTAGCGCCTGCAGCAATTCAATGATCGTGAGCGATGGCGACTCGCGCAGATCGTCCACATCTCGCTTATACGCGATGCCCAGAACCAGAACCTTCGCACCCTTGGTCGCGATGCCGCGGAAGTTCAGAGCACCTGCCACCTCTCTCACCACGAAGGTCGGCATCTGCTCATTGATCTCGCCCGCAAGCTGGATAAAGCGCGTCGGAAAGCCATACTCCTTCGCCTTCCACGTCAGATAGAAAGGATCCACCGGGATGCAGTGGCCGCCGATACCAGGGCCAGGATAGAAGGCCTGAAAGCCGAAGGGCTTCGTCGCCGCGGCGTTAATGACCTCCCACACGTCGATGCCCATGCGCATGCAGAGCTGCTTCATCTCGTTGACCATCGCGATGTTCACAGCGCGATAGATATTCTCCAGCAGCTTCGTCATCTCCGCTGCCGCTGGCGAGCTGACCGCCACCGTCTGCGCGAAGATCGATTGATACAAAGCCTCCGCGGCAGCCGTGGCGCGGACATCGCAGCCACCAATCACCTTTGGAACCTCGCGGCGCGGCGTCTCCATGTTGCCTGGATCTTCACGCTCAGGCGAGAAGGCCACCATGATTCCGTTAAGCTCCTCTTCGATATCCGTGCCCCGCAGCACACGTCGCCCCGCCTTCTCGATCGTCGTCACAACGATCTCTTCCGTCGTTCCCGGGTACGTCGTGCTCTCCAGCACAAGCAACTGTCCGTCGCGAAGATGCGGCGCAATGGCGTCGATCGTGTCCTGCACGTAGCTAAGATCGGGGACGTGATGCTCCGTGAGCGGCGTCGGAACGCAGATCAGAATCGCATCCATCTCCGAAATCGCAGTGAAGTCAACCGTTGCCGTAAACCCCTGCGCGCGCGCCGAAGCGATATGCTCCGACTCAATCCGCCAGATATAACTGTTCCCCGCATTCAGCGTCTCGACCTTCGTACGATCGATATCGAAACCCGTGACGCGGAGCTTCTCTGCGCTGAAAAGCAAGGTAAGGGGCAGCCCGACGTAGCCGAGGCCCACAATCCCGACCCGTGCCTCGCGCGAAGCGATGCGGTCGGTAAAACTCTTTAGCGTGCTTAGTTGTACTGTTTCTGATACCACTCGATCGTCCTCCGCAGTCCCTCTTCGAAATCGACAGTGACGCTGTAGCCGAAGGCACTGCGTGCGGCCTCGATACTTGCGAGCGAATCTTTCACATCCCCAGCGCGTTCGGGGCCGTGTTCCGGTTTGGTCCTACTCTTCAACAGACGCGCCATAAGCTCATAGGTTGCGTTTAATGTGTGGCGCTCTCCACAGGCGATGTTGAAAACCCCTCCAGCAATGGCGTTTTTTGGCGCTTCTGCAGCCAGCAGGTTGGCATGCACCACGTTGGCGACATAGGTGAAGTCCCTTCCCTGCTCTCCATCGCCGTTGATGCGCGGCGTCCCACCCTCCAGCAGCGTCGTTATCCACTTCGCCATCACTCCGGAGTAGGGAGAATCCGCCGCCTGCCTTGGACCAAAGATATTGAAGTAGCGCAGGCATACCGTCTCCATGCCGTAGACGCGGAAGTAGCTCTGCAGATAAAGCTCCGCCGTGAGCTTCTGCACGGCATAAGGCGAAATCGGCTCCGGCCGCATCGTCTCAACGCGCGGAAACCCGGGCTGATCCCCATATGCGGAAGAAGACGCCGCATAGACGATGCGGCGAACGCCCGCGGCACGCGCTGCTTCCAGAAGATTAAATGTGCCTTCGATGTTGGCAACGTGCGAGGTGCGCGGGTCCTGCACGGAACGCGGAACGCTAGGGAGCGCCGCCTCATGAAAGATCGTGTCTACGCCAGCAACAGCCTGCCGAAGACCTTCGCCGTCATTGAGATCGATCTGGTAAAAATCGATCTCCTTCCAGCTTGTGTCGAGGTTCGAACGCTGCCCCGTGACGAGGTTATCGAGCGCACGAACTTCAAGATTGCCGCGCTGCACAAGCGCGTCGACGAGATGAGAACCGATGAAGCCTGCGGCTCCGGTAACAAGAACCTTTTGCATATCACCCAATTAGATAACGCCACCCCGAATCAGGCTTCATTTTGAGGATGGGAAGGGATCCGCTCTCGTGCCCCATTCTTCCGCAGCTTCATCGCGGAAGGGTGGGGTCGCGCAGAGCGCACAAACCTGATCTTTCTAGGAAAGAACAACGGATCTCTCCACTACGCGACGATAAAGCTGTCGCTCCGGTCGAGATGACGCGCGACCTCACACGACCACACATCACACAATCGCCACTTCGACCGAGACCACCCACACCACATAACCGTCATTTCGACCGAGCGCAAAGCGCGAGCGGAGAAATCTGCTTTGTCATGCGCCAAAGGCGCATCCAATCGCGCTCCGCGCGATCCCAACAGATCTCCCCGTTCACTACAGGTGGCAAAGCAATAAAACCGGGTGCCCCATCTCCCGCTCTTTACACAAGGGCATGCGCGAAGCGCATCCACACAAAGCTACAAAAGCCCAGCCCGCTCCCCATGCTCCGCAATCGCCGCATTGATCTCCAGCGCCAGCGCCAGCGCATTGCGCGCTTGCAAACCAGTTACACGCGGAGCCTCTCGCGTCTCGACCGCATGGAGGAAAGCCTCAAGCTCCAGCTTCAACGGCTCACCCGGCTCCGTAGGCAGCTTGTTCAGCGAAAGCCCCGGCGTAGGATGCTGTAGATCCGACTTCTGCTGATGCGCCGCAAAGACCGCCTCAAGCTGCGCAGGCGTCAGCGAAGCCGCAGCCGTCACATCGATCAGAAAAAGATCCTGCCGTGCGAAGTCCAGCGAAAGATACTGGTGCGGCTGAAAGAAACGCAGTTTGCGCACACGTTCCGTGGAAACACGCGATGCCGTGAAGTTCGCCACGCACCCGTTCTCAAACTCCAGCCGCACATTGGCAATATCCGTCTTGCGCGAAAGCACCGGCAGACCCACCGCCCGAACCTCGCGCACCGGCGAAGGCACCAGCGACAGCACCACATCCAGATCGTGGATCATCAGGTCGAGCACGACATCCACATCGAGCGAACGCGGCGTAAAGATGCTCAACCGATGCGCCTCGAAGAACATCGGCCGATGCAGATGCGAAAGTGCCGCCGTCACCGCAGGATTGAAGCGCTCCAGGTGCCCCACCTGCAGAACGCGTCCGTTCTTCTCCGCCAGCGCAATCAAGGCATCCGCCTCAGCTAGCGTGGAAGCAATGGGCTTCTCGATCAACGTGTCGATGCCCGCAGAGAGCAGCTTCTCCGCCACCTCCGCATGATGCACCGTCGGAACGCAGACGCTTGCCGCATCGAGCTTCACGCCACTGGCGAGAAGCTCTTCCACCGTCGCAAAGGCCGGAACGCTGTACTCGGCGGAGAGCCGTGCACGCACAGACTCCTCCGCATCCACAAAAGCGACGAGGTCTGCCTGCTGCAGATCGCGATAGACGCGAAGGTGATTGCGACCGAAGGAGCCTACGCCAATAACAGCGACGGAAACGGACACGCTTCTACTTGGCTTCTACAGCCTGCTTGCAGCGGGCGTAGAGTTCGAGGAGATGAGCCACCTGATCTTCCGGCTTGGCAGACGTCGGTGCGGCGAATCCGGTCGAAGAGCTGGAAGCGCGTGTGACGTTTGCAGTGGAGGCGATGAACTTCAGAAGGTCAAGCGCGATATCTTCTGTGCGGCGCGCGGTGATGATAGGTTCCATAGGTTCGATGGTAGCAAAGCTCCCTCTTTGTCATCCCGCAGCGAAGCGAAGGATATACTTGGGTGCCCCATGTCCCGCCTTTGGGACATGGGATATACGCAAAAACTCCGGGTGCCCCATACATCGCGCTCTTTGCGATGTGTGGGCCATGCGCAAAGCGCATCGTTCGTCGAAGAACGACCCCCTAAAGCTCCGCCAGCACAAAACAAACCCGCCCCACAATGTAATCCGCAGGCGTCTCCGTCTGCAGCAGACGCACCAGCTGCACAGGAAAATCCCGCACATACGGCCGCAGAACCAGGCGCGACTCCTCCAGCGCCAGATACCGCAGCGAAAGCGCCGATCCATGCCGCACCGCAAACACCGACGGCTGATGCGCGCTATACGGCGCAACGGAGTTGTAATGGCGGTCCAGGATCACCACAGATCCCGAGGGCAGAACAGGATCCATCGGCGCCGCCTGCTGTGCGTCAATTCTAAGAGCCACAAAGCGCTGCCACTGCCCGCGATGCGGCGCCATACGCGGTCTGTTCCCATGCAGCCGCGCCGCGGAGACATACACCGTCTCCTGCGTTGTGGCGGGCGCAATGCGCGGGTCGCCCATCGCCGCCGCAGCAGAGACCACGGGAACCGACTCCAGGGGATCGGCCTGGTCCGGCGGAAGCGTCGCCGCAGCCGCCAGATCGATCGGCAGAATCTGCTCCACCGTCAGCCCCTGCGACTCCATCACGCGGTCCAGGCCCTCCAGCGAAAGCGCCCTTTTCTTGTTAAGAAAGTTGGAGATATGCGCCTGCTGGAAGCCCGCCATCCGGGCAAGCACAGACCCCGTCAGTCGACCGGCGGCGATGCGGCGTTCCAGCTCCGCGCGAAGGAGTTCATGAAGGCTTTGAAAGTTCATATAGGGAATACTCCATAGCTTTTCGCAAGACGAAGATAAAGCGAATATATATCTCGCTGCAATGACATCTTGAGGCTTTTATTGATTTGTAAGACTTTATTCTTCTTTGCTCTATGAGGAAATCTTTAAGTTGACACGCTATTTGTCGCTAGTTATAACCGTGAAACTTCATCAAAACCGATGACCGCAATCGCACAGGCGGTTGCCAAGGCAGTCGACTCGGTCGCGCGCATCACCGCGCCTCTTCCCAAGACTGAGACCCTGCCGCAACACCAATGTAGGCCCCGCTGAAGGGTGAACAGGAGCCAGGAGAGCTCCGCCCCCCTTCTGCAGGCTGAAACCGAAGAGACCCGGAGAGCCACTCCGACCACTGATCAAGAAGGCTCGCCGGGAGGTACCAAACTGGAGAAAGACGATGAACCACTTGCGCTTGGACTTGAAAGTATGTGAAGGGTGCGGAGGTCTTTGGATCCGCGCCGGTGTGGCTCAGGGGGTGTACTGCCGGCGGTGCGCGGCGTGCCTGGCGGAGTTCCCTCCGCCACGACGACGCAGCGAGCGAAGCTGCCGCCAACGCAGATCGACCTCGGGATCTGGGCCAGAAAAGGGAGCAGGCATAGGGCCGCGTGTGGTGGCCCGGAGAGAAGGTGTGCGATGAGTACAGCCGTGATTCTGCCCATGGTCTGGGCGACGGCACAGGCGCAGAAGCCCGTGCGAACGGAGATGCCCAGAAAAGAACGCGTGCAGGCGACGCCCGAGATGGCGTTCTATCGCAAGTACACGGAGGGTATGCTGCGGCGCTACATGAAGCTGTCCATGGAGTCGGGACGCGTTCCGTCCATGCTGGGACGGGAGATGTTTCGCGGCAAGGTCACAAACTACCGCGTGAACAGCTTCGAAGACGTCGTCATCTTCGTGACGGACGTGGAGCGTGCCATGGCCGAACTGGATAAGACAGCCCAGACGCTCCTGAAACGGATCGCCATCCAGGAGTACACCCACGGCGAAGTCGCGGGCATGCTGGGCATGAGCGTCCGCTCCGTCAGCCGCCGCTACAACGAGTCCGCCGACGAGCTCACCGCAATCTTCCTGCGCAAAGGCTTACTGATCCCGCATGTGGAAAGCTACGCATGAAAAACCTGTCAAGGGGTCGCCTGTCGCCCATCGGCCTCAAGCAGCTCATTGCAGAGCAGATAGAGGCACTCCAAAGTTGGCCGAGTTACCCCACACGAATTGCTATTCTAGAAAGGTAGACAAAACAATCTGAGCCGCACCAGAGGGGAACGCCAAAAGCGTTCCCCTCTTCGCGTGATCCACAGAAAACAAATCGTAAAACCGGGTGCCCCATGTCCCGCTTTTGGGACATGGGTTATGCGCCGGGTGCCCCATACATCGCAGCTCTATCGCGATGTGTGGGTAATGCGCGAAGCGCATCCCGTAGGTCTGTGTTTCAAGAAGGAAAATATGCAAACAATCGAGCTAGGGGTGGCCGCGGCGGACGGGGAAGAGACCCCTGCTCCGCCGCCAACAGAATCCAGAATCCAACAGGCAGAACGTCTCCTCAAGATCCGGAGCAAATCCGGAACACTCGTCCCACTCACCGCCAACACTGCACAGTGGCACTACGAGCAACAACGCGGCGAAAAGAACATCATCCTCAAGGCCCGGCAGATGGGCATGAGCACATGGATCGCAGGACAGTTCTTCCTGAAGACGATCCAGACGCCGGGAACCATGACCGTCCTCGTCGCCCACACACGCGAAGCAACGGAACAGATGTTTCGCATCGTGCAACGCATGTGGGAGAACCTTCCCGACGAGTGGCGCGAGGGCAAGGCAAAACGCTCCCGCGCCAACGTGGGACAGATGGTCTTCCCCGCACTGGATTCGGAGTTCCGCGTCGTCAGCGCCGGCGAACAGAACGCTGGCCGCAGTATGAGCATCCAGAACCTGCACTGCTCCGAACTCTCGCGCTGGCCCGGCGACGCAGCCGCCACGCTGGCGGGGTTGAAGGCAGCTGTGGCACCGGGCGGAGAGATGGTGCTCGAGTCGACTCCCAACGGAGCCTACGGCTGCTTCTACCAGGAGTGGATGGAGGCCGAAGCCCAGGGCATGGTGCGCCACTTCCTTCCCTGGTGGATGGAGCCAACCTATCTCGGCCCATCTGTGGAAGCGAACGAGTGGACGGAAGAAGAACGCGCTCTGGTCGCTCGCGAAGGCCTGCGTCCGCAGCAGATCGGCTATCGCCGCGAGCTGCAGAGAACCTATCGCGGCATGGCCCGGCAGGAGTTTGCAGAAGACGCCGTAAGCTGCTTTCGCGCCAGCGGAGAGTGCTTCTTCGAGTTGGACGCCGTGGAAGCCCGTCTGACGGAGCTGACGCCTCCACTCACGAGCCGCCGCGGTGGAAGTCTCCTGACCTGGATGCCCGCCGTGCAGGGACGACGCTATCTCGTCGCAGCCGACCCCGCAGGCGGAGGAAACGAAGGCGACTTCGCCGCCGTGCAGGTCCTCGATGTGGACCTGGGCATCCAGTGCGCGGAGCTACGCCAACGACTGAACCCGCGCGAACTCGCCGAGGTCGTCATCGATCTGGCGCGCGAGTACAACCAAGCCCTGATCGTGGTGGAAAGAAACAACCACGGCGCAGGCGTTCTCGCCTACCTGGAAAAGCGCGGCGTTGCAGTCTACGAAGAAGAAGGACAGGCAGGCTGGCTGACCCACTCCGTAACGCGTCCGAGGATGCTGGCAAAGTTGAGTGTCCTGCTCAACGAGCAGCCCTGGCTCTTCAAGAGCGAACGCCTGCTCACAGAGTGCCGAAGCTTCGTACGCGGCCTGGGCGGACGCCCCGAAGCCGCAGCCGGAGCCCACGATGACTGCGTGATGTCGATGGCCATGGCCCTTGCAGTAAGAGAGGAAGTAGCAGGTCAGCAAGTCAGCAAGTCAGCCAGTCAGTAATCACAGCAACCCCTTTGTCCTCCCGTAGCGAAGCGAAGGGATCTGCTTTCCAATCCAAAGCAACCACAAAACCGGGTGCCCCATACATCGCAGCTTCATCGCGATGTGTGGGTAATAGACGAAGCGCATCCCCAACTTGTTATGCTGCTCCGAGAGGGCCGAAAACACGTGGCAGTCCTGGCAGTACAGGCAATTCGCAGAATGCGCGGTGGAGCACAGAGCCAGCTCATGCTGGGAGCAGACGGCAAGCTCTGGGTGGTGAAGTTTCAGAACAACCCGCAGCACCTGCGTGTCCTCGCAAATGAACTCATCGCAACGCGCCTCGCCGAAGCAGTCGGTCTCACCGTACCCGCGACGGACGTCGTCGAAGTCACCGAGTGGCTCATCGCGAACTCGCCCGAGATGGTCGTGGACCTGGCTCGCGGCGCACGCGAGCGATGCTCCTCCGGCCTGCAGTTCGGTTCGCAGTTTGTCGGCGGCGGCCCAGGCCGTGTCTTGGACTACCTCCCGGAAGAACAACTATGCGAGGTGCGCAACGTAGCCGAGTTTGCCGGAATGCTTTTGATCGACAAGTGGACAGGCAACGCCAACGGTCGACAGGCCGTCTTCTCGCGCAAAGTACGCGAGCGTAAGTACAAGGCCACGTTCATCGATCAGGGATACTGCTTCCACGCCGGGGAATGGAAGTTCGCCGACTCTCCCCTGCGCGGCATCTACAGCCGCAACGCGGTCTACACCGGCGTAACCGGCTGGGAGAGCTTCGATCCCTGGTTAACGCGCGTGGAGCAGATGGCCGAGGAGACGCTCTGGTCCATCGCGGAGGTCGTACCTCCTGTGTGGTACGGCGGAGACACGGCAGATCTTGAGCGGCTTATGCAGCAGATGCTCACGCGGAGGTCGCGCGTGAGAGATCTGGTGCTCTCGTTCCGGGACTCGGACCGTGCCCCATTCCCGAATTGGGGACGGAAGGTGATGGTGCCCGTAGCAATGGATGTGTCAAATCTTGTGATGTGAGTTTTCCTTTAAAGCAGTGGAACGAAGTTGAGGAGAGTCTGTTGGCAGACCGTTTAGAGTGCGAGTTCTTTCTCATCCGTTATGTACCGGATACGGTGAAGAACGAGTTTGTAAACATTGGCGTGCTTCTGCGCGAGGCCGGACAAGCAGAGAGTGCGAAGGTGCGCTTCACCCGCGACTGGAGCCGCGTACGCTGCATCGATCCCGATGCCGACACGGCGATGCTCGAAGCGATGGAAGCCGAGATCTCCGAACGTCTCAAGCTCGGAACGAACGACTTCAAACCAGTGCTGCAGACCATGGAAGACACGCTCTCGAACTCGCTGCAGATCACGGAGGCGCGCGGCTGCCTGGCAGAAAGCCTCTCCTCCGAGATGGAACAACTCATGCGCCTCTATGTGGAGTCGGTGCGCGAGAGGGTGCTTCGACCCAGGACCGGGCGCACCGCCATCGCCACAACGATGCGCGCGGAGTTCGAACGCGCCGCCGTCTGGGACCTGATGCGGAAGAGAATCTCCGCAGCGCAATACACGCGCCCGGGCGACCCGCTGAAGATCGACTGCGGCTACCGCCCCAACGGCGTCATCCGCATGTTCCAGGCGGTCTCCCTCGCCGGAGATCTGGAGGCGGCGAAGGTACTCGCCTTCTCCTCCAACGGCCTGCGCGAAGGCGTGCAGCGCGTGGAGGGCGCGTCGCTGGAGCTGACCGCGATTGTGGAACCTCTGCGCGAGATGGAGGACGAGACGACAGCCGTGGACCGCTACCGCTTCGGCGTGGAAACCATGGAACGCGAATCCATCCGAGTCTTAACCGTCAACGACCTGGAACGTGTAGCCCAGACCGCACGCCGCGAACTGCGTCTCTGAATCCATAACCGACTCCGGGAACCGGGTGCCCCATGTCCCGCTTTTGGGACATGGGTTAGGCACAAAGCCGGGTGCCCCATACATCGCAGCTTCATCGCGATGTGTGGGTAATGCGCGAAGCGCATCCATAGAAATCTGTTTGCAACCACAAAGTTAAAAACAGTGAAGTTGAAAAGAGGTGCAGCCACCAGCTGCACCTCTTTTCTCTGCAAGAAAGGACAAACCGTGGCAGGAGTAAAAGAACGATTACAAGGAGCATGGAAGGGCTTGCAGGGCACGAGCGAGCGCAAAACCAAACCCCTCCCCGCCCTTCTCACGCCCTACCGCCGCATCCCCATCCAGGGACAAAGCGTCTCACCCAAACCCACAGCCGCCAACCTGCGAAGATTCGCGGAGACCCCCGTAGCACGGCGCGCGATCAACATCGTAAAAGACCGGATCGCGAGCATGGATTGGCAGATCCGTCTGAAGCGGGACGCAACCAGCGACGCCACGAACGACACAACCACCACCGAAGATCTGCGTCTGCTCCGTAAGACGCTAGCCGCTCCGAATCCAGGAGACTCCTTCCGCACCCTGATCGAGCAGGTGCTCGAAGACGTCATCGTCGGCGGCTTCGGCGCCATGGAGATGGAACTCACCGGCGACGCCGACTTCCCCTTTCGCCTCTGGCCCGTCGACGGCGCAACCGTGCAGGTAAACGCCGAATGGGATGGCAAGGCCGAGACGCCACGCTACGCCCAGGTCAATACGCAGTCTGGTCGAGAGAAATCCATCCCTCTGCTCGACCGCGAGTTGATGTACGTCCGCCTGAATCCGCGCACCTACACGCCCTTCGGCCTGGGTCGTCTTGAGGTCGCCTTCGAATCCATCCGCGCCTTCCTCGATGCGTCGCGTTACGCCAGTCGTCTTGCAGGCAACGGCGTGCAGCAGTTCGCCCTTTGGATGGAGGAGACCACGCCCGCGCAGCACGAACGCATGGTGCGCTGGTGGCAGGACGAGATCGAAGGCACCGGCCAGGTGCCCATCCTCAGCAGCGAGAAGAAGCCTGAGGTCCTGCGCTTCGCCGGCGGCACCGACGCCGACCTGCATCTCGGCTGGCAGGAGTTTCTTCTGCGCATGATCGCGAACGCCTTCGATCTGCCGGCGATGCTGCTTGGCCTGGAAAACGATGTGAACCAATCCACGGCAGGAGAAATGGCGGACGACGCCTTCGAAGGCGCCATCAAGCCCGTCGCCAGGCTGCTCGCGGAACATCTCACACGCGATCTCTTCGGCAAGCGCCTCGGTA
>Ga0157290_10000016_pt1 | contig 82941 bp, 61 predicted proteins | sample NitcycUS149409B1_FD_108389 | JGI IMG/M metagenome (GOLD analysis project Ga0157290, IMG submission 108389) | Soil microbial communities from Arlington Agricultural Research Station in Wisconsin, USA - Nitrogen cycling UWRJ-S149-409B-1 | ecosystem: Environmental > Terrestrial > Soil >...
CACCACCGCCGAAGCCGCCTCCTCCGCCGAAACCGCCACGGCCGCCGCCGCCGAGCAGGTTGCCGAGGATCATGCCGGTAAGAAATCCACCGATCCCGCTGCCGCCGCCGGGCCTACCGCTTCCTCCGCCGCCGCGACGGCGAAAGACGAGGAAGAGGATGAAGATCACGAAGAGAATGCCGAAGATGCGGATTCCTGCTGGAAGCGGACCGGGATCCTGGGCCTGCACATTTTGGCGACGATAGCGGTGCACCGGTGCGGTGATGGTCACGTTGGCGTCAGCCGCGATCACGGCGCCAACACCCTGGACGGCGGTTTGGATGGCCTGGTCGTACTGGGACTGCTTGAGCAGCGGCACCATTTCGCGGCCGATATCGCCTACCTTGGCATCATTCAGAATGCCTTCGAGGCCAAAGCCGACTTCGAAACGGTATTTGTGGTCCATGGAGACGACGATGAGGACGCCGCGATTGGTGCCCTTCGTGCCGACCTTCCACTTGGCAAAGAGTTCGTTGGCGAACTGGTCGATGGGCTCGTCGTTGTCGATGGTTTTGAGGATCGCCGTGAACACCTGCGCGTGCGCCTTCTGCTCAAGCTGGGCGCAGTAGGATTCAAGGTCGCTTTTGGTCGTAGCGGAGAGAATGCCAGCGTTGTCTGTCACGTAGCCCGTGGGCTGCGCGGGCATGGAAGCCACTGTCTCAGAAAAAGCGAAGCCCGATGCTGCGAGGAAGCAGCTTACGAGGAGAAGGAACTTCATGGCCACGCGGGCACGTAAGGCATACATCATCGTCGATTCTACGCTCCGTTCGGTCTAACGGTTCCAAACCGGAGAAAAGCGGGCTCTAGAGCCCGCTTTTCTATACTGCCGGATAATCGCTTTACTGGGCTGGTGTCGGTACGGAGTGCGCCTTGGCAATGATGTCGATGTGGCCGGTGTGGCGGGCAATCACTTTAGTAGCCTCGTCCAGGTTGGCCTTGAGATCGTTGTTGTCGGTGGCGCGCTGTTCAAGTTCGAAGTCCTTCAGGTCCTTGTGGTGCGCCATCACCATGACGGTGATGTATTCCTTTTCGAAGTCGTCCCCGGAGAGCGAATTGAGCTTGTCGAGTTCCGCCATATGCTCTTTATTGAGCGTTTTGGGAGGTGCGACGCCGTACTGTTCGGCAAAGGGTTCCATCTTCTGCATGAGCAGGGTGTGATCGCGCACCATGCGGTCGGCGAACTTTTTCACGTCGGCAGAGGTGGCTTTCTGCTGGGCCAGCTGGGAGAACTGGATCTCGGTCATACCACCCTCGGTGGCCTTGCGAAGAAACATCTTGTCGCGCGCCTGGTTAGCTACTGTGCCCGGAGCTGACGGCTCGGTAATAGAACCGGTGGCTTGCTGGCCGGGCCCGGGCGCCTGTTGCTGCGTGGTGGACCCCGTTGGCTGCTGAGGCATAGTGTTCTGGAGGTTCGATTGTGCGGTGGCCCCCGTTGCGACGATCCCTGCGACCAAAACGCAACCTGTAAAAATCTTCCGGTGCATGTTCATTTCGTTCTCCAAGGTCCTATCTGTAGTTAGGGTACTTAGGGGGTACAAGGGTTGCTCTGCATGTGGTGCATCCCGCGACTTGTATCCTGTTAGGGACGCTGTGAAACTTTTGGCTATGGAGAACGCATGGAGTTGAAGACAATAGCACCGATAGCGCGCCGCGAACCTCATCCAACGCCTCTGCATGGGCAGATCCTGGAAGACGATTATTTCTGGCTGCGCGAAAAGGAATCTCCCGAAGTGATCGCGTATCTCGAAGCGGAGAACGCTTACACAGCGGCGTACCTTGAGCGGACGGTGCCTCTGCAGGAGAAGCTCTACACGGAGATGCTGTCCCATATCAAGGAAACGGACACCAGCCTACCCGTGCCGGATGGCGAGTGGTTCTATTACACGCATACGATCGCCGGAAAGCAGTATGGTGTTCACTGCCGCAAGGCCGCTGCGACGGATGCGCCTCTGCGCATGGATGAGCTCGCCCCAGAAGAGGTGCTTCTGGACGTCAATGCGTTGGCCGAAGGCAAGGCTTTCATGTCTCTCGGTGCGTTTACGATGAGCCCCGATGCGAGCCTGCTGGCATATACGACGGACACGACGGGATTCCGGCAGTATGACCTGCATCTGAAGAACCTGAATACGGGCGAGACGCTGCCCGATACGGCCCAGAGGGTGGGATCCGTGACATGGTCTGCCGACGGCGTCTTTCTTTTCTACACGGTGGAAGATGAGCAGACGAAACGGCAATACAGGCTTTATCGCCACCGCGTGGGTCGGCCGCAGAGTGAAGATGTGTTGGTGTACGAAGAGGCGGATGAGCGCTTCAACCTGGGCGTAGGCAGGACACGCGACCGCAAGTACCTGTTGCTGGAAGCCGGAAGTCATACGACTTCCGAGGCGCATTTTCTCCGCAGCGACGATCCTGAAGGCGAGTTCGTCCTGCTAGCGCCGCGTGTGGCCGACCAGGAGTACACGGTCGATCACCGGGACGGTGTCTTCTATCTGCGCGTGAACGACACCAGCAAGAACTTCCGCGTTGTCACGGCGACGGTCGATGCACCGGGGCGTGAGCATTGGACCGAGTTGTTGCCGCACCGCGAGGATGTGGTGTTGGATGATTTCAATGTCTTTCAAAACTTCGCTGTGAGTTCTGAGAAAATTGAAGGTTTGGACAAGCTGCGGATCTTCGATTTTGAAGGTGCAAGGCTTTCGGGCGATGCACGCGAAGTGACGTTTCCGGAGCCGAGTTATTCGGCGGGCCTGCATGCCAATCGCATCTTCGATACGCCGAGCTTTCGCTACAGCTACCAGTCACTGGTTTCGCCTGCTTCGGTCTTTGAGTACGACGTCAAAACAGGCGCAAGCACGCTGCTGAAGCAGCAGGAGGTTCCGGGTGGTTTCGACCGGACGCTGTATGCTGCGGAGCGGGTGTGGGCCGTGGCCAAGGATGGCGTAAAGGTGCCGGTTTCGCTGGTGTATCGGCGCGACAGCTTTCACAAGGATGGGACCAACCCGCTTTATATCTACGGGTACGGCTCGTACGGATATCCCCTGCCGGTAGGGTTCGGGACGAATCGTCTGTCTTTGCTGGATCGCGGATTTGTGATGGCGTACGCGCATATTCGTGGTGGGGGCGACCTCGGCGATGCCTGGCATGACGCCGGAAAGATGATGGTGAAGCGGACTACATTTACTGACTTTGTGGACGTGACAGAGCATCTTTTGGCCGAGGGCTATGGCGACCGCACCAAGGTGGTGATCGAAGGCGGAAGCGCGGGCGGCTTATTGATGGGTGCGGTGGTGAATCTGCGACCTGACCTGTTCCGTGTTGTCCTGTCGCATGTCCCCTTCGTCGATGTGATGAATACGATGCTGGACGATTCCCTTCCTTTGACGGTTGCGGAGTACGAGGAGTGGGGTAATCCGAATGAGGCAGAAGCTTTTGCGTATATGCGGAGCTATTCGCCTTATGACAACCTGGAGCGGAGCGACTATCCGGCAATGCTGGTGAAGACGAGCCTCAATGATTCTCAGGTGATGTATTGGGAGCCAGCGAAGTACGTGGCGAAGCTGCGGACGTTGAAGACGAATCCGGAGGTGCCGTTGTTGTTGCACGTCAATATGGACGCCGGGCATGGCGGGGCTTCAGGTCGGTATGACTATCTGAAGGAGATTGCGATGGACTATGCGTTTGTATTGACGGAGTTGGGCTACTGAGAAGGCCTGACCAGGCTCCCGGAGTTTTTCTGAAGTAATCGAACGGTAAGCAGAACCGCTGGTACGAGGAACACCATGGATCCGATAACCCACATCGCGACCGCACCCGCGCGCTGGTCAGCCATCGGAGGGATTCCGAAGGCGTTTGGCTCTTTGAGGTAATACCCGTAGACGGGTCGATCGCAGAAGGCGAGGAATGCCGACACGACCGTGTTTACGATGTCCGCGAGCACAAGGTATGGCAGCACAAACCAGCCGCGCCCGACCGCACGCGTCGGCCAGGGGCGAAGCAGCGGCCACCAGAAGAGCATCGACGTCCCCAGGAAACACAGGTGTTCGATCTCGTGCCAGACTTCGTTCTCGAGCGCAAAGTCGTAGGCAGCGGGAATGTGCCAGCCAACGAACGCGAGATTCATTCCGAGCCATGCGACCAGCGGCGTCATTAACCAGTGGCCTAATCTCCGCAGCCCTTTGTTACGGAGAAGTGGACCGAGGACCGACTTTCTAACGCTCCGTGGAAGGCCTCGAAGCAACGGCACGATCGGTAGCCCCAGAAGCACCAGCGGCGGAACGAAGGACATGAGGAGAAGATGCTCTACCATGTGCGCGCTGAGAAGCACATCCGCAAAGCCGTCCAGCGGCGAGGCGATCGCAATCCAGATGGTTGCGAGTCCGAGCAGGAACGTTACTAATCGCCACACCGGAAATTGTGTAGGCCGCGTGCGTCGGATCAGGAACCACCCGCGCAGATAGATCGCCGCGACCAGAACGACGGTGACCGTCAAAAAGATCGGCGGAGACCACTCGGTAAAGATTGCCTGAGCCGCGGGTCCCATAGAAGTCTGAATGTTACTGAACCCGAGCCGGGGCTGCGTCGTCGGGGGATGTCGTTACCAGGTCTCTCGAAGCATCGATGGCCTTTGGTTCATTTTCACTGTTGAGCGTCGATAAAAAACGGACTAGCGCTTTTGTCTCGGAGGGACTGAGAGCATTGCCATACGCCGGCATGTTTCCTCCCCCCTGAAGTACCTGGCGGAAGATCTGGTCCTCTGTCATCCGTGTAGCAATGCCATCGAGAGCGGGTCCGCGCAGACCGCCGGAGCCACCCAGAGAGTGACAGTTGCGACACTGTTTATTCTGCAGGACGAGCGCGCCCTGCCGCTCCAGAGGCGTGCGATTGTGAAGATAGCGGACCGGGACAGGGTCGCTGGTCCATGCATCCATGATCGGACTCCAGGGTGTATAGGTTCCGAGGTGAGTGAAGACTCCCAGGACGACAGCAATGACTGCCACCATAAGTATGGCAATGGGACGGCGGGACCAATGCTTCTCCCCCTGCGGAGAAAACAGCGGCAACAAAAGCATCGCACCGATACCCAGCACCGGCGCGATGAAAAGTACCGGCGTTTCGAGACTGGGCGGAAGATACGCAAGAACGGCGTAGATCCACAGAAATGCGACATCAGGCTTCGGCGCTGTTTGAATGATCGTCGGATCGGGCTGCCCGGTTGGTCCGAAGGGACCGAAGAAGAAGGCACAAGCCATCACCGAGAGCATAATGGCGGCGGCAAAGATCGCGTCCTTCCAGGCCGCATCGGGAACAAAAGCGATCCCGGTATCTTTGGTTAGCTTATGATAGTCCCGCGTATAGGTCGTCCTGCTTACAAGCCTGCCGGGCATGGGCCATTCGTTGATGCCGAGGCGCAGCACCATCCAGAGATGCACACCCACCATGGCGATGAGCAGGCCAGGAATGATGAAGACGTGAAGAGCGAAAAAACGCGTCAGCGTTGGCCCCGCGATGATCGGTCCACCCAGCATCAGGTTGACGAGCGACCCGCCAATCAACGGAACGCGGCTTACGATGGAGGCACCAATCCCCAGACCCCAGTACGCGTCCTGATCGAAGCGAAGAACCTGTCCGGTGAACGCCATTCCCAAGGTGAGCAGAAGGCAGAAGACACCGACGATCCATGTCAGTTCTCGCGGATACTTGTAAGCTCCAAAAAGAAATACCTGTGCCAGGTGGATGAGCACAATGGCAATCATGAAATCTGATCCCCAGCCGTGCAACGCTCGCAAGAACCAACCCAGCGTGACGCTATGATTCAAAAATTCAAGACTGGCCCATGCGTTGCCCGCCGACGGCGAGTACACCAAACCAAGCAACACACCCGTCATCACCTGCAGGACGAGCAGTACGGTAGCTGCGCTTCCAAAGACATACCACCAGCTGGCGGTGGTCTCTGGCACTTCATGTTCAACCGCGTCCAGGATGGGCTTGCCGAGTCCGAGGCGGTCTTCAAACCATTGATAAACGCTCTTCGCTTTTTCGGTCAGTCTTGGCACGATTCACACCTCGGCTTTGGTATGGCGCCCGGGGAGAACGGCGTGGCTCCGGCAATCTGGGTCAGCGTTGGTGAAGTCGTCGATTTTGAGGCCAACGTCGGCATGCTGCCTGCTCTGATCATGAGTGTGTCTCCGGAGAGCTTATGCTCATACTCGAAGAGACCTCGCTCCGGCGGACCCGAAGCTCGCGCGCCATCTTCGTAGTAGGCTCCGCCGTGGCAGGGACAGAGGAAGAGCTTCGATTCAGCGAACCAGCGGACGGGACACCCAAGGTGCGCGCAGTTGATCGCGAAGACCTGGAAAGTCGTACCCGACTCCCGCCGCACCCAGCAGGGCACATCTCCCGTCTGGCCATCCCAGGCCGTTGTGACAGGGTTGCGGAAGGTTGCTAACCGCGTTTCGCCTTCCGGAAATTCCGCGATCGGACCCAGGCCGATCCAGGACTCTTCAGCAGAGGCCTTCTTCGAGGCCGGGCCGAGCAGATAACCGAGGATGGGGACCGCCATCACAGCGCCCACCAATCCGTTCGCCAGAAGCGCGACCTTGAACAGGAACGTTCTCCGGGAATGACCGGCACGTCGTACACGCGTGGCCTCGTCGATGATCGCCTCTTCGGCTTCTCCTTCGATTGGCACTTTCGGGTCCTCGTTCGAGTTCATACTTTTGCTCCTGGTCAGATACGAGTCGGTCCTCTTGAAGCGCTCAGGGATGATTTGGATAGGGCTGACCGGCAGCGGGTCCGCGCTGTGAAGCGATCCACGCGACGACGTCGGTCACTTGCTGGTCTGTCATCGGAGTTGCAGAATCGGAGCGCCAGTCCGGCATTCCTTGATCCGGCAAGCCCGCGAGGATGAAGCTGCGAAGGGCTTGATCGCTGATCAGCGCCAGGTACGTCGGATCCAGGATCGAGCCGATCTTTTCGCCACTGCTCTTCTGCGTTCCTGCTCCATTGGCTCCATGACAGGAGGAGCATGACGCGATGAACTGTTGATGTCCTCGCTCCACATCGCCGCTTAGCAATGCCTTATACGTTGGAGGATTCTGTGTCGCGAGCAGGTTTGGTTTACCCCATGCCTGCACCATGCCGTGCGCCAGCACGTCGACCTGCTGGTCCGTGAGCGTGCCTCCGGAGCTCTTTGCAAACGCGGGCATCAGTGAGCCATGAACACCACGCGACGTGACGTCTTTCAATACGCCTTCCCCTGCGATCGCGAGGTAGACGGGATTCGAAAGAGCGATGGCGGCTCCGTGATTGCCCTGGGCTCCATGACATCCGGCACAGTTGGTTTTGTACAGCGTTGCAAAATTCAGTTCTTGTTCCGGGCGGAGGACCTGCGGACCAGGGCCGGGACGTCCCGGAGCACGGCCACATCCTAGCAGGAGAAAACACGTCGCCAGCAGAACAGGAAGCCCTTTGAACGTCATAGGGAGTCCTCGTCTTCCGCGGCGCTTGTGTGGATTCCAGCGCGAACTGCGAACGGCAGCGCCTGAAACTGAGGGGTACGCACTTTGACTTGTAGGTTGACCACATAACCGGCAACGAGGCCGAAGAAGATCTGAGACAGCACAAACCAAAACCAGTTGATCCGCTGAGCGAGAATCGGACTGATCACACCAAGAGCCGAATAGAGCAAGCCGGTCCATAGAAACGGGGCAATAAAGCCTGCTGTCAAAATCGGCTTTTGAGGAAACATAGGAAGCATCGCTCCATAGAGCAAGCCGATCAGGACCGAGGCGATCCCGTGAATCGCCGAAGCCGCCAAGAATCCCTGGAGATGAAACTGCGCAAGAAACGCATCGCTCTCCCCTGCCCAGCTTACGAAGCCGCCCGCGGCAAGCAGATTAGCCGCATACCATATGCTGTGATAACGAATCAGACCGTAGAGAGCCGCAGGAAGAATCATCGCGATGCCTCCGGCGATACCGCCCTTGATACCGGCCGTGATGCTGAACGTCTCGAGGGGAAGCAGCTTGCGATGGTTTTCGCCTTGGGGCAAATGCGCACGTGTGGTGCGGCTGCTGAACACAGGCACGACCTGCGTACTTACTGTCACGTGAATCACGTTTTCAAAGGGAAGAACCTCGCGGAACCAACCGACAATCGCCGGTAAAACTAGCAGCAGACCAAGCAACGCGATTACCCAGTGCGTCACCATGCCGGTGAAAATCAGCGCGATGCCTAATGCGAGCACCATCGGCCACGCGGTTGGCGCGGGGAGATGTACCGCAGAAGCCTGCGGCTCCGAAGCACCCGGAATGCTTTCGAGATTGTGGTCAGCCATTACATCTCCATCCGTTCTTGTCTGCAAATCAACAGCTACCGGCCAATCACGTACACCACAAGGAAAACGACGACCCAAACTGCGTCTACAAAATGCCAGTACAGCGACAGGACCTCCAGACGTTCCGCATGGTGTTCCGTCACGCGACCACTCAAGCTGAACAGCAAGGCGGCGGTCAAAAGCAGCAAACCGACGACAACGTGGGTTGCATGCAGACCGACGAGCGAAAAGTAAGTCGTCCCAAAGAGGTTGGTTCTGATCGTAAGACCTATTTCGTAGATGAGGTGATGCCATTCCTTCGCAGTCGTCAGCAGGAAAGCACTTCCCAACACCACCGTTGCAGCTAAGGCCAGCGTGCAGCGGCGGACAGCCCCCTTGCGGAGTGCGGTGACAGCCGCGTGCACGGTGAGGCTGCTCGACAGGAGGCAGATCGTACCCAGGATGGGCAGCTCCAATACCTGGGCGGGTGTTGGACCAGAGAGGCTCTTGCCCAGATAGTAGACATACGCCACGACAAAGATCATGAAAATTGCGGCCTCTGCGGCGATCAAACACCACATGCCAACGATGCCCTTGTTCGGAAGTATCCAGGGCTGTTCGTCGGCAGAAATCGGTATCGCAGTCGTCTGTGTCATTCGTAGCTCGAATCTTGATCTTCCGGATGTTTCAGATCCCACAACGGACGCGCACTCGTTGCAGTCGGCTCAATTGCAAAGTTGTAATCGGGTGGAGGCGAAGTCGTCGCCCATTCGAGGGTCCAGGCGTCCCACGGATCCGGGCCGGCCTCTTTCCCACGGAAGTACGATTGCACGAGGTTATATACGAAGATCAACGTCGCTACGCCCTGCACAAACGCTCCGACACCGACGATGAAGTTCCATAGCTCCCAGCCTCTTCCCGCCTCGTATGTGTAGATACGGCGTGGCATCCCGAGCAGCCCAGGGATGTGCATGAAATCGAAGGTGAGATGGAAGCCGATGACAAAAAGCCAGAAGTGCCACTTGCCAAGTCGCTCGCTCATCATCCGGCCGGTCATCTTCGGGTACCAGTAATAAAAGGCAGCGAACAGCGAGAACAGGATTCCCCCAACGATGACGTAGTGAAAGTGAGCAACGACGAAGTAGGACGCGCTGAGTTGCCAATCGAAGGGAGCCGCCGACAACATGATCCCTGTCAACCCTGCCACCAGGAATTGAAACAGGAATGCGACGGAGAACAACATGGGAACGCGATAGATGACTTTGCCGCCCCAGATCGTCGCCAGCCAGTTGAAGACCTTGATGCCTGTGGGAACGGAGACGACCATCGTAGAGAAGACGAAGAACGTATTTCCGGCAGGCCCCATACCTACCGTGAACATGTGATGAGCCCAGACGCTCAGGCTCACAAATCCGATACCGACCGAAGCTGCAACCATCGCCGGATATCCGAAGATTGCCTTCCTTGAAAAAACAGGAACAATCTCGTTGATGAATGCGAAGGTGGGAAGGATGAGGATGTACACCTCCGGATGTCCGAAGATCCAGAAGAAGTGCATCCAGAGCACGGCAGATCCGCCAGCCTGCGTGTCGAAAAAATGGGAGCCGAGATATCGATCCAGGCACAACATGATTTGCGCGGTGGTCAGCGGACTGACCGCGACAAAGACCATGCAGCTCGCAACGATATAAAGCCAAACCAGCAGAGGCATTCGCATCAGGGTCATGCCCTTGCAGCGCATGCAGAACGCCGTGGCCACGATGTTCACAGCGGTACCTGTCGTGCCGACACCACTCAACAGAACGGCGAGTGTCCAGTAGTCGGTGCTGTGGCCGGGCGAGAAGACCTTCGAAGTCAGAGGCGCATACGCAAACCATCCGACATCGGGAGCCGAACCCGCGCCATAGAGACCGCTGCCCGCAAAATAGCTGAGGTAGAGCAGCACTCCACCAAAGGCAGAGAGCCAGAAGCTGAATGCATTCAGCCGCGGGAACGCCATGTCGCGAGCACCGATCATCAGCGGGATCAGGTAGTTTCCAAAGCCGAACAACACCGGCACAGCGACAAAAAAGATCATCGTTGTGCCATGCACCGTGAACAACCGGTTGAAGGTCTGCGGACCGATGAAGTGGTTGTTGGGCACTGCCAGTTGAATGCGCATCAGCATCGCCTGCACGCCGCCGATGACCAGAAACAGAAGGGCGTAGACTATATACATCAAGCCGATCTTCTTATGATCTACAGTCGTCAGCCACTGATAGACCAACCCGGGGCCCGGAGGCCGAGCGGACGGATCCGTGACATCAATTGCTTCAAGGGCTCTGGTGGAAGTCGCCATGCGTGCTACTTTCCCCTCGCAGTTAGTGAAGCGTCGTGAGATAAGCGGTGATCGTGTCCAGGTCGTGATCGTTCAAGTGCATGGAGGGCATCAGGGAGCCGGGCTTCATCTCGTTCGGGTCCGCGATCCACTTTCGGAGATTCTCGGGTGTGTTCTTAATGGGCCCTGAACCGATGGTGTCCCGGTCCGCAAGGTGGGTCAGATCGGGTCCGAATCGTCCGTTCGCGGAAGTGCCTGCAACGGTATGGCAACTCATGCACGCAGTCCGAAGGAACGTTGCCCTGCCCTCTTGCGCGAGGGGGTTGCCGACGATTTCCCTTGCAGGGATTTGTTGCTGCTTTTTCACCCAAGCGGCAAAGTCGGACGGAGAGTCGGCCTGAACCCGAAGCAGCATCTTGGCATGCTGGGTTCCGCAGTACTGCGCACATTGACCAAGATACAGACCAGCTTCAGGCGGATCGACCCACATCGTATTTTTTCGATTTGGAATGAGATCCATCTTCCCTGCGAGCCGCGGTATCCAGAAGCTGTGAGAAACATCGGCTGACGACATTTCCAGATAGGTAGGCGATGGATTCCTGGGATCGCTCGTCGGAATGTGAAGCTCGTTTGCCGTCACGATGCCCAATTTCGGATACCTGTACTCCCACCAGAACTGATGTCCTATGACGATGACATCCACCGCAGCCGCAGGCTTGTTTGCTGCTTCGGTCTCCCAGACCACGCGCGTTGTGGTCAGGAAGAGCATGACCACGATGAGGATTGGGATCACGGTCCAGGAGAGTTCTATCTGGTTACTTCCATAGATCTGCGCTGGCTCGTGTTCCGAGTCGGAGGGACGTTGGCGAAAGCGAATGAGCGCGTAGACAAGAAGTCCGGCGACGATGAGGAAGATGGCCAGCGTCACCGACAACACAAGCATGGAAAGAGTAAAGATCGAATGTGCGGGTGTCGCAGCTGGATCAAAGATGCTGGTCGGGGAACTTGCAGAGGCAAAGCGGCAGGACAGCAGCAGCAAACATGCGGGCAACAGTCTTACCGTGGCCATACGACCCATAAAACCGGTACGCGGAATGGGAGTTCCACAAAGCATATTCGCGGTCTCACACTTCTCATCGCTGGTTCGGACGCAATTTCATAGTTATTGGATCGCGACTCAAAATACAACCTATATTTTCGAAAAGACAACCGTCTTTTCAAAAAATTGATAGGCCAGGCGAGTAGCGCGCAGAGGCGGCGTTACGCGATCGGGTCGAGACCTTTTCTCACGGACACTGAAGAGATGGGCCCTGAATATCGCCGTGCGGCGACAGATCCGGAATGCCTTGCCGAAGCAATCGCACGATAGAAGTCCTGCGAGCAGACGCAGCCATGAAGGCGTCGCTGAAAGAGCTATTTTGCAGCTGCAGTTGATGCCGAAGGACGAAGTTCCTTTGCATCCTGTTTGAGATAAGTTGCAAGCGCTTCGTACTGATTCGTTGCGATGAAGTTCACTCCAGCCGCAATCGCTGCCTTCCAACGCAGGACGACTGCTTCCTTTGAGCCGAAGTTGTATCCATTACCCCACCCCTGATCGTCCGGGGGAGCAAACCCGTCCAGAGCATAAAAGCGGACCCAGTACCCCATCTTGTGTGCATGGTCGACGAGGGCTCGCAGACGCTGATTTTCGGCGGCAGTCCACTCGGCGCCGCCGGGTTCTCCACCCTCTTCGACGGCGTACCAGGAGCTGTTCCACCAACGGCGGTAGTTGGTCGGCGGCTCGTTGAGGAGTTCTTCAGGCGTGACGTTCACGGCCCAGTGCATGCGCTCCTTGGCTGACATTCCTTTGGGAGCGGGATGCGTTCGTGCGGAGCCGAAGAGACGGAGACGCGCACCAACGGCGAGGTCATCGTAGAAGACCTTCTGTTGTTCATCCGCTTCTTCGGTGATCGCAAGAATAGGCTTGCGATCCATCGGAGAAAGCTTGCCGGGATCGCCGGTCTTGATAGCAGTGGATAGCCACTCCTCGTGATCTCCCAGGACCTGCCAGACGGCCTTGAGTAACGCTGGTTGATTGTCCTTGAAATCGAAGTGCAGGACGATCAGCGGCCATTGGTTACGCTTATTCTCCGCGATGGCTTTTTCTACTACCGGACGCACCTGCTTGAAAAAATAATCTTCTAGCGTCGGCTCTTCACCCGTTGGGTGAGGGGTATGCGAGACGACGACGCGCCCTTTGCCAGTAGCGGGATCAGCATACCAGGCGAGATCCTGCTCGATGGATACTGGGTAACCTGAATTCAGAGCACGCTGGATGCGATCGCTCCAATGCCCTTGATAGGGATAGCAATTGTGAGCATCCAGGACAGGCTGATTGTGATTCAGGAAATCAAGATCCGGCCCTTGAGCAAACGCAGAAGAGAGGAAGAGAGCAAATGCTATCAGTGGAGATACGCAGGTAAGGACTTTGTGACGCATGCCGTTACTCCTTTTGGGGTTCTTCTCGCACAGACAGGAAAAAGATGAGGCGATCAAGTGCGATTTTAGAACGAGAGGCGAAGCGAGAACTGCATGATGCGGAGGATCGCAGCGAGAGAGGGAATGGTTCCGGCACTGCGGCCGCTCAGACCTGCGTCAGGTTGCACAGGGGCGTCTTGCTTGCCAGATTGAAACTTCCCAGAGAACTCGGACCGCGTGGGTAAAGTTTCGCTAGCAGCTATGCTGTTGCGTATGAAAAAAGCCCGTGCTTTGATCGCTCTGAGTCTCTTCCTTGCGGTGTCCCTGGCTTCGGCACAGAAGGCAAACACGCTCACGCCTAGGGAAAAAGCCGATGGCTGGCAACTTCTCTTCGACGGTAGGACGACCGATGGCTGGCGCAGCGCGCGCGGCGGCGGCTTTCCTGCAACCGGCTGGGCGGTGAAGGACGGCGCCATCACGGTAACGGAGACGGGCGGAGAAGAGTCCGGCAACGGTGGCGACATCGTGACGACGCGTACCTACTCGGACTTTGAGCTGTCAGTGGACTTCAAGACCTCTCCGGGGGCGAACTCCGGAATCATGTACTTCGTGGACCTGAACCTGATGCCATGGAAGAACGGTCACGGCTCACCTATCGGCTTTGAGTACCAGGTGCTGGACGACGCACTGCACCCAGATGCGAAGCGAGGCATAAACGGCGATCGCACAGTCGCCTCGCTTTATGACATGATCCCCGCGGCAGCCGACAAGCCGATCAGGCCAGTCGGCCAATGGAATACAGCTCGCATTCTGGTGCATGGAAAGCATGGCGAACACTGGCTGAATGGCGTCAAGGTACTGGAGTACGACCGCGACTCGCCGAAGTTCAAAACAATTCTCGCCGAGAGCAAATACCAAGCCTTCCCAAATTATGGTCAGACGACGAGGGGATACATCCTGTTGCAGGACCACGGCTTTCCGGTGTGGTTTCGAAATATCAAGATTCGCGAGATTCCGCGAGGCGCTTTGACACACTAGGGCGAAGTGTCAGAATCCCCAGGTCAACGAACGTTCTATAGAATCTCTCGTGCGGTTAGTCATTTCTTCGATAGCCTATGCAGGTGATATCGCGATGCTATCGCTCATAACGCGGTTCGGACGCTTCCTTGCAGTCCTCCTGCGCCGTGCTGTGCAACCCAGAGCCCAACAACAAAAGGAAGAACGTTTATGTCGCATATCAAAGTAGAGTGCAAGTACTGCCCCCCTCAAAACAGAAAGGCTCAATTGCCCGGGTCTCAGGACTGGGAGATGCACCCGTCATGGATTACAGGGATGGAATCCTTGAATGCCTATAGCGACTGGGTAAGCTCAGTTGTTTTGCCCGTCGCATTCCAGTGGATTGAGGAGCACAAGGCAGAGGTCTACGCCACGGTTTCGGAAGATCTCAGGGACGATGTGGGAGTGGTGATGGCTGCCGCCTTCCGTCTGGTAAAAGAACTTTCAGCCTACAAAGAGGGACAGGAAAAAAGCGCGGCTTACGAAGAGGCTGTAGCCGATGGGACATGGGATCCATCGAAGACTAATCCGGTATGGACTGGCATCGTGAAAAAGGTACGGAGCTGCACGGAGGAGGCCTTCGCGGAGCAATCCTTGCTCCTGGGCGATGAGTCCCGATAGTACGGATATCTGAATCCGGGACGATCACTGGTGAGGGGATGCCGTTGGCTGCAAGGCGTTCCCTTCCCCACCGTTTTGACCAGAGGTTTCGAAGCTGTGGAGAGGCTCCACCCAAAGCGCGAAGACGCCGGAACAAGCCATCGCTAAAAGAATCTAGCTTTCGCAGAGCGGCATGTTGATTTCGGCTGCGACGACACAGTTGCGCCCGTTGTTCTTGGCCCGGTAGAGTGCTGTGTCGACCAATCGAATCACAGCCTCGGACTCACAGTTCGAGTTGAAGTCCGAGGCCACGCCGAAGCTTGCCGTCACCTTGAGCCCTGTGTCGCCATCCACAATGTGCGCCGACTGCACGGCCAGACGCAGTTCTTCGGCCCGTGCAAGCGCATCTTCCATTCCGCACCCAGGCAGGATAAATAGAAACTCTTCACCGCCGTAGCGTCCACCCCAATCATGGGCACGCAAGCAGCTCATGAAGATTCGGCTGAGCTCTTTCAAAACCAGGTCTCCTACCGGATGGCCGAAGGTATCGTTGATCTTCTTGAAATGATCGATATCAACCAGAATTACGCTCAGTGGCATCCCATCCTGCCGTGAGCGATCCAACTCCTGGCGCAATCGCTCAACGATGATGCGATGATTCCAGAGACCGGTCAGGCCGTCGTGTTCGGCGTAGTGACGTATGCGCTCGCCTTCAAGAATCAGTTCCACCGTCTCCCGTTCCAGTTTGTCCTGAAGGCGCTGGTCATCGCGAACGCTGAGATACACGGCATAGACGACGGCGACGAGGAGGAAGATTCCGGCGAGGGTGTATAGGGAGATCGCACTTCCACCGAGAGTGAAAAGTGGTGAGTCGATTCGGGACGCCACAGGCCAATTGGTGAACTGCCGATTCTGCTTGATCGCGTTACGGAAGACGATGATCATCTCGTCGAGGAAGGCGGCAATGGCGACCACCCAGCGAGTGGAGTCAAACTGTTTTCGGTAGAAAAGCGCGTAGCCAGCCAGAACCAGGGGAAAAGCTTCAAGCAAGGTATAAAGAAGGGCCGAAGCAGCGTCAGCCGTCCGGACCGGGCCGATCCACTGCGCTTTCCAACTCACAGCAACCAGAAGTCCATCCAGAATGCCGTTTGCAAAGCATATGCGAGCAAGGATGCGTGTCAGCCGGGAGATTGCGCGATTCTCACGGAGGGCAAGAAGCCAGAGAAGGAGAAACCACAGCGAGACATCACGCATGGAAGAGAGGACCTGCGCAGCTCCCACGGTTAGAACGTATGGCCATTGGATATGAGCATCCAGTAGCAATAGATTTGCAGGTGGAACAAGCGCAAAACCTGCCATCCAAAACAAGGGCCAACGGGCAGTATTTCGTGCCCATAGAAGTAGACTCAAGAACGCAACCAGGGCGCAGAGGAGATTTTCGCCAAAAAGGAATTGGCGACTGTGCAGCCATTGATACTCGAGTTCGGCCTTAGCGCTCTGGATAGCGTCGGGACTTCCGATCAGGGGGGCCGATTCAAAACCGCCCGCTTCGCCAGAATCATCGGAGAGGAGCGGAGCCTTCCAAACGCGGAAGGCCAGGACGCCTCGCCGCACTTCACCAAGTTCAAAGATCTGCGGCGATTGCGAGAAGTACCAGATGGGATGGGAGTCGAGCCTGCCGTTTTGTCCGACGAGAGAACCGTTCCAATAGATCTCATACGCATCATCGACATTCGGCACTAAAAGCGAAAACCGTTGCACACCAGGGGCTGGAGTAAGTTCAATTTCGCATCGGTACCAGGCGAATCCTGTGAGCTGGGCATGGCCCTGTTTGCCCCATGGCCGATCCGCCGTAAGTCGTTCCCAGGAAAGACTGTCAAAGGTTGGATGCGCCCAGGCAGGATCGTCGCCAGGGTGGAACTGCCAAGGGCCGTCAAGTGTAGCAGTTCCCTTGCCGAGGCCCTGAACCTTGAAGAAGGCTGGCATAACCTCCGCGCTCGCGTGCTTTCCCTGTGACAAAAGGGTGCCGGAGACAAACACAGCAACGGCAATTACACGAAGGAAGGAGGAAAGGCATGCAGGCATGTTTTTAGAATACGAAGTGCATTCAGATTTCGAGAGATTAGGAGATCCCAACATCGCTACTTCGTGAGCAATCTGGACGGCCAATTATTCGTAACCGAGCAAACTGCCAGGGAGCGAAGCTGCCCCGGACAACTATCCTCCCTTATACACGGAGTGAAACAGCTTTCCTCCACCAATCCTGCCGCGCCAGGCTACCTCAATTGATCGCCTGCCCCTATCGGGACACTTACGGTGCGGAGAGAGCGCCTGGCGAGCCGGTGCAAGGAAACCCGATCACAAAACCATTCAATCGAAACATAAAAAACAGTCTGTTTTCGCTCTGGAAATATGGACTGCCGCTACGAAGCTTTGGCCGCCTTCAAAAACTCTATAACCGCAGATTCCCGATTAAATACAGTGCCGCACCCGTCAAAGGCACCGTAGACGCCAACCTCTCCACACACTGCCGAGAGATTGTGGCACACCAGAGCGCGTCGTATGCTCAGGTATGATCGTCAGGCCGAAGCCGCGAATATTTGAACTGTTTACCATTCTCCGGCACTCAATCCTTTTGAGGGTCGCGCCGCAGATCGCTGGTGTCCTCTTGTTTTCTGGAGCGGTCCTCTGGCTTGAAGGGCGGTTTCCCGGACCGTTTCGGAGTTGGAGCGTGGCCCCGTTTACTTTGTTGGGGATTGCGCTCTCGATCTTTCTCGGCTTCCGCAACAATGCCTGCTACGACCGCTGGTGGGAGGCACGGAGGCAGCTTGGCGCGTTGATAGGCGAGATGCGATCCTTTGCACGGATCCTGCTGACCATGCCCGGCGGTGACCGTGTGAGGCGGGAGCGGACCGTTGTGCGGGCCATCGTTTACACCAAGACTCTGATGGGCCATCTGCGCGGTGCCCCCATGGTGGGAGAGTACGCGTTGGCGCGAAACGTTCCCGACGCTATGCTGCGCGACCTTGCTGCCGAATATGGAGCCATGTTGGGTGAGGGTGAAATTGGGGAGCAGGTCTACCGGATGCTGGATGACCACATCTCCGCGGTCGCCGCGATACAGGTTGCGTGCGAACGCATTCGCAGCACGCCGACGCCGTTTACCTACACACTGCTCCTCCATAGGACGGCGTACGCGTTCTGCTTTCTGCTGCCGTTCAGTCTGGTATCAACACTTGGATATGCGACGCCGATCTTTGCCGCGGTCGTGGCGTATGCGTTCTTTGGACTGGATGCGCTGGGCGATGAACTGGAGGAGCCGTTTGGGAGTTCTCCGAATGCGCTGCCGCTCGATGCGATGGCACAAACCGTGGAGATCAGCCTGCTGGAGGCCTTAGGGAGGGAGGCCCCGGAGGCGCTACAGCCCGTGGATGGGATCTTGCGGTGAGCGAGCTTCGAATTGGAGCTTTGTTCGTTAATGCTCTGTTCCGAATTTACTTTTTGAGTTTGATAGAGCCCTTTTACAACGGTCGCATTTCGACATTTTGACGCAGTTTTGAGAGGCGACTGTTCGCGACGTCCTCCTTCGCCTCTGCGAGACTGGAAAACCCCAACCCCTCAATGCAGAACGAAGCCGACACTGAACCACACAAGAGGGACTCCAATAGGTCCTCCTGTCTCGTGAGACCGCCCAGCACGCCTCCACAGAAAGCGTCTCCGGCACCGGTCGGGTCATATACCTCAACGGGAACTGCGGGAATTCTGAGGTACTCTTCAGATCCAGCGAGATGAGCGATGGCGCCCTGAGCTCCGCATTTAATTGCAATGAGAGCTACGTCGGGGAGAAGCGTGCGGAGCTGACGCAATGCCTCAAGCGGCTCTCTGCCGGGGAACAGCGCGAGAACATCCTCCTGGCTGGGCATGAAGAGGTCCACTGCACTCACCAGCTCCATCACCTTCTTTAGGGTTTCATTCCCTAGAAGGTCATGGTTATCCATGTCGAGCGATATAGAGCCGGCTCCGGACGCTCGGAGCTGTTTGATGAGTTGCTTTGTAACTTCGAAAGGCAAGGGTGCAAGATGGGCCGCCTGGTGGCTGGATGCAACGTCTGCCAGCGTGGGGCTGAAGTGACTCCAATCTCTGCTTTCGTTGCGGGAGATGAAGTGGCGTCGGCCATCTTCTTCATAAAGTCCCCAATTCCGCATTGTGCTCGGAATCGATCGACAGCGCGACAGGTCAATGCGCTTATCCAGCAATGTGACCGGATAGTCTCCTCCAAGAGGCGCAACGATCGAAGCGACCTCCGTCCAGAGCAACGCCCCCATCGCAGCGTACACGGCGCTTCCTCCGGGAACCTTCCAGCGCGTAGACCCGTTGGAATAAACGAGGTCATCGATCGTGAAGTTGCCGTAGATAGCAGGCCCGGAGGTCATGCCCCTTCCCCAGGGCGCACAAGCGTGAAGCCCATGATGGAAGAGTTATGAAAGATCGTGCTGTACAGGCCACGACGTCGTTGCCCATCGAACTGAACCTCGCGCATCAGCAGAAGAGGAAAACCCACTTTGACTTGCAGTAACTCGGAGTGTTTCTTACCTGCTGCAACCGCGGTCAGAGCCGACTCACTCGACATCAACCGTCGCTGAAGTTTGGTCGCCATGAATTCGTAGATCGATCCTCCATCGAAGGTTTTAATAAGGGGCAACTTCCATGCAGCGTCCTCAAGCAGAGGGATGTAGTCATAGGCAACGGCCAGGGGCTTCTCATCGATCAGGCGGATGCGAAAGATCTCGGCGATCGGGGAACCCAATGGTATTCCAAGTGCTGTCGAGACTTCCGTGGTCGAAACGCCTCGGCGAATCCTTAGGCCTTCAACGCGGGCTTCTCCACCCGTCTCGCGGATCAGATCCGACATGGAGTGCATGGAGTTCAGGGGACTGCTCAGGTAGATGGGGCTTTCCGCGACGAAGGTTCCTACCCCGTGGCGAATGGTGAGTAGACCTTCGCGGGTCAGGAGACGAGTTGCCTCGCGCAAAGTCTGCCGGCTGACGCCAAGTTCGCGTGAGAACTCCAATTCGCCTCGTAGTTGCACACCAGGCTGTAGTTTTCCGGAACGGACTTGCTCCCGGATAGCGTTCGCAATCCGCGTTGTAAGGTTCTCACGCGGAACACCATTCCATATGCGATCCGAGAGGCCTCTGGTCGCATCCATATGCTCCATTGAATTAGCCATGCGTGTCCATTATGCCAGTTGTCTAAAAGGATCATGATCCCAAAAAGGTCAGAGGTCAGACGTCTGTCGTAAATTCATCATCCGCTCATCTTCTGTTCTCAGAATATTCATGTGACTTCCATAAGTTCATTTCGAGGCCCCTCCAGAAACTCATGCCACAACCTCGAATTTTCAGAATCTGTTCTGTGATCACCGTTCAAGCTTTACCGTCATTCCGTCGACATAGCTGGCGTCGGCAGCGACTGACCTGAGAGATCTCGTCTCACGGACTGGCTGCGATCGACCGACTCCATTCCTCAGAAGCCGTAAAGCTGAACTAAGAATGAACTGGCCGCACTCCGGTGTGCGCCCATCCTTGACCTCATTGCAGAGTCGCGCCGCTGTGCGTGTGCGCGACTCCATCACCAGGAGAAGCTCATGACGTATAAGAAAATGGCACGGCACATGTTGTTCTTCATCGCGTTTGCTGGAAGCTGCGCGCGACTTGCCGCACAGACAGCCGTCGATGGAGCCATCGGCGGAACGGTGGAAGATAAGACGGGATCGACGGTCTCCAAGGCGACGATTCTGATCCATAACAAAGGTACGAATGCCGAACAGACGACGCAGTCGGATGCCTCCGGCTTTTACCGCGTCATCCATCTGCAGCCCGGTGTCTATACGGTCAGCATCTCCGCAGCGGGGTTCATACCGTACAAGACAGCGACGGTTGAGGTCACAGTCGGATCTTTGACGACGGTGCGGTCCAGCCTGACTTTGGAAGGAGCAGCAGAGACCGTCGAGGTAAGTAGCGCGTCGCCGATCATCAATACGATCAATAATGACTTCTCCAACACGATCGGTTTGCGTGAACTGGACGACCTGCCTGTCAACAACTACCGCTGGTCTGCGTATGCGCTCCAGGCGCCGGGCGTGGTCGAATCGGGTGGCTTCGGTCTTTTGAGCTTCCGTGGTCAGAGCACGCTTCTGAATAACGTGACGATTGACGGAGCCGATGACAACCAGGCGTTCTTCTCCGAAGAGCGCGGGCGAACCAACATTGGCTACTCGACGCCCAAATCGGCGATCCAGGAGTTCCAGATCAACACCTCCAATTATTCGACTGAGTATGGTCGCGCCGGTGGAGGTGTTGTGAACGCCGTGACGAAGAGCGGCAGCAACGTGTTTCACGGGGAAGGCTACTTTCTTGATCGCGACTCCGCGCTTGCGGCATACAACGACTTCACTACGCAGAACGTGCAGCAGACTCCTGGAGGTCCCTTCACGGCGATCCCGATCAAACCCACGGATATCAGGAAGCAGGAGGGCTTCGCGATCGGAGGTCCGATCCTGCACGATAAGCTATTCTTCTTTTTCGCGCTCGATCGCTTCTATCGGACATTTCCGATCATCACTGTTCCCAGTTCGCCCTCAACCTTCTACGCAATCCCTTCCGCTACGTTGCCGGGCACGACAACCTGCCCTGGCGGAGCGAATCCCATCAGCAGCATGACAAGCTCTTCCAACTACGATCCCAACTTCTATGCCGATAGTGGCGCATGCACCCTGCAGACGAATCTGAAGCTGCCAACATACTCCGCGGGAGTCGCAGACTACATCAGCGGCCAGGCGGGTCTGAATGGCCTTCTCGGCAAGGCGCCACGCTTCGCGGATCAAACACTGTTCTTCCCCAAGATCGACTGGCAGATCAACCAGCGCAATCATCTGAGCGGCGAAGTGAATCGCCTACGGTTTATTTCGCCCTCCGGTCAGCAGACGAACGTGACTGCGGCCTATGGAGTGCAGAGCATCGGCAATGTGTATGCAAGGGACACATGGGGTGTGGCGAGGCTGGATACCTATATCACCCCACAGACCAGCAATGAGGTTCGATATCAGTACAGCCGCGACTTCGAGTTTGCGGGCGCCGAGTCTCCGACCGCTTATGAGACGAGCACGCTGCTGAACACCTCGACGGGCTATGTCAATCCGCTTGGGCTACCACCAAATGTCTTTATCACCAGTGCCTTCCAGTTCGGGACACCCACCTTCTATAACCGTCCTGCGTATCCGGATGAGCGCCGTTGGCAGCTCAGCGATACTGTGCTCTGGATTCACGGCAACCACAGCATTAAGTATGGCGTGGACTACATTCACACGAACGATCTGAGCGAGAATCTCACGAACGTCTTCGGAGCCTACTCTTATGCTTCGCTCGGGACCTACTTCAGCGACTTCTTCCTGGCACAGAATCCGGCAACCGTTTCACAGGCGGCGCACTACTCCGGCTATCAGCAGGGGTTCGGACCCCTGGGCTTTGAGTTTCAGACCGCCGATTACGCAGGTTTCGTCCAGGACGAGTGGAAGCTCACACCGCGACTCAGCGTAACCATGGGGCTGCGGTATGAATATGAGAAGACACCGGCTCCACAGCTTCCCAATGCGGCGGTTCCTCAGACCATGAGTATGCCGAGCGACAAAAACAATATCGCACCGCGTGTAGGCTTTGCACTGGATGTCTTCGGGGAAGGAAAGACCATTCTGCGCGGCGGTTACGGCATTTTCAACGCGCGTCTCATCAACTCGACTATCTACAACGCGCTCGCGCAAACCGGCGCCGCAGGCGGGCAGGTCCAGAGTCCGAATCTTCTCCCGGGTAATGCTGGAGCTCCGGTCTTTCCGCAGATCATCTCCGGTTCTCTGACTTCGTCGGTTATTCCGAACGTGATCTTCTTCGATCCTCACTTCCAGTTGCCCCAGATTCACCAGGCCGATCTGAATATCGAACAGGACCTCGGCGAGAAGACGGTAGTTACTCTAAGCTGGTTGGGATCCTTTGGCCGCGAGCTGCCCAGCTTCGTCGATACCAACCTTCCCAATCCTGTGAATGTGGCTTTCACGGTCGCGAATAACAACTCCTCGGGCCTGTTACCGAATGGCGCGATTTTCAATGTTCCCTTCTATGGGTATCCGGTCAAGTCGCCCGCTACCGGCTCGCCAGCCGCTCCGGTAGTTGTCAACTTCGGTCGGCCCGACGCACACTATGGAGCGAAGACTGACATCTTCAGTGGTGTGAACTCAAACTATGAAGCTCTGGTTGCCCAGATCAGACATCAGTACAACCATCACCTCCAGTTTCAGGCAAGCTATACATGGTCTCATGCGCTGGACTACGGCGAGAACAACACTACTTTTTCGAACAGCAACAGCCTTCTCGATCCCAGGAACATCCGCGCAGAGTACGGCAACTCCGTGCAAAACGTACCGAATCGTTTCATCCTCACGGCTGTGGTTGATTCTCCCTGGCAGGCACACGGCTGGAAGAGCTTTCTGTTGAATGGATATCAGTTCGCTCCGAGCTTTTCGGCCCAGAACGGTGTGCCCTACTCCCCGACCATGAATGGAAGCCCACAGAACCTCGCTTCCTCATCGAGTGTCACGGGCTATATCACGGGCGTCAGCACGGGGTATAACGGCTCCGGAGGCTCGACGCGCATCCCGGGCTTCGCTCGTAACGCATTCCAGCTTCCGAGCACAGAAGTCTTCGACGCGCGAGTATCGAAGCGGCTGCGCTTCAGAGAACGCTATGACATGGAGTTTCTCGCCGAGGCGTTCAACCTTCTTAATCACCAGAACATTACGGCGACGAACACTACAGCCTATGCGTTTGGCACAGCAACAAACGGAGGGACGACCAACAGCACTCTGACGCAGTACACAGGGGCGGCGTTTGGTTCGGTGAGCAACTCAAATAACAACACGATCTACACGCCTCGGCAGATTCAACTGGGCGCTCGGCTCCATTTCTGATGGACCGATTCGCTCGCCAAATTGAAATGTGATTTGAAGATAAGGATGCATCATGCACACTCGTCGTAATTTTCTCAAAGCAGCAGCTATGCTCTCCGGCGCGGGTATGGTATCCGGCGTCGTGCCCGAATCGATCCAGCGTGCTTTCGCTATCGAAGCGACCCCAGGCTCCAGCTATCTCGATGCAGAGCACATTGTGATCCTGATGCAGGAGAACCGTTCCTTCGATCATGCGCTTGGGAGCCTGCAAGGCGTACGTGGCTTCAACGATCCGCGTGCGATCCGGCAGGCCAACGGTAACTCCGTCTTCGTACAGACCGACGCTGCCGGCCAATCCATCGCTCCGTGGCGTCTGGATATTAAGGACTCGCGTATTACATGGATGGGCTCGGTTCCGCACTCCAGACACAGCCAGGTGGATGCGTGGAACGAGGGACATCACGACGGTTGGCTTGAAGCCAAACGCTCCGGGAATCATGAATACTCCTCTCTGCCCCTCACGATGGGGCACTATACCCGGGAAGACCTGCCGTTTTATTACGCGCTGGCCGACGCATTCACAGTGTGCGATCAGAACTACTGCTCCGTGATGACCAGTACTACGCCAAATCGAAGCACGTTTTGGACCGGGACGGTTCGCGACGCACAGCGAACCGACTCCAAGGTTTATATGCGGAATGACGAGATCGGGAAGGGCGGCATGACCTGGAGGACCTATCCGGAGCGTTTGCACGAGGCAGGCATCAGCTGGAAGTTTTATCAGAACGAGTTGACGATGAGTGGAGGGATGAGCCACGAGGAAGAGGCATGGCTCTCCAACTACGGTTGCAATGTCCTCGAGAACTTTGCGGCATATAACGTAGAAGCCTATCCAGGCAGCGTGTCCGCGATGCAGCAGATGATCGTCTCCCTCACGCATCAGATTGCAGACCTGGAGACTAAGATCGCAGCGCAGGGATCAAACCCCACGACGGAATTGCACGATCGCCTGGCGAGCAGGAAAGAACGCATTGAAGATTTGAAGAAAGCACTGACCAATAGCGGCGAAGACCGGTATAAGCAACTCGATGAGTCGCAGCGCGCTCTCCATCATGCGGCCTTCGTGACCAACGCGGGCGATCCGCACTATCGGAGTCTGGAAGCGATTTCGTTTGAGGATGGCACCAAAGAACAGTCGATGAACGTGCCCAAAGGAGACATCCTTCACCAGTTCCGCAAGGATGTCGACGAGGGCAAACTACCCACAGTCTCCTGGCTGAGTGCGCCGGAGAAGTTCTCCGATCATCCCAGTTCGCCCTGGTATGGTGCGTGGTATGTCTCCGAGGTCATGAACATTCTCACGAAGAATCCTGAGGTGTGGAAGAAGACGATTTTCATCCTGACGTACGACGAAAACGACGGCTATTTCGACCATGCGCCGTCCTTTGTCGCAGCCGATCCGAAGCGGCCCGAGACGGGTGGAGCCTCAGCGGGAATCGATACGGGACTCGAATATACCTATGCGCACGATGAGTTGGTCCAGGGCGTTTCTGCAAAAGATGCCCGCTCAGGACCCATCGGCATGGGCTTTCGCGTCCCTATGGTCGTCGCCTCTCCTTGGACGCGTGGTGGGTGGGTGAACTCACAGCTCTTCGACCATACCTCGACGCTGATGTTCCTCGAAGACTTCATGCAGAAGAAGTACGGCAAGACAGTACAAGAGGAGAACATAAGTTCCTGGCGTCGTGCGGTCGCGGGCAATCTGACCTCGGTCTTTCGCCCCCATGATAAAGCCGATCCAGGCCTGAATTATGTCAACCGTGACAAGTTTGTCGTGGGTATTCAGAAGGCGCGCAATAAAGAGATTCCCTCCGGATACAAGGTCTTGACCAGCGAACAGATCGAGGAGATCAACCGCAGTCCTCTCCGTTCCGCTCTGATGACACACCAGGAGCCGGGCATTCGCCCCTCCTGTGCGCTTCCGTATGAGCTTTATGCGGATGGAGAAGTGAGTGCTGACCAAACCGTGTTCCAGCTTCGCATGACCGCGTCGAATGAGGTGCATGGGAGCCGAGCGTCGGGTGCTCCGTTCAACGTGTACCTTCGCAACCTCCATTCGGAGGAGAAGGGGAGCCCCGCCATGAGGGTGGCTACCTACGCTGTAAAGTCAGGCGATACACTTAGGCAGGCAATCCCGCTTTCGCTCTTCGCGGGCGGACAATATCTGATCGATATCCATGGGCCGAACGGTTTCTTCCGATCGTTCGCAGGCAATGCCCAGGAACCGCTCCTCGAGATACGCACTGGATATGAGCGCAGGGATGTCCTGCTCACGGGAAACGTCGAGGTGAAGCTGCGCAATACCGGCAAGCAGCCGCACAGGATTACCGTGAGCGACAACGCTTACAAAAACGAATCCGTGGTGAAGACGATAGCAGCGGGGCATGAGGCGAATGTGCTGCTGAACCTGAAGAAGAGCCACGGCTGGTATGACTTCACCATAAAATCCGAGAGCTCCGGGAGCGTGGCACGCTTCGCAGGACGTGTGGAAAGCGGACGTTCCAGCTTCAGCGATCCGTTCATGGGAGCTATCCTCTGACCTACTCCATTCAACGGAGCCGTCGGGGTCATCATCTCCTCCGCGGTGCTCCAAAAAGCCTGAGCGGCTGGAAAGCTGCTCAGCGCAGGATTTACTCCGCCTGAGCAGGCGATCGGTCTGCAGCGCGCTTCCGGACGCGTTAGCGTCTATCCTAAGAAAGTCGCGAAATCTCGCGAACGATCGGATATGGGGATGACTGCATTGAAAGAGCCAATTAATCGACCTGCAAACTTACCAACCAACCCGCATTTCTCGTCAGGGCCATGCGCCAAACGACCCGGCTGGTCGTTATCTTCTCTCAATGACGCCCTCGTCGGACGCTCGCATCGCTCCAAGCGAGGCAAGGAGAAGCTTGAAGAGGTGATCCAGCTCTCTCGTGAGATTCTCGGCATTCCCAGCGACTACCGTATCGGCATTGTCCCCGGGTCCGATACCGGCGCGATCGAAATGGCTCTGTGGTCGATGCTTGGAGCACGCGGCGTTGATGTGCTGGCATGGGAGAGCTTTGGCAAGGAGTGGGTGACGGACATCACAAAGCAGCTCAAGCTGACGGATGTGAATGTCTTTGAGGCCCCTTACGGCGAGCTTCCGAATCTTGAACAAGTCGATTCGACCAGAGACATCGTTTTCACCTGGAACGGGACCACCTCGGGTGTTCGCGTACCGAACGGAGACTGGATCTCCGAGACGCGCGAGGGATTGACGTTCTGTGATGCGACCTCTGCGGTTTTCGCAATGGACATGCCATGGAAGCTGCTGGATGTCACAACGTGGTCGTGGCAGAAGGTGCTTGGCGGTGAAGGAGCGCACGGCATGATTGTCCTCAGCCCTCGCGCTGTGGAGCGACTGACTTCCTACAAGCCCCCCCGACCGCTTCCCAAGATTTTTCGCCTTGTGAAGGGTACCGGGTTGATCGAAGGAATCTTCAGCGGTGAGACGATCAACACCCCATCGATGCTTGCTGTCGAAGATGCTCTCGATGGGTTGCGCTGGGCAAAGTCGATTGGCGGAATTAGCGAACTGATCGGAAGATCCGAAAGAAATCTCAAGGCAATCTCCGATTGGCAGCAGACTAATTCCTGGGCTGCTTTCCTCGCAAAGGACACCGCCGCAAGATCCTCCACCTCGATCTGTCTCGCGATCAATGACCCCGACTTCGTGCAATGGGATAGCAAAAAGCAGGCCGCTTTTCTCAAGTCCCTGACGAGCCTGATCGAGAAGGAAGGCGCCGGTTTCGACATCGCCTCTTATCGCGATGCACCTTTGGGCCTGAGGATCTGGGGCGGCGCTACTGTAGAGACGAGCGATATCAAATGTCTTCTTGAATGGCTCGACTTTGCTTTCATTACAACGAAGAGCGGCATGCTTGAGTAGTAGCCCGCGCAACCTTCAACCGCCATTCTTCGCAAGTCGCCGACCTGGGGGACTTGCGAAGAATGGCAGACATGATCAGAGCGGTGAGGCTGATTCAAAACCACGTATGTAGGGAGTATTCGGCGGCCGCTGCCCTGTTTCAAAGAGCGGCCCGTGGGTCGAGCGATATTGCATGTTCATGTACGGCGTCTCAATGCGTCGTCCGACGGCAGAGTAACGGCCGTTCTCCCAGTTTGATTCCATGTAGTAGTTCGTGATCCCTGTGGACAGGAGCAGGCGTTCTGCGTTGAACGGCTCCTTCCCTGTGAGCATCATCTCGGTGATCCAGTGCTCGTACCCATTCGCAGCGTGGTACTGCGAGATGGGACCGGGAAAGCCGAGGATCGAGACGATCGTCGGTTCTTTCTGTCCCGCGATTTCGCCGGCATAGGTCCAACCCACACCACTGCCCGCAATTACCGCCGCCTTGGTGCCGTCGTTGTACTCCACAATACAAAGATTGGGTCGTCTGCCTTCCTGAAAGTATCCCGGCTTCAAGTCGAATTGCTTCCGCACCGCTTCAAGCAGGCTGCTGGCCCAGGGATTGCTTTCGACCCACTTCCACATTTCAGGCCCCCGTATGGACTGTACCGACTTGACGCCCGTCTCACCGCCCTTGCGGCGATCGACAAAAGCCTGGAGGGTGTCGATGCAATGGAAGATTGCTCCCTCGTCTGCGGCGTCTCCAACCAGGATCGAATTCTTGATGGGGGTATCGATGGCGAGTTCTATCTCAGGCTTGCGGAAGTAAGTTGGGATGGAAGAACCCCCGGTGAGGGGGAAGTTCAATTCACGGGATTTATCAAACATCCACTTGGCGTCGTCCCAGTTGTAGGAGAGGTGCTTGTCGTTGAACACGGGCACCGAGCGTTTGCTCTGCTCAAAGACCCGGATCACCTGCTGGTAGATCCACCAGCGCGGCAAGAGCCAGTGCCCTTTGAGATCGGTTGGATAGTTTCCGTGTTCGGCGACGATGACGACCCCATCCACAGCAAGTTCCTTGCCGCCAAGAGTGACGGCTTCACCTACTGTTTTGAAGATGGGGATGTTTTTCGCTTTGCATACTTTCTGGCCGAGCAAGCTCGTATCGAACTGGTGGATGTAAACGGAGACTACGTCCACCCGCGAAGGGGTATGGGCGCCATGCCACCAATAACCATCGATCAGCTTGTTGACGATCCAGTCGGCATGGGAGGTCGGAAGGCCCCAATAGCTGATCAGACAGGCGATGCGAGGCCGCTTTCGCGTAGTCTGCGCAACAGCATCGGGAGCGATACCGGTCAAAGCAGCAATACCGGCCATACCGGTGATCCCCAGCATTTCACGCCGGGTGAAGAGAGAGTTCGACTCCATGGTTTCGGTGATGGGCGATGAATCTGTCGCCCTGGCTGGAATCTCGAGTTCTTTCTTGTTCATGATGGCTATTTGATCCCTGTTGGTCTCAGATTTATTTTCTTAGAGCGGATGCAGCACTTACTGCTTCAACCTCTGGTCGGCGTAGTCATCGTACTCGAGGACCTTCCGCGACTTGACGAGACCCTTGCAGGAGGATCCCTACAGAGATCATCTTCGACTTATGTCACCACCGTACAGCTCTAAATTTAACAGTCCGGCTCTCTCGTCCGTCATCTTCCGGACCAGCTTCTCAACGCTCGCTTTCTCGGGGAAACGCTTGCAAAAGCGATTGCCTGCCGTTTCAGCAAGCGATTGCGGCGCGGAGGGTGGAAATGAGGCCGGTCCCGTTGCCGCGGGCATGACAAAGGTGCGAGGGGTTTCCCAATGGAATCTGGTTATGCGCTCTGCACGACCCCACCCTTTCGCGATGAAGCCGCGAAAGAATGGGGCACAGGTCGAAGCTGCTTTAGATTTCGGCTACTTCCTCTATTTTGTCGCCTTCGCCGGGAGCAAGAAAGAGATTGGCTTCCAGGCCGTGCTGGCGATTGTAGAGTTCGCTGTAGCGTCCGTTGAGTGCGTAGAGTTCCGCGTGGGTGCCGCGCTCCACGATGCGGCCTTTTTCCACAACGAGGATCTGGTCGGCGTTGCGGATCGTTGAGAGGCGATGGGCGATGACGAAGGTCGTGCGGCCCTCCATGAGGTAGCTCAGGCCGTTCTGGATCATCGCCTCACTCTCAGAGTCGAGTGAACTCGTGGCTTCGTCGAGGATGAGGATGCGTGGGTCCGCGAGGATCGCGCGGGCGATGGAGAGCCGCTGACGCTGGCCACCAGAGAGCTTCACGCCACGCTCGCCTACGATGGTTTCGTAGCCTTCCGGGAAACGTTCCGCGAACTCATCCACACGGGCGATGTGAGCCGCGGTGAGAAACTCTGCTTCCGTAGAACTGGGTCGAGAGAAGAGGATATTTTCACGAATAGTGCCGTCGAAGAGAAAGGTCTCTTGCAGAACCACGCCAAGCTGAGAGCGGAAGCTACCCAGGTTGGCGAACGCGAGATCGATGCCATCGATCAGGACGCTGCCGCTCGTGGCCGCATGAAAGCCGCAGATGAGCGAGATTATGGTGGATTTCCCGGAGCCGGAAGAACCTACCAGAGCGGTAACGGTACCGGGAGCGGAGTGGAACGCGATGTTGTGCAGGACGGGTTTGCCCGGTTCGTACTCGAAGGAAACATCTTCGAAGTCCACATGGCCGACGATCTTCTGGAACATCGTAGAGCGCTCCGGATCGGAGTCTTCCATGGGTTCGTTGAGGATATCAGTGGTGCGGTCGAGCCCTGCGAGGGCCTCCGTGAGCTGGGTGCCGATGGAGACGAGCTGGGCCACCGGAGCGATCATGAAGGCGAGGAACATGACATAGGTGACATACTCGCCTTCGGTAAGGCGACCAGCGGCGTGCTGATGGGCACCAAGGTACATGATGAGTGCGCCGACGACGCCGAGCACGGCGGTGGAGGCCAAAGCCATTAAGGACTGCGCGGTAAGCGAACTGATGACGTTGCGGAGGAGACGTTCCGCACCGCGAGCGAAGACATCGGCTTCGACCTGTTCGGCGTGATATCCCTTGACGACGCGGACGCCACCGAGCGATTCGGTGAGGCGGCCTGTGACCTCCGCGTTGATGCGTGCGCGCTCGCGGAAGATCGGACGGATAACTTTGAAAGCCCGCTGAAGGATGAGCGCGAAGACCATCAGGATGACGAAGGTGACGAGCGTCATCTGCACGCTCAGATGAATGAGATAGCAAAAAGCGAAGATCGCGGTCAGAACACCGCCGATGAAGTCGATGACGCCGGTCCCGATGAGATTACGCACGCCTTCGACGTCGGTCATGATGCGCGCGACGAGGGTGCCGGTGCGGTTTTCATCGTAAAACGCAACAGGCAGGCGGCCGATGTGGGCCTGAACCTGCATCCTGAGCTCGGTGATGAGGCGCTGGCCCGCCTTGGAGAGCAGCTGCGTGAGGGCGTATGAGGTTACGGCCTGCGTCAGCGTAGCGAGGGCGACAGCTCCCACGATCTTGGGCAGAAGGCCCATGTTGCCAGCCTTCATGACGTCATCGATGAGATAACGGGCGGAGGCCGGAAGGATGAGACCGCTGGCGCGGTTGACGATCATGATGGCAAAGCTGCCGATGAGCAGCCAAAGGCGCGGCTTGACCAGCTTCCAGACCTCTGGCATTACCTTGCGCAGCTTGGGCTTTGGACGCGCAGCGGTCATCTCCGCCGCAATGCCGCGTCCCGTGCTGCTGCGTGCAGGCCGGTCAGCGCGCATTCCCCCAAAACCACCGTATCCCATCGATCCCATGCTCGCGCTATCTCCCGCCTGCTTATTGTGTGTGTCTCTATTGGATGCGGGCGCGCCGGGCAGCGATGAAACTTCTTATGCAGAGAACAGTGAAGATGAGGCAGATGAGGGCCATAAGCATCTCTTCGATGACAGCGCGGGGATGAGCGACGGTTATGCCGCGCAGCATGTTAATAAAGGGTTTGAGTGCGCGCACGAAGGGAAAGATAAAGCCGAGGAGGCCGACGGTGACAGCGATGTGCATCCAGAGCATGCGTTTTTTGCTGTCCGGTGTGCGGGCGAGTGAGCCGAAGAGTACGAGAAGGATGCCGAAGATTGCTGGAATCAGGGAGGTGGGCGCGTGCGGAATGGTCACGAACCACGTTGCGAAGCCGAGGATGATGAGAAGTGCGCCGAAACGCATGGTGAGATTTGCCATCGGGAAATGCGGCTCCTTGAGGTGATGCAGGTGATAGGACAAGCATAGCGCTTGTAGGGCTTTGGACTGACTTATCGTCGCGTAGCGGAGAGATCTGTTGTGATCGCGCGGAGCGCGATAGGATGCCCCCTTTGGCGCATAACAAAAGCGGATTTCTCCGCTCCCGCTTCGCGCTCGGTCGAAATGACGTGGTGGTGGGGAGGTTGAGGTTGCCGTCATCTCGACCGGAGAGACGGCTTTATCGTCTCGGAGCGGAGAGATCTGTGTGTTAGACGACCCCCGCGGCTTGATGCATGGCGGAGAGGACGTCGCTGGGTTTCCAGTCTCCGCCCGGATACCAGGCGGCGATGCGACCCTTGCGGTCAAGGAGAAGCGTTGAAAGAGAGTGATTCAGAGAGTTGGCTTCGCCGGGGGTCACGCCGACGTTGAAGAAGTGCTCCATGGCTGAGAGATCGGTCTTCGCCGGAGCGACGAACTCCCAGTGATCGAAGTTTTCCTTGGTGTATTTGCCCGTGTATGCACCGCCATAGCTACGCAAAACGGCCGGGGTGTCGTAGGCAGGATCGAAGGTGATGCTCAGGAGGTGTGTGGTTTTGTAGAGGGCGGGGTTCTGCGCGATCTGCTGATCGATGGTCGCGAAGTTGCGGCTCATCTTGGGGCAGAAGTCGGACATGGGGCAGCGCGTGTAGATGAAGGTGATCAGGACGGCTTTGTTTTTGAACTGGGAGAGATGAACGCTTCGCCCGCTCTGGTTGATGAATTTGAAGTCGGGGACCTGGTCGCCGGGCTGTGGGACATGGTATTCGGACATCGGTTTGTAGTCCGGTTTTGCCTGGGCGGTGACGACGACCTGGTCGAGGCGCGGGTCGTGGTACTCACCGTCAGAATCTTTCAACACCAGAAGACGGGCGGTGATGCGGTCGCCAGGATGAAGCTCTGAGATCGTGGAGGGATCCTTCAGCTTGTAGGGCATGGTCATGGCTTCCATGAAGCCAGGGATGGCCTCGTGCGCGAGGGTCACTTCCCCGGTGGAGACCTCTCTGGAGATGACTTTTCCACGGACGGTGTAGCTCATCTGCTGTCCTTGCACGGGAGCGGCGGGCGAAGGGTGCTTGCATCCTAGAACGGTGCACAGGAGCAGGAAAGAGAGCGAGAATTTCGGCATGTTGGAGCCTCCGGTTCCAAGCTGATGATACCCCGCAAAAGGCGTATAAAAGGAGAAGTGATCCCCGCCCTGCCGATAGTCGAACAAGTGATGGACGCCCTCCCCCGTGGAGCGCTGGTGCTGACTTCAAACCAGCGCGCAGCGCGCACGCTGCGTCTGCATTTTGAACGGATGATGCGCGAAGGAGGCCGTTCGGGCTGGCAAGCGCCGCAGATTTTGACCTGGGACGGATGGATCGCCGACCAGTGGCGCAGGCTGCTTATCGAAGGCGTAACGGACCGTATTCTGCTGAACCGTGCGCAGGAGCGAAGAGTCTGGGTGCGTGCGATTGAGGCAACGGCGGATAGTGGAAGCCTGCTTTCGACGCGGGCGATGGGCGAGATGGCGTCGGAAGCTGCCCGGCTACTGTCCCAGTGGAACGCCCATGAGGCGTTTACGACGTTTCAGGCGGGGTCGAGCGGGCCCGATGTGGCGCTTTTCGGCAGGTGGTTGAAGACGTTTGAAAAGATCTGCGACGAGCAGAGATGGGTCTCGGGATCGCTGGCGGCGAGCAGGCTTGCGCGTTCCTTGCGGGATGGCCAATTTTCCGTGCCTGTGGTCGAGATGCTGCTGGTGGGTTTCGACAGGGTTTTGCCTTCGCAGGGAGTTCTGATCGAGGCGATGGAAGGGCGTGGGGCCTCGGTTCATCATGCGGTTCAGCCAAAGCCAGCGAAAAATTTGTCGCTGGCGACGTGCGCGGATGATCGTGAAGAACTGCTTGCGTGTGCGGAATGGGTGAAGGGCCTGCTCACACGCGAGGATGCCGGAGCGATTGCGGTGGTGGTGCCTGACCTGGATGACGCGCGCGAAGAGATCGATCGCGTCTTTCGCGAGAGGATTGCGCCGTGGAGTTACGAGCTGAGCAGCGAGAACGCGCCACCGTTTGAGTTTTCGCTGGGCGATGCTCTTTCGAAGACAACGATGGTGCGGGATGCGCTGCTCCTTCTCCGATGGATGCATGAGCCTATCGAGCTGGAACAGGTTAGCCAGCTTGTTCGCAGCCCCTTCCTGGGAAGTGAAGCGGATATCAGCGAGCGCGCCCGCTTCGACGCACAGGTGCTGCGTAGAAGAAAGCGTTTGACCCTGGAGCTTGAGCTGCGTGAAGCTGCGAAGATGCTGGTCATCGTAAAGGGTGATGTGATTCCGCACTCCAGTCTTCAATCTCTTTCAACCGCACTGATGCAGGCGCAGAAGCTGGCGCAGCCGCGCATGAAGAGGGCAGCGGGGTGGTCGGAGTGGAGCGATCTGGTGCGAGAGGTTCTGGAAGCAGCCGGATGGCCGGGGCCGAGGACAGCGGACAGCCGCGAGTTCCAACTGCGTAAGCGATGGGATGATCTGCTGGATGAGTTGGCGGGGATGGATGCGCTGGGAGAGCGCGTCACGTACGAAGAGATGCTTTCGACGTTGCGCAGCATGGCGGAGGAGACGCTGTTCGCTCCGCAGTCGCGTGGTGCGCGGATTCAGATCATGGGGCCGATGGAAGCCGCGGGCAGCCATTTTGAAGGCATCTGGTTTCTGCATGCGGACGATATGCGTTGGCCACGTAAGAGCGCTACGAGTCCGCTCCTGCCGTGGGCGCTTCAGAAACAAGCAGGTATGCCGGGTGCCGCTCCCGCAACGGACTTCGCCTTCGCTCGCGCGGTGACGGAGCGCCTGGCGGCGAGCGCGCGGGAGGTGATTTTCAGCTACGCCGTAACGCGTGAAGCGGGAACGATGAGGTCTTCACCAGCGGTAACGGCGCTTCCGAATTTAGGGAGACGGGAGAACACTTTGCTCGCTCCTTCCGAGACTCCTGCAGAGGTAATGGAGGAGGTTGAAGACGCCACTCCCCTACCCGTTCTCACGGGTGAACGCCTGCGTGGTGGAGCACAGATTTTCGAGCTGCAGGCGGCGTGTTCGTTCCGCGCCTTTGCAGAGGCGCGGCTGTTTTCCGCGCAACCGGAAGAAGTCGATGCGGGTATGAGCGCGCCAGAACGCGGCAATGTTACGCATGACGCTCTGGAAAAATTCTGGCGTCGTACGAAGACACAGGCGGAGCTGGAGAGACTGAGCACAGAGATCGATCCTGAAAGTGGACGGACGAAGCGCGATCTTGTTCTGGATACCTGCATTGCGGAGGCACTTGAGGTCTCGGACGCACCTTGGGAGCGGGCGTATCTGGCGGTGGAGCATCGCAGGCTGCATGGGCTATTGAGTCGGTGGCTGGAGATCGAGCGCAAGCGGCCTTTGCCCTTTGAGGTTCGATACACGGAGCACGAGGTCAAGGAGACGCGGATTGGTGATCTGAACCTGAGACTGCGTGTGGATCGCGTGGATGAGATTGCCGGGGAGAATGGGCCTGAGTTTGTGTTGATCGATTACAAGACCGGAGCGTGTTCGCCATCGGAGTGGCTGGGCGATCGGCCGGACAAGCCGCAGCTTCCGCTCTACGCGATCGCGGGAGAGCTGGGCGATGTGGGCGGTATTGGATTTGCCAGTTTGAGACCGGCGGAAAAGGATCTCTGGCTGCGCGGGGCTACACGTTCTCCCAATGTCTTTCCTCCGCGCAAGACACGATCTGCTGACCTCGACTTCGACCAGCAGATGCAGGAGTGGCAGGAGACTCTGTTAGGACTGGCGGAATCTTTTGCTTCGGGCGAAGCGGCGGTGGGACCTAAGAAGTATCCGAAGACCTGTGAGCATTGCGGACAGCGGCTGCTGTGCCGCCTTGATCCCGCGACGCTGTTGGAGTTGAGTGACGAGGAAGACCCCGAGGACGACGAAGCGTGAGTTCTCGTCCGGCGGATTGGTTTGAGCGTGAACAGGCCATCGATACGACACGATCGTGGATCGTGGAAGCCCCTGCGGGTTCGGGCAAAACCGGGCTTCTGATTCAGCGCTATCTGAAGCTGTTACTGGACCCGCAGGTGGAGTCGCCTGCGCAGGTCCTTGCAATTACCTTTACGACAAAGGCGACGGAGGAGATTCGCAACCGGATTCTCTCCGCGCTCTCTTCCGCTGCTCACAGTGCAGAAGCCGACGGCTACGAACACACGACGCGGGAGCTAGCGACGCAGGTTTTGTTGCGCGATGCGGAGCTTGGCTGGCAGTTGCTGCAGCAGCCGGAGCAGTTGAACATTCGCACGATCGACTCCCTGGCAGCGGAGATTGCGCGGTCGATGCCTGTGCTGGCGGGAGGCTGGGGAAAGCTGCAACCCGCCGAGGACGCTTGGCCCCTCTATGCGCGCGCAGCGCGACGGGTGATGCTGAAGCTGGGCGGCGAGGACCGCGAACTGCATCAGGCCATTGAGACGATCCTTCTGCATCGTGATGCGAATCTGGCAGGCGTGGAAGCGCTGATCTGCGGCATGCTGCAGAAGCGAGAGCAGTGGGGCAGCCTGATTCCACTGCGTGGCGCAGAGCTTACGGATGAGTTCCTGGATGAACAGGTGCTGCCACGCCTGAATGAGGCTCTGGAGCACAACGTTTGCGTATCGTTGACGCGGTTGCAGAAGGCCTTTCCGCGAGCCAGTCTCGCGCGGGTGGCGCAGATCGCGGAGAGTCTGTGCAACGAGCCGGGATATAAGGACAAGGAGAACTTCCTGATCCCGTGCCGGGAGCATCTGTCGCCTCCTGGGACAGCGTGTGGCCATCTGCCCTATTGGGTGGCTCTTATTGGGCTCTTAGTTACGAAGGACGGTTGGCGGAGGAGCCATCGATCCAATCATGTCGGCCTGATGATTCCGAAGCCCGTGCAGGAGGAGTTGAAGGAGCTGATTGATTCGATCCAAAGCGATGAGCTTGCATCTGCAATCGAAGAGGTTCGTTCTGCACCATCGCCTCCGTATCCGCCGGAGCAGTGGGTTGTGGCCAAGGCACTCTTCCGCCTGCTGCGCAACGCTCTGGGGGAGTTACGGCTCGTCTTTGCTGAACAGGGTGAGTGCGACTTTACAGAAGTTTCGCTCTCCGCGCGTGAGGCGTTGCGCCACGGCAATGGCAAGGGGGACCTTGCGGCGATGATGGGCATGAGCACGCAGCATCTGCTGATGGACGAGATGCAGGATACCTCTGCGAGCCAGTATGACCTGCTGCAGGCGTTGACCTCCGGATGGGATGGATCGAGCCAGACACTGTTTCTTGTAGGCGATCCGAAGCAGTCGATCTACCTTTTTCGCGAGGCGAAGGTGGAACTCTTCCTCAAGGCTTTAACTACGGAGCGACTGGGCGATGTGCCCTTGGGACGTTTGGTTCTGACGTCCAACTTCCGTTCTCAGGAGCGGTTGGTCAAAGGCTTCAATGAGATCTTTCGCTTGCTCTTTCCGGAGCGCGAGGGCGAGATCGTCTATAGGGACGCCACGGCAGAGGTTCCGGCGCTTGAGCATGAACTTCGCTGGCATGCGACGACGCTTCCCTATACCGATCAAACGCAGGCGGGAGCTTACAGAAAGCGGCGCGAACGGGAGCAGGCGGAGGAGGTTGCGAGCCTGCTGCATGACTGGCGCTCCCGGCCTGTGACCGGTGCAACGTCCAAGGCATCTTCCGCGGCTGTTCTGGTGCGCACGAAGACGCATGCCAGCCTGATTATGGAAGTGCTGGCGGAGGCCGGAATTCCCTACCGCGCGGTGGAGATGGAGCGGCTTGCGGATCGGCAGGAGGTTCTGGACGTGCTTTCGCTGACACGTGCGCTTCTGCATCCGGCGGACCGGACGGCCTGGCTTGCTGTCTTTCACGCGCCGTGGTGTGGGTTGGGACTTGCAGACCTGCATCTGCTGGCTGCCGGCGACGACCCTGCCCAGGCGCAGCGGCCTTTGGAGCAGATGTTACCGGAGCGGTTGAAGCTTCTCTCCGACGCTTCTCGAATCCGTGCGGAGGGGACGTGGACAGTTCTTTCCGCCACCCTTGGACAGAGGGGGCGTATGCCTCTGGTGCGTTGGGTGGAACATACCTGGCATCTACTGGGCGGAGATCTGTGCACCGGGCCTGAGGGTTCGCTCAATGTGAAGCGATTCTTTCATCTCCTGGAGAAGATGACCGCGCATGGGGAGGAGCCGAATCTTTCGGCGCTACAGGATTCCCTGCAGAAGCTCTTTGCGGAACATGCTGCCTCTCCGGATGCGGTCGAGATCCTGACGATCCATAAAGCGAAGGGGTTGGAGTGGGATCTGGTGATTGTTCCTTCGATGGAAAAGACCTCGAAGCGGAATGACTCTTCCCTGCTCGATTGGGCCGAGTTTCAATATGCGGACGATCTTGGAGAGATGTCGCATCTTTTGCTGGCGCCGATTCAAAGCAGTTCGGGGAAACCGGGTTCTCTGAACGATTTCATCCGTCGTCACCATAAAGGCCGGGAAGAAGCCGAGTTGAAACGGCTTCTTTATGTCGCGACCACACGGGCGCGGTGTGCGCTGCATCTGTTTGCTTCTCCTTCGACCAAAAAAGACAAGAGCGTAGGCGCGCGCCGGGGAACGCTCTTACATGCTGCGTGGCCGATTGCGGAAGCGCTGTTTACTGAGACTGCCCCGGCTTTCGGAAAAGTACTTTCCTGGCCGGATTCGGTGTCGCAGCCAAAGGAAGGTGGCGGCCTGCAGCTTGCCGCTGCTGAGGAGGTCGCGGCAAAGAGACCGATCCTGCGGCGGTTGCGGACTGATTTCGATCCCAGGGAGCGGCTACTTGCAACAAAGCCCCAGGGAACCGCGAGTTTGGATGTTCCGGCGTTTCCGGCGTTTCAGCGCTCCGGTGGATCGCTCGAGGTGCGCGCCGTGGGCGAGACGGTGCATGCTTTTCTCGAAGAGGTGGCCGAGCGCGTGGCGGAGGACATGTCTGAGGGCGTCGCCGCGGTTGCAGCCTTCGACCAGGCGTTGCGAAACCTCAACTCGACCAGAACTCGCATGATGAACTATGCACGCTCGCAGGGGCTTTCGCCTCGCGATGCCGAGCGAGCGGCGGGACTTGCGTCGGTCGCGCTTGAGTCTGCGTTGTCGAGCAGGATGGGACGGTGGCTTCTGCATCCTCATCCCGGGGCGCAGAGCGAGTTTGGGTTGCATACGGGCGATCTGGACTCTCCGGGAGTGCATATCCGGATGGACAGAACGTTTCTTGCCGGGGACCGACCGATGGCAGAGGGCGCGTCTACGCGCTGGATTATCGACTTCAAATCCTCCGAGCATGGAGATCCTGGTCGCGCCTACTTTGGCGTGGAGCGCGGGAAGTACCTGGGGCAGATGCAGACTTACGCCCAGGCGGCGCGTGCGGCGGGCGAGAAGGCCGAGATTATGCTGGGGCTGTATTTTCCCCGTATGGATCGCCTGATCTGGTGGCAGGATAAAGAGGAAGGGTGGCAGATTGCATGATGAGAGCGCGACTTATAGGTCTTCCGGCCAACCCTATGGTCTTCTTGACACTCCATGAGGGTGAGGGGTGATGATGAGTTTTGCTGATTGGCTGTTAGCTGATCTCCGTGTTCCGACGACAAAACTGGAACATCCACCCGAAAATGCCTGGTGGCGGGTCATGTGTCTTACCGGTGTGGATTACTTTTCTACACTTGGATACCAGCCGGGTATCGCATTCCTGGCCGCTGGAATTCTATCCCCTTTTGCTACGTTGATTCTGGTGATCGTTACCCTTGCAGCCGCTCTGCCCGTGTACAGCCGGGTAGCCAAGGCGAGCCCGAATGGCCAGGGCAGCATTGCCATGTTGCAGAACCTCTTTCCGGATTGGGCGGGAAAGCTCTTTGTACTGGCTTTGCTTGGATTTGCGACGACAGACTTTGTCATCACGATGACTCTTTCGGCTGCAGACGCTGCGGCACATCTAGTGCATAACTCCTTGACTCCTCACTGGATGCAGAGCCAGATGACGGTCACCCTGGTTCTACTGATCGGATTGGGCGGGATCTTCTTGAGGGGGTTTAAAGAGGCGATCACGATCGCGGTGTGGCTTGTGGGCATTTACCTCATCCTGAATGCAGTCGTTGCCTTTGAGGGAGTGGTTCAACTCGTGCATCATCCGGAGGCTCTACGTGCGTGGCGTCATGCGCTTTCGCTGCGCGGCCAGCACCCGTTTCGCACGCTTGGGCTTCTGCTTCTGCTCTTCCCGAAGCTTGCCCTTGGGCTCTCTGGATTTGAAACAGGTGTCGCTGTAATGCCCCTGATCCGAGCTAAGGACGAAAAACAGCGCGTACGCAACACGAAGCGGCTGCTAATTACTGCCGCCGTGATCATGAGCGTTTTTCTGATCGTGACCAGCGTGATCACGACGGTGCTTATCCCTGCAAAAGACTTTGCCGAAGGCGGTGCGGCCAATGGACGCGCCATGGCATGGCTTGCGCATAACTACCTGGGCACAGCCATGGGGACGGCTTATGACGCGGCCACCATCTGCATCCTGGCATTTGCGGGTGCGTCGGCTATGGCGGGCCTGCTGAACCTGATTCCACGCTACCTTCCCCGTTTCGGTATGGCGCCGGAGTGGGCGAAGGCTTCGCGTCCGCTCGTTCTTGTTTTTATGGCGATTGCGATCTTCGTCACCGTCATGTTCAACGCGGACGTCGACGCACAGGGTGGAGCGTATGCCACCGGTGTGCTGGTATTAATTACGTCGGCGTCCGTTGCCGTGATGCTAGCCTGCCGCAGTCCCATCTCCCGCTGGTTTTTCACGGGCACAACCGTGGTCTTTGGCTACACAACACTTGCCAATATCTTCGAGCGACCTGAGGGCCTCAAGATCTCTTCCATATTTATTGCGGCCATTATCGGTGTTTCGTTACTCTCGCGGGCACTTCGCTCCACGGAGCTGCGGGTGACGAGTGTAACTTTTGACGCGAGCGCCGAGGAGTTGCTGAGGGATGATGATGACCAGGTATTCCGCGTGGTCGCTCATGCACCTGAAGAGGGGGAGACGATCAGTCAGCTCGATGAGACGGATGTTGAGTTGCGCAAGTTCCATAACCTCCAGTCGGAGGAGTGCCTCTATTTCTTCGAGATCTACCGTTCTGAAGCGTCGGACTTTTCGAATGAGCTTCATGTGAGTGGACGGCGGGTGGGATGTCACCGCATTCTTTTTGCGAAGAGTCCAGTTGTTGCTAACTCGATCGCTGCGCTGCTGATCTACCTGGAAGACCGGACGAAGAAGGTTCCTCATGCGTATTTTCGTTGGACAGACGTCAGTCCTTCGAGGAATATCTTCCGCTTTATCTTCCTCGGGGAGGGCGATACGGCACCCCTTACCCACGAGGTTTTGCGCAGGGCCGTACGGGATCCAAACCGACGTCCGATCGTGCACGTAAGCTAAGGAGCATAGGCCAGTGGCTTATTGCGGGTTGCGTCTCATCTAGGAACCCTCTATGCTTAAAGGATGCTGTTGAAAAACAAAAAAAGGCTGACCAATCAGCGCAGTGTGCCGATTTGGATCTCCGCCTGTGTTTTTCTCTGCCTCTCTTTGCTTGTTGCCGGCAGCATCGCTCAAGTCTGCCATACGCACTCAGAAGTCACTGGCAGTCTTCCATCCGGAAGCCACAGTTCTCATCAGACGACACCGGAGAACTGTCCGCTCTGTACTGTGATGCACACCGCTTTGCACGTTGCCGGGACTTCCGTCGTCTCGCCCGTGGAACCGACGATGCGCGCGGTGGAGCACTACACACCCACGACCCCAAGCTTTTTGTGGCGGGCCAATCTAGCCTGCCGCCCTCCACCGACTGACGTGACGCAAGGCATGTCGTCGCACGCGATCGGATAGAGCTTTTCCCCTCTTATGATCGCCTGCCTCTAGCGTTAGCCGCTATTCCTTTGTTTTCACGGCAGGAGATTTCCCTATGAACAAAACTTTCTTTCGGTCGTTTGCCCTTGCGCTTTCGATTTTTCTTTGTGCCGCAGCTTTACACTCGCAGACCTCCGCTGGAACGCTTTCGGGTATCGTTACGGATAGCGCTGGCGCGGTGATCCCGAGCGCCACGATTACCATTGAGAATCCCGTCAGCGGATTCAAGCGAAGCGTCACTACGGATTCCACGGGTCACTTCACGGCAGCAAACCTCCCTTTCAATCGCTATCACGTGACGGCTGTGGCGGCGGGTTTTTCGAACGCAACACAGGATGCATCCATTCGCGGAGCGGGCGGAAATAATGCTGATTTTCGGCTCTCCGTCGGTACGTCTACGGAGATCACGGTGGAATCAGAGGATCTGGTGAGTAACAACCCGATCTCGTCCAATACGGTCGATCGCAATCTCTTCGACAAGCTCCCGCTCGAGAGCACCTCTGCTCCTCTTTCTTCGCTGGTGACCCAGAGTACACCTGGGATTGCGGCGGATTCGAACGGTCTGTTTCACCCGATGGGTGAGCATGCAGATACGACGTTTGCGATTGACGGTCAGTCGATCTCCGACCAGCAGAGCCGGGTCTTCGGTAATCAGCCTTCGACCAATATTATTCAGTCGATCAACGTCATCAATGGAATCGCTCCGCCAGAGTATGGTGATAAATCGAGTCTTGTTGTGGAGACGACGACGCGTTCTGGACTTGGGCTGCTGAAGCCAACGGGAACCGTCTCTTTTACCTACGGCACTTTCGGTACGACGACGGCCGCTGCGGCCATAGGGCTTGGAACCAAGCGCTTTGGCGACTTTCTTTCGGTGGACGGCGTGAATGCCGGACGCTACCTGGACACACCTGAATTCCAGCCGATACACGATCACGGGAATAACTTCAACGTCTTCGATCGCTTCGACCTGAAGCCGACGGAGAAAGATGCCCTGCAGCTCAATCTAACGTTCTCACGGTCGTGGTTCCAGCAGCCCAACCAGTTCGATCAAGAGGCGCAGGACCAAAGGGCACAGATCTTCAGTTTCAACATTGCACCTTCGTGGACGCACACTCTGAGCTCAAAGAGCCTGTTCACGATTGCGCCATTTTTGAGGCAGGATAACTTTCACTACTATCCGAGCAAAGATATTACGAACGACACGCCGGTTACCCTTTCACAGAGCCGCCGCCTGCAGCAGGCGGGTGGGCGCGGTGACTATATCTTCACTTCCGGCATTAACACCTTCAAGATCGGAATCACGGGGAGCCGCTACGGCCTGGCCGAGAGCTTTGGTCTGGGTGTGACCGACCCCACCTTCAATCCACCATGCTTTGATGCGTCTGGTAATCCGGTAACTGACCCCTCGGTTACGAACCCCTCGCAGTGCGCTGCCTTGGGTTTCACGGCTAATGACGGCTTTCTGCCTGGCCTGGAACCTTACGATCTCACCCGTGGTGGGCAACTTTTCCACTTCCAGGGAACCGCTCCTATTTTTGAAGAGGCGGCATATATCTCGGATACGATCGCCTGGAAGAACTGGACTGTGCTTCTGGGAGGACGTTTTGATAACTACAGCGGCCTCAGCAGCCGGTCGATGGCACAGCCTCGTCTGGGTTTGAGCTACACCATACCTAAGAGCAGCACGGTGCTCCGTCTCGGATATGGCAAGTTTTTCCTGACGCCCTACAACGAAAACCTGATTGTCTCCAGCTCGACGGGCATCGGGGGTCTGGAGAGCACTGCCGGTACACCTCTGGCTGCGGTACCGTTGAAGCCAGCTTCGCGCCAGCAGTATAACGCCGGTTTTGAACAGGGCGTGAGCCGTTTTCTGGTCGTTAGTGGAGAGTATTTCTGGAAGTACACGGACCGGGATTTCGACTTTGACATCGTCGTCAACAGTCCGCTGGCCTTTCCAATCCAGTGGAAGAAGTCGAAGATCGATGGTCTGGGAATCAAACTGACGGTTCCTAACTACAAGGGCTTCACGGCTTACTCCTCGCTTGGCCACACACGCTCGCGCTTCTTCGGACCGGAGGTTGGAGGTGTGCTTTCCAACGATCCTTCTGTGAACACGTCTGCCGTCTTCCGTATCGATCACGATCAGGCGTTTCAACAGACCACCAACCTCACGTACCAATATCATCACGGCGTGTATGGGGGCTTTACCTGGCACTATGAGAGTGGTCTGGTGGCTGGAGCAGGCCGTGACGACTTGTTGGGACTCACCGCAGACCAGCAGGCGGCGATCAAGCTGACCTGCGGAGGCCAGGTGGCAACCCTTGCGAATCCGATCACGTCTTGCGCTCCGAACGATCTCAAGACGCCTGTCCTTAACCTTCCCGCAGAGGGCACTGAGGATGATGACAAGAACCCAAACCGCGTCGCGCCTCGCACGCCCTTTGATGCTACGGCGGGATGGGACAACATCTTCCACGTGGACGGAGTTAAGACGAACGTCAGCGTTCTCGCCACGAACCTGACGAACAAGTACGCTGTCTACAACTTCCTCTCAACGTTCAGCGGAACGCACTTCGTTTCGCCGCGCGCCATCACTGGAAAGATCAGCTTTAACTTCTAATAGCCGCCCCAAACAAAAAGGCCCGCGAGCAATCGCGGGCCTTTCTGTTTGTCACTTTTATGGGAATGCTACGAGAGCATGGTCTCTTCAGAGGAACGGAGCCGAACGATACGCTCGACGGTATAGGGAGCGCGGTTCTGCGGCGAGTGGAAGTGGCGCACCTGGAGCTCTCCCAGGAGACCGATCCCCATCATTTGAATGCCCGCAAGGATGGCAACGCTGGCCACAACAAAGAGTGGGCTGTGTTCCTGCATCACGTGGCCGTGGGTGAAGACTTTCAAAGCGAGGAGCCAGAGCGAGATACCAAATCCAGCCAACATTCCCAGCGCACCGAAGCTGCCGAAGAAGTGCAGCGGACGGGTGATGTACTTCAGCAAGAACCGAATGGTGAGCAGATCGAAGAAGACGCGGAAGGTGCGGGAGATGCCGTAGTGGCTTGTACCGTGCATGCGCGGCGGATTGGAGATAGGGATCTCGCAGATGCTTGCGCCGTACCAGCTTGCAAGTGCGGGGATGAAACGGTGCATCTGGCCGTAGAGGGGGATGTTCTGGATTACCTCACGGCGGTATGCCTTGAAGGTCGTTCCGAAGTCGTGAATGTCGACGCCGCTGAACTTGGCCATGAGCCAGTTCGCTGCGCGTGACGGGATGCGCCGGAGGACGAAGTTATCCCCACGGTGGGCTCGCCAGCCGCTGACGACGTCATACCCTTCCTCGAGCTTTGCGAGAAAGGCTGGAATCTCTTCCGGCGCGTGCTGCAGGTCGCCATCCATGGCAAGGATGCAATCGCCGCTGGAATGATCGAAGCCCGCTGCGAGGGCGCTGGTCTGGCCGAAGTTGCGCCGAAGTTTGATAACCAGGACGCGGCTGTCGACCGCAGCGATCTCTTCCAGCAGGCGATAGGTTCTGTCGCGCGAACCATCGTCTACGAATACGATCTCAAACGATTCGTTGACGTGCTCCATGACGTTTTTGAGGCGATCATAAAGCGCCGTGACGCTCTCTTCTTCGTTATGGAACGGAACTACTATGGAGTATTTTGGCACCTCTATATGGTAAACCTTTGGCCGCAGGGTACCAACCTGGATTCTCCAGAGGTGGAATGGAATGTTCGGCAGGGAGACGTAGGCGCGATGATGGGGGAATGCGTCCAAGGCACCCCTATACCGAAACGCCGCACGTGGAAAAGGAGTACGCCCCGGAGATTGCCTCCCAGACGGTCTTTTCGCATCAAAGTGTTGATGGGCCGGAAGTTACTTCGGAGGATATAGACGCGGAGGTGTCCGGCGCAGTTACAACAGAAGATCATCCCCCCACGTACAGAGAGGCCAACATGTTGAAACGAATCGTGGCCATTGCGGTTGTTTTAGTGCTTGGATACCTCGGTTATCTCGGGTTTAGCCGCTACAAAGCAGACCGCGACGTGGCTGCCGGCGAGGTGGTGTCAGAGGATGCCGGTCATATGGACCTGTCCCCGGAGAATGAGTCCAGCCGGCTGGCGCACGGCCCGCAGCCTCTTCCTATCTCTCCTGTTGGCAACAGTTTGGTAGCTTCCAAGAGCGACACGGTCCCGCCGAATCCACCGAACGGACAGGCTTTTACGGGCACGGGCAAGTTTCAGGTGTATCGCCAGGGAAATATTACCTGGCGCGTGAACACCGAATCCGGCGAGAGCTGCATCCTCCTGGCAACACAGGAAGAATGGCGTAAACCGATTGTCTACAGCCACGGCTGTAACCCCAGCTGATTGACAGGCGCTATTTGAGTGGCCAGATCTTACGGTCGATCGTGAAAAGGTCACGCGTCGTGCAGTAGCCTCCGCTGCCATGCATGCGACCGATCAGATCCAGTCTCCGAGGGTCGATGTACAGTCGCTCCCGGTTTTCAAAGGCTTCTGTAAGTACATGCACGTAAAGGATCCTGGCGAGAACGATGGTGCTCGTTCCGCCGGGTTCGATGGTCTGGTAGTGGCGGCACTCCAGCGAAACGGGAGATGCCGCGATACGCGGTACATCGATCAGGACGGATGGCGATAGCGTGAGCCCGGCCAAAGCCGTTTCATCTGTCCCGCGAGGCGCGTTTATGGCGGTGATGTTCATGGCTTCGGCGAGTTCGCGCGATACCAAGTTCACTACAAATGTTCCGTGCTCGCGGATGTTGGCGAGGGTGTCTTTTCCTTCACGGTCCGAGGCGTCTGAAAAACTGACCGCGATCAGTGGCGGGTCGGAGGAGACGATATTAAAGAAGGAGAACGGAGCGGCGTTCAAGCCGCCGTCTGCCGCGCGCGACGTGATCCAGGCGATGGGGCGCGGAAGGATGACGGAGGCCAGCAGCTTATAGCTGTCCGCCTTCGACATGCTGGCAAGATCGAAGGACTCGTGAGGAGGCGTGGTGATCGGGTCCATGATGTCCTATTGGGCTCGTGCACGTTCTATGGCGCGAACGACAGCTTTGGATTTGTTGACCGTTTCTTCAAACTCAGCCTGGGCCACGGAGTCTGCAACTACGCCTCCACCAGACTGAATATGCCCGCGCTCTCCGTCCATGAAAAGAGTGCGGATGGCGATGCAAGAGTCCAGATTTCCGTTGAAATCCGCATAGAAGACGGACCCGCCGTAGACACCGCGGCGCGCCGGTTCGAGTTTTTCGATGATCTCCATGGCGCGGATTTTGGGCGCACCGGAGAGCGTGCCTGCGGGAAAGCATGCGCGGAAGGCATCGAGCGGCTCCATGTCCTTGCGCAGCGTTCCTTCCAGAGAAGAGACAAGGTGCATCACGTGGGAGTAGCGTTCGACGAACATCAACTCCTTCACCTTGACTGAGCCATATTCGCTGACGCGGCCGAGATCGTTGCGGCCGAGGTCGACGAGCATGACGTGTTCCGCAACTTCTTTCGTGTCTTCGCGGAGGTCTGCTTCGAGCGCGCGATCATGAGCAGCGTCGGTGCCGCGAGGACGCGTGCCGGCAATAGGATGATATTCGATCTGTCCATCGTGGACGCGCACGAGGAGTTCCGGAGAGGAGCCTACGATGTGTGCTTCCGAGGTCTTGCTTCCCTTCTCCATGGGAAAGCGGAGGAAGTACATATACGGCGAGGGGTTAACGATGCGCAGAGAGCGGTAGATCTCGAAGGCGTCGACGCCGGGAGTGCAGTCGAAGCGCTGGGAGAGAACGCACTGGAAGATATCTCCCGCAGCGACGTACTCTTTCACCTTTTGAACGGACTTCATGTAGTCGCGTTTTGCGGTCCGATGCGAGAGTTCGAGCTTGCCGGTCGTGGACTTGCGACGTTTTGGCTTGGGCAGGGGCGAGGCGAGACGGCGCTCCAGGCTGCCGAGTCTGCGGAGCGCCTGAGCATAGGCGGCATCGATGTCGGGTTGGCGGGTCAGGTCGGCGGTGAGGATGAGAAAGATCTCTTTACGGACGTGATCGAAGGCGAGGATCTCGTCAAAGAACATGAGACAGGCGTCTGGGACGCCGAGTTCATCGGCCGCGATGGAGGGAAGCTTTTCAATCTGACGGACTACGTCGTAGGCGAAAAATCCCACAGCTCCTGCTGTAAACGGCGGCAGGCCCGGAAGCTGGGCGGGCTTGTGTTCGCTGAGCGCCTGCTTCAGCGTCGCGAAGACATCGCCGGTGATCCTCTTCGTCTTCTTTTTCTCGGTCAGCAGGATCTCTGTGCCGCGCGAGACGATTTTTTTGTACGGGCGAATGCCGATGAAGGTGTAGCGCCCCACGCGCTCACCGCCTTCTACGGATTCGAGAAGAAAGGCCTCCGGCTCTGCCGCGGCGATCCGGAGAAAGGCCGAGACGGGCGTTTCCAGGTCGGCCGTGACGGTGCGATAGACGGGTATGAGGGTGTGTTTCTTGGCCAGCTTGCGGAAGCTCGCGAGGTCAGGCGTTGTTGCGGAGGACATACCTCCATCGTACCTCGGCTCAAGGTTCTAGCTGTACTTGATCCAACGAAGGATTTCAGGCAGAGTGGGCCGCTTGCCATACATGAGGATGCCCACGCGGTAGATGCGGGCGGCGAACCAGACGACCGCGCAGATCGAGAGGCTGAGCGTCAAGATGGAGAGGCCTATCTGCCATAAAGGAACGTCAGCGATAGAAAGCCTGAGGAACATCAGCAAAGGGGTAGAGGTAGGGATGAAGGAGAGGATGGTAGACAAAAGCGAGTTCGGTGCCGTGATCACCGGAACAAGGACGAAGGTGTTTACCGCCATGGGAAGCGCGATGACCATGTTGAACTGACGCAGCTCCTGCTCCGAACTGACGAGCGCACCTACCGCTGCGGCGATGGACGAATAGAGCATGAAGCCAAGAACGAAGAAGAGGACAAACGCAACGAGCTGAAAGCCCGAGAGTTGAAGCTTGAAGTCCCCCGCGCCCATGAGCGCGAGTGCGGGCGTGAAGAGAAGGGCCACGATACAAAGGACCCAGATGCCTACCTGCGTAAGTCCGACTGCACCTACCCCCAGAAGTTTGCCGCCCATCATGTCAGAGGGCTTTACGGTGGCTAGCATTACTTCAAAGACACGCGAACTCTTTTCCTCTACGACTGAGCTGGCGACGTTGATGCCGTGCAGCATAACCACAAAGTACATGAGAAAGAAAAGCGCGTAGGCGGCGTAGAAGCCGCTGGTGGTATTCGATTTTGAGACGTGTCCGTTGCTGACGGTTGCGGTTTGGAGAACTGGAGTTTTGAGAAGTGCGTCGATGTCCTTCCGCTTCATGCCGCGATGCAGCAGGCGTTCTCGAGCGAGAACGCGGCGGAGCGCGTTGTTGAGGGTCGATTTTGTACTGATGTCTCCCTTGGAGCCGGACGAGTACGTGATGACCGGGTCTGGTGCCGAGGAGTCGATGAGGAGATAGCCGTCCAGGTCCTTCTTGCTGACAGCGGTGTTCAGACGCTGCTGCCAACCGGGTGTCGGTTGCTCTACGTCGACCAGCATCTCGGAGCTGTCGTTTTTCTCCAGATCGTCCTGCAGGTCGAAGGCGAGCGCTGAGTCGGAGGAGACGATGGCGATGTGACCGGCGGTCTTCGCCCCACGCGTGGAGAGGAGAATCGCTCCAATCATTACGAGAGGAATGAGGACGGTGGCAATGGCAAAGGCCTTGGTCCGGACGCGTTCGAGATATTCGCGTTTGGCGATGAGGAGCAGGTTACGCATCGACATTGCCTCCTACGGTAGAGATGAAGATATCTTCGATGGTGGGTTCCATGACTTCGAAGCGCTGAATACGCGTTCCGTGGGTCACTGCGTAGACCAGAAGAGGTTGTGCGTCCTCACCATGCAGGATGATCTCGGTTTGGCCCGCGTAGTTTTTCTGCTCGGCAATGGAGGGGTGCTGAAGGAAGCTGTCGTCTCCCTCGAAGCTGATACGCACACGATTGCGTGGATAGCGACTCTTGATCTCGCGCACGCGGCCACTCAAGACGACGAGGCCACGATGGATCAGGGAAATTTCATCGCAAAGCTTTTCTACCTGATCGATGCGATGGGTGGAAAACAGGATGGCTCTGCCTTCCTTGCGAAGCTCCAGGAGAGTGTCTTCCAGCAGGCCGGCATTGACCGGGTCGAGACCGCTGAAGGGCTCGTCCATGATGATAAGCTCCGGCTCGTGCATGAGCGCGGTGATGAACTGGATCTTCTGTTGCATTCCCTTGGAGAGCTCTTCAGCCTTCTTGGGAATGGCCTCTGTGATCTGCAGACGTTCGCACCAGGCCTGCGCCCGCTTTGTGGCGACCTGTTCCGAGAGGCCGTGCAGCTGGCCCATGAAGACAAGCTGGTCGATCACCTTCATTTTGCGATAGAGGCCGCGCTCTTCCGGAAGGTAACCGATACGCTGAAGATGGTCACGCGAAAATGGCTGGCCAAAGAGACTCACTGTCCCCGCATCGGGTACTGTGATCCCGATCATCATGCGGATGGAAGAGGTCTTCCCTGACCCATTGGGACCGAGCAGACCGAACATCGAGCCGGGTTCGATACGGAGGCTGACATTCTCGACCGCGACCTTGGTGTCGTATACCTTGCGGACGCTTTTGAGTTCAACAACGGGGGAGAGAGAAGGCGGCATCAGAAGGCCAGTTTAGCAGGCGCCAGAGTCGCCACTCTTAATGGACGTGCGTCAAGATATCCCTAATTGTTCCTTTCCCCGGAAAGGTTCCAACTGCGCCCTGATACCTCTGATACCTTCCTTGCCGCAGGCTTTGGCGATCCGACAAACTCCACGACGTTCGGTATTATCTCCTCTATAACGCTTTCTGGTTGGAGATCAGGACCGCTCGCGATAGCTTACTCGCCCGTGTGCCGAGCCTGTGAAGGAGTTCTATGAAGGTTGGCTTTTTCCTCACCGTGCTTGCTGTCGTCGCCTCGCCCGCGTTGGCCCAGGAAAGAAATGTTGCGGCGCGTGACAGAGTTGACTTCAAAGTGTTCGGTGCTCCGATCAAGAGGGCTGCGGTCGACCCGCAGATAGCAGCAGCCCTAAAGGAGGTATCCGCCGACAGGATTAAGGCAAACATCGCGCGCCTGGTGGATTTCAACAACCGCTCCACTATCTCCTCCACAGAGACAGATCTGAAGCCTGGCACAGGCGTCCTTGCAGCGAGTGACTGGATCAGGTCGCAGTTTGAGCAATACAGCAAAGACTGCGGAGGCTGCCTGGAGGTTCACGTCGATGAGTTCATTGAAGAGCCACAGCAGGCCGGTTTCGGGGGAAGCCGACCACGCATTCTGAAGCCGACTCCGCTTCGTAATGTGTATGCCATCCTTCGCGGTACCGATTCCATCGCTTCAAAGCGAATGTATCTTGTCACGGGTCACTACGACACGCGCGAAACCGATGTTATGGAAACGCATTCATTTGCGCCCGGAGCCAACGATGACTCAAGTGGGACGGCGGTCTCCATGGAGTCGGCGCGTGTGCTCAGTAAGTATCAATTTCCAGCAACCATCGTCTTCGTCGCTGTTGCAGGGGAAGAGCAAGGGTTGAATGGATCTCATCACCTTGCTTTGCTGGCGAAGAAAGAAGGCTGGCAGCTCGAGGGCGTATTGAACAACGACATCGTGGGCGGCGATACGACACCAGGGGAGACGCTACAGAATAAATCGCTGGTCCGAGTCTTCTCCCAAGGTATCCTTCCTTCCGCTCCCATCGAACAGATCCGTCAGATGCTGACGCTTGGAATGGACAATGATTCACCTTCGCGAGAGTTGGCGCGCGAGGTCCTCGATGTGGACAGCACGTACTTCTCTCCTGGGGGCAGGGGGAAGTCAGGCTTCACCGCGGTGATGCAACTTCGCCTGGATCGTTATCTCAGGGGCGGAGATCACAAGAGCTTTTCAGATGAGGGCTTTCCTGCTGTCCGCTTTACAGAGTGGCGTGAGAACTTCGATCACCAGCATCAACACGTCCGCATTGAGAATGGAAAGGAGTACGGGGATCTCCTAAAATTCGATGACTTCAATTACATCGCAGATGTGTCGAGATTGAACATGGCGACTCTTGCGACTCTTGCTAAGTCTCCGGGAGCTCCTCAGAATGTGCGTGTCGTGACGTCGAACCTGGACAACCGCACGATTTTGAAGTGGAATGCTCCGAGCGCGTTTGGCGTGAAGGTTCACTATCAAATTATGTGGCGGGAAACCGCCGCTACGGACTGGCAGTATGAGGTGAACGTGGACAGTCTTAAAAACCAGCTTGAGATAGCTGAACCCGAATTCGTTGCGACACTACCTGTATCCAAAGATAATGTCTACTTTGGAGTGCGCGCGTGTGACGGAGCCTATCATTGCAGCGCCGCGGTAGCTCCATTTCCAGAGCGACCTCAGGCTCCCGGAAGGAAATGAGCAGGTTTCAATTAGAGGTGCCTGCATACACAGCATTTACCTCAGGATCCGCGTAGTCTTCGTATTTTGCAATCTCTTGCTCGATCCAGCGATAAGTCTTCTCCATGCCGTCGCGAAGTAAGATCGAAGGCTCCCAACCCAGGCGATCCATGATCATCGAGTTGTCACTGTTGCGACCGTTAACTCCTCTGGGAGCGGTCAAATCGTAGCTCCTCCGAAGGCGAATACCGGCAATATCTTCCGCGATATCAACCAACTGATTAATACTGACTAGCTCACTCGAGCCGAGGTTCATGGGTTCGTTGATGCTGCTGTTCATAATTCTTTGGGTACCGTAGATACAGTCATCGATGAAGGTGAAACTGCGAGTCTGGCGACCGTCTCCCCAGATATTTATTTCGTGTCGACCAGAGATTTTGGCTTCGATCACCTTTCGGCAGATCGCCGCCGGTGCTTTCTCGCGACCTCCTCTCCATGTACCGTTCGGACCGTAAACATTGTGATAACGAGCAACACGACAGGTCAGACCGAAGTCTTCTTCGAAGTGGCGGCACATCCGTTCACTAAACAGTTTTTCCCATCCGTAACCATCTTCGGGCATCGCGGGGTAAGCATCCTCCTCTTTCAGAGCCACTACGTCCGCCCGCGTCTGTCGGTCGGCGTTGTAAACGCAAGCCGATGAGGCGTAGAAGAACCTCTCGACACCAGTTTCACAGGACGCCAGCAGCAGATTCGTGTTCGTCATGACATTGAGCATGCAGAGGGCCTTATTTTTTTCAATGAATCCCATGCCGCCCATATCCGCCGCTAGCTGGTAGACCTGGTCAACCCCCTTTGTTGCTGTCAGACAATGCTGCTTCAGCTTGAGATTGAGAGAGAGATTCTCCACACCTGCAAATACCTGATGCCATTCCTTTAGTGGCTTGATATCGACTGCGCGGACGACTCTGACACCTCGAGCCAGAAGATCTCTGACAAGATGGCCACCAATAAACCCACCTGCTCCGCAAACAACTACCTTCGGGGATTCGATATCCATTTTGGCTCTCACCTCACTTTACGAATTCGTGACGAATTGGAGATGCAATTTAGAGCGATTACACGCCGCAAATCGTTACCGTACGGCCACTTTATGCTCGAAAGCGTGGAAGATTGTCAGAGCGCTGTCACCTGATTGTCAGGACCTTTTTGTTGAATCCTGGACAGGCTTCTCCTGAAGGTCAGGAGTTTTCTCGCACAAAGACGGCGGTCTGAAAGGGGCGAAAGGCGGGGAAGATATGAAAGAACCTCATCGCTAAGGTCTTGAGACTCACAGCTCGATCCTGAATCCAATCGGAGTATGAATGTTCAATACACTTGAGTCCCACACTCTGGCCGATGCCGGTCAACTCCCTCCGCGTATACTCCCTCACATGCCCCGGATTGGTCGAGTAAAGACGCAACCGTTCATAGGGGTTGAACCCGAACAGCAAGCGGACTCTCTTACCGATCGCGGCCGCATTGGGCGTCGTACAAACAAGCATCCCGTGCTCGCTAAGTAGAGAACCAAGGATCGCCAATACGAACTCTGGCGCCACACACAGGTGCTCGATCACCTCCGAAAAAACGATCAGGTCGAAGCGTCCGCAATCGGGCCAACGTGAGACTAAATGCGCGTCCAATAGATCGAAGGTGATATGAGGTACAGTATTCATCGCCGTGGCTTCGCGATGACCTCCGTCGTCCATCGACGGATCCAACCCCAGTGTATGAACGTTCTGGTAGAAGTTCAGGAGGTAAGCAGTAAGCTCACTTCTCCCTATATCGAGCACACGCGCGGAAGCATCCGGAACCTGTCTTTTGCACAACTGCAAGATATCTCCAAAGCGAGCTGCATGCATCTCAAGATAACTTCGCTGGGATTGCTCTCCACAAGTTATGTGCTTCTCCCGTTCCGTGAGCTCAGTCAACAGATGCGCGACATCAGTTCGATGAGACAAGCTTCCTCCGCTGATCGAGTTATTGTTTCGCAACGCCATGCTTCAGAAGGAATGGATTATGAGGTTGACGAGGCTGCGATAGTCCGGTCAATTCGAACTGTAGGTGCCAAATAAGCAGGGGGCGGGACTGCCTTCAGCGCATGTCCGCGCTCCATCAGAAGACTGAACATAACGATTGCCCACAGCGGAAGCGAAAAATCGAAGACCTCGGTGTCTGCGATTCCACGTATCAAAACAAAAATAAGCAGAGACAGATAGAAGGTTCTCAAAGACCCGGAGGTAAACCTTCGGATTTGTCGGTAGAAGCTGCCGTAAAGCCCGGCCATCATACAGATTCCCATTGCACCATAGGAATAGAACTGCTGGATGACCTCGTTGTGTGCATGTCGAGCCTCAAACTCGCCAAAAGACGGAATGACCTTCCATACGGAATAAAATCCATACCCAACCCACGGTCGCTTTATCGCTTCATCCAACATAACCGCCCAGATTGTCAGGCGGCCCGTGAGAGTCTCGGGACTATTTCCGGCATTAGAATAAATATCGATATAAGAGAACAAAAGGCTCGAGAATGCGATGGCTACCAATGCAGTAACAAGAAGTATGAAGAACTTTGTCTTCCTGCTCATAGCCTTATCTCTTATAAGAAGAAAACCTTCCGCCAACACAAACCCAACAATGGTGGTTTTGCTGAGACTTCTGAGAAGCGTTACTCCAAGCAGAGCCGCCGGGACTCCCAGTCTGGCTATCTTCTGTTGCGTAAGGTATTGCGCAAAGAAAAAAGCAAATCCGCACAGATATCCAATTTGATTGGCTCCAAGCAATTCATCGTCACCAAGTCTAAGGTCCGATTGTCCGGGCAAAATCCACGCGATCACTGCAACGGCGCATGCACCCCAGACATAACCTTTCATCAGCGAGTGGATGGACTCGGCTACAGGCTCCAAACGAAACAATAAGACGACCATCCCAGCATCGGCGGCCATGGCACACCAATAGGCAGCGGCTGCCGGCAAAGATATCGTGGCACTCCAAAGCAAGCTGCAGCAGGAGAAAGAATAAAACAGTAGTACCCACCGCACGCTGGGAAGCTTCAACATGCTTCCGAAAGTTCGGTCGGCGGCCCCCATCGACTGAAAAGCAACGACTATCAGTAAGAGGAAGTTAAGGGTCAGGCTGATCGCGGTTCCCACTTGCGGTTCAGTTCCCAGAACGCGCACGGAAAGAAGCATGATAAACAGCCGAAAGGAAAAGAAAAGCCCGACGCTAAAAGGCAGTCCTGTGTTCGCAGAAGGTGCCGCTAGGTCCGACACGAAATGGTTGTTCTCCAAGCTCACAAATGCCGATGCCTTTAGACTGCTTACCACTTACGGGTTTAGTGGGTGTACATCTCTGGAACGCCTTGGCTTCCGGCGGGGGGCAGGTGCCGAAGGAATACGACGATCGACCAAAGCTCGTCATCGCTCAAAGTCCCTCTGGAGCCGGGCATTCCTGACGGGCGGATCCCGTTGTCCAGGATCCATTTAAGCTGACCATCGCTGTACGCCTGCACATCTTTTGAAGCCAGCGACGGAATGGGAGGAGATATATGTTCCGCAAAGGGGACGCCTGTGTTCTGTCCATCCATACCGTGGCATGCTCCGCAATAATGGGTGAATGCCTCCTTGCCCTCATCCCAGTTTTGATGGGTATCAGGAAGCGGGTTTTTCTGATTTCGGCCGCCTACAAAAACGCGACGCTTTGCTAGGTTGATGGCTTTAGTCTCGAACTTACTTGGTGGATTGGCTTTACATCCAGCCAATCCCACCATGAAGATTGCGACGAGTACTACCACTGGATCACGCATATCTAGTCCACGACATGTAAAGTCAGGGCCATACCGCCGTGACCAGACCCGCAAAAGACTGAGCAGTGACCGACGAAGTCGCCAGTCTTATCCGGAGTGAAGCGCAGTTCCGCAGAGCCACCCTTATCAATCTTTGCATTCAGGTTAAGTTCTCTAAATCGGAGACCATGCGCTACGTCCAGGCTTTTTATAGAAAGTACAACTGGCTGGCCCTTTTTCAAAGTGATCTCACCCGGGTCATAGGCAAAGCGCTTGGCTGTAATTTCGATTCGCTTGGGCGGATCCTGGGCGCGGATAGCACGACCAGAAGGCACTCCCATCGCCACCATCCCACCAAGCAAAACCACCAACGTAAGCTTTGTTTTCATGAACACTCCTCTTTTAACATTTACCGTGGGGTCTGACGATCCCTCTCCAATGGAGACGCTACGTGGCGATGTATCCACCGGATATTTACAACGCTAACTATTCGCTGCTTGACGTTTGTCATGTCGTGGTTAGTGAATTGTCACGGGATTGTTAGTCCGGAATGGATGTGGGTCAAGGATGAATCCTCATATCGAGACAGCGCCCATAGAGAGAACGAGAGCGCACTGATGGAAAGATAAGAGCATTCATACGGAAGCTTGTGCACATAGAAGACCTGGGCCAGTACCGGTGGCGCAAGTACGGTAAGGCTGCATGCACTGAAGGTAAGGAACAAGCGCTGGAGGTCCATCCTTATAAAGAGGGACACGCATGATACGAGCAACGCCAAGGCGGGCAGTGTACGTTCGGCACGGAGCGCCGTGGGCATATAGACGAGCTTGCCAGCGTTTTGGCTGCTATAGCTCTGAAGGTTTGGGATCAGGTGGGGCACAAAGAAGGGCAAACTCACAGCAGCCGCAGTAGCGAGAATTACTCCAAAGAGAAGAGCGGCTCGAGTGCGCGTAGTGCGTTCTGAAAGGAGGGCGAAGAGCGGAATCAAAATCGCCAAATAGAGAGTACGGGAGGAGAGGGTCAACCCAACAAGCGAAGCGGCGCTCACGGCCCGGTAGATGGATTTATTAAGGGAATGTACTAAGAATGCAATTCCTACGGAAAGATAGAAGAAGTTGGTCAAGTAATCGCCGCCCGAGGTGAGGTCGCTTAGGCTCGATGGACATAACGGCAGGAGAATCATTAAAAAGAACAGCGCGGTGGAGCGGAAGCGGAAGAATCGGATCGCGAAGCAGAAGAAGGCAGCGGTCCAGAGCAAATTCTGCCACGAAATGTGTCCGATAAGAAAGAAGGGTGCTGCCAACAGAATGGCTCCCGGCAGCGGCGTCGGTGGGTTTCCTAAGAATGTCCGCGTATTGTAAGGATATTGGTGATGCCCTATCGCCACCAGTTCAATCCGAAGTGCATCTTCACGATCAGATCTCTGCTTAAGCGTCCGCTTTAGGGAGAAAGGGTACAAGAAGGCGAAGACTGCGACGAGTACGAGGTAGACAAGCACGAACCATCCCAGGCTGACTGAAAGGCCTCTTTGGTTGAAACGGGAGAGCAGGTACATACCGATACCAATCGACGACAGAGCCACGAGTGTCGCGATGGCGGCCTTCGTATAGGAGAGATACTTCCATATAGGTGCCAGCGAACAGAGGCTCCACGCGATGCAAACGCTGACCACCAAGAGAAATCTTGCGCATCCGTTTCGCATGGTTACCGCGTGTTAGGGCTGCCCTTTTGCTTGGGCATGCTCGAGCTTGCAGGATATCGACGCAGCCTCAGCATCTGCAGCGTGATGTTGAAGACGAATGCGGGATTATTGCTGAGATATCGACGCCACAGCCGTTTAGGATCCTGCATGAGACGATGCAACCACTGTAGACCAGCGCGCTTGATCCAGGGTGCACAATCGCGGATGCGGCCCGTGTGGTAATCAAACGCAGCTCCAACACCCACTAATAAGGGCACCTGAAGACGATCAACATATTGCGCCATGAATCGTTCCTGTTTTGGTGTGCTCAAACCTACCCAAAGGATGTGGGGCTTTGACTGGCACAACTGATTCAACAGTGTGTCTTCTTCGACAGCATTCAAAGTCCTAAAAGGAGGTGTAAACGTCCCGACGATTTGGATGCCCGGATGTCTCGCTTCCAGGACAGTCTTTAATTGTTCGGCTATGCCCGGTTGACCACCATACAAGAAGTGACGATAGCCGCGACTCACTGAAAGTTGGCATAACTCGGACATAAAGTCGGGGCCGAAGACCCGGTCCATCTCAGCATGGCCCTGCATGCGGCCAACCCAGGACATGGGCATACCATCTGGTGTATTGATCGTGGCACGGTTCAGGATCTCAAAGAATTCGGCGTCTTTCTGGGCTTCCATTACTCCATGCACGCCGGTCACGCAGACATACCCCGGATGTCCATCGGCGATCCATCGATCGGCAAGATCTACACCGCTTCTCATGTTGATCGCCGACACCTTCACTCCGAGCACGTTAGCATGTTCGTGACTGGCGACGGGATCCGGGGGCAATGGACCTTCACCGCTACGACGATTCAGCTTTCCTGAGTGACCTGATGTAAGCGTAGATCCAGAATGCGTTGTCATATTCCTCCGTGCATCGCAAAGAACAAGGTGTGGATGAGAATCGCGAGATCCATATATAGATTCCGATTCCTTATGTAATAAAGATCGTGGTGGATGTTTTCGTGGATAGGAAATGCTCGATCGCGGCTTAGCTGCCACAGACCTGTAACTCCGGGCATTACTTGGAGCCGTTCGCGTTGACGCGCGGTATACCCACGCACAATGAAGGGCATCTCCGGACGGGGACCGACCAACGACATCTCTCCTAAGAACACGTTGATCAGTTGAGGAAGCTCGTCCAGGCTGGTTTGTCTCAGGATTCTGCCGATCCTTGTAATCCGTGGATCACTGGGCATCTGCGGCGATGTTTCATACTTTCGTACGTTGGAGGACATCGAGCGGAACTTATACATCCAGAAAAGTTTTCCACCGCGGCCCACCCTTCTTTGAACAAAGAGCGCCGGACCATTCGAACTCAGACGAATGATCAGAGCGAGAAGGAGAAAGACAGGTGAGAGAAGCACCAGGAAGATGGATGACAAGAGGATATCCAGCAGGCGCTTGCACAAGGCATACCACCGAGACACGCCAGGTCTTGCTTCGTCCGCAGATCGGCGAGGCGATGAGGTTCTTTGTTGACTTTGCTCGATCCTCCTCCCGATGTCGACCGTTCCCTCTACGATCGTTCTGTCGGCAGATGAAGGTTCATGGAACATTCTCGTGAACGCCCGGTGTACCAATCTGCCTTGGAGTGTCAACAGAAGAGGCATCAGTACGAAAAACACAAAGATAGCCAGTCGAGGAATAGGAGCCTTTAGAAGGAAGCTGACTGGCAGAAGAAAGAGGGCACACTGCATCGATGTCCGAATCGCGCCAGCGGTTTCGTACACCAGGGAAAGATGGCTGATTTTCGAGTAAGTACAGCTTCGTTGCAACAAAACAGTGAAGAGCAGACTGCCCAAGCCGATCGGTAGGAGTGCGTTGCCGAGCGGATACCGGGTGGAACTCCCTCCATGTGACAACAGTAGAAACGTCGCAGATGCGGTGGTGGTGCACAGGAGAAGGTCGGCGACGACTTTGAACAGGACGACGCGAGACAAGAACGATCTGGTTAGCGACCCGTGTTGACGATAGCCAGTCTTTGCTTCGGCATCTTGATACAGCTTCGAGATGTAGGAATTAGAAGTCATTCCACTTATCGTCTCCTCTCGACGTCGGCCGAACCGGATGTCGGGCTCATAGGGAGTGCCTGTCAGGTGCTGTTCCCTGGATGGGAGATGCATAGTGATTAGCCTGCGAAGGATGTGCCGAGAGCGTGAGCTCGCGATATAAGTTGACGTACTGCGTTCCCAGGATCTCTGACGAAAATTGTGGAAGTGAAACGGGGAGCATTCGCGGCGCACGAAGGCTTTCAATAATGGCCATAGAGAATCTCTCACCGGCATCAGGATCCAGAGCGATGAAGCGGCAATGCCCCTGGTCGATTTCACGAAAGGCGGGTATGTCCGAGCAAACGACGCGACAACCCGCGAGCAAGGCCTCGGCAACGGGCAGACCGAAGCCCTCAATCTCAGAGGGGGCCACAAGCGCTTCGCAATGGGTGTAGCACCACTGCAATGCCGCCTCGGAGAGTCCTCGCAAAAACACAACTTTTCGGTCTAAACCTAGTTCAGATACGAGTCTAAGAATTCGCGCCGTCTCTGGTCCCGCGATCCCAATAACTATCAGCTTCATTTCCGGATCGATTGATTCATCGCGAAGAAGACGATGAAGGACCCTTATCAAGAGAGGAATATTCTTGTTTTTGCGGTGTTGGGCAACAGCAAGCAGGAATGGCTCATTGTTCCAGCCTGGTATAGGAGAAGCCTTCGCACAGACCGGTTCTGCCTCCACGCAGTTATAAATTCGGATTGCCTTCTCCCACGTCCGATGAGGAGCGTACTGTTTCATGCGTTCCTTTGTAGTCTCTGACACGCAGACGACTGCATCGACACTCCGCATGCACTGTTGCAGGATCATGCGATTGAAGAGCACCTTCGGAAAGCCGAAGTTTCCGGGGATTTCATATGGATAAAGGTCATGCAACGTGAGCACGACAGGACATGAGATGGCTGCGGCGTTCACAGGGACAGGGTAAGAAAGATGGACGATATCGGGTCGAAGCTGAGTAACTAATTCTGGGAGTCGGCGGTAGTACCAGAGATTTCGGCCTAAAAGCGTTTGCTCCATGTCGGCGATGTAAGTGCTCACGCGATCCATCCTGTCCAGACCTGATGTTTGCGCCAGCTCTCGCTGCCACGGTGCAAGCACCAGATGTACCGCGGAGACATCTTTCTGCTTCAGAAGACAACGCACAAGGTTGAATGCATACCTCTGAATGCCGGAGATATCAGAGGAAAATTGAGCGGCGGTTAGAAGTATCTTCACAGTCAGGATCTCTCCTGCGCTTCGGTTCTGAGAGGCGCAGAGACCAGAATGTGCCGCGTCTTCCTAAGGTCAAAATCCCTGGGAATCGGAGGGCAGAGTTGCATGGTCAAGTTGTCGCAGAGATACCCTGTCGAAGGTCTCTTCATGCAGCGTCTTTCCTTGAAGGGAGAATTGAATGGAGACGTCTGCGGATCACAGGTACGGCTTCTGCGGCGAGCGTCTTGCGTGGATCATTGGGATTGAGCCTGGCCCAGGCTTCCCGGATGAGAATGGTTCCCGATGTCGCAGCTAAGGCCAGAAACGTCAGAGCGAGAGCAACTATGAGACGCGGTGGGAACGATTTCTTTTCTGGGACGCCGGGTGCATCGATGACGCTCACTACCGGAACATCCTTCGCTTCTTCGAGGCGAGCCAACTCATACTGCTGCGTGAGTAGCTCGAAGACAGCCTCCTGAACTTTCACACGCCGATAGAGGTCCGCATACGGGACGGCTAGACGAGGCAACTGACGTAGCGGTGGATAGAGTGATCCTTTATCGTCGGGATCGTCCGAGGCTCCAGCTTCGTCGCTCGTCGTTCTCAGTGGAGCTGAGGAGCCGGTCATTTGAACGAGGTTTTTTTGGAGAGACGCAATGCGCGCTTCCGTCTCTTTGACTCGCATGTTGCTGTCGCCATAGATCTGACGGAGAGATTGCAGGCTGGACTGTGCCACCAGCATCTCTGCCTGCACGCGGGCTCCCGCTTCGACCATGGCGCGCGTCTGCTCCTTGATATCGATCGTGCTGTTCTTGCTTGAAAACTCACTTAGCTGAAGCTGGGCCTGCTCCAGATCGTTTCGGACCGCGTCGAGTCGATGCTCGATAAAGACTCGTTCCCTGTGCCCAGTTGACGTGCTGGTCTGCGTGACGAGCTTATTCAATTCATCCAGATAGGCCTGCGCCAGATCGCGAGCCCGCACTGGATCTCGATCTTCGACCTCGATGGTGATCACTCCGCTTTTCTTATCATCAGAGATCTTGGTTTGACGGCCAAGATGTTTAGCGGCATCAACGTTATAGCGGCTGTGATAGATGCGTTTGAGATCGAAGCGCTGGACAATGTGTCCACGTACGGCTCCGCTTTGCAATAAGTTGATGAAGAGCGCGGTTGTCGTATGTCCACCGAGCAGACCGCTGGCAAGGCTTCCAAGCGCACCTAGACCTCCGCCGCCACGCCCGCCAGCAAGCGCTGCCAGCATCATCGCACCGCCGGAGCCCTGATCCGGCGGCATAATGCTCGCCGTAGACTTGTACTGCTTTGGGATAAGGAAGGCGATGACCAGGCTCAGGACGAGGGAGATGCCCGTGACGCGCTTCAGCAAAGTCCGATGTTGCCACAACAAGGTCGCACGGACAGCCCAGTTCGCCGGAATTACTTTATGGTTTTCGGTGGACGCGGGTGTGGAAGGAGTCAGGTTCATTCGGTTTTTCCCATCGGTCTATAAGAGAGCTGGAGTGTGAATGCGTTATTTCGTTGTGGCGTCGGCGACAGCAATGGGAATCGCCACCACTCCGCCTGATCTTCGAGACGCAGTTGCCACTCAGGACGGAGAGCGATGTCCGCAGCGACACGCAGATCCCGCAACGATCCTCCACGGAGAAATTCGCTGCTTGAGTTCATATTGCGATTGCTTATCTCGATCGAGGAGCGAGGAGAGAGTTGCCAGGTAGCCCATATCTGCTCGCCGTAACCATCTCTGCCGATCCAGCTGCCTATGAGTTGACGGTTATTTGTGTAGCCGCTCAGATAGTGGACATTGAAGTAGTAATAGCCTGGAAACTCATTACGGTGTGGTGCAATCAGACCTTCCGCGCGGAGGGTTAGATGGGACAACTGCGGAACACATCGAAGAGCGAATCCCGAGATCCATACACTCCGCTTCGGATAATTCAGCGGAAACGGCTCGTCCTCTGTAAATGCATCAACGTATCCCGTAAGGCATGTCCGAAGACCGGGAATCCTATACTGCGCGTCGAACGCGATGCGTCGATCCCCCGGATCTTTTTCTTCGTCCCCTTCCCCGGCGGAAAAAACACTTCTCAAGAAGGTCGAGCTGGTCACTGGTGCGCCTTGCCCCCCGAAGAGCACGGTGCGTGAGACGCCAAACTGGAAGTTCGGTGTGGGCTCAAAGGTGAACTTTTCAGCATGGATCCAGGGTTGGTTCTTGAGCGCAACGCCGGGGCTTCCGAAGGTCGTATGCTCTGCCTGCACATATTGCGCGCCAGAGAGACGTCCCACAAGAAACTGCGCACGGATAGGGCCGAGGAGCTTCAAGAAACTCGGCAGCTCAATGGGCACGACCCGATCGTAGCGAAGCATGGTGATCGGTTCCGCATTGTTGCTGAAGAGCGTAGAGCCGCTTCTTGCAGGGCCCCACCAAAGGGTTTGCTTTCCAAAGGTGAATTGATTATTCGCGAAGGCGAAGGAGACGTTCGCGTCTAATAAACGTCCACGGAGAAAGTGCGATGATGGTCCCGCGGATCCGAACGGTGTGAAATCTGCGATAGCAATTTGCTGTTCCGCTTGGGCGCCAGGAACCGGTGCCGTAGGTACACGCTGGCCTTCGCTGCGAAGGTATGCCGCAAAGGGTCCCGCTGTAGCCCGTATCGAGAGGCCAGAATAGAGATTTGCGCCTTGCCCGAAGGGACGTCCATACTCGTTCACTAAAGTTTCTGCGAAGTGGTAGCCATCCGTGAGCGGCCGGCCGGCAATCGTCGTGGTGCGCTGATCGACGGACTCAAGCCGAAACTCTACATTGCGGTCCCCTGCGCGCCGTCGTAACTCCGGCGCAAATTCCTGTCTCAGGCTGCGTAAGGTAGCGGACGTATCACTGCTGATCGTTTCATCCGTCGTAAGCTCCTCGGCCTCTTCCAAAAGGCGAGCACAATCGAGCCGGGTCCAAGGACGAAGATTGAAGAACGCGCTCTGAACGTAACCCTTGGACGCGAGAAGCTCGAAGGCTGGATAGATCCAGCTCTCGACCGGCACATACGACGACGCCATATTATCGACGGTGCGATCAGGCGCGTCGTAAGTGCCGGAAGATGCTGCGGCTTGTAGAGTCACGATGAACATGAAACCCATAAGAATCACCAGGAGCTTGCGGGACACTAACATCAGGCCTAGAGCGTTGCTGCTGCGATACCACCGGTAATGGCGACAGAAGAGGCGATCTGCGCAGTGGTCAAAATGTTCCGCCACAGTAGCGAGGAACCGATGATCTTTTGCGGTACCACAACGACATCTCCGGGATTGAGTTTGGTTGAGAGTACCTTCGCGTCGAACCAACCACTAGAGGAGTGACGGCCGACCACGGAACCGTTTGCCCGGATGATAAAGATCTCGCTGCGATTGGCAGTTCCATTTGCGCCTCCCGCATGACTCAGATACCATGCAGCAGTCTTGCCGGGAGCAAACGTGAGAGCGGTCGCGTTGTAGACCTGCCCTGATACAAGGACGAAGCCGGGCCGTTTGGGAATCGTCAGTACGTCGCCGCGCCGCAGCTCGATATCGTCGGCCGTATTCGCCCAGCTGTTAATATCCGCGCTGATATGAATCACCATACGCCCCGTGGAGGGATGGCTTTTGAGCTGTGCAAGAGATTGCTCCTGCTGCGCCTTGATCAACTGCAAGGTTCCTCCAGTATCGCCAGTCCCAAGCGCTGGACCGAGACGTGCGGCGGCAGAGTTTGTTTGAATCTGCTGGATGAGCTCCTGCCGGCTCTTCTCCTGGAGCTGACGGACCTGCTCACGGATCATGACTGCGCCTTCCGCGTACGCTGTTTCGCGCAGACCTCCTGCACGGCGAAGGACAGAGCTAAGACGCTCTCCCTCCTGAAAGCCGTAGCTTCCGGGAAACTTGACCTGGCCTTCGATCGTTATCGATTGACCGATATCATTCCAACCCGTGATCTGGTGGATGGTGAGGATGTCGCCCGGTTTCAATACGACATCCACATTCGCTTCAGTACCGGCGACCGCAGCACCTATGCGAATGGCTGCTAGCTGACCTGCGACGCGATTACCACCTTCAATGCCATAGCTGGTCAGATCGGCGCTGTCCAGAAGGGCATCACGCTTGAATCCTCCAGCCATTCGCACCAGCTGGGCGGCCGTCATGCCTTTTGAAAGTGGGTATGTACCCGGACGAAGTACTTCACCGTGGATCGTCACCTTAGGTACATCAACTTCGTATCTTCCGAAGATGCGGACGGTATCAAAGGGTTGGAGCGTTACATTCGCGTTGCCGATGAGGACTTCAGGAACATCAAAGGCGATTGTCTCGGCATGGAGGTCGGGGGGTACAAGACGGATGATCTCGCCGTGAGTTGCAGGCTCTGGCAGCATGTCCTGATAACTGCGCAGAATATCGCTCAGCTTCATGCCATCTGCAAAGGGTAAGCGGCCGGGCCGCACCACGTGACCTTGAAGATAGACGGCACGTTCACTATAGGGAAGAATCGGGGCGATATGAACACGATCCCCATCCTTTATTCCGAACTGCTCGATAGCAGCGCGATTGGTCTGGAGATCCTGACCGCTGGGCCCGCCCAGGGTAACGGTCTCGCGCTGACGATTGGCATCGATGCGCTCGATCGTAATGTGGCTGAGAGAGGCCGCCGCAGTTACACCACCTGCGTCTTCGATGAGGGAGGCGAGCGTTGACTCTCCGGGTTTGAGTTCATAGATCGCGGGCCGCTTGACTGCACCCGAGATAGCTACCTGCGGGCCCGCGGGAGGAATCTGCAACGTGTCTCCGCTCTCGAAATGGGCACCGTTCTTTTGAACGCCGTGGAGAAGAAAATCGTAGAGATCGATATCTTCGATCTTCTGTTGTCCACGAGAGTGCCTAACGATGCGGAGAGAACCGACGGAGGTTGGGCCTCCAGCCACATAGAGTGCGCTGAGAGGAGTCGCGAGCGAACTGATGTCATAACCACCTGGCCGTTGCACATCTCCGACGACATAAACACGGACGGAGCGCAAACGAGAGATGGTGACAGACACCTGGACATTGCGATATTGCCGCTTGAGCGCGCCTTCGATCAGGCTTTCCGCTCGCTGAAGGGGCAGCCCTGCTATCTGGAGGGAACCGGCCTCTGGCAGAAGAATCTGGCCCTCCCGGTCGATGACACGCGTGGTGCTCTGGGTCATGCCGCCCCACATATTGATCTTGAGTTCATCGCCGGGACCAACTACATAGTCAGGTCCCAGAGACACATCAAGCGGAGTGTTCCCACTCGCCGCTCCTTGCCCCATGGAAGAGGACAGATCGCGGTTGACGAAAACGTCCGAACCGAACCGCTTGAGAGGCCGCGACTGTTCCGGAATCTGCGTATACAGATCGCGCATGGAGCGCAGGTTATATGGCGTTGGCCGATGAACCACCTTGGGGGCATCAGTGGATGCGTTTGTGTCCTCATGGTCCCTCTTTGCCGCATCATTTTGATGATTCGCGCCGCGACTCTCAGAGTTCGGTGTCGGAGCTCCTTCTGGGTTGAGATTTGAAGTGTCCATGCTCTGGCCGTCGGACACATTCATGCCACCAGGGGAGTTCAGGCCAGATTGCGTGGAGAGCATACCGGCTTGCATGCTTCCGGTGTCGCCTCCCTGAAGACCATTTTGCGGTGCAAATCCCCGTGCTCGAAGGTAAGTGGTGATATTCGCACGCACACTGGCGTTGGTTGAGATCTGGTTGTAAAGCATATCGTCGGAGATATTGCTGGCTTCGACCTGCATGCCCTGCTGCTGCATACGATCCGCAACCTGGGACTTTACTTCCGCCAACAGATCAGGATTCTGCTGGAGGATTCGAATGATCTGGTCAGCAGGCAGCGACGCTACGGGAGCGTCAAGATTGCTCGAGTTCGTATTGTTCGAGTTGGTTGAGGAACCGCTGTCATCCATGGAGTCCGAGCTGGAAGTGGATGCGGAGATCGAGCTTCCACCGAAAGCCACTGCAGACGCGCTGTCATCTTGGTTTGCTGAAGATGGAGAACTGCTCTGCGTCGTATCCTCACCCAGCAGCCCCTGGCCTCTGGCGTTGACGGTAAAGAAAAAGAGAAAACACGCGACAACGCATCCCGGCAGAAGCATCACCCGCAGGTAGCGGCCAAGAGAGTTATTCAAATGCCTGTGCTGTTTGAAAGTCATATAGGTCACACCAGAAATGTGGCGGGCTACCTTGGCAGTCCGCTCTTCCTTACTGACCTTAGTGAGGAGACTCACATGCGGTGTCATGGGTGAGTCAGCGACTTGTCATTCTTTTGTTGCTTCTGCTCTTGAACTCGGGAAGATCTCATAGGCGTATGGGCGTAATCAATGATCTGAGTGACAATCAATTGACAAAGGTCAGACCAATGCGAGACACGCAAGACGGGGCATACCGCTAATTTGAAAACATGTCGCGTTCAATTATGCGTTCTTCCTTCTCTGAAATAGCCAGGTTAACCAGGCGTGCCGGTCTGGTTCTCGCTATGCTCTGCGCGGTGCGCCATGGTGTCGCGCAAGACACGCCGCTGTTGTCCGGCGGTGTTGGATTTTTCACAAACACCAATGGCGGCAACACGACCTACTCTCCGATCATCGAGCCTCTGGTCGCCATACCGATCGGAGATCGCTTTCTCATTGAGTCCCGGGCCGTACTGACTGAATCATTTTTTCCTAATCAAACGGGATACGATCACAATCACTTCATTGCGCTAACCTATCTTCAGGCTGACTATCTTGCATCAAATCATCTGACCATAGTGGGTGGTAGCTTCCTGACACCCTTTGGCACCTTCAACGAGCGCCTCTCTCCTCTGTGGATCAACAATCTCCAGGATGGTCCCTTGATCGCAAGTCTGGGCGCCATGGGTACGGGGATCGGACTTGGAGGCGAATTGCGTGGCTCCGCCATCTCTCGCAACAAGTATTCCATCGACTACGTCGGCTACTTCTCTACTCGAAGCGGAAATGAGCAGTTCAACTCTGAACGCTCTGCAGGCGGGCGGGTGAACTTGTATTTGCCTGAAGACCGCGTAGAGGTAGGTTTGTCCTACGGGCGGCTGCTACAGGGAACACAGGAAAACTTCTACGGCATGCATGTCTGGTGGGAGCCAAAAGATACTGCGTTCCGGCTACGTTCCGAATTTGCGCGCGGCCACCACGCACAGGGCTACTGGATTGAGGCGGACTATCGCACAAAAGCTTTTGGAGGATTGGATAGCTGGGTCGGCCGCATCGAGCCGATACTTCGCGTACAGCAGACATTCCGCCGCGATCAGATCGTCAGCGATGGTTTACCACTTGTGAATACGCAGCGTGCCGACTTCGGTCTGGACTACAACCTGCCGCACAACACGAGGATCCTCAGCAGCTACTCGCGTCAGTTTTCTTCTACTCGCGATGCAAACATCTGGGAAACAGGAATCGTCTATCGCTTCCTTTTCCCCACCTGGAAAGGAAAATAGAGATGAGTCCCAAACATATCCTCGGATGCGCGCTCGGACTCGGGGCAATCCTCGTACCTCTCGTTGCAGCGGTTCAGGCCCAAACGACCACGGCGCAACAGCCAACCGTTCAGACAGATCAAAAGCCCCCTGCTGCGCCGCAGAAGACTGCGCAGGTTCACAGCGACGGCGAGCGCATCTTCGCTCAGAACTGCTCACGCTGCCACACCGCTCCTGACGGTTTCCCACCAAGTATCTCCGGTACTGTCGTACGTCACATGCGCGTGCGCGCTCAGCTTAGTAAACACGACGAGGAAGAACTGCTCCGCTTCTTCAACCCGTAAACGGCGCGGCTGGTAATTTCGTTATAGGTACGTGAAGTGAAAATCAACCGCCCGGAATGGATAAGTATGTCAACACCTTTTGTAACTGTGCCGGAAGCGCTCGAGGAGTTCGCCCGCGGTCGCATGGTTGTCGTCGTGGACGACGAGGACCGTGAAAACGAAGGCGATCTTACACTGGCCGCCGAGTTCGTAACTCCCGAGGCGATCAACTTTATGGCAACCTTCGGAAGAGGTCTGATCTGCCTGACTCTCACGGAAGATTGGGCCGACCATATGCGTCTTGGCCCGATGACCCAGGAGAACAGTTCGCGCTTTGGCACAGCATTCACCCAGAGCATCGAAGCCGCAGAAGGTGTCACGACGGGAATCTCCGCGAGAGACCGAGCCCATACCATTCGTGTTGCTATCGATCCGGATTCGACCGCACAGGACCTAGCGCGTCCGGGACATATCTTTCCTCTCCGTGCGCGCAAGGGAGGCGTTCTGGTCCGCGCAGGCCAGACAGAAGCCTCTGTGGATCTGGCCAGAATGGCGGGACTGAATCCATCCGGTGTCATCTGCGAGATCATGAAAACCGATGGCACGATGGCACGCGTCCCGGACCTAATCACATTCTGCGATGAACATGGTCTCAAGATGCTCACCGTCGCAGAACTGATCCGTTATCGCCGTCAAAATGAACGCTATGTTCGGAAAACTTCGGAAGAGAGATTATCCACCGCATTCGCCGACTTCCGCCTGGTCCACTTTGAAAGCGAGATCGATAACAGAGAATCCCATATCGCTCTCGTCCTGGGTGACGTAACAGATTCACGACCAGCTCTGGTTTGCGTCCATCGGCAATGTCTTCGGGGAGATGTATTCAACTCCACGGCTTGTAACTGCCGGAGCTTCGTAGATCAGAGCCTGCGCGCTATCGCGCAGGAAGGTCGCGGAGCGCTGATCTACCTCGACAGTCTAGGACAGGGATGTGAAACGGAGAAACCGACGCCTCGTCCTGAGATATCAGGCGGCGGCCGACTCGAAAGTGAGAAAACACTCCACCATACCGGAATCGGTGGGCAGATCCTGAGCGAACTTGGTATTCAAAAAATAAGGCTCATGACCAACACACCTACGCACCTCCCTGCACTTGCAGGGTTCGGATTGGAAGTTGCTGAGTTCGTCCCATTTCTCCCGGAGGAACGGCTATACACGTCGACCAGCGTGCCCATAGAGGGCGATTGGTTCGCCTCAGGTGAAACTCTACTTGCAAGGAGCGTCACGCTCCCGTAGACAGCGAAAAGACGGGCGTCCCTTAGGCGTTCAGCCAAGAGACGCCCGCAATGTGCCGACAGACTAAGTGAGCTGATTCACTATTCGGGAGTATCGCGCACGCGATGATGGCGATTCTGCGGTCTGCGCCAGATGTTCTAACTCCGCCTTGGAAGGCTGAAAATTCAGTGGCATGCTCTTCCAATAGAATTGGAGTTCGTCAGACTTCCACCCATCGTATGTTTTTTCCCAGGACTTCCCCGATTCGCCAGCGTACACAAGGTTTGAAGGATTGATGACACGACGCGCATCCTGAAACCTGCAATCAAGCGAGAGGCGCATCTGCGCCGACACGTTTGGAGAAGCAGCATGTACGGTCAGACTGTGGAACATCAAGACATCTCCCGCATTGACATCACCACCGACCCACTCGTCTCCAACTGCGTTCTCAAAAGCAATCTCAGGGACGTGAAGATTGGCTCTTTCGTGATGCTGGATACCATAACGATGCGAACCCTCGAGGATTCTTAACGGCCCGACCTCCACTGGACAGTCGTGGAGAGGAATCCACGCGGTGAAGAATTCGGGATCCCCACCCATAAACTCATAATCCTGATGCGGATGGACTACAAGACGCTCACAGTGAGGAAATATCAATCGGCCGATCGGCTTCGGATGTACCAGGAGGTCTTCGCCTACCAATAGACTCATTGCCCTGCGCAGGGCAGGTTCGTGGGGCAAAGCGTGAAAGGATTCCAGCTTGAAGACCTGTTGATAGACCTGCTTAAAGATCGGATCAGGATCCCCGCAAGCGGCTTCGCTATCAGCTATCCGTTTCAGGGGATTTTGCCCAGGCATCAACCACTGAGCTGCTGAAAGAATCCCAGTCACATCACCTAATACCCTGCGAACAGCCTCCTTAGGCAGGAGATCGCGGACTAGTACATATCCCTTTGATTTGATCTCCTCTTGCAGAGCGCTCGCAGTCAGGTTGGCTGCCTTTAGTTCGTGAAAAGCCTTCAATTCATTTATCTCCGTGAAGTAATACTCCGCTGCTGTAGTTACCACGCTATCGGTGTACCTTCTCTAAGGTGTCTTGTGATCGTCTGCCCATTGTCAATTGATTGTCATGCACCTACTTATCCTTGACGGCGCGGTTGCACTGGCATGTATGCATCCCGCATCGCTTACCTTTGGCATAGCATTACGGTGACAAGCTTCTGACAATCCTCTTAGCGTCGCTCGTTACACTTGGGTAATAATCGATTCCAGAAGTTATCGCTCACGGGAAGAGTAGATGAAGGACGACATGGCCACGAAACTCTTCGAAACAAGATTGCCAGGAAACGCAGCATACCAGCCAGCAGGAAGACCGCAGGATGCTCTCCTCTGCGATATGGACTTGCCATTTCGCGGCACTTTCTATCCGCTTGGGTTTGCTGTCCAGATCCTTACGAACGATCCTGAAGTGCTTCTGGCCGCGGAAGAGAGTTTTGGACATATCCGCGGGGCACGGGAGGTCACATCCCTTCAGATACGCGTCGGCATTAGTGATGGACCGGATCGCGCGTGCCCGCCTGAGCCAACGAGGCGGGAGTTCAATCACTTGTACTCGCTCGTAGCGGATGTTGAAAACCAGGCGTTGCTGGATCTCAAAGCCTGCACCGCCTTTGCATGGCTAGAGAAATCCACTCTGAGAGACCCACGTTACTTCCGCTGCAACTTCCTCGAAAAAATGGTCTATCTATTGCTAGGCGCTTCGGTGGTCACAGATTTGCATGCCGCCTGCGTCAGTAAGGCAGGTAAAGGCATTCTGCTCTGTGGTCAGTCTGGGGCTGGCAAGTCGACTCTGGCTTACGCGTGCGCGCGTTCCGGCTGGACTTATACCTCGGACGACACCAGCTACCTTATTAACCATTCAGTGCCACCCCGGGTGATTGGACACTCTCACCGCGTTCGCTTCCGACCGGCCGCCAGAGAACTTTTTCCGGAGTTAGGCGCACATTCAATAACACCGCGTATGGAAGGCAAGCCGTCCATCGAAGTAGCGGTCTCTAAATTACCGGTTTTGACGACCTCGCGTGAGGCTGAGGTACACGCGATTGTTTATCTGCGTCGTGATCCCTCCGCGACCGGGAGCCTGATGCCCTTACCGGAAGGTACGGCAACACAACGCCTGTGTGACGAACTCTTCTCCGCCGGCGATGTTCGCTTACAGCACGAAGCCATCCTCCGGGACGCATTCGACAACATCGCAGCATACGAACTTGCGTACTCTGATTCAGATCAGGCAATGCATCAACTCGATCTTCTAATTCGTGAAATCTAGGGTATTGCCTGTCGGATATGCTTCTCTTTCACGGGATCACTCTGCGCCGAGCGATCGCCGTGAACCATACACTTCGCCCACAATCAGTGCCGTAGAGGAGCGTATGCGAGTCACCTTCCCACGCTGGCTGTATCTGATTGCAGGGAACATTCGCAATTCTTCGAGATGTGCCATTCGCCTGATCTCGAATCCAAAGGTTCCAAAAGCCATGGTCGAGGTGGCTGTAAGCCAGCCATCGTCCATCGGGAGACAGCGCCGGATAACGCGAAGCCTCTAAGTTGATCGGTGAGTTCACGCGAACATCATCTGCCAAATAGATCCGCGGGAGATGTCCATTCTCGACTGCGGAAAATGCGTAGTTCTTCTCGTTGCTGAAAGCTGCTTCGTAAACGTTGAGCCGAGATGGAGTAAGTGTCACATCCTCTGAATTATTCGCCTGGAATCTTCTGCGGACCATGAGCTGTCCGCGTCCTTGGTGATCGCGGAGAAATGCCAGATCGCGACCGTCACCTGAAAGCATTGGATCATGTGCATCCGAGACCACGATTTGAGATCGTTTTAGATCTACTATCGCTGAGCCGGAATCCGACGCTCGCTCCACTAGTACACGCCCTGAGCTGCTAGCGAAAGATAGTTCATCATAAGGAGTGTTGGCGCTGGAATCAGTCCAGACTTTGCCCTGCTTCTCCGTCAGCATATGGTAGCCGGTGAAAGTGAACGCGGCGTAACGAATTACTCCCCCTGTGGATTGCGGTCCGGAGTTGAGAAATCCCTGCGTTTGCAGAGGGAGGCGATACGCATACTCCTGCCGCTCCGCACGTTCTAGATGAAGTGTGGATCGTGTGCTCAGGATCACGGTTGCGGCCATACCGGCAACCCATCCATAACGACTCCAATCTTTCGCAGAGCTGACCTCCTGTCTGTCATGCCACAGGACCAGGTACGTTCCCAAGAGCACCGCCATCATTAGAGGAAGGCGGGGAAGGTACAGGAGGAGAGCAGGCCCCGGTGGCATTGTCGGAACGGAAAGTGGAAGACCGATGCCCAGATAAGCCAGGATCAACGCGAGCAGCCAGCCATGCCGCCGCTGCCGAAGTAAACTTGCCGACAGCACGCAGACGGGAAAAGCCATCAGGACGAAGTTGTAAGAGGCTGGAATCGTGGAGATGGCGAGACATGCAGTCAGGAGCGCTGACCATTCAAGAAGAATTCGCTCTTTGTTCTGATCGCCCCTGCGAATCAGCAAGATCGCAGGGGCCAGCGCCAGCATCTGTAGCATGGGTGCCAGGAGTGCGTAGCAGAGTACAGAGTTATGCCAAGGACGCGGGCTCCATTGTGGCTCTGAAAGAAAGAGACAATGCAGAATGCTAGAGATGGACGCGGTAGGCACATAAGTGCCAAGCCCCTCGCCGTGGGTCACCCAAGGCAGGATTTCCAGTAGCCATGTGCGATGTGCGTTGAGCCCAAATACAGCGACGGAGACCGCAACAGCAGAAGATCCAGTGACCACGCCTGCTATGAGCGCGCGCCAGTCCCTACGTTGCAGGAAAAATACGAAGAGGATAATCGGAAACACTTTGCAGGCTGCGGCGACCGCAACAAGTCCACCGGCAAGACCTCGATGGCCTCGTAAGTAGCAAAAACATGCTGCCGTGATCAGCAGCAACAGGAACACGTAGAACTGGCCATACAGAAGATTGCGATGGAGAGGAAAACTGAGAAACAGAATCAGCGCGATTCTTCGACTATTAAAAGCTGTCATCGATTGCAACATCCAACCGACTGGAAGCAGAAAAGCCAGGTTGATAAGTATCCAGATGTGTTTCGCGGTGAGCGGCGGAAGTCCGGAAAGAGGCCATACGACCAGAGTAGAAAACGGTGTAATGGGAAGCAATCCAATGACTCGAATATCGACAGCGCGATGATCCTTTTCTCGCTCGATCCAACCCCACTCATACATTCGCGAAGTGTCATACCCTTCGTGCACAAGTCGCGCGGCCATGTAGTAGTTGGGAAAATCCGTATTCAATGTTCGCCAGGCGCGCGGCAAGGTATGTATGCCTAGAAAAAGAACCGCCAGACAAAGTACTGTACGTTCGAGCCAAGAAACAACACGGTGCGTTAGCGTAGTGATCACGACCCAGCGTAGCTGGGCTCCGTAAGCCAGTTGTCAGCTTTTTGTAAGGCAAACGTCATCTACGTGTTGTCTTCCCGGTGTTCTGGAGGCATGCGTCTTTAGGGCCTCTTCCATAATGTCCGCGGCTCGCTCAAGACCATCCACAGCGCGCATTCGCGCCTGTAGTGCTTCCGCAGCCTCTCGATAGCTGGGGTCGACCTGCACCTTGAGAAGCGCCGCGCGAATCTGTTGCGTGGAACGATTTTGCGACGAAAGGACTTCCGCCACACCATATTGCTTTAGGCGAGCGGCAACTGCTGGTTGATCAAGAACCATGGGAAGTGCAACCATCGGCTTCCCTCGCATAAGGGTCTCTAAAACAGTATTCGGTCCGGCGTGTGTGACAACGATCTCAGCTTTCTTTAGAAGCTCGAGCTGTGGAACGTTCCTGACGACAAGAGGATTTCCGGGCAGCCCCATGAAAGATGACGGTTCTCGTCGTCCGCCCAGGGAGATCACTAACTGCACGTTCAAGCTACTGCATGCCTCAGCGATCCTGTGGAAGATCATTGGATCATTCTTCCGCGTCGTGCCCAACGAGGCGTAGACGAGAGGGCGGCCATCCAACAAATCCCATGGGAACTCAATGGACGCTCTGGCTCTTTCATCGATGAAAGGGCCGGTGTAGAAGAAGTTATTTGGAAGCGAAAGCCGTGGCAGGTCGAAGCACTGCGGAATCTGCGTGATGTGGGCCAACTCCGGAAAAGTTTCCTTAATCTTGCGGATAGATCCCAGACCAAAGTCCTTCCGACATCTGTCCAGCCTTCGACGTACGGGGCCTTTCATGCGAAGCACTGAGACCTCCAGCACTTCTTTTTGCAAACGTGCAAGCCATGAAGCTCTTCTCGCAATGGACCGGGGAGCATTCCAACCGAAGTTGTGTGGTATCGAAGTGGATACGATGAAGTAAGGCAGCTGTAGCATCTCTGCAACGGTAGGCCCCGATAACGCGATCTCTCCCATAACAAGTGCATCTATACCGGCATTATGAATTGCGGGGGGAAGGGTCCGGAGAAAGAACTCTATATCTTCGGCGATGGAGCGCACGCCATGACGTATCGCGGCGAGGCGCGATGAGAATTGATTTTGCTGCCCGTGACCGGAGCGATACCCACCGATCGCGCAAAACTCCAAGCCCTGCAAGCGAATCGCCTGTTCATGCTCAGGAGCCTGGAAGATCGTAACCCTGTGTCCTCTGTCGACCAGCTTCCGCGATAGGGCGATCAAAGGGTTGAGATGTCCCATGCCTTTATAAGAAAGTACTCCGAAGTGAGACCTCGCTCCCCTTCCAGCCTCGGCGAGGGGTTGAGCATCCCAGACCGTAGCAGGCGTCACGAAAAAACCGGAGCACTAACTCTCCGCCCTCCCAATCGTACTTGCCCTTCCCCCAGAACTTCTTCCGCCTGCCGCAGTAGCTCCCCCACCGGAGCACGGAGCCACCGCAGCATCCCATCGATCACTAACGGTTCCAGTCCATCTTTGGTATGGAGTGGAAGCCTATTCGTCACTTGCTCGGAGGCAAGATGGACTTGCCCCGCGATCATCACAAACTCGATATCCCTCATTGATAAGGTCCGCAAACTATCTGCAGGGTCTCGTCCACTATCCCGGATAGCGATCAGGTCGGCAGGACCAGACACCTTGATGGTTCCTTCGCCTGCTTTCAACTTCAGAATCGCTGCAGCATCTTCGGTCACCATGCGATAAGCCTTGGCTGGCGTGATGCCACAGAAATCCTGCGCAAACCGAACCTCGTCGAGTAAGTCTCCTATCGCGGTCAATGGGGAATCATTTCCGAGAGCGACATTTTCTATTTGACCGAAAAGACTCATATTCGGGAGTTGTCCGAAGAGAAACTCGTTTGAAGATGGGCAAACAATGAGTGACGTTCCTCTTTCCTGCAACAAGGCGACGGCTGCACGATCCATGGCTAGACCATGAACCAGCACGGTACTCGCGTCCAACAGCCCGAGCTCATCTAGACGAAAGACTTCATTACGTGACTGATCATCCACGCCTTCGCATGCATGCAGAATGAAGACCGCTTCCTCGGGCATCGTGGATCGGACCGTATGCAGGTCTCCTCCAAAAGCAAGCGAGTGTCCCCAGACAAACCGCTGTACGACCTTGACCGGGAAATCTTTTTCTTGGAGTTCCGGCCAGAGTTTGTCATGGTGGCATACTGTCGTGACGCCGCAAAGAAGGTTCCGTATGCCGCCCCACCAGATACGGACATTCCTGGGGACGGATTTGTGCCTGGCGATAACATCAGCAAATCTGGAGTGTATGTCTTCCCCCCAGTCAATGTAGCTTCGATGAGGTGGAATGCCAAGCCGGGGATGAAGGGCGAACTGCAGATGGTCGTGCGCATTGACCAGGCCAGGCAATAACAGAAATCCGCTGAGATCGATCTGTGAACACGCAGGTGGTTGCGGTAGTATCCCACTCCTATCGTGCGTCAGATCACTTACCCGGCCACATGCAATATGTATCGAAGTGTTGTCCGTCCCTGACTGTTTTATGGCGCAGCGGGCTCCATGGATGGAGATCACATTCTCTTCGTGCGGTGAACTAGTCATTTTTTATTGCTTCGTAAATACGAAATCGGGAGGGCTCGCGATGCTGGCGGATCTTAGCGAGCCACGGACGCATAAACCACTTGAAACCGTACCAGGGAGAGTGCGCGGTCCAGTGGATAGAAAACTTATTTTCCAGAATGCGTAATCGTTCGTCGGTTAGATACTCGAGGCTGGTGACGGAATCCGATGCGGTATTAAAGCGCTGCCTGAAAGCAGCTTTTCGCTCCGCAACCATTCGTCTTCCGCTCTCGTCTCGTGCATACCAGGGCGTATCGCTGATGATCACCTTTCCCCCGCGCTTGAGGCAGCGGAGAGCTTCTCCAAGGGTAGCGCAATAATCTTCGGAATAGTGAAACGAGGCATTGAATATAACGATATCGAACTGCTCGTCTTGAAAGGGCAGACACGTCAACTCTGCCTGAAAACGCGGCAGAGGGCTGGACAGACGTTGCTCATAGGGCCGCGCAGCCGCGAGGCCGTCGTACTCGTTTACAAGTAGATCCACGGCAACAGGTTGATACCCGGCGAGAGCAAGGCGGAAACTCATCCAGCAGTTACCCGCGCCAAGATCCAGAATCTTTCCTTGTCTCAGACCCTGCCTCAGCACGTGCCTTACAAGGAAGTCATAACTTCTCGCCCTGATCTTCCACTGCCCACTATTCCTACCCGTTGTGTCCTGATAAGGAAGCTCTAGATAATACTCTTCGCTCTGGCTGCCTCTGCCTTCTGCCGCTCGGATTCTCTCGTAATCCTTGATGAATTGGCTGAAGTGCTGAGATCTTGAAGGCCGTAACGCATGCACGATTCCATTACAGATCTGCATGCGAAATGCACACCTGGGACAATCGAGACGATCGGTCTCTGCTTTGCAGCAGGGACACTGGAGACGCACGCCAGAATGCGCATCCGACTTTACGCCATCGGCATCCTTCAAGCCGGGAAGAATATCTCGGTGGGCGATCCGATGCGGTTTCATTTATGTTTTCCTGATGGAAACTAACTGCTCTGCGGGCAGATTCACCTGAGGGGCGAAGACCTTCGCGTCTTCCGCGAATGAGAGAGCCTCATCGTCACGGCTGACGAACTCTAACTGGTCTACCGCCCGCCATAAGTCGGCAATCCGGGCCTCCGTTTCTGCGGATAGATCCGAAGCATGCCAAGAATCAACCTCGGCATGGAGTGCTTCGCGCACGGCGCGATAAAAGTCGGTTGTATAAGCCGCTCTGAACATGATGCATAGATCATCGCTATCGGTCCAGTTACGTTTGGTGCCGAGCTGCGTTTGTACTCGCTCATAGAAGGCGGTCCCTGGTAGAGGGTAGGAAAACGAGATTCCAATGTCGTCAGGCCGTAACTTCCTAACCAGGGCGATCGTCTGCTGCAGTTCAACCCACGTCTCGCCCGGATAGCCGAACTGCAGAAAAAAGCACGCTCGAATGCCCGCGTTCTTCAACCGCTGACGCGCCGCAATTATCTCAGCGAGCGTAATATCCTTATCCATGGAATCCAAGATCGCCTGTGCGCCAGATTCGACCCCCATCCAGACTTCTGCGCATCCAGCAGCCTTCAAGTGCAATACAGTTTCTTCGCCCATCAGATCCGCGCGGGATTGGACTTTGAAAGGTATTGCGGCATCCCGCTTGACTACTTCTTCTGCAAATTCCATAACCCAGTGACGATTCAGAGCGAAGACGTCGTCACCGAACCAGACATGTTCCACTCCGGCGCGCTTGAGGTTTTTCATCTCTTCAGCGACTGCGGAAGCTCCGCGAAGGTGAAAGCGATTGCCTGAAATGGGCTTCGCACACCAGTTGCAGCGAAACGGACAACCGCGACTGGCGACCATATTCGTAGAGAAATAACCGTGAGCTCCGAGCCACGCTTCGCGGTACGGCTCCAGATCGATCAGATCGCGTGCGGGAGAAGAGAGATGTGCCCAGTCAGGATTTTTCGCCAGTCGCTGCGGGCTGCTCACCATCTCTCCCAGATGCCCGCGCCTGATAAGTCCATCCAAGACCGGCAAAGCGGTTCCTTCTAAGATGGAAGCGCATAACTCAACAAGAACGTTTTCCGCCTCTCCGCAAAGTACATAATCAAACCCGTTTTGGAGAAACAATCCGGGGTTGTCGGTAGAATCGGATCCGTGAATTATCAGGGTAGCTCCGACCTCCTTGGATGCTTTGGCAATCTCCCAGGCCACCTCCCTCATCCTTGTGAGACACATCTTGGACAGAAAGTTGAAGTCATCCTCATAGACGGCAACTATCTTTGGTTGATGTTGCCGTAGCATCGTCACAAACTTTTCAGACGGAGGTTCAAGCATGGCGTCAAAGACAGCTACCGCCAGACCATGATCGCGGAGTGCCGCGGCCGCATAAAGTGTACCGATGGGCGTGTATGGCTGCATTTTGCGCAGTTGCTTTGCGTCATAGGGGAGGTGGTACGAATGGGTCAAAAGAACATCAGCCAAGTTTCACCTCTGTCACAGCCCATTGGCCACCCATCGATCGGATACTTCGCGACACTGAATATGACGAGGAACTCCGTCTCATGGTCTTCAGCGTAGTCCGTCGCGAGGAATGTACTTGTCTCAAGAATGTCAACTGAGTGTCATCCTTTTCCTGTTGGAATTGAACCAAGTGAGTAGTCTTGTTTACTGCTGAAATCTCGCATGTTCAGGCTTTCTGATGTGTTTCCACTTAGAGCCTCTATATTCGAGAGATGGCCCATTCTTTCCCGCTTGACACTTAGATAGCGCGCGGAATGAGAACTAATGGGGACGTCAGCACTCAAGCGCTCGACTACCTGAATCCCCGACGCCGAGACGGCATGAACTTTCTCCGGGTTATTCGTCATCAATCGCACCGAGGGTACGTTCAGAAAGTGGAGAATCTTGACCGGTAGTTGATAGTCACGCAGATCCGCAGCGTGCCCCAGCTGGAGGTTGGCTTCGATTGTGTCAAGTCCCTGCTCCTGAAGTTCATAGGCGCGGAGTTTCTCCATGAGGCCAATCCCCCGACCCTCCTGATGCTCATAAAGTAATATCCCTGTACCTTCTTCCGCGATGACGCGCAGCGCCAGGTGAAGCTGATCATGACAATCACAACGAAGTGAATGAAATACGTCCCCGGTCATGCACTGGGAGTGAATACGAACGATCGGCGGGGACTTATGAATATCTCCGAGCACGAGGGCCAAGGCGCTCTCCTGGCTCCCGCTTGTTGTCTCATTTTTTGCTTGCACGCCTTCGAAACCCAGCAGGCGAAAGTTGGCCCACGTTGTCGGTAAGCTAACTTCTGCGATTTTCTTCAGTGTCATCAAGATACTTAGTCCTGTATTTCCGTTGGTTCGTGTTGAAGGCTGGTTATGCGTTGGCCTGCGGGGAGTCAGCGTGATTCATTGGTTTGTGCGACGCAACTGATATAAGACGTGATCGCCCAGCATCGCCAAGGGACGAGAAAGTGCGCGGTCCCACTTTTCCATTGTTTCGAGCAGACGTGGGTGTTTCGAGATCCAGGGCTCTGCCGCACTAGGCGGCACGGTCAGGCCGATGGCGACTCTTTCTTCGAGTACAAACCATGGAGAAAATGCACGCACAATCTCCGAGCGACGGTGATAGACAACCTGAAAGTCGCGCTTGGCCAATCGGGCTGCCACAGCACCGCGCCTCCAACGCCGAAGCGCCAGATGTGGTCTTCCCCGAAGGCTTTCGACAACCATTTCCCCTGGGCAGCAGTTTCCAAAAAACACCAGCATCGCAGCGGAACCGGGTCTCAAGAGCCGGGCCAGCCCACGCGCTACAGGCTCAAGATCGGCAACGCAATTCAATGGGGCGAAGTTAGAAAACGCGCCATCGAAAAGCGGGCGGCCCAAGGCAAGATAGCGGTTAGCGAAGTCTTTCATCTCTTCTGCCGAAGCCACCTCTGCTGTGGAGCCGAACGGCCTCAGCTTTTGCTTTGCGAGTTTGACCATCGTCGGTGACGGATCCGTGAGCAACACATCAAATCCGCGCTCTGCCAGATAACTTGCATCTTCTCCAGTACCACCGCCGACCTCCAATATGCGCCCGCTCGCGGGAAACCGTTGCAACAACTGTGAGCGCACCGCGCGACGCTGCGCACTCACGCTCTCCCAGGCACTGAAACGCGAATCGAACGCCGGTGCAATGGCGTCAAAGGCAAAAGCTGCGGGACGTAGAGAAGAAGTCATAAGGGAAGCCGATCTTGGTACTTTCGCCAACGATAGGATTCGGTGGCATAGCGGAGTCCCTCCACTACATGGAAGCGCAGACGGGAGAAAAAGAATTGGCTCTGCACACGGTATCTTGCGATCCGGATCGAGGATGTTTCATACGAAAGCGAACGGATTACGACCGGCGGTAGATTCGAGGGCACCAGTGACTTCTTAATCGAACGTCTTCCAGACACTCCCCTTTTCTCGAGTTCCTGCTGTAGCAAAAGGTAGAGCTTCGAGCCCGGAGGATCTCCGAAGGTCGTACGGCGACCATAGATGTCTACCCAGAGCCGAGCCGAGGGAGGAAGCGCTTTGACAGTCCAATCCGTCAGAGCGTTTGGAGCGAAGTTACCCATGATTGCAGTAATCAGATAAATCACGACGCCCATACCCAGAAAGGCTCTCGGATCGCTCTCCGCCGCGGAGCGCAACTCGCACCAGAAGGCAGTGTCGTCATACCGTGCAAGCACGTGGCGATACACCTCAAGGAGATGGGCAGCGCGAGAAAATTCGCTACATACATCCTTGAAGGCATGCAGCATCTGTCCCAGAAATAGGTCGACAGGAGAGAGCACCGGCATGGTCGCGCCCAATATCTCCCTATGCACGAGGCGATCCAACCGCGATATTCGGCCAGGAATTTCAGTCTCCAGGTGCAACTCTACAGCTCGATCGGGGAGATCTTTGTAGAAGTCCTTTGTGGAGACGTGTGGAGTCTCGTTGAGTTTGAACTCCCAACTTCGGCCACTCATGGCGTGCAGGCGATAACCTCTGCGCTCAAGAATTCGACGAGCCTCTGGAGCGCTCTTCTCCGAGACAAGGTAATCAAGATCGAATTGGTGCCGAAGTTCCGGGCGCGAAACCGGGACCGGATAGAACGAGATGCCTTTCATCACGGTATAGGAGAGACCTGCCTGTTGAAACTCTTTCTGCAGGCCGATTGACTCATTCAGCAGGCCGTGCGTCCGTTTTGTGTTGTCCTCCATGTTTTGTTGAAGGCGATCTACAACGGACGGCGGAAGCGTGTGCTGCAGCCCCAGCTCCTTAAATCGCTCAAGCAGATAGAGAGCGAGGCCACTCACGTCAAGCCAATGCAATAATCCCCGCCACTCTTTGCCGGAGAGGTGGAGTAGGAGCCCCGCCTCGTCAGGGGCCGGAGAAGAAAAGGTTAGTAAGACTGCCTCGTGTATCTCTTGTTCGCGGCTCAAAGACTTCGATACGTTCCCAACCTTGAGGCTGCGTACTGAAGAAAGAGAACGAATCTGTGCCGAGTCAACTGCCATACTGTCGTGAGACTAACGACCATGGCGAAGAGGGTTGTCATCTCGCAGTCAGGTAATTGTCACGC
>Ga0157290_10000017_pt1 | contig 81771 bp, 71 predicted proteins | sample NitcycUS149409B1_FD_108389 | JGI IMG/M metagenome (GOLD analysis project Ga0157290, IMG submission 108389) | Soil microbial communities from Arlington Agricultural Research Station in Wisconsin, USA - Nitrogen cycling UWRJ-S149-409B-1 | ecosystem: Environmental > Terrestrial > Soil >...
CTCTGCATGCAATCGCCGCAGAAGAGATACGCTTGGAATCTCATCGGCGTCCAAGAGGAGAACCACGTCTTCCGGACGCGCATCACGCAACGCAAAGAGAATACTGTTGCGCTGCACCTGTGCCCGCTGCTTTGGCGAACTGGAAGGATTTCCTAACTGCGTGAGCTGCAACGTCCGCAGCTTGTCTGCGGCCCATGCAAATCTTTGTTGATTGGACAAATAATTAAATAACTTTGGTTTCCCCCGGTAGGTCTCACCCGCTTCGATAAGTACAAAAAAATCTGTATCAGCGTAGTTCTGTGCGAGGCGATGCTCCAGCAAATCAAGCTCGCCGTCAAGAAGAAAAGTGTCGTAAATGCGAAAGAAAGATTGCAACGAATTACTCACGACATAAATTCCAGATAGAACGCAGGCCAAGAGTACGACATATCTTCGCTACTTCACGGGATCCACACGGTTTTTATAAGAGAACAACTACCCGAGAAAATGCGCGTACACTTCTCGCACTTCAACTCTTACCAAGACTGGGATGCCTCGATGAAGAGCCTGCGATTTTCTTACGGATTCTCGGTACTTGTACTTATGACAGCGATCTCTGCGCACGCCCAAGCGACCCGCACGTGGATCTCCGGGGTTGGAGACGACGCGAATCCCTGTAGTCGAACCGCGCCGTGCAAGACTTTTGTGGGAGCGATTTCAAAGACGATGGCAGGTGGAGAGATAGATATCCTGGATCCGGGCGGCTTCGGTTCAGTCACCATTACAAAGAGCATTACTCTGGATGGCGCCGCTGGTCTTGGCGGCATACTGAATAGCTCCGGTGCGAATGGCATCATCATTAACGCAGGCGTCGGCGATGTTGTGACGCTCCGCAATCTCTCTCTCAACGGTGCGGCCACGGGAGGAGTCGGTGTAAGGATCATCCAGGCGAAGGCGGTTCATATTGAGAAGACTGTGATCTCCGGGAATACTGGCAATGGCATTGATGTCATTACGAATGGCCCGCTTGCACTTACAGTGGCAAACTCCACCATCCGTGACAACGGTGGCAGCGGTGTTTCGATCGTGGGAAGCGCCGCAAATGTTACCGCCACCATCTCGGATAGTTATCTGCAAAATAACGGAGCCAGCGGCCTACTCTGTGGGAGCTTTTGCAAAAGCTTGGTGAAAAATACCTCCGCAAGCGATAACACCGGAGGTGGTTTCGTTGCCTCGGCGAGCAGCGGTGGTTCTACCTTGAACCTGATCGATGTTTCAAGTTCGGGCAATACCGGAGCGGGTGTGCAGGCTATTGGAGGGGGAAGTACAAGCGCGACCATTCGCATTTCAAACGCGGCGATTACCTCCAACGGATCCGCCTACTCCACCAGTCCCAACGGGAGTATCTTCTCTTATAACAATAACCATTCCATCGGCGGGGGAGCACCCACGGCAATAATTATGCCTCAGTAGCAGGACAACTTCCTCCTGTAGGAGATTGCTGAGGAGTGCTGAAGTATTTATGGGAAAGGACAGATCCTGGCTAGAGAAGACTCCCATCGAATTTCAAGTGGTGACGACAGCCTGCTGCTGGCCGCAGACGGAAGAAGTGGTCGCTCGTTTAGATGGACTACTTCGCCGTTCCATAGACTGGAGTCGTCTTCTACGCATCGCACATCGCAACCGGGTGAAGGGGCTCGTCTTCTCCTCGCTCTCGACACAGGGCGACCGGGTCCCCATCGCTGTGTTGAAGGAATTGAGGGCCGCAAGCCTTTCGCTTCTGCGCGATAACGTAATCGCCGCGCGTTATGCGACCCATCTCACCGATGAGTTCGCTGCTTCCGGCATGAGCGTTGCAACGGTCAAAGGAGCGCCGCTCGGCCAGATGCTCTATAAGACCCTGCATTTACGTCATGGCAAGGACATTGATCTTCTGGTTGCGGAAGCCTCGCTTGAGGCTGCGGACAGCGCGCTTCGCCGTGAAGGCCATATCCGATACGCTCCGCCGCTCTCTGCAACTCCTAAGGAGCTGCAGGCATATCGCATCTATCGAAGTCACTACGAATACGAACCGGGCCCTGGCAGGCCGCAGGTGGAGCTTCACTGGCGACTCCACCTTAACCCGCACTTCGGGCCAGCCAGCTATCCGGAACCGGAGTGGCAGACGGTAGCCTTCGAACCGGGCATTCGCATACGCACGCTCGGCGATCTGGATCTTCTCTGTTATCTGTGCGCCCATGGCTCAACGCATGCCTGGTCGCGTTTGAAGTGGATCGTGGATGTCGCCACGATGCTTGCAGCCCATCCCGATCTCGCGGGTCCGCTTCTGGAGCGCTCCCGGCAGCAGAATACGGAGCGTGCGGCGGCCCAGGCGCTTCTGCTCGCGCACGATCTCTTTGGAACACCGATCCCTTCGGCCATGGCAGCGCCCCCCATCGCAGTGCGTCTCCTCCGCGGGATCGCGCGAGACACCTTGACCTTCGGTGGAGCGGAGCAGGAGATTGCCGACGGCCCGTTCCTGCTCCGTCAGGTCTACTTTTCACAACTCCTACTAAGTACTTCGCTCCGCCAGCTTCTTGCAGGATTTCATAATCAGTTGCTTGCTCCCGCCGTCTCGCGTGGCCCGTTAAGTTCGCGCGCTGCGCGCGTTGCCGCACCTCTGCGTTCCGTCTATCGGTGGATATGGAGGACGGCGAATCCCTAGCGTCGTGTGGATCTTGCGGAGGTCGAATTGTGGCGGACCTCAGTTGGCAACGGGTACTGTAAGATGAAAACGTGGAGATTTTCGCAAATTTTGCCTGGTTGGTGTGTGCCTCAGTCGCGCTCGTAGCGACGTGTCGTGGCGTACGCCGGGGGACGATCAGGCTCTCCATGGTGTCGGCTATCCTGCTGGCGCTTCTTCTCTGTTTCATCCTTTTACCCGTCATCTCAGTGAACGACGACCTTCTGCTGGCCGATCAGGCTTCGTTGCCGCTTTCGGGACAGAGCTGGCGCGTCGCGCATGAAGACGCGGCCGTTGGGCTGAATCTTCTGTTTGCAATCCTGGCGTATCTCCTCTGGGTCTGTTTCGGAATCGAGTCGCGTCAAGGCAGCAAGGATCTTTGGAATGTGCGCCCGCTTGCCGCCCGGCTTGCGCGGTCTCAGCGCCTCCGTCCACCGCTCTGCGTAGCGTAAATACGCCCCTTTATAAAATCTTCCTATCCTGAGCTGCCGTCCGCGGCGTGAACCAGCGAGGTGCACTCATCGTGCGCAGAATCCTTTGTTTTTGTCTTTTAAGTTGTGCCACGGCTTCGGCCTTCGCACAGTCTCCTCAAGCGGCACCGGTCTCTTCCACCGCTGCCGGACCTCTCACTCTCACACAGGTGCTGGAGGTTGCCCACCGCGCCAATCCCACGCTGCTGTCTGCCGCCCAGCATCTCTCTGCCGTTCGTGCGCAGGAGATCACGGCGGGCCTGCGGCAGAATCCCAACGCAATTCTCGGGACGCAGATGGCGACCCTGGACCCCGGCGATCCCAACGGTACGGAGTTCTACCAGTTCGGCGTACAGCGTCTCTTCGAACGCGGCGGCAAACGCGATGCCCGCCTGGCAACAGCGCGTTCCACGACGGCGCTCACCGGCTTCCAGCTCGACGACCAGCGCCGCCAGATCGATCTCGCCATCCGGCAGGCGTTTTCGCGCATGCTCTATGCGCAGAAAGCATTGGGCATCGCACGGGAAAATCTCTCGGGCTATCAGAAGACCGTTGCGCTGATGAAGGTGCGTCTCGACGCCGGTGCGATGGACCAGACCGACTTCGACCGCGTGGAGTTGCAGCTCTCCGGCTTCGAATCCGACCTGGACAACGCTCAGCTGGCGCTTCGGCAGGGAAGCATCGCCCTGCAATCCCTCATGGGTGCAGCCACTCCGAACGATCAGTTCGACATCGTCGGAACGCTCGATCCACCGACGATCACAGCGAGCATCGATCAACTACGCAGCGATGCCCTGGCTAATCGCCCCGACCTCAAGGCCTCCCAAGCGCAGGTCGACGTCAGCACAGCGGGTGTAAAGCAAGCTATCGCAAACGGAACATCCGACCCCACGTTGGAGGGCGAGTACGAGCGCGCGGGAAGGGCGAACACCGTCGGTGGAAGTCTCAACTTCCCACTGCGCATCTTCGATCGCAACCAGGGAGAGAAGGAACGCGCGAAGTATGAGCTTGAGAGCAGCCGGCTCGCTCTGACCGCTTCGCAGATCCAGGTGCTCTCCGACGTGGACAGCGCCTGGGCCGGTTATCTCACGGCGCAATCGCAGGCAGCGCGCTACCGGTCCAAGTATCTCGCGGAGGCAGCGCACGTTCGCGACAACCTGCAATTTAGTTATCGCAACGGCAACGCGACCCTCCTCGATTACCTCAGCGCCCTCTCCGACTATCGGCAGATCAACCTCACAGCCTTGAATGCAGATCTGCAGCTCCTGCTCTCGCTCGAGCAACTCAGCTACGCCACACATACGGAGATCCTTCCATGAACAGGTTTCGCGTCACGTCCCCATCTGATCTCTGCCGGGTCTTCGCATTCGGTTTTCTTCTTCCATTCGCTCTCGTCGGTTGCAAGCACGAGTCCGCAACCGCGCCCGATCTGCCCAAGGCCAATCTGAAGGTGGAGACAGTCCACATGCAGAACGTCGGCGACACGCTTGAGATTCCCGGGCGCGTCGAAGCAGACCCCGAGCACCTGGTGCATATCTACGCTCCGCTCAGCGGACGCCTCCTGAATCTCAAACTGACTGCAGGCCAGGAGGTCCGGAAGGGCCAGGCCATCGCTATGCTGCAGAGCGGCGATGTGGCGCAGGCACGTGCCGACTTCGAGAAGGCGCACATCGAAACTCTGCGTTCCGACCATGCCCTGGAGCGCGGCAAGCTCCTCGTCGCGCATGAAGTCATGTCGCAGGCTGACTTCCAGGATCTTCAGGCCGCAGACGACGCAGCGCACGCCGAGCAGGAGCGAGCGCGCCAGCGTATCCACGAACTCGGATTCTCCGAGAATGGCACGTCCGACATGACGGCCATCACCTCGCCCATCACCGGCACGGCGCTTGATGTAGGGACGGCAAGCGGAGAGATGCAACGTTCGCTGGAGACGACGAACGCCATCGCCACCGTGGCCAATCTGGACACTGTCTGGATCACCGGTGATCTCTTCGAACACGACCTCGGCGCTGTGCCCTTGCATCGTCCCGTGGATGTGCTCTTCTCCGCTTACCCCGGAGAGACCTTCCACGGCACGGTCGCCAACATCGGCGACTCTCTCGATCCCACAACGCACGCAGTGAAGGTTCGTGTTGTATTGGCGAATCCAGGCCACCGCCTGAAGCCCGCGATGTTCGCTACGCTCCGCATCGCTCGCCCATCGGCCACACGCATCCTCGTGCCAGTCGAAGCTGTTCTGCACGACGGTGATGTCACGGAGGTCTATGTTCCGTCCTCCGCTGGCAAGTACACGCTGCGGCCCGTCGTCGTTGGACCCACGCGCGGCAAGCAGATTGAGATCGTCTCCGGTCTCCAGGACGGCGACAGAATCGTAACCGAAGGCGCAGCGTTTCTGCGGGAACCGGTAGGAGACTAAGCGTGGCCTCATTTCTTAAAGCTCTTCTCCGCTATCGCACCATGGTTCTTATCCTGCTTGTGGCGGCCCTCGCAGCGGGAACCTTCGGCGCTCTAAAGCTCGATGTCGAAGCCTATCCTGATCCCTCGCCACCCCTCGTCGAACTCATCACGCAGAACCCTGCGTGGTCTGCCGAGGAGATCGAACAGCAGGTCACAGCTCCCATCGAACTTACGCTCAACGGAACACCGCAGCTGGAGCAGATTCGCTCCATCAGCATCTTCGGTCTGAGCGACGTCAAGCTCTACTTCAAGTTCTCCAGCGAACTCTTCCGCGATCGTCAGGAAGTGCTTGCACGTCTGCAAACGCTGCAACTGCCCATGAACCTGCAGCCGCAGCTCTCGCCCTGGTCGCCCATCGGTGAGATCTATCGCTATCAACTCAGCGGACCGTACTCTCTCAACGATCTCAAGGCAACACAGGACTGGCTCGTTCGTCGCGAACTCAAGCAGGTTCCCGGTGTCGTCGACATCACCACCTTTGGCGGAACGACGAAGCAGTATCAAATCGAGCCGGACCCTAACAAACTGCTGGCCTACGGCGTGACTCTGCCTCAGGTCATCACGGCCATTCAAAGCAGCAACGCCAACGCCGGCGGCAACTATCTCTCGATCGGCGAACAGAATGTAAACGTTCGTTCTGTCGGCCTGCTGCGAAGCATCGACGATGTCGGCGCAGTCGTTGTCGCGCAAAAGAATGGCACGCCCGTGCTCGTTCGCGATGTGGCAACCGTGAAGGAAGGCTTCCAACCACGCCTCGGCAAGATCGGCCGCAACGACCAGAAGGACATTGTTGAAGCCATTGTTCTTCTGCAGAAGGACGAGCAGAGTATCCCTGCGCTGGAGGCTCTCAAGAAAAAGATCAAGGAGTTGAACACCGGCTCTCTGCTTCCTGCGGGAATGCACATCAGCACGATCTATGACCGAACGCGTCTGATCGATCTGACCACGCACACCGTGAAGCACGTCATCCTCACCGGCCTCTTTCTGGTGACGCTGATTCTTCTTCTGATGCTGGGTGATCTCCGCACAACGCTCATCGCGGCAGCCACGATTCCCTTCGCTGTGCTGTTCTCTTTTTCGATGATGGCGCTCACCGGACACTCGGCCAACCTCATCTCCATCGGCGCGATCGATTTTGGCATTCTTGTGGATGCGTCCATCATCGTGCTTGAAAGCTCCTTCCGCAGACTCTCGCGGTGCGAGCCCGGACAGACGACGGCAGGGGCCATCGTGCAGGGCGTACAGGATGCAGCGCGTCCCGTACTCTTCTCCACGCTGATCATCCTGGTCGCGTTCATTCCTCTCTTCACCATGCAAGGCGTTCCCGGCAAGATCTTCGCTCCCATGTCGGTGACGTACGGGTTTGCGCTGACAGGTGCGCTGATCTTCGCTCTCGTCTTCGCTCCTGTTCTCAGCGACGTCTTCGCGAAGAAGCAGCCGCCAGTGACAGCGGCGACAAAGCCGACGCCGAATACCTCGCACGAAGACGAAGGTACATGGCTCAGCCGCTTCTTCGCGCATCACTACGAGTACATGCTTGACGCCGTCTTGCGTGTACCGAAACTGATCTGGGGCGTCGCCGGCATAGCAATGATCGGAGCGATCCTGCTCTTTGTCTTCGCCGTCGGTGGCGAGTTTATGCCGCCGCTGGAAGAGGGCAACCTCTGGATCCGCGTCACACTTCCGCAGGACATCTCCTTTGAACGCGCGGCGTCGCTCGGAGATCAGCTTCGCGCCGACATGGCGAAGTTCCCCGAGATCACGCAGGTCGTCTCTCAGGTCGGTCGCCCGGACGACGGCACCGACGTCACCACCTTCAACAATCTCGAGTTCGGCGTTCAGCTCAAACCCTCGAGCGAGTGGCCGAAGGAACTGCACGGCGACAAGGACGAACTGATCAAGCAGATGCAGCACGCCTTTTCCAAGTATCCCGGCGCCGTCTTTGGTTTCTCGCAGGCGATTCAGGACAACGTGGAAGAGGCGATGAGTGGTGTGAAAGGAGAAAACTCGCTAAAGCTCTTCGGCGATAATCTCGACGATCTCACACGCATGGCCAACCAGATTCAAACGGTCATGGAAGGTGTGCGCGGTGTAACGGATGTTGGCATCTTCAAGGTCAACGGTCAGCCCAGCATGGTCATCAACCTGAATCGCGAAAACGCAGCGCGCTATGGTATCTTGCCTGCCGATGTAAACGCCGCGATCCAGGCTGCCGTCGGCGGCGCTCCGATTACGCAGATGGTCGAAGGCGATCGCCGCTTCGATATCGCCCTGCGCTATCCGGAGTCGGACCGCTCCACGCCGGAGGCTGTCTCACGCATTCTTTTGCCCACACCCGACGGTGGACACGTGTCCCTCTCGCAGGTTGCGGACGTGGCCATTCGCGAAGGCAGCTTCATGATCTATCGTGAAGGGGGACGCCGCTACATCCCCATCAAATTCAGTGTGCGCGGTCGAGATCTCTCCGCGACCATTGAAGATCTGCAGCACCAGATTCACGACAAGATCAAACTGCCCCAGGGCTACTCCTTTGCCTGGGCTGGTGAATTCGATTCACTCCGCAAAGAGCAGCAGAGGCTGGCGGTCATTATCCCGATCAGTCTGCTCGTGATCTTTCTGCTTCTCTACCTGCAGTTCCAGCGTTGGGTGGACGCGTTGATTGTTCTGGCAGCGCTTCCGTTCTGTGCTATCGGTGGCATCCTTAGCCTGCTGATAACCCACACGGCGTTCAGTATCTCAGCGGCCGTTGGATTCACCTCGCTCATCGGCGTCGCAACGCTTGCGGCTGTCGTCTTCCTCTCCGGCATCCGACGAATGCAACGCGAGCACCCTGAAACTGGGGCCTTGCGCAAGGGTGCACTCGACGAACTGCGGCCTGTAATGATGGCATGCCTCTCGGCGGGCCTTGGCCTGCTGCCCGCGGCGGTGATGAATGGCATCGGCGCACAGGCACAGCAACCACTTGCTCGCGTGGTCGTGGGAGGAATGGTCACCACCGTTCTGGCGGTGCTCTTTCTTATCCCCCTCATGACCTCGAAGACAAGACCTCCGGAGGTCAGCGTCACCTCCGAGTGAGGTTTGTAAAAATACAGAGAATAAATAAAGCCGAGCGCGACGACCATCGTTCGCTCGGCTTTGTTTTTAACGTGAAGAGATTGGGCTGCACCCTTCTTTCCATTGGCAAAAGCTGACCGCACCACGACAAATTCTCGAAAGAAACAATCGGAGAGGTGAAACGGAACTAGGTCAGATGTCTGGTTGTTTTACGTTCTAACGTAAGTTACGTTACACGCATAACGCTCTTCATTCGCGAGTAAGGGTATCCCCGAAAGCCCCTTACGCAACCAGAACCAATGGGATTTTTAAGGACGGTTATGTTTCGCAACAAAATGCTTTGCATCATGTTTTTCCTCTCACTCTTCGCCACAGCGCGCCTCAGTGCGCAGGCGCTGAACGCCACCATGAGCGGAACGATTCACGATAAAACAGGTGCCGTCATTCCTGGCGCTCGCGTCACAGTGACCAACGTCGACACCAACATCGCACAGACCGTCACGGCAAGCGCAGGCGGAGAGTACAACGTGCTCAATCTCGCGCCTGCACACTATCGCCTGGATGTAGAAGCTCCCGGCTTCGCGCACTATGTGCAGACAGGCATCACGCTCGATGTGGGACAGAAGGCAAACCAGGAGGTCGCACTTGAGCTGGGCGCATCGTCCAGCACGGTAAGCGTCGTCGCGGACACCAACGCCGTGGAGGCAACCGACGCGACGCTGAGCGACGTGGTCACAGGCTCGCAGATTCGTAACCTCCCGCTCAACTCGCGCAATCCCTACGCGCTGATCGCCCTCACACCGGGCTTCTCCGGATCTGTGGGCAACAACTACAACTCCATCAGCTACTCCATCAACGGCAGCCGCCAGGGATATACCGATGTTCTGGTGGACGGCATTCCCGGTGGCTTCCCCACGGTCAACGGCAACTCCGGCGTAGGCGTCTTTCCATCGGTCGATGCGATCAACCAGTTCCGTGTGCTCGGCCAGAACTATCCCGCCGAGTTCGGACGCAGCCTCGGTGGCATCCTGAATACAGCCTTCAAGAGCGGCACGAACGCATTTCACGGAACCTTATTCGAGTTTGCTCGGAACTCCAGCCTGGACGCGAATGACTACTTCTCGAAGATGAATGGAAAAGCCCTTCCGACCTTCCAGAGAAACCAGTTTGGCGGTGTGCTCAACGGCCCCATCCTGCATGACAAACTCTTCTTCCTCGTCTCTGCGGAGCTTCTTCGCCAGAGCAGTGCGATCTCCACAACAACAACGGTGCCAACGCTGCTGCAGCGGCAGGGCGACTTCTCGCAGACCTTCACCTCCACCGGTGCGTTGGTGAAGATCTACAACCCCTTCTCCACGCGCCCCAATCCTGCGGGCGGCTATATGCGCGACGCTTTTGCAGATAACAAGATTCCGACCAACCGGTTCAGCAAGGTCGGCCAGACGGTCATGAACTACTATCCGCTGCCCAATGTGACAGGCAACACGCTGACGGGTGCGAACAACTACTTCGCCACCACCACTGAAGACAACCGCATCGATGGTTGGGATGTGCGGCTCGATTACACATTGCCGCATAACCAGACGATCTTCGGGCGCTACTCCGACCGCTTCTTCGACGACACGCCGCAGCCCTTCTTCCCCGCCGCGATCAGCAAGGCAGAGAACCGCATCGAGCAGCGCGACTGGATGCGTAACTTCGTCGTCGATTACACCATCGCGCCCAGCTCGCATCTGCTCTATGACGTCCGCCTCGGTTTCTCGCGCGCGTTGTATGACTATCTCAACGCCGGTCTCGGCTTCCAGGCGACGGACCTTGGCCTGCCTTCGGCGGTGGCCAACGGTGGCGGTCTTCCCGTCTTTCCCGTCTTCGCGGCAAGCGGTTATGTGCAACTGGGCAACTCGGACAATCGCCACAACGCCTTCATGACTTACAGCCTTCCGCAGAGCCTTACCTGGGTGCGTGGCAACCACACCTTCAAGTTCGGTCTGGACGCGCGCCTGATCCGCGTGAACGATCGCGAGACGCGCGACACCTCCGGCAACTTTACCTTCACCTCCGGCTTCACACAGGGGCCGAATCCAAGCACGGCGAATGTCGCGGCGGGTAACTCCATCGCGTCTCTGCTTCTGGGAACCGGGACTGGCGACCTGATTCAAAACTTCAAGGACGTCGCCTCGCAGAGCTACTACTACGGAGCGTATGCGCAGGATGACTGGCGCCTGACAACGAAGCTGACCCTGAGCTTCGGTCTGCGTTACGATCTCGACACACCGAGAACGGATCGCTATAACCGCATCAACTTCTTCGACCCCAATGCTCCCTCGCCGCTCGCACAGCCCTCAGGCATCGCTGGTCTGCGAGGTGGTCTGGTCTTCGTCGGCGTCAACGGACGCGATCGTCATCAGACGGACTACGATGCCAACAACTTCGCTCCGCGCTTTGGTTTAGCGTATGCCATCGATCCGAAGACGGTCATTCATGCAGGCTTCGCCATCGTCTACGGACCGTCTCCCCAGGCCGCTGCCGGTACGGTAGGACCCTTCGGTTTCCGTGTGCAGAACACATGGGTCAGCACGCTGGATAACATCACTCCCTTCAACACGCTGGACAATCCGTTCCCGTCAGGATTCCAGGCCGCGCCTGGAGCTTCGCAGGGTCTCGCTACCGGTGTAGGCGGACAGATCGAAGGCTTCCTTCGCAACACCGTCACGCCTTATACGGAGCAGTACCTGTTCAACGTGGACCGCGAGCTGCCAGGAAACTCGCATCTCCAGATCGGCTACGCTGGCAATCACGGCCTCAAGCTACAGCAGAGCCGCGAAGGGGGCATTGACTTCGATCAGCTTCCAACCTCGGCGCTCTCACTCGGCTCCAAACTCAACGACCTTGTGACCAATCCATTCTTTGGCGTGATCACGAGTGGTTCGCTTGCGGCGGCACAGGTCAGCCGTGGACAGCTTTTGAAACCCTATCCGCAGTTCACCAGCGTCCTTCCGCTCTTCCAGCCAGGTGGCCAGACGAAGTACGACTCCCTGCAGGTGAAGTACGACAAGCGCATGAGCGGAGGCTTGCAGATCAACGCAAGCTACGTCTTCTCTAAAACCTTCGACACCAACACGTCGCATCAGGACAGCTACAACCCTTCGGCAGACTACGCTGTAGCCTCGCAGCACACGCCGCATCGGTTGGTGGCGGGCTATATCTACCAGTTGCCGGTGGGGATTGGACGTCACTTCGGCGGACAGATGCCTCGCTCGCTCGACGCTGTGATCGGTGGCTGGCAGGTGAACGGCATCAGCACCTTCCAGAGCGGCAATCCCTTGCAGATCACGGCAAGCAACGTCTCCGGTCTGGGCAATCCCATGGAGTACGCCAACTACGATGGAACGAATCCGACGCTGTCGGGCGACATTCATAAGCGTCTTAACAAATACTTCAACACCGCCGCCTTCTCCCAGCCAGCGGCGTTCACCCTGGGCAACGCTCCGGCCTACATCTCGCGGCTCCTTTCACCGCGTCTCGTGACCACGGACCTGTCTCTCTTCAAAGAGTTCCACTTCTTCCGTGAGACGTCTCTGCAACTGCGCGGCGAAGCCTTCAACGCCTTCAATCACGTGCAGTTCGCTCCACCAAGTACAGCGAACTTAACCGTCAACTCCACCAGCTTCGGACAGATCACCTCGCAGCTGAACACACCGCGCCAACTCCAGTTCGGAGCAAAGCTGCTGTTCTAAAATTCTTGTTCTAAACCCTTTGGTGCGGGATCACTCTGATCCCGCACCAATTTTCTTTATCCTCTCCGCAGCGTAGCGAGGGGATCTGCTGTTCTTGGGAGCAAACCTCAAGGGGCATCCACAAGAGATAAAGAATCTCAGCCCGGCCCGCAACCTCTATAGTTGGCGTATCTCTTCACTAAGGCAGCAAAGATGCGTTCGCGGACAGCCCTCTTTTGGCTTCTTGCTCTTCTCCAGTTATGGTTTGCCCACGCCATCGGTTACATGGCGCACGAGTACGCCCATAGTTTTACGGCGTGGCTGCTCCATGCCAAGACCAATCCGCTCGCTCTCGACTATGGCGGATGGAATGTGACCAACCTTCTCTTGCAATCGGATATCGACGAGAACGTGGACTACGCTCCACTCTTCGCTGTCGGCCGCGACACCTCCGCCGCCCTGATCGCGGTTGCGGGAGTTCTCTTTGGCAATGGCATCTCCTATCTCGCGAGCCGTTTGCTCTTTCGCAAAGCCCGTCAGAGAGCGAACCGTGCCTGGGCGATGTTCTTCTTCTGGCTCTGCCTCATGAGCGTGGGCAACTTTCTCTCCTACGTGCCGATTCGCACCTTCGCTACGCACGCCGATATGGCGACGACGGCCCTTGGGCTGCATGTCTCCGCATGGGCGATCGCCCTTGTGCTCGGTCTTCCGTTTGCGGTGGCGATCTGGCACTTTTTCGCGAAAATTCTGCCGGAAGCTGAGGAGATCCTCTTCCCGGTTTCCCTCCTCAGTCGGCGAATTCTCGTCTTGATAGCGGCTTATCTTGTCTTCTTTTTTTACGGAAGCGCGGGTATTCGCAACTACGGAGGCGTCTCGCATGGGCTTTCGGTCGTTTCAGAGTTCGTGTTTTTCCCGATCGCAGCTGTTTTCTGCTGGCCGCGCGATCAACGCGTTGCGAAATGACAGAATGGAGCCGCATTTGTAGTGGGATGGAATAAAAGCGGGGGAGCGATATGGGTTGGGAGCGGAAACGTGTAATATAGAAAGCGATCGTAGAATTTGATCTGGTCTTCTTGCTTGTTTGGCTTGCCGTACTCGCAGATTATTCCAAGTTGCGTTCGGCGGTACATCGATTCATAAGGAAACAAACAATGGAACAGGGAACAGTGAAATGGTTCAACGATGCAAAGGGATTCGGCTTCCTCAGCCGCGCTAACGGCGAGGATGTATTCGTACATCACACCGCGATCCAGAGCAACGGCTTCCGTTCGCTCCAAGAGGGTCAGAACGTTCAGTTCAACGTCGTCAAGGGCCCCAAGGGCTGGCAGGCAGAGAACGTTCAGGTTGCATAAGCTTTTTAGCTGATAAAGAGGCGGCTCCCATGGAGCCGCCTCTTTACTTTGCCCGCAAGACTTTAGCCCAAAAGAAAACCTGCTCCTCAACTGAGGAGCAGGTTTTTTTGCATTTGGGAAGGACAATCGGGGAGAGGTGCGGTGCCCAATCAGACCGTGCTAGCGGTTGATCGCCATGAGTGGGGGAGAGTCCATCGTGGGATCCGTGTTGAGCGCGATAAACCGGTTTGGCGAAGCCTGATAGAAGGTCATCGATCCGGGAAGGAAGGCAAAGCGGCCCGTCGTAGCGTCCGTCACGGTGTAGTTCAGGCTCCGGGGAGTGGCTGGCGCACCGGTCGAAGCGCTCGTGGGAATGTTGGTGAGGACCGTTGCGACTCCGGTTCCATCCGCCGTGATCATTCCCAGGTTGGCCGCCGCGGTATTGGCGGTCACACTGAGGGCGCCCACAAGGTAGGATCCGTCGAACGCCGCGATGCTCGTTGTCTCCGTCATCTGCGGTTCGAACTTGCCGAGCGCGGCGTAGGACGTGTCCAGGAAGTAACCGCGGTTGGCGGCCGTGAGGTAGATCGTCCTTGTCTTCGACGCGGTGGAGGTCAGAGGCAGGTCCAGAACACCGCGACCGTTGGCCGAAATCTGGCAGCTTGCCTGGCCGGTGGACTGTGCCGCGGCGCGAACCGAGTTGATCACGCTGGCATCCGTACCGGCTGAGGTGGCCTTCTTCAGCAGCGTCTCCAGACCGCCGTTATCCGTGTTGGTAACAGCGCAGCGGCCGTCGCCACTGGCGGCAACGCGCAGGATCGTCGAGACCGAAGAACCGGCGACCACATGGGGGCTGACCTTCAGTGCCGAAGCATCGGCCGCCGAGGTGACATACCCGAGGAGCGCACCGGAGAGAGCTGCGTCGCTGAACCCACCTTCGCTCTGGCGCTGGGCCGAACCGGCAAGCAGGATGTGCGAGCTGTGATCTGCTTCGGAGAGGATGAACGCCTGCTGCGCATTGAGCATGTAGGCGGCATATTTCGTGGGATACGTGTCGGCAGGAGCGCCTGCGAGAGACAGCGTCAGTTCGACGCGGCCATTGAGATCGGCCTTTCCGTACTTGCCTGTGAGATTCGCCTGCGGAATGTTGGTGGAAGCGATCATCGCGTCGCCCACGCCGGAGCTGATCGCGCCATTCGCTTCGCCGACGAACTGGCCGACCTGCGCCACTGTGCCGGAGAGTGTGCCCGCCGCGCAGTTTGCCTGGCACGGAGTCTCACCCTGCAGGCCGAGAGCGAAGCTACCCGTCAGTCCCTGTGCGAGGGTCGTGCGGTCCTGCAGAAGCATCGAGCCAGCTTCTCCGTCTGCGGGAAGCGAAGCGGTCGAAGTTCCGGTCGAAGCGGAACCTTCGATCGTGTAGGTGTTCGTTGCTGCAATGGTGCCGTCCGTCTTGAAGGTGGAGATGGTGATCAGACCCTGGCGCTTCGCACCGATCGTATAAGTTCCCAGGAAGGAAGACGCGATGATCGAACCGCTTGTGTTGGTGCTGGTATCCGTGTGGTGATTGGAGTCCAACTCCCCATCCGTGATCAGACCGTTGCCGTCCGCGGTAAAGCTTCCAACCGTTGCACCGCGATACAAGGCGCTGTCCGTAGCCGACTTATCGATGCTCTGCATCATGAACGCATACGATCCAGCAAGCTGTCCGCTGGCGGGCGTCAAGGGATAGGTTACGAGTGAGAGGAACGAAGGCTGAATGGTCTGGACTGCATCTTCCGAGTCGGTGACCTGAAGTGTGAAGGAGGTCGCGCCCGGGTCAGTCGGCGTACCGGCAATGACACCATCGGGCGAGAGGTTCAGGCCCTTGGCCAGGTTTCCCGAAGCGAGCGTGAAGTGGTAAGGAGCAACTCCGCCCGAGATCTGGATGGCCTGCGAGTAGGCCGCGTCCTTGACTGGGTTGGGGAGGCTCGCCGTCAGTACCTTCAGGGGAGTAGCTCTCACCTTGAGAACGACCGCTGCCTGCAGGCTGTCCGCGTTGTCGTCCGTTGCCGCAAGGGTGAAGCTTGCGCTGCCTGCCACCGTAGGCGTTCCGGAGAAGGAGCAGGTGTTGGGGTCAAAGCTGAGACCTGCGGGAAGCGCACCGGCGGCGATCTGGCAGACGACGCTTCCGATGGCGCCGAGGATCTTGACCTGCGCGGTATAGGCCGTGTTCACCGTGGGTGTAGGAAGCGGAGCGCTGTCCATGCTCAGGATCGACTGCAACGGAAGGCTGAACTGACCCGTCGCCTGCTGTACGGGCGTGCTTGCGTCCGAAGCGACGATCGTTCCCACGAACTTCGTCGCAGCCTCCGGAGTTCCCTTGATCGCGCAACCGCTAAGCTGCAGACCTGCGGGTAGCGATCCTGACTGTACCGAGCAGCTATAAGGAGCCGTTCCACCTGTTACAGAGATTGCCGCGCTGTAGGGCTGGTTGATCGTAGCCGTCGGAAGTGCCGAGGAGCGGATCGTCAGCGCAACTACCTGCGGTGCCGCGGGCGTCGGCCCGATGGGCGAGGTCGCCGTGGAAGCAGACTTGGGAGCCATACCGCTGCCGCATCCAACGAGGGCCAATGTGGCAATGAGGCTGAGGGGCTTGATCCAACCGTCGCGCCTGGTGATCGTTCCTTCGAGCTGATCCCGTTTGCTTATCAAGTAGTTCATGCTGCCCTCCGTATCGTGCCCGGCTCAGGTCCACCGTTTTTGAAGCAAGAATTCCCCCGTGCGCCAGGCGCACTTTTTTTCTGCAATCTGCGATTTCGTGATCGGGGTCCTGGCAGAAGGGGGAAATTAGTCCCGCGATTGATTGAAGTGTAGGGAGGCGAGCTACTCCCGCCACTCCCACATTCGGGCCAGAGGGTGGCACTTATTTGCCACTATGTGGCTTGACTTTATCTATTTCGTGCAGATATCTGCATTATCGCGGGGAATATCTCAATGAATGAGGTATTTACGGATTCCCTATGTGTTTCCTCTTTTGCGCAATATTTTGCATGTGCGTGGAGGGCGAACACGAAATCAGGGACTTAAGGAGTGTCAGGGGAACAAGAATCTTTCTGTGACCAGAGAGACATACATAGCTGTAGCTGGCAGAGGCGGTCTGGAGTTAAGCGTGAGGAGGCAGACATCAGCGGATCCACAGATCTGGCTTGGGTAGTAGGGATCATCCTTGTGTGGTCCGGTCGTTATCCGGGATGTGACTCACCGGGCTGACCGCTGCGCCCCACTTTCGCGGTCGTTGCGAATTGATGCATTCGCGGAGCACACCTCCCAGAAGCGAAGCGTGGTGTGCGTAGCGCATGGTGAGCTTCGAGAAACGAAAGAGGCTTCTAGTGCGAGTGCAAGGCGACGAGATCCGCCTTCAGGGGTACACCGCGCGAAAGCGAAACATGAAGAACGGCCTCAAAGGGTTTTGAAGATCCGTCTGCTTCTCCAGCCTTCTCCAGCAGCGTGGCAGCGCCGTGCGGCGAGGCGGCAAACTCCACGGCAGCCTGTGTCCCATTCGTCGTCAGACCGGCGAAGACGGCGATCCGGCGGCTGGCGTCGATCCCCGGGATCATCGCCACAAGAGCGAACTCCTCGTTGGCGGAAGAAGGGATGAAGGCGGCCGGTTCGCCCATTCGTGGATGGAGATTCGCGATGTAGCCGGTGTGCTTCGCATTCAAATTGATGGTGAAGTCGGCCGTCGTGGGCAGATCGTGCAGGGCGCCGTTCTGGCTCGCAGCTCCCATAAAGATCAGATTGCGGAGCTTGGCTTCGTCCCACGTCACCAGACGGCTCCGTTTGAGCACGAAATCCGAGCCGCGCTGATCGAAGAGCTGGCTGAGGACATGCCCGGCGACGACCTCTCCTGTTCCGGTGTAGGTCTCGTCCAGAGTGCGGTTCGCCGCGACCTGGGACTCAGGGGAGTCGGGCTGGACGAGTCTCAACCCTTCGTCAGGCGTTCCACTGAAGATCGGGTTGCTATAGATGACGAGAGCCGGGTCCGCACTTTTGAGGAAGGGTTTCCACAGGCGATCCACAGCCGTCGGACGAAGAGTCGGTCCACGCCTCCCGAGGAAAATGCCCGCTACCAGCCCCATCGCCAGCAGAATAAGGGCAACGACCGCGCTTATGGAGCGGCGAAGCGCCTTTCGCTGGACAGCCAAAGCCGTATCGACCCCTGCAGGATCTTCCGGGGTTTGGACCTGGGCGGAGGTTGTGGTGGACATAGGCGAATGACTTGCGGCTTCAAAGGAGCCATCATGCCCATGAGAAGGCATAAGCAGAGCTGGTTCAGTGGAGTCAGGCGTAGGCGTAATCAGCTGGAGACGATGCTCGGAAGGATGGAAGACGGGAAGGTAGTGCCCCTTGGGGATCTCTACGACGAGAGGTTCATGTTCGCCCTCGGCTGCAAAGTACGCTGTCAGCTTAAGGCGCAGAAGTCGCGCCTGCGAGCGGACAATGGAATCTTCGCTGGAGTTATAGCCAGGCATGCGATGGAAGACATTAACGCCGATCTGTTGCTCTGTGGCTTCCTCCGGAGCATCCCGCAGGCAGCAATCCACTACATACAGGAAGAACTCGCACAGCTTCGGCGATCCACTGAGGTGAGGGCTGGCGACGATCCGGTGCGTCAGCGCGGCACGTGGGTCATCCAGAGTGTTGAGCGTTTCATATGATGCACTTACAGACAACATTCGACCTTCACTTCTCGCGCACTTCACGGCCAGTTCACCCGTGAAATGCGGATCGTGCACCGTGAATACGGTGACAGAGATTGGATGCACAGCCCATTCTTTAGCGTCACCCTCAAATGGATTTCATTTAAGGGTTTCACCAGGAGACCAGAATGTTTAAGTATATGAAAACAGCCCGCTTGTGGCTGAGCGCCCTGACGATAGCCTGTATGGCAACGCTGGGTGTCGTTCATGGTTCCGCCCAGGCAATCTTCGGAGCACTGTACGGAACAGCAACAGATTCCACCGGAGCGGCAATTCCCAACGCAACCGTCACCGTAACGGATCAGCAAAAAGGCATCAGCCGAACGGTCCAGACAAACAGCGACGGTGCATGGACAGCCGACCATCTGATTCCGGACACGTACACAGTTAAGATCGAGTCAGGGTCCTTTGCACCCTCGACCACGACGGACATCATCGTCCACGCCGACGCCTCCCAGCAGGTGGACCAGGTCTTGCAGGTTGCAGGCAGCAGCACCACGGTTTCGGTCTCAGCCGGGGATGTTCCGGCTCTGAAGACCGATCGTGCGGATGTGGCACAGATCATGGATGAGCGCGCGGTCCAGAATCTTCCCAACCTCACGCGTAATCTGACCCAGTTTGCCCTCCTCACGCCGGGCATGCAGCACTCCAGCTTCAACATCACCGGTCCGGAGAACCCCCAGGGCGGCATACAGCTGAACTCCAACGGCTCTAATTACGGCGAACAGGGCTTCATCCTGGATGGTACGGACAATCGCGATCCTGTTCTTGGAATCATCGTGATTAACCCCACCCTGGACTCCATCGCTGAGACGAAGTTCACCACGCAGAACTACGACGCAGAGTTTGGCGGAGCAGCCGGTGGCATCATCAATGTCACGACAAAGTCCGGCGGCAACAAATTCCATGGGGACGCTTTCTGGTATCGCCACAGCGATGCGTTCTACGCCCGCAATCCCTTCACCCAGTACCAACCGGACCCTGTCACTGGAAAGACGATCCCCAGCGAGCTCTATAGCCAGTTTGGCGGTTCGATCAGCGGCCCCATCATTAAGGACAAGACGTTCTTCTTCCTGGACTACCAGGGACTTCGCCGCCGCGTTGGTAACAGCCTGCTGCAGAACGTTCCCACCGCACAGGTACGGAACACCTGCATTACGGGCAACGGCACCTGCGACCTGAGCCAGTACACGACCGGAAATCTGCGCAATCCCATCACCGGGCAGACCTATGCCAGCAACCAGATTCCGACGGCTGCACTCTCGCCGCAGGGGCGCGCGATCCTCGCGGGTCTGCCTGCACCGAACACCACCGGCGTAGGCACGACCAACAACTACGTCGCTTCGGGCAACGGCCGCGTCGATGGCGACCAGGCCGACCTCCGTCTGGATCACCAGATGAGCGACAAGCTGCATCTCTTCGGTCGCTATGACTACGCTCTCTTCCGCCTCGTCGGAATTCCGATCTTCGGAGCTGCGGGCGGTGCGGGCTTCGGCATCGGCGGGAGCTCGGGATTCACCGTCACGCAGAACCAGAGCGCAACGCTGGGCTTTGACTATGCCGTGACACCGACCCTGCTCACCGATCTGCGCGGCGGCTTCCTTAGCTATCACGTAGCGGAGAACAAGTACGACGCGGGCACTGCGCCTGCAGCGGCTGCGGGTATTCCGAACCTGAACGTCAACGGAGATACTTCGGGTTCGCCGACGTACAACTTCAACGAAAGCGGCATCAGCGGTTTTGGTAACCAGGGTTGCAACTGCCCCCTGCTTCAGAGCGAGCAGGTCTTCCAGCTCGTAAACAACTGGACCAAGGTCTGGGGCAATCACACGCTGAAGTTCGGTGGCGATCTGCGCTATGCCAAGAACGTTCGCAACGCCAGCGATTCCAACCGTGCCGGTCAATTCGTCTTCGCTGGAAGCAGCACGGCGACTCCGACCAGCTCAGGTCTTGATCTGGCTTCGGCTCTCTTTGGCGCAGCGGCTACCTTCCAGCGCTTCGATGTTTTCGTGAACGATCAGTACAGCTACCAGAAGCGCGGTGCCTTCTATGCGCAGGACTCCTGGCGCGTAACGCAGAAGTTCCAGCTGAACTATGGCGTCCGCTGGGATGTGATCTTCCCGGAGACGGTCAACGGCGCAGGTCACGGCGGCTTCGCTTCACTGGAGACGGGCGGCATCCGGGTCGCGGGCGTCGGTCCCTTCGCAACCAACGGCAACCAGAGGATGGATTACACCAACCTCGCTGGACGCGTTGGCTTTACCTACCAGGTCCATCCCAACACGGTGATCCGTGGTGGCGTGGGTACGGTGTATGACACGATCGGTTACTTCGGCACCATCTACGGCAGCGTCCTTTCGCACAATCTGCCTGTGCAGGCGAACGAGTTTCTCTCGAATGTCGGCGCCGTCGGTGGCTTTGTTACCACATTGGCGGCGCCTCCCGTCCGTCCGACGTCACTGCCTATACCGTCGAGCGGCATCATTCCGTTCCAGGATGCGTACGGGCAGCAGTTCCGCCCCGAGCGGATCCAGCTGCCGAAGGTGGATCAGTTCAACCTCACGGTTCAGCAGCAGTTCGGCAGCAACCTCACAGCGGAGATCGCGTATGTAGGCAACGTCGGCGAGCGCGTCTATCCGGGTGAAACCTACGGCTACGATCTCAACCAGCCGACACTTCCGACCAACGTGGATACTTTCCGCAACGGTACGGATACGCAGGCATCGCGCCGTCCTTACAACGGCAGGTTTGTCGGTACGTACAACGGCGCGGCAACCATCTGCTGCAGCAATAGCATGACGTCGGCTGCACCCTCTGGCCGTGCGAACTATCACTCGTTGCAGACAAAGATCGACAAGCGCTTCTCGCACGGTCTGAGCTTCAACGCCAACTACACCTGGTCGAAGGCGATGAACTACGCCAACGACGCAGCCTTCACCAACTACCGCCAGTTCAGCTACGGTCGCAACGACACCAACCGCGCACAGGTCTTCGTGGTGAGCGGCGTCTACGATCTGCCCTTCGGTAAGGGGCGTATGTTTGCCGCGAACTCGAACCGTCTGGTGAACTCCATCATCGGCGACTGGACTTTGTCCGGCTCGTCGACGTGGGAAGCTGGACGCCCATTCACGGCTACGTATGGCGAGTGCGGTCAGGACCAGGATCTGGATACGAACGCAGGAACGAACGGTGCGACCAGCGACTGCCGCCCGAACGGAAATGCCTCTGCCTTCCAGATGCAGGCAGGCGGTCTCAACACAACCACCCACTCGCGGCAGTACTTCACACCGGTAGCCGCGCTGGCCAGCAATGGAGCGGTTGCGGGGGCCTTCTCCCGTCCAGCGTTTGGAACCTTCGGAAACATCGGACGCAACACGTTCGTTGGACCGCGTGACTACTTTGCGGATGCAGCTCTGATCAAGAACATCGGGATTACGGAGAGGGTGAAAGCGCAGTTTCAGTTCCAGGCCTTCAACGTCTTCAATCACGCCGCTCTGGATATTCCGACTGCTTCCAACTCGCATTGCATCGATTGCTCCACGGGTGGCGTCATCACCAGCCTGGAGAGCAACTCCACCATGCGCCAGCTGCAGTTCGCTGCGCGTCTGACGTTCTAACCGCAGCGCCTCCTTGAATGGGGCTGCCACCATGGCAGCCCCAACCTTTTGCGGTAAATCTATTCTGAGTTTGAATGATGCGATGGGGCTCAACCCGTCGAAGGATCGAACATCGTGCGACTGCTCTCTCTTGCTTCCCTCCGTAGTCTCTGCCTTGCGTCTTTATTTTCCGCCACGCTCTCCAGCGCCTTCGCGCAGCAGGGCGTACCTGCGCAGTTGTCGTCTGTCGACCGCTTCGATCTTGGCGAAAATCCTCTGGCCATCCGCCAGCCTGCGCAGGCTAACCGGCCCTTCAGCGTGACCGGGCAGCGCGGCGCGATCATCGGACAGCAGGACGGTACGTTTGAACTGTGGCTGTTGCCCACGAAGATTCTGCATAACGCACGACTGACCGCCCAGCTCGACGGTTACGGTGCCGTGATCGACATGAACCAACAAGCGTCGACGATCGAGGTGCATCCCGATCACACGACGATCACGCTTTCGCACGCGGCGATCACCATCAAAGAGCATCTCTTTATTCCACGTAGCGCAACGACAGGCGTTGCCTCCGCGATGGTGCTGCTGGAGATCCACTCCGTGCGCCCCGCGCAGATTACGCTGAGCTTTGAGCCTTCGTTGGAAAGACAGTGGCCCGCTCCAAACTTCGGCCGTCCCGGAGCAGGATGGGTTCCGATGGGCAACGGCGGTGCGTTTCAGCTTGAAAGCGATAACCCCAACTTCTATGGCATGGTGGCCATGCCAGGCAGCACGCCCGGCCTGATTCGCCCTTTCCAGGAAGCGCCGAAGAGCGAGCCTCTCAGCTTCCACATCGCCTTCGATCCCACGAAGGACAGCGGCAAGTATTTTCCTTTACTCGCGGCGGTTACAGATGCGAGCGCTCTTCCAGTTGAAAACGGAAAGGCGAAGATGCGATCCGCCATCGCAGAAGCAAGCGCGAACGTGGAGAAGCTCTATCGCTCTACGGCGGACTTCTACGCGCACTTCTTCGATACGCGACTCGTCGTCGAAACTCCGGATGCGCGCTTCAACGATGCGATGCGTTGGGCGGAGGTCTCCATCGAGCAGTCGAAGGTAGCTACGTCTTCCGGTAGCGGCCTGGCGGGCGGATGGTTTATCTCCGGCGACTCCGCGCGTCCCGGCTTCGGTTGGTTCTTCGGCCGCGACACGCTTTTCACTCTCTATGCGGTCAACAGCTACGGCGACTTCGCGCTCAGCCGCGAGTCGATGGACTTCCTCTTGGCGCACCAGCGCGAAGACGGCAAGATGATGCACGAGTACTCGCAGACGGCGGATCTTCTGGACTGGAAGAGCCTCCCGTATCTCTACGCGGCAGCGGATGCCACGCCGCTCTTCGTGATGCAGATGGCGGACTATGTTCGCACCAGCGGCGACACGGCATATCTGAAGCAGCATTGGGACAATGTGAAACGCGCGTACGCTTTCACACGCTCGCATACGACGCGCGGTATCTATGACAACACGCAGGGGACAGGATGGGTCGAAGAGTGGGTGCCGAAGACTCCCTTCCAGGAGACCTATCTCGTGGCTCTCGATCAACAGTCGAGCGCTGCGATGGCGAAGCTTGCGACGCGCCTGGGCGAAGCGGATCTGGCAACGCAGGCGAAGGACACAGCAGTCGCAATTGAGAAGCAGCTTTCCGAGTTCTATGACGAGGGCGGCTTCTATAACTTCAGCCGCGACAAGGACGGCAGCTTCGATACGCAGCCCACCGTCTTCCCGTCGGTCGCATGGTGGGACGGAGGCCTGAGGCTTCCGCAGGCCGACGCACAGCTTTCGCGCTGGGCAGGTCACAAGTTTTCTACCGACTGGGGCATGCGGTCGATGGAGACCGGCGCTGCGACGTACGACCCCATCAGCTACCACCACGGTTCGGTGTGGCCGCTTTATACGGGATGGACGGCGATGGCACAGTATCGCAACGGCAAGTCGCTCGCGGCCTACGCCGATCTGGAGCAGAACATCGCGTTGACGTGGCTGCAGGATCCAGGAGCGATCACGGAAGTTTTATCCGGTGAGTTCTATCAGCCGCTGGGACGTTCCAGCTCGCATCAACTCTGGTCTTCGGCGATGACGCTGGCCCCTGCCGTGCGTGGTCTCTTCGGTGTAGAGATCGACGTGCCTCGTCACCTGTTGCATCTCTCTCCCCAGCTTCCCGCGAATTGGGACGAAGCAAAGCTGCACCACGTCGCTTATGGCGACATCATGCTGGACATTGCGATGCGTCGACGTGGAGAGCATCTTGATTTAGATGTAGTAAGCGACAAACCCGCAGTGCTCTGTCTCCAAACCGAGATTTCGCTCGACACGAAACGCGACTGCAAGAGTGCGAGTTCAACGCGTCATCACATCACGATCAAGCTTCCCGCCTTTGAAGTCGCTCTCGCGCCGCAGGCTGCGGTGCCGGGCGAGAGAACGCAGCAGTGGAAGGTGACGCGGGAAGAGCGCACCGAGCGCGGTCTTAAGCTCATGATGGAAGGCCCCTCCGGATCGACGCAACTCCTGCATCTGCGTCGCAATGGCAACTCAAGCCGCTTGCCCATGGTGACAGGGGCGCAGAAGGTGGGCGACGATCTCCTGGTTACATCACCGGTTACAACTACCGGGGAATACGCGCAGCAAGAGGTCGAGCTTAAGTGGTAGCCGGAGCCGGCACCGCGACGTGCCTTGCGCAGCAGGATTACGTATACTAGAGGAGTTCGGGCCGCATCCGCGTATCTCACGGAGCGGCACTGGGGACCTCGATGAGCCTGATTCAACCCGGTATGCAGGGGCATGACATGAGTGCGCGTAAAACCACCCCTCAAAGCCTGCAGGACCAGAAGCGACGCCACCTTCCCATCACAGCACTTACAGCGTATGACTACCCGACCGCGCGCCTCGTCGACGAAGCTGGCATCGACGTGCTTCTCGTCGGCGACTCACTCGGCATGGCCGTTCTCGGCTATGCCTCTACGCTTCCTGTCACGATGGAAGAGATGATGCATCACACACGCGCTGTTCGCCGCGCCGTGAAGAGTGCTCTTCTCGTAGCGGATATGCCCTACGGCAGCTATCACCTTGGAACGGAAGACGCCGTTCGCAACGCCATGCGCTTCGTAAAAGAAGCCGGTGCGGAGGCAGTCAAGATCGAAGGCGGCTCTGAGCGCGTGCATCTTGTTGCGGCGATGACTTCGGCGGAGATTCCCGTCGTCGGCCACATCGGCCTGACGCCGCAGTCGGTTCATCGCATGGGCGGATACAAGGTGCAGGGGCGTACGCTCTCAACGATTGAAACTCTCTGTGAAGATGCGTTGCTCCTACAGCAGGCGGGCGCGATTGCGATCGTGCTGGAAGGCGTTCCACGCGAAGTCGCCGCGCGTATTACCGCCAGCCTCGATATTCCGACCATCGGTATCGGTGCAGGTCCCGAGTGCGACGGACAGATCCTCGTCTTCCACGATCTCTTCCAACTTACCTTCAACCGCACACCGAAGTTCGTTCGCAGTTTCGGAGATGCAGGCGAACTCTTTCGCAGTGGGCTTGAGGCGTATTGCGAAGCCGTCACCACCAGAACTTTTCCCAACGATGCAGAGAGCTATCACCTCGCGCACGATGTGCTACAGGAACTGATCGAGCCGGAACTGGCACCTGCGAAGGGACGCTAGCCATGCGGATCCTTCTCACGATCGCAGAACTGCGTTCGGCGCGTGCGGAGCTCCTGGGAAGCGACGCCGCAGCGACGCTCGGCCTCGTCCCAACAATGGGCGCTCTGCACGAAGGACACCTCGCACTCGTTCGCGCTGCCAAAGAGCGTTGTCGATTCGTCGCTGTCTCCATCTTCGTTAACCCGCTGCAGTTTGGTCCCAGCGAAGACTTCTCCCGTTATCCGCGGACCTTCGATCAGGACTGCACATTGCTTCTGAAGGAGGGCGTGGATCTTGTCTTCGCTCCCGCAGCTGAAGAGATGGTTCCCGCACACGCAACCACGTTCATCGAAGTCGGTGGCATCGGAGACCGGCTTGACGGTAGATCGCGACCCGGTCACTTTCGTGGTGTCACTACGATCGTGGGAAAGCTCTTTCACGTCGTCGCACCGCATATCGCTTTCTTTGGACAGAAGGACGCTGCGCAGGTGGCTGTGCTTCGCGCGATGGTGCGCGATCTGAATTTCGATCTGGAGTTGGTCGTCTGTCCGACAGTGCGCGAGTCGGATGGTCTTGCACTCAGTTCACGCAACCGTTATCTCAGTGCTGAAGAGCGCACACACGCGCTGGCTCTCTATCGTGCGCTGCAGTCTGTCGCCTCCATGAGCGCTCAGGAAAGAGATGCTCAGGTCTTGCAAAAGCATCTTCGCTCCTGCCTGGAGAGCGCAGAAGGCGTGCGTGTCGATTATGCCGAGGTCGTCCGTCCTCGAACACTCGAAGCGATCACGGATACACACGGTGGTGCTCTTGTCGCGGTCGCCGCGTGGGTTGGAAAGACTCGCCTGATCGACAACATCCTTTTGCTTCCAGGGAATACGCCATGAATATTCTGCTCGCAGTGACCGGCGGTATCGCCGCCTACAAGGCCGCTGAACTCACGCGCGAACTGCAGCGTCGCCTCATCAGTGTGCAGGTTGTGATGACTCCGTCGGCGGAGGAGTTCATCCGCCCGCTCACGTTCGCCGCGCTCACCGGTAAGCAGGTCTTGACCTCGCTCTGGCAGCCTGCCGCGGAGGCGACCGATGCTGCCCCTGGCGATTTCTCCATCGAACACATTGCCGTCGCGCAATCCATCGACGCTCTCGTCGTCGCGCCCGCAACTGCAGACAGCATCGCGAAGATGGCCCACGGCATCGCGGACAACCTCTTCCTCAACATCTTCCTGGCGACGAAGGCTCCTGTCATCCTCGCTCCGGCGATGAATGTGAATATGTGGGAGCATCCCGCAACGCAGGCGAACATCCGGCTCTTGCGTCAAAGAGGAGTCCACATCGTCGAACCCGACGCGGGCTATCTTGCGTGCGGCATGACTGGTGGAGGCAGACTCGCGGAGGTCACGTACATCGCGGACGAAGTCACCCGTCTGCTCCAGGGCAAGACAGATCTCTCTGCAGAGACCATTCTCATCACGGCGGGCGGAACGCAGGAGCCGATCGACCCTGTCCGCTACATCGGCAACCGCTCCAGCGGCAAGATGGGACACGCGCTCGCTCAGGCAGCCATGGATCGCGGCGCGCGTGTGATTCTCGTGACGGCATCGACAGAGCCTGCACCATTAGCCTCCGAAGTCGTCCGTGTGCGCACCGCCGAAGAGATGCGTCGTGCTGTCCTTGGTCATCTGCCGGAGGCAACGGTCGTCATCAAAGCCGCCGCCGTTTCGGACTATCGCGTCATCGATCCCGCCGCGCAAAAGTTGAAGCGCTCCGGTCCGCTGACGCTGCAGCTTGAGGCTACGGCAGACATAGCGCACGCCGTAGCTGCAGAACGCCAGCCCGGCACACTCGTGATCGCCTTCGCTGCAGAGACGGAAGATCTACTGGCGCGCGCACGCCGCAAACTTGTGGAGAAGAACGTGGATGCCATCGTGGCCAACGATGTCTCTCAACCAGGCATCGGCTTCGACGCGGAGGAAAACGCAGGATTTTTCCTTACCCCTTACGAAGAGATTCCTCTGCCTCGCTCCAGCAAGCGCGAGATGGCACATCGCATCCTCGACGAGCTTCTTCATCTACGGACGCATCAGAGAACGGACAGAGCGGTTCCCGGGAAACTGGCTGCAACAGAAAGTCATTAAATATATGTTGAGAAATTTTCTTCGCTCTAAAATTCACGGCGCTATCGTCACCGAAGCAAATACCGCGTACATCGGCTCCCTCGCGATCGATGAAGATCTTATGGATCTTGCGGGAATCCAGGAGAACGAAGTCGTCCACATTGCGAACGTAAGTAATGGCGAGCGACTCACAACGTACGCGATCCGCGCTCCACGTGGATCGCGCGTCATCTGCGCAAACGGTGCAGCGGCCCACAGGGTCTCCGTGGGAGACAAGATTATTATCTTTGTCTTCGGCTGGTATGACGAGAAGGAAGCAGCCGAACATCATCCCGCGCTTGTCTTTGTGGATCGCGAGAATAGAGCCACCCACAGGCCCCCTCGCGAGGAGCACGCGCAAACTGCGGACGAGCTGGGGACCTCCGACGAACTTGTATTCCAGCCCTGAAAGCCATGGGTGCCTTATCTGCCGCGCCAGGCGGATCGCCTCATCAGCTGGGACAAAAACGCCCTGACGAGATGAGAATCCGTGCAAATTCTGAAAGGATCCGTGTCAATTTCGTTAGAGAATCGCGCCAAAGGTGGTGGACAGACTCTTTCCTTGCCCGGCATACTTTCGGGTGACAGACATAACGCGTTGATTCAAGTATTCTCGCTGCATGATGTACGGGACTCGTCCTTCGATTCAAAAAAAATGCCGAAAAGGTGGGGCCGTGGCGCCTCTGTCGCGCCTCGTTCGCCTCCGTGCCGTCGAACGCCGCGGAAGACGTAGTCTTCGTCTGTTGTTCCTGGGAACTTCTCTTTTCCTTTCACCAGCTTATGGGTCTGCGCAACAGAGCACGGAAGCGTTGAATACGCTCCCTGAGTCTCCCGGAAGTTCCCTCTCGGGGAGAGGGTCGGGTGGCGAACAGGCCGAGCAGAAGTCCTCCGGCAGTATCGGCGGCACCGTCTTCGACCTCAACGGGGGCATCGTCCCTGAAGCAACGGTAACCCTCGCGATGGAGGGCAGCCCGAGCCAAACGGTCATTACGTCGAACGGTGAGGGTGTCTTCCGATTCTCGAATCTCCCTCCCGGCAAATACAGTGTGACCATCAGTTCACCCGGTCTGGAAACCCTGAAGCTGGACGAGATCGATCTCCACGAGGGCCAGAGTCATCTGCTTCCCACGATCGCGTTGCCCCTGTTGCGCACAAGCGCTGACGTCGAGGTCGTTGTGACGCAAAAAGAGCTGGCGGTCGAACAGGTCAAACTGGCGGAGAAGCAGCGCGTCCTCGGCATCGTTCCAAATTTTTACAGCAGTTATATCTGGAACGCCGCTCCGCTCCCGGCCAAACAGAAGTTCGACCTGGCGATCAAGACCCGCACCGACCCTGTGGCCTTTGTGATCACGGGCGTTGTGGCCGGCGTCGAGCAGGCCCGGGACCGTTTCCCTGCTTACGGGCAGGGCGCCGAGGGATATGCCAAGCGCTACGGAGCGTCGTATGCCACAAGCGCCCTTGGCCGTTTTCTGGGTTTCGCAATCTTCCCCTCCATCTTCCACCAGGACCCCCGCTACTTCTACATGGGGTCGGGAAGCACGTCGACGCGCGCCTGGTATGCCGTGTCCCGGTCCGTTGTGACGCGTGGAGACAACGGCCGCTCACAGCCGAACTATTCCTACATTCTGGGCAGCTTCGCCGCCGGAGGCATCTCCAACCTCTACCACCCCGCCGAAGACCGCGGTGCACGCTTGACGGTAGACAACGCCCTTTTAGGAATTGCAGCCAGTTCCATCGGCAACCTGGTGCGTGAATTCGTTCTGCGCAAGTACACGCACAGCGTTCCGAACTACGCACAGGGCAAACCGGCACAACCCTAGTCAGGTCTAGTCTGTGGTGCGAGCGAGATCGTCATCCTTTGTCTCCCGCACCATCAGAAGACCGGCGAGCGAAAGTGCCGCAGCCGTAGCAAGGTAGTAGCCCACGTAGGGCAGACCATAAGACCGTGCGAGGTAAGTTGCCGCATACGGCGCGAGCGATCCGCCCAGGATACCCGCAAAGCTGAAGGCCAGCGAGCTTCCCGTGTACCGGACGGGCGTAGGGAAGAGCTCTGAGATCACTGTGCCGAGCGGGCCATACGTCATGCCCATCAGCGCTAGGCCGAGCCCCATCATCGCCAGCGCGCCAGCGGTTCCCGCGACGAAGATCTTCGCCATCACGAGACCGAAGAGCGCAATCGCCACCGTGATCGAAAGCATCACGCGGCGTCGACCGCGCTCCGCCAGCAACGCGGAGATCGGGATCGTGAGCGCGAAGAGAGGAATTACCGCCAGCTGCATCAGCAGAAACTGTCCGCGGCTGAAGCCCAGTACCGTTGTGCCCCAGGAGAGCGCGAAGACCGTCATCAGGTAGAAGAGGACAAAGGTCGCGAGGCACACGAGGATGCCCGCGAGCAGAGGTCGCGTATGGCGGCGCATGACCGTGAGCATGGGAAACTTCACCTGCTCCTGACGGTCCATCGCCTTCTGAAAGACGGGCGTCTCGTGAATGGTCAGACGGACATAAAGGCCCAGAAGCACCAGCAGCGCGCTGGCAAGGAAGGGAAGCCGCCATCCGAAGCGGAAGAACTGCTGATCCGTCAGCAGGCGCGAGAGCACCAGAAAGACGCCGCCGGAGAGGAAGAATCCAAGTGGCGCACCAAGCTGCGGAAACATACCGTACCACGCGCGCTTGTTCGGCGGAGCGTTCTCAATCGCCAGCAGCACAGCGCCACCCCACTCGCCGCCAAGACCGATCCCCTGGCCAAAGCGGCAGAGCGCGAGCAGAAGTGGGGCAGCAAAGCCGATGGTCCCATACGTCGGTAGCGCTCCAATGGCGAACGTGGACAGGCCCATCGTGGAAAGGGCGATGACCAGCGTAGTTTTGCGCCCGATGCGGTCGCCAAAGTGTCCGAAGAGCGCGGAACCGATGGGACGGGCAAGAAATGCGATGCCGAAGGTCGCGAGGGAGGCAAGCGTTGCAGATGCCGGATCGGATGCGGGAAAGAAGAGCTTTGGAAAAACAAGCACCGCTGCTGTCGCGTAGATGTAGAAGTCGAAGAACTCGACTGTAGTGCCGACGAGACTGGCAAAGAGGACCTGACCGGGGCGGTTCGCGGGGACGATTGTTTTTTCGCTTTTCTCTACCATGCTCTCTCAATCCTAACCGCGAAATTTGCACGATATGTAACCAAAGGTATCCTTAACACGGAGTCTGGCGTCTTGCTCTCTCGTTCCTCGTTTCTGTCATTCACGGTGGCTGCGATCCTTGTGATCGCCTGCGAAGGTTGCCGCTCGCACGTGAAGGATACCCCTGTGGGCAAGCCCGTCTCCATCGCCATCCCTCTTGGCCTGCCGCCATTACCGGTTCCGCGCACCAACCCACCCACGGCGGACGCAATCGCCCTTGGACGCGCGCTCTTCTATGACAAGCGACTTTCGCAGGACGACTCTCTTGCCTGCTCCTCCTGTCATAACCCGCAGGCCTATTTCACGGATGGGCAAAGGCTCTCCAAGGGGATCGGTGGCATGTCGCTCCGCAACGCGCCCACAGTGATGAATGCGGCGTACCTCCCCTTTCAATTCTGGGATGGCCGCGCCATCACTCTGGAGGAACAGGCCGCCAGCCCTATCGCCGATCCGATTGAGATGAATCAGCCCCATAATGTCTCTGTGAAGAAAATCGCTTCGAACGAGGACTATAAAGCGATGTTTGCGAAAACCTTTGGATCGGAGGTGGTCACGCTCGGGCGCATCGAGAATGCTCTGGCCAGCTTCGAACGTACGCTTCTCTCCGGAAACTCCGCCTTCGACCGTTACCAGTACGGCGGCGACCAGACCGCGCTCACAATCTCTCAGGCACGCGGCCTCGCGGTCTTCCTCGACCCCAACAAAGGCAACTGCGCATCCTGCCATACCGTGCGTCCGCATGATGCTCTCTTTACCGATGGCAAATTTCACAACACCGGCGAAGGTGTGGGCGACCTCGACCAGTTCAGTGACATCGGTCGATATCACGAGACCAAGGTGAAGACCGACACCGGTGCCTTCAAGACGCCTACGCTGCGCAACGTCGCCAATACCGCCCCGTATATGCACGACGGTCGCCTGAAGACGTTGAAGGAGGTCGTCGACTTCTACGCCGGTGGAGGCAACTCCAACCTCTATCTGGATCCCGAGATGAAGAAGATTCATCTCAACGGCACCGACCGCGAAGACCTGGTCGCGTTCATGCAATCCCTCACCGGCGAGATGCCGCCCGATGTCGGACCTCCCGGCAAGAAGTAGAGTTATAGAGCCATGAAGAAAAAAATCTGTCTGCTGCTGGTCGTTCTCGCCGCTGGATGTTCGAAGAAGAGCAACCCCGTTCCCGCTGCCGTCCCCGCTGCGCCTTCGTACTTCAAGGTGGACGCCGCCAGCGCTGGCTCCATCAGCGGTATGGTGAAGTTCGCAGGGCCGCGCCCGCGTCCCCAACTCATCAACATGGAGGAAGACCCAGCATGCGTGATGGCGCATGGAGGTAAGGCCTATGACGAATCGCTCGTGGTCGATGCACACGGCGCCCTTGGCAACGCATTCGTTTACATCAGCAAAGGCCTCGAAGGGAAGAAGTTCGAAACGCCGACGACTCCCGTTGTGATCGACCAGCGTGGTTGCTGGTTCCGTCCGCGCCTTCTAGGTCTGCAAACCGGTCAGCCGTTCAAGATCGTCAACTCCGATCCGGTCACGCACAACATCCATCCCATGGCGATGGTGAATCGCGAGTGGAACCACAGCCAGGGCCCTGGTGACGATCCGCTGACACGCCGGTTCATCAAGTCGGAGATCATGATTCCAGTTAAGTGCAACATCCATAGTTGGATGCACGCCTATATCGGTGTCCTCGATCATCCGTACTTCGCGGTGACGAAGGACGACGGAAGTTTTGAGATCAGGAATCTTCCCCCGGGAAACTATACGGTCTCCATCTGGCAGGAAAAGCTCGGCACACAGGAGCAGCAGATCACGGTGGCTGACCATACAAACGCAACGGCAAACTTTACGTACAAAGGAAAATGATGATGCGTCAGACTTCTCTCGTTCTTCTCGCAGGCCTTGCGGTCACTGTCACTGGATGCAACTCTTCGAAGACGCCCGCCACGCAGGAAAGCCAGGCTGTCCGCGCAACCTCGCCGCTCAGGATCTACGTCACCAACGAAGTCTCCGGCGATCTCTCCGTGATCGATGGTGGATCGTATGATGTCATCGCGACGGTGCCGCTCGGCAAGCGTCCACGCGGCATCCATCCCAGCCCGGACGGCAAGACGCTCTACATCGCGCTCAGTGGTTCGCCCATCGCAGGCCCCGATGTGGATGAAAGCACACTTCCTCCGCCGGACAAGAGCGCGGACGGCATCGGCGTCTTTGACGTCGCGCAGAATAAACTGGTCCGCATCATCAAGGGTGGCTCCGATCCCGAGAACTTCGATGTGAGCAAAGATGGCAAGCAGCTTTATATCTCCAACGAAGACGTCTCCGCCGTCAGCGTTCTGGATATCGCCTCCGGCTCCGTCGTAAAAGAGTTGAAGATTGGCGCACAGCCCGAGGGCGTGAAGATCTCGCCCGACGGCAAGTTCGTCTATGTCACATCGGAAGAGACAGGCGAGATCGCTGTGCTCGATCCCAACGCAGGGAAGATCACCGCCACCTTCAAGGTAGGTCACCGCCCCCGCTCAGTTGCCTTCATGCCGGATGGCAAGCGCGCCTACATCAATGCCGAAAACGACGGCACCGTCGTCGTTGTCGATGTGGCGAAACGCAAAGTGATAAAGACCATTCAGATCGGCCAGCCCGGCCTCGTGAAGCCCATGGCGGTTCTGCTTTCGGCCGATGCCAGCAAGCTTTATGTGAGCACAGGTCGTGGCGGCAAGGTCTTCACCGTCGACACGGCCACAGACTCCGTCCTCAACTCCGTCGCCGTGGGCAAGCGTCCATGGGGCATCGCGGTCTCGCCTGATGGCAAGACGCTTTACTCCGCCAATGGACCATCGAACGATGTCTCTGTCGTCGATCTCGCCACCAACGCGGTCACGAAAAAGATCAAAGCCGGAACCGGACCCTGGGGAGTCGTGGCCCTGCTGCGGTAGCTACCGCGGCAGGGTCCAGGCGAACATCACGCTTCCGGTACCGACGACGACATACTGCCGCCCATCCAGTTCGTATGTAATGGGCGAAGCCTGCATCGGCGATCCGGTACCGGAGTGCCACAGCGTCTTGCCATCCTGCGTATCGAGCGCAAGGATGTTGCCCAGTTGGTCGCCTGTGAAGACCACACCGCCCTCCGTTGTAAGAATGCCCGCGCCGCTCCCGTCCCCCAGGTCGTGCGTCCAACGAAACTTGCCCGTCTGATAGTCGATGGCCTCGATCACACCCTTCCCCCAAAGGCCGTAATCCGCCCCCGCCCAGCCGTATGCTCCATCCTCCGGTTTGGTGAAGTAGAGGCTATAGCTCGGGTGAGCATTCACAAGGAAGAGACCCGTCTTGGGGTCGAAGCTCGGGGAGCGGTAGTTGGTTGCACCGCCCTCATCCGGTGCGATCAGGCGTCCATCACGCTTCGGGTCTTTCTCCGGATTTGGAATCGGAGTTCCGTTCTTGCCGATGCCGAGCGTCCAGTTTACCGGGGCAAAGGGAGTGGTTGAAAGATTCTCGCCCGTCTTGCGGTCGAGCACGAAGAAGAACCCGTTGCGCGAAGCCTGCATCAGCATCTTGCGCGGTGTTCCGTGGAAGTCGCCGTCCACGAGGACCGTTGCCTCCGTCGCATCCCAGTCATGCGTGTCATGCGGAGTCGCCTGGAAGTACCAGGCCATCTTGCCGGTGTCGGGGTTCAGCGCAATGATGCTGCACGTATACAAATTGTCGCCCGGACGCACGGTGCCGTTAAGCACAGGCGTCGGATTGCCCGTTCCCCAGAATGTCAGATTCAAATCGGGATCGTAACTTCCCGTTAGCCATGCCATGCCGCCCGTCGCGGCGCCTGGCGTTCCAGCAGGCGGCGTCGCATCCCACTGCCACTGTGTCTTACCGGTCTCCGGATCGATGGAGCGAATGTAGCCGGTGATGTTATCGGAGTCGCCTCCCATGCCAACAAGAACGTGGTCACGAATGACGAGCGGAGACATCGTCGTCCAGTAGCCCTTGGTCATATCGCCCAAGACGATATCCCAACGCACCGTCCCGTCCTTTGCATTCAGGGATACAAGGTGCGCATCGGGAGTGGTGGTGAAGATGTAGCCTTTGTACATCGCCACGCCGCGCTGGCCAATATGCTGGCCCTTATTCGCAGGGTAGGTGTAGTGCCAGACAAGGTGGCCTGAACGCGCATCCACGGCGTACACATTGTCGGGAACGGTGAAGTAGAGGATGCCATCGACCAGAATCGGCGAAGCCTTGATGCCTGCAGACTGGTTGGTCTGAAACGCCCACGCCAGGCCAAGATTCTTGACGTTGTCCTTGGTGACCTGCGTCAGGGGACTGTGCCGTCGGGCGGTGTAATCCCCGTGGTACGTCGGCCAGCTCTCCGCCTTCGGATGCAGCAGATCTTCTGGCGCAAGACTCTGGGAATTCACTGGCCCCGAGAGCAAAGCGAACCCAAGCAGTACGGCAAAATGTTTCACGCAGTTCATATCGATCGAAACCTTTCTTCTCACCACAGCAGAGGCATGGTGCTTTCGGGCCAGCTACCGCATCGTCTGCAAATAGGCCATCAGGTTGTGGATGTCGTCGTCCGTGTATTTGGGAAACTGGTCCACATGCGCCTGGATCGATTTGTCCAGGTTCTCCTTGACGGAACCTCGGGGCCACGAACGGTAACGCCCGGAAGCATCCGTAATCGCAATCGTGAACTCATCGATGTAGGAGATCGTTCCCGCAACCTTCTCTCCGGAAGGCAGCGTAACGCTCGCCTTAACTTTCGCTCCGCGCGGATACAGCATTCTCTGTTCCAATTGCAGGCCCTCATACCGAGTCGCGATGCCCTTGAGATCGCCCGTCGGAGAATGGCATGTGGCGCAACCGCCCGCGCCGTTGAAGTACTTCTTTCCTGCATCCACGTTGCCCGTCTGTAGATCGGTCGTATCTACACCACGTCGGCGGCCTTGCTTCTGTGCCGCCGTCACGATCGAATGCACATAAGCCACAACGCCCGCCGTCTCGTTCTCCGAGAAGCTGAAGCGCGGCATACGCGGTGGACGTCCGTTGTGAATGACCTCGGAGATCTTGTCGCCGTTTACGTCTGCGTTCACCAGCTTGGAACGTGTAAGGTCCGGTCCCGTCTCGCCTCCGCCCGCATCACGTCCGTGACAGAACGAGCAGTTTTGCTGAAAGAGAGATTTTCCGTTTTCAAGAAGAGGAGAGAGCGTGGCCGTAGACCCGACGTTCTGATTTACAGCGATCACTTCGCCGCTCTTCATGAAGTGCAGAAGATTCGCGAGATCTACCTCGCTCAGCTTGGGAAAGGCGGGCATGCGGCCTTTCCCGTGGCGGATGCGATCTGTAATCGCCGCGTCATCGTAGCGGTGGCTCACGCCAATCAACGGCGGAAAGGAAGGAGCGATGCCCTCGCGCTTTTCACCGTGGCAGATCGCGCAGTGATCTTCGTAGACCTGTGCTCCGAGCACATCGACAGAGGCCGGTCCGGCCGGAGGAGCGGGCGGAGGAGTGCCGGGCTTCTTCTGTCCTACTGCGTCCAGAGCCGCAGCCAGGCGAAGATAGTGCGCGACCTCCTGCCGCACCGCGGCATTCTGCTGCGGCGTGAGCGTAGAAGCATCGGACGCTGCACGCACCTGCATCGGCGCATGCAATAGCGATACCGTGACTGCAAGCAGGCCCAGGGTGGAAGCTGCGAGGTGAGTTCTCTTCATCAAGCTCTTTGGCATCTTCTCTGACTTACCCCGCATATTTGATCAACTGCATAAAGCCATAATCCATGTGGAGCTGTTGGTGGCAGTGCATCAGCGTATCGCCGGGGTTGTTCGCTATAAAGTCCACGGCGACGGACTGCAGCGGCATAACGTTGATGACGTCTTTCATCAGGCCGCTGAGTTGTGTCTTCCCAATCTGCGTTACTTCAAAGCTGTGCCGATGCAGATGCATCGGGTGTTGATCGCCACTGCCGTTGCGGAAGACCATGCGATAGCGCTTGCCCTTCTGCACCACCAACGGATCGATGTCCGGCCACGAGCGGTTGTTGATCGTCCACACATCGAACTTCGAATCCATCTTGTGTCCGTTATCGCGGAAGGTCAGCACAAAGGTCTCATCCGGATCTGCAGCCTTCGTCGGATTCGCAAACTGCGTGTAGTCCCAATCGACAGGCGCAGGATCCTTCCAGACCGGCTTGCCCTTCTGGCCCGCATACTCCACCACAATGCCAAGCCCCGTCTGTCGTGACTTCTCCAGCGTCGATCCAAGCACCCATACACCGGGCGAGTTCATCTCCACAATCGCATCTACGCGCTCGGCGACAGCGAGCGAGAGCACTTCCACGGACTTAGGGTTCGGCACAACATTCCCGTCCATTGCAATGATCTTGAAGGTGTGTCCCGGTAGCGCGAGCACCACGTTCTCCGTCGCGCTCGCGTTCAGCAGACGCATCAACACGCGCTGCCCCTTCTTCACGCGCAGCGGTTCGCCCGCGCCCAGCATGTGTGCGTTGATGGTGCCGTACTTGTACCCCACATCGGAGCCATTCGTCTGCGGCACATTGGCGGACTGCTCGCGCAGCATATCCACCATGGGAACAAAGCTCGGCTCCCAGTGCCGTATAGCCAGATTCACTTCCTGGTCGTAGTGGCCCGCACGCCCCGGCTGTTTCTTGCCTTCAACGAGCAGGAACCCAAACTGACCCGTGTATGCGGCAGCAGAGAGATTGTCCATTGCCATCGCATGCGTGTGATACCAGCGCGTGCCGGTTGGGTTCGGAGTGAACTGGTAGCGTTGCGTCGCACCCACGGGAATGATGGGCGAACCCTCTTCCACCGCGCCATCGTTCAGTGAATCGATCGCCAGCCCATGCCAATGAACGATCTCCGGCAGCGGAGAGTTGTTCGTCACGTCGATCGTGACAGGCACGCCTTCGCGTAAACGAAGCAGAGGCCCCGGCACCTGCCCGTTGTAGGCGATGGTGTCGATGACCACTCCCGGCGCAATCTCCAGCTTGGTCGGTGCAATGCGCAGCGTGTGGTCTGCCTTCGTCTTACCCGCGACCGCTCCCGTCTTGCGTACCGCCGCGTGGAGTGCCGTTGATGTGAGTGCCGCGCCCGCCGTTGCCAGAAAGCTTCTACGATCCATCCCTTTATCTATACCCACCAAGCAGCCCCCGGCGTTTCTTTCAGCACTACAGAATTCAGAAACTCAACAGCCTTGTTCAGGCCCTCATCCGGAGACAGAAGACTATCCTCGTGCTCGATCGAAAGCACACCGTCATAACCGAACATCCGCAGCGTGGAGACGAACTCTTTCCACCACTCCGCTCCATGCCCATAGCCGCAGGTGCGGAAGATCCAACCGCGATTCCGCTCGTCCGTATAAGGCTTCGTGTCCAGTACGCCCGTGCGCGAAAGATTTGCGGAGTACATCTGTGTGTCCTTCGCGTGCACATGAAAAATCGCATCGCCCAGAACGCGTACCGCTTCAATCGGGTCGATGCCTTGCCAGAACATATGGCTGGGATCGTAGTTGCAGCCCACCGAAGGACCGGCAATCGAGCGCAGCCGCAGCATCGTCTCCGGGCTGTACGCCACAAAGCCGGGATGCATCTCGATCGCGACCTTCACGCCATGGTCCGCAGCAAACTTCGCATGCTCTTTCCAGTAGGGAGTTACCACCTCGTCCCACTGCCACTTCAGAATGTCGAGATACTCCGGAGGCCACGGGCAGGTGACCCAGTTGGGATACTTCGAACCGATCGTGCTTCCCGGGCAACCGGAGAAGTCGACGATGGTGGAAACGCCCAGCTTCTCTGCCAGCAAAATTGTTTTCCTACTTGTCTCACGCGCCACCTTTGCCTGCTCCTTGTCGGGATGCAGACCGTTTCCATGGCAGCTCAGAGCGGAGATGGTGAACTCCTTGTCGGCGAGCGTCTTCTGGAACTTCTCCAGCGCGGCTTCATCTTCCAGCATCGACAGCTTGCAATGCGCGTCGCCGGGATAGTTTCCCGTGCCCAGTTCCACGGTGCGAATGCCGAGCGTGCTCAGCTTCTCCAGCGCGCCTTCCAGCGGCAGCGTCGACAACAGCGGCGTAAAAACTCCAAGTCTCATCGTGATTCTCTCTTGCACTACGGTTGGTACGGTTAGAAAGAGGGCGGAATATACTGCACCTTCTGCCAGGTATTGCCTGCTGCATGGCTCGCCAGAATCGCGTCCACAATACAGTTGGAACGGTAGCCGTCGTCAAAGGTTGGCAGCGGCGACGGCTTATCCTCAAACCGCGCTCCCGCACGAATCCACGCATACGCATCGCTGACGATATTCATGAAGGCGTCCGCCCACGACTCCTGGTGACCCGCCGGCAGATGCGTGTAACGCAGAGCCTCGCCCACAACCAGCGCGGGATTTTTGCCTACGATGCAGTTCGGCCCCTCGTGACTTCCCACCCAGAGCTCGTTCTGCTCCTCTTGGCGCCACTTGAGGGAGTGCTTCAGGCCGCTGATCTCAAGCTGCAGATCGTTTTTATGTCCGGGTAAAGTTTGCGCTACGGAGAACGTACCCTTGGTGCCGTCTTCGAAGCGCAGCAGGACGGTGGCCAGATCTTCGCTGGTCATTGGAATCGCCTTGCGGTCGCCGGACGTCGTTTTGGAGAAGGCCTCCGAGGATCCCTCCGCCGCATAGCGTGTCTTCACGACCGTGGTGATGTCAGCCAGCACCGACGCAATCTTCTTGCCCGAAACATGTTCCGCCAGATCGCACCAGTGCGATCCGATGTCGCCCAGCGCAGACGTACCGCCACCCTTCGCCGGATCGGAGCGCCATGAATATACATTCGGATCGGTCAGCCAGTCCTGCAGGTAGAAGCCCTGGATGAACGCCAGATCGCCGATGCTGCCGTCGGCCACCAACGTCCGCGCATGCTGGACCAGCGGGTTGCCGCGATAGTTGAAGGTCACGGCGTGAGCTACCTTCGCCGCAATCGCCGCATCGCGCAGCCTGCGGCTCTCGTCGGAGTTCATCGCGAGCGGCTTGTCGGAGACCACGTGCTTGCCCGCTTCAATCGCCGCCATCGTTACCGGAAAGTGCAAGTGGTTCGGCGTGGTGTTGTGAACCACATGTACGTCCGGATCGGCGATCAGTTCGCGATAGTCGCCGTACGATCGCTCGACCTTGTACTCCGCAGCCTTGCGCTTCGCAGACTCCGCGGAAGATCCCGCAATCGCCACCACATCCACGTCGCCCAGCCGCCGCACCGCATCGATGTGATGCGTGGCGATAAAGCCAGGGCCTACCAGTCCCATCCCTAATCTCTTCATGAAATCCCTTAGTGCGCGTTAGCGGCGAGTCGCGGGTGCGTCGCCGTGCTGCCTTCCGTCAACCCCATCGACCACTTGATCGCTTCGAGGTACATCTTACGAATTTCAGGGTCTTTCCACGCCTCCTGCGTATGTCCCAGCGTGGAGTAAAAGACGCGTCCCTTTCCATACATCTTCGACCAGGCCACGGCAAAGTCGCGATCGGCGCGGTGAACGCGAGGGTTGTCCTTGTAATCCAGCTTCGAAGCATCCAGGCTCAGAAGCACGTTCACCTTATCGCGCGACCACGTCATAGGCTGGTAGATCTCGTCGTACTTGGTAAACGCGGCGGGGAAGTGGCGCGTCGCGGGAAAATCCCCACCCTCATTGATGATGGGCGCATCGAAGGTCATCCAGGGATGCTGATCGAAGTATCCGCCGATCATCTCGCCGTACTCCGGCCACTTGTAGTTGGTGTCCAGTGCCGCATGAATGCCCACAAACCCTTTGCCATCTTCATGTACGAAGGAGAGCAGGTCCGCCTTCTGCTGCGCGTCCATATCCAGCTCGCCAGTCGTGCTCGCAAAGACCACGGCGTCGAAGTAGTCGAGATTCTTCGCATTCTTGTCGAGCTTCTTCTTGGTCAGCAGCTCCGTGTCCGTGCGAATGATCGTTTCCCAGAGGCCCGTCTCCTCACCCATCTGCAGAACGGCAGCCATCGCGTCCGATACGGAATCATGCTGGAATCCCTTCGTCTGCCCGATCACCAGAACTCGCAGCACGTGGGACGACTTCGAATGGGAAGGAGGCTGTCCCTTCTGTGCGCCGGTGGGAAGGGTAAATCCGGCAAAAAGAACGAGGCAGACCAGCGTGCTGTGCTTCAGAAGACGTAGCAAAAGAACCTCCAGAAAGTTTCGATATCTTACAGAGCCGGGCATAGGAAAGTCGCCCGGCATGATCCCCCCGGCCCATTACTGCTTGATAATCGTCCCGTCCAGCTTGCGGATCTCACCCCACCCGCCGTTCAAACCATTCTTTCCATTGAGGAAGGGCGATTTTGCCGCTGCCTTCTCGTCGATCTCGATTCCCCATCCGGGCTTCTCGCTCACCCACAGGTAGCCGTCTTTCATCTCCGGACAACCATGAAAGATCTCCTGCGCCTTCGGGCTGAAGGGCGAGTACTCCTGAATGCCAAAGTTCGGGCTCGTAATGTCCAGCGTCACCTGCGCCATATGCCCGACGGGAGAGACATCGCCCGGTCCATGCCAGGCCGTCTTTACGCCAAACTGTTCTGCCAGCACGGCAATCTTGCGTGCGGGCGAAAAGCCGCCCACCTGCGAGACGTGGCAGCGTATGTAGTCGATCAGCCGCTCCGCGATCAGCGGCTGCCACTCGTGCGGACTGTTGAAGAGCTCGCCCATCGCCAACGGCGTCGCGCAGTTCTGGCGGATCTGGCGGAAGTAGTCGATGTCCTCCGGAGAGAGCGGATCTTCCAAGAAGAAAAGGTTGAACTTCTCCGCCTGCTTGGCGAACTCCACCGCCTGATTCGGCGTGTAGCGCTCATGCATATCGTGCAGCAGCTCCACCTCTTCACCCAACTCCTGCCTGCAGCTCTCCAGTAGCTTCAGCGCGCGCCGCATCGCATACGCCGGTTCAAAGAGAGGCTTGTCATGCAAAGGTTTCAGGGTATTCGCGTCACCCTTCCGCGCCGCTCCATACCCCGCCATCCCGGGCAGACCCACCTGCACGCGCACATGCCGGAACCCCTGCTCCATGTAGCGCCTGGCCGCGGCGACGACGTCGGCAATCTCCGGTCCGTCGGCGTGGGCGTACGTGTCCACCGCTTCTCGGACCTTGCCGCCCACGAGCTGGTAGACCGGCATGCCCGCCTGCCGCCCCTTGATATCCCACAGCGCCTGATCCACGCCGCTGAGGGCGTTGTTGAGGACCGGCCCGTTCTTCCAATACGAGCTTGCATAACAGGCCTGCCAGATGTCCTCAATGCGGTCCGTTGTCTTGCCCAGCAGGAACGGCCTCAGATACTTCTCTACCGCAGGCCGTATCAGGTCGGCGCGCTGCGTGAACGTACCGCAGCCATATCCGTAGAGCCCGTCCTGATCCGTGGTGATCTTGACCACTGTCAGCCGCGATCCATCCGGCTGGCACTCGATCACACTGATGTCCTTGATGCGTGGCGCGGGCATGCCGTTCGTGGCCTTCGCTACCTTCTCCTGTGACAGTGCCTCAACGGAAAACACCGGTGCGGCAAGCGTGGCCAGCCCCGCACCCGTAAGGGCTCTCAGCAACGAACGACGTTCAATCTGCATGGCAGACATCCTTTCACAACGGCGTCAGGGTAGGGAACTGCCGTGAGCGAAATACTATGAGGCTTAGGTCAGACGACGTACGTTCGCCGCCGCAAACCCCTTGATAATCAGCCATAACGTGCCCCGCACCTGTGCCCCCTCTTTCGCGGCTTTATCGCGAAAGGTTGGGTCGCCCGGAGCGCACAAATGGATCTCCTCGGAGACCGTATTCACCATTGCGCTGAAAGGTTCTGCCGAATGCCCGTCTCACGTTCCCTCGCAGCACTCGTTCTCTCTGCTTCTTCTGTCGGCGTCGCGCAGAACCAGAGCCAGTCAGCGCAGGACAAGCTCCTGCATCTCAACCAGATCCAGGTCATCGGCACGCACAATAGCTACAACACCGGCTTCGCCCCCAGCGAGGCGAAGTACTTCTCCTCCACCTATCCCAAGGCGTACCACGGCCTGGAGTACCACCACCTCTCGCTGCCCGCGCAGCTCTCCGGCGGCGTCCGCCAGTTAGAACTTGACATCGTGCAGGACCCCGCAGGCGGCCGCTTCGCCCACCCAAAGATCGTCGAGATCACCAAAGAGCAGGGACTTCCCGCCGATCCTGACTTCGATCCCACCCACGAGATGGATAAACCCGGCTTCAAGGTCATCCACCTCGGCGACCTGAACGAACGCAGCAGTTGCCAGCGCTTCGTCACCTGCCTCCAGCAGATCCGTACATGGTCGAAAGCCCATCCGAAGCACGTCCCGATCTTCCTCCTCATCGAAGACAAGCAGGGCAAGATCAGCCAGATGCCGGGCGCAGTTACCGCTGAGCCCTGGACCGCCGAGACCTGGGACGCCATGGACAAGGAGATTCGCTCCGTCTTCCGCGAAAAAGAGATGATCACCCCCGACCAGGTGCGCGGCAGCTACCCCACGCTGGAAGCCGCCGTCCTCGCCGGAAAGTGGCCTACGCTGGCCAAATCGCGCGGCAAAGTCATGTTTCTCCTCTACAACCGCAAATCCGCGTCAGCGTATCTCGCAGGACATCCCATGATGAAGGGCCGGGCTCTCTTCACCAACGGCCGCCCCGGCGAACCCGAAGCCGCCTTCGTTGAGCAGGACAACGGCACGCCTGCCGCCATCGATCCTCTGGTGAAGCAGGGATACCTTGTCCGCACGCGCTCGGACTTCAACACCGATCAGGGTCGCAGCAATGACACCACGCGTCGCGATCTCCTGCTCAGCGGAGGCGCACAGATGATCAGTACCGACTTTCCCGTTTCAGAACCAGCCCCCTGGACGGGATACACCGTCGGTCTCCCAGGTGGGCTGTCTGCGCAATGCAATCCGGTGAACGCCCCCGTTGGCTGCAACAGCGCTCTTCTGGAGCCGACGACTCCGCATACGCCGGAGCCGTCCCCCACGCATCATCCCGAAACACTGGCAAAGCGCTGATTTGGGAAAAATACAAGGTCTGCGGAGTAAACCGGGGTGAGAAATCCTCGTCCCAAGAAGCGTATGCAGACCACAATTGACGCATCTATGATTCCCCTCAGTTGCAGGGTGAGCATTATCTCGGAACTGGACGATATCGATGCCCTGGTGGGGCTGTATCGCGGGCGCGTCCTGCGGTACGTCATGCTGTCGGTCGGCGACCAGGACCTCGCGGATACCATCACGCAGGACTGTTTCCTGAAGGCCTACAACGGTCGCGCATCCTTTCGTGGAGACTGTTCCGTCAGTACGTGGCTCTTTACTATTGCCAACAATCTCATCCGCGATCATCTCCGTACCAAGAAGTTTCAGTTCTGGCGCAAGGCCAAGGCGACCGCCATCGATGCGACCGAGATGGCCTCCTTCCTCCCAAATGGGGAAACCTCACCTGAAACGCGTATCCTGGCCAGCGAGCGCGCGGAACAGGTCAAAGTCGCCATGGAAAAACTTTCTGTAAACCAGCGCAGGATGTTTATCCTTAGATTTCTCGAAGAAATGGACCTTGCCGAGATCGCCCAGGCGACGGGCATGCCTGTGAACACCGTGAAGACGCACCTTCACCGGGCGGTCACCAGCATTCGCAAGGAGTTAGGGGGAACCCGATGATTTCATCCCGTACGCAACACCTTACAGAAGAACAGTTTGCCAGCTATATGGTGGGAGAAGCCGAGAACGCCGAAGCAGCGGCTCATCTTTCCCTATGCGATCAATGCCGCGCGGAAGTAGAACGGTTCGGCGTGTCTGTCCAAAGCCTCAACCGGGTTTCTCTGGCATGGAGCCAGTCGCGCCCCTCGAACAGTCTCCGTATACGCACCTCGTCTCGCGGCGCCTGGCGTCTTCATCCCGGGATGGCTGTGGCCTCCTGGGGATTCGCCACCGGCGTTCTCCTGATGTCGGCGATTCCACTGGCGCGTCACCTGCAGCATCCTTCCGCTGACACTGCGCCGGTAGTCATTTCGGCGCAGGAGTCGCAGAAGCAGATCGAACAGGACAACAAGCTTCTCATGGCCGTCGACCGCGAACTCTCGGTACAGGTCGCCTCTCCGGAACAGGAGTATGGCCTGGAGAAAGACCTCTCGCAGGGATCTCATAAACGAGACGTAAAGGCCCAATAATGGAATCGCTCCAACGGACCCTTCTTACAGCTGTGTTGCTCTGTGTCGGTGCTTCCGCGCCTGCGCAGATGCGCGGCGGTGGAGGTCCAGGAGGCGGTGGCCCTGGCGGAGGTATGGGCGGACCACGCGGCGGAGGCATGTCTCCCTTCAACGTACCCGGCGGCATGGATCGGCAGAACGGCAGAGGCATGCCCCCCATGCCGGGTCCTGCTTTGCAGACCTCCCCCACCATGCGCGGTGGGCTGCAACTGGGCCCTCCGGGCCGCTTCTGGAATGACAGATCCTTCGCCCAGACGCTTGGCCTGCGCAAGGATCAGCAGAAGAAGATGGACGCTATCTTCAGCGCGAACAAGACAGCGATCGTCGAGAGCTTCAAGACCTTCCAGAAAGAAGAGAAGCGTCTGGAGGCTGCGACGAAGGAGAAGCACCCCGACGAAAGCAAAATCTTCGCGGGCATCGACGCCGTCACCCAGGCACGCGGAAATCTCGAAAAGGCCCACGCCCACATGCTCCTGCTGATCCGCAGCGAAATGGACCAGGACCAGATTGCACGCATGGAACAGTTACGAGAAGGCCCCGCCCCCGAAGAAGCTCCGCAGTAGGCACCTCGTGCCCGCCCATTCTTTCGCGTAGCCCGTCATCTCGACCCATAATTCCCGTCATCTCGACCGAAGTGGAGAGATCTGCTTTTGTCATTGCGCGAGGCGTGATCTGATGTGCCCGTGGCCCATGATAAAAGTAGATTTCTCCGCTCTCTTCCCTTTGCTTCGGTCGGTCGAAATGACGGGGTTGATAGCGCGAAAAGACTACGTTTTCAGTGCCTCAAGGGCCTTCCCGATAAAGCAGTCGTCAGCGCACCATCATTGATGGCCAGCACACCGTTCACCGTGAGATACCGCACTCCCGTCGCCAGGACGCGCGGCGACTGATACGTCGCCCGTTCATTGAAGGTCTTAGGATCGAAGACCAGCACATCGGCAAAGTAACCCGGCTTCAGCAAGCCTCGCTCCTTCAATCCCAGCGTCTCCGCCGTGAGCGAGGTGCTCGAACGCACCGCGAACTCCAGTGAGATGACATGCCGGTTGTAGACATACTCGCGGAGCTTGCGGGGAAACGTCCCGAACTTGCGCGGATGCCCCTCCGAACCGTCGGAGCAGGTCATCACCCACGGCTGGCGCATGAATGCCTCAATGTCCGTCTCCTTCATATTGAACGAGGCCACGTCCGATCCGCCCGCCAGCACGATCTGGATGGCCGCTTCGATCGGATCTACCTTGCGGTCGGCGGCAATGGTCTCCAGCGTCTTGCCGACGATGCTCTTGTCCTTCGCCGCCGTCATCAGCAAAGACTCGGGCCCGCCGCGACGTTTCAGGTTCTGCCTCATCTCGGTGACCAGGCGCGTATGCACGCCGGGATCGGTCATGTTCTGGAGCAAAGCTGCATGCCCACCCACCTCGGCCCATCGCGGCACCAGAGCCGCCGTCACGCTGGTGCCGGAGGCCGTGTAGGGATACTGACTCGCCGTGACCTGAACGCCGTCCTTGCGCGCGGCTTCGATCACTGCAATGACGTCTGCGCTCTGGCCCCACACATCCGCGCCCAGCGCCTTGATGTGCGAGATCATCACCGGCATCTTCGCCTCGCGTCCGATGCGGATCGTCTCACGCACCGAACCCAACAGACCGATGTTGTACGAACCCTCATCGCGCATATGTGTGTCGTACAGACCTCCGTGGCGCGCGGCGACCTTTGCAAGTTCGATCACCTCTTCCGTGCTGGAGTAGCTGCCCGGCGCATAGTACAAGCCCGTCGAGATACCGATCGCGCCCGCGTTCATCGCCGTCTCCACCAGAGCCTTCATCTTCTCCATCTGCTGCGGTGTCGGCTTCGCATCGGACATCGCCATCACCTCGCTCCGCACCGTCCCCTGTCCGATGAAGAGCGCTGCGTTCGTACCGATCCCTTGCTTCTTCCATAGCGCCAGAGTCGCGGCGATATCGGTCGGGCTACTGCCGTCGTTGCCGGTGACCACTGTGGTCACTCCCTGCATCAGGTACGCATCGTTGCGGCTGCGCATTGGGTCGGAGAGATCTTCGGCGGTATGGGTATGCGGATCGATGAAGCCCGGCGTCACCAGAAGGCCGGTGGCATCGATCACGCGCTTTGCCTTGTGTCCCCTGGAAGACCCTACGAAGACGATCCGATCGCCCTTGATCCCGACGTCCGTCTTCACGGCGGCCGAACCTGACCCATCCAGCACCGAACCGCCGCGCACGATCAGGTCCAGCTCCTGGCTTCGGGCGCCGATCGCGATCAGAAGAAAAGAGCTGACTACAAAAGTGCGCGCGAAGAGATATTTCAGAGGTGCAGTCAAACGTGGGCTCCTGAGATGTGGATGTTTTCAGCTACGATACGCTGCTTCGTTATCCCGCACCCCGGACGTTGGTATGCTTCAGGCATCCCCGCTTTTTGGAGCGCCTTTTGATCCGTCTCCCCCGCATTGCTCTTCCTCGCATTGCTGCGCTCCCGCTTGCTGCCTCTCTCCTGCTTCCACAAATGCACTCTCAGGCTCTCCCTGTAGTGGCTCCCACACGGGCGTCGCATGCCATGGTCGTCACCGTCCAGCATGATGCCAGCGAGGCAGGCCTTTCGATCCTGAAGCAGGGCGGCAACGCCGTCGACGCCGCCGTAGCCGTGCAGTTCGCACTCGCCGTCGTCTATCCCATGGCGGGCAATCTCGGTGGAGGGGGCTTTATGCTCATCCGTCCCTCCACTTCGGGGAAACACTCCCGCAAAATGGGTGACGGCAAGCCGCACTTCATCGACTACCGCGAAAAAGCCCCGGCCTCCGCCTCTGCCGACATGTATCTCGATGCGGACAAGAACGTGGTCCCAGGCATGAGCCTTACCGGATACAAGGCCAGCGGCGTCCCCGGCACGGTCGCAGGCATGGTCTATGCGGAGAGCCACTTTGGCCGGCTTGGCTTGAAGGCCGTTATGGAGCCAGCCATCCGCCTGGCCCGCGAAGGCTTCATCCTCTCCGAAGAAGAGACGCACTTTTACCACGCCCACAACATTGAAGGCTTTCCGGAGTCGCGCCGCATCTTCCAGCGCAACGGCGACTTCTACAAAGCGGGCGAGCGATTCCAGCAGCCGGAGCTCGCCGCTACGCTTGAACGCATCGCCGCCGATCCGACGGAGTTCTACAAGGGACGCATGGCACAGCAGATCGCGGACGCGATGCAGAAGGGCGGAGGTCTGATCACCGCCGCGGATATGGCCTCGTATGAAGCCAAGGACCGCACCCCGCTCCGTGGCAAATACCACGGCTACGAGATTCTTACCTCGCCTCCACCCAGCTCCGGCGGCATCGTTCTGATCGAAACGTTGAATATTCTCAGCGGCTACAAGCTTAAGAAGATAGGTACGGACCGCTCTCCGGAACAGATCCACCTGATCACCGAGGCCTTTCGCCGCTCTTACATGGATCGTGGCGACTACCTCGGCGATCCCGATTTCATGCACATGCCTCTCGCTGAGCTTGCGAACAAGAAATATGCCAAGGCGTGGCGCAAATCTATCGATCCCGTGAACCCCTCGCCGTCGGCAACGCTCGTTCGCCCCGCCGGGTTCCTCCCTGAGCCGCCGAAGATTCCCGTCCCACCTGCCTCCACGCAGACCACGCATTTCAGCGTGGTCGACGACGAGGGCAACGCCGTCTCGAATACCACCACGCTCAACTTCTACTTCGGCTCCGGCGTCACCATCGAGGGCCTCGGCTTTCTTATGAACGACGAGATGGACGATTTCGCCAGCAAGGTCGGCGTTCCCAACGCCTTCGGTCTCATCCAGGGTCCGGCCAACGCGATCGGCCCAAACAAACGCCCGCTCAGCTGCATGTCGCCGACGATCGTCACACGCAAAGGCAAGCTGCGTCTCGTGCTCGGTTCGCCCGGCGGATCCACCATCATGACGACGGTCACAAACGACATCATCAGCGTGCTCGACAACGGTCTCGACGTGCAGGCCGCAGCGGACGCGCCGCGCTTCCACCACCAGTACCTCCCCGACGTGCTTCAGTTGGAGAAGAACTTCCCCACGGACGTCGCCGATGTACTCAAGACGCGCGGCTACACCGTCCGCCAGAAGACCGAGTTCGACGAAAAGACCCCGGGCGTCTGGGGAGACAGTGAACTGATCGCCGTCGATCCCAAAACCGGCGAACTCCTCGGCGGACACGACTCCCGGCGAGGCTTCGGCAAAGCAGCGGGCTACTGACGCGCTCTTTAGTCACACACACCCTCCGTCATCTCGACCGGAGCTACAGTTCCATCGTCGCGTAGTGGAGAGATCTGCTTCTCATCCGCGACTAAGGCTTCCTCTTCAAAGCCTTATCAATACCCGCCTGCGCAATGGGCATCATCACACCATACCCCATCGGCGTCGGATGCACGCCATCGTTTGACGTCCCTTCGCGCATCCCACCCTCGGCGTTCACCAGAGCAGAGTAATAATCCACGTAAACCAGGCCGCGCTCCTCGGCAAACTGCTTCAGCCATACATTCAGCGTGCGCACTTTGGCTGCAGGCTGCAGCCCCGGACGCCACTTGTAATCGCTCACCGGCAGGACCGAACCCACAACGAAGCGGATGCCGTTCGCCCTGGCGATGTCGGCCATCGAACGAATGTTGTCCTCGATCATCTCCTGCGTGGACAGCCCCGTGTTCCCCGCAAGATCGTTCGTTCCCGCAAGTAAAACTACCGCGGCGGGGTGCAGGGCTACGACATCCTGCTGGAAGCGCACCAGCATCTGTGGCGTGGTCTGCCCGGAGATTCCCCGGCCAATGTAGTTCTTCCCCGGAAAGAACACAGCAGCGTTCTTCGGCCCAGCCCAGGCGTCCGTAATCGAATCTCCATAAAACACGACCCTCTTTTCGCCCGGGGCCGGGGCAGGCAGGGCTGCATTCGCGGCGCGATAGCGCTCCAGCTGCGGCCAGTCTGCCAGCTTCTTCTGCATGGAGGCGACCTGTGCGGGCGTCAGATCGGCCGCTGGTGTCACCAGAGAAGCATCCACCCTCATTGGTGCAGGTGCCGTTTGCGTCGAAAGTGTTGGAGAAAGCAGGGCTGTGGCGGCAAGTAGCGCAAGATCGATGCGACGCATGGTGTCTCCTTTGACTCTAACCTGGTGTCCAACAGTTTAAGGTACGTCGGCGAACCTTGACTGTTACGGCATACGACCTATTCCTGCTGTATGTTCGAGATGGGTATGAAACAGGCAGTTTCGAGTTACGTGTTCCTCCTTCAGCGCCTCCACGTGGGTCACCTCGACGCTCTGGTCGCTAGTGGTGCCCAGACAATTGAGATCTTCGCCGCGCGCCATCACTTCGACTACACCGACCGTGGCGCCGTCAAAGAGATCGCCAGCTGGTTCCGGTCCAACGACGTAAGCGCAACCCTTCACCAGCCCATCTTCGACGCCAACACAGGGGAGTGGAGCCGCCATCACCAGCCCGCGCTCAACCTGATCGACGTCGAAAAATCGCGCCGCATTAACGCCATGGACGAGGTCAAACGCGCCCTGGAAGCAGCGGAGCAGATCCCCTTTGAGAGCATCGTGCTCAACCTCGGCACCTCCAACGACACATGGAGCGAGCGCACGCTTGATCTCTCCCTCACAGCCATCGAACACATCAAGGCCTTCGCACATCCTTTGGGTGTGAAGACTCTCGTTGAAACGTCGCCTCACGAGGTCGCCACGCCAGATCATCTGCTGGAGATCCTCCGCGTCGGCCACTTCGACAGCGTCGGAGTCTGTCTCGACACCGGCCACATGAACCTACCCGGACGCGGCGGCGTAGAAGCAGCCTTCGCCATCCTCGGCGACCGGGTTAAGGAAGTTCACCTGAACGACAATCGTGGCGAAAAAGATGAACACTGTTGGCCAGGCGAAGGCACCATCGACTGGAAGCTCGTTACCTCCGGAATCGCGGCGATTACAAACTCGCCGATCTGTGTTCTGGAGATCGCCTATGAGCCGGAACTGACCTCGGCGGAAGTGACCAAATTGGCAACGAAGGCTTTCGCCACGCTAAACAAGTAGCATTTTCGGTTGACGAAAAGTGGCGGTTTGGCGTCGAATATCTATAGTCCTCGAGCGGGGGATGACGCCCGAGGGGTTGTTACAGCATCAATGGCTTAGAAAACAGCGAATCAAAAACGTAGCAAGCACGATCGCAAGTGCAAGGACGAGACGTCCGGGCACTTCCAACGAGCAGCTAGCCTTGATTTTTCCAAGGTCCATCATGGCTACCTCCTACAGTGAAATCGCCTCGGGGCTGGAACCCCGAGGCGTTTCGCTTTCCAGGGCGAAACCTGTATGTCCCCTCGAAGTGCCCTGAAGCGCACCACCTTCTGTAGAAAGCTCCCCCAGAATACGTTCCAAAACCCCGGTCTTTGCCTCTCTGGAGACGTGTTTCCGCAGGGCGCGTTCCAATTCGGAAATCCGGAAACCACTACAATCAATCTGCTATGAACCAGACGAATTTTGAAAAAAACACAGCAGCTCCCGTAACGACCATCGCTACTCTCGGCCAGCATGAGGGCCAGAGCGTCACCCTCCGCGGTTGGCTCTACAACCTCCGTGCCTCCGGCAAACTGCTCTTCCCGATCTTCCGCGACGGCACCGGCACGATCCAGGGCATCGTGCCCAAGGCTGCCGTGCCGGAAGAGGTCTTCGAGACACTCAAGAACCTCACGCTGGAGTCGAGCGTCATCGTCACAGGCAAAGTCCGTGCCGACTCGCGCGCTCCCTCCGGCTTCGAACTCGATGTAGAGAACGTGCAGGTTCTCCAGCGTATCGACGATGCCACACCCTTTCCCATCACGCTCAAAGAGCACGGCGTCGACTTCCTCATGGAGCATCGCCACCTCTGGATGCGTACACCGCGCCAGTCTGCCATTCTCCGCGTCCGCGCCACCATCATGCGGGCTGCGGCGGAGTACTTCGACACCAACGGCTTCACCCGCACCGATCCGCCCATCCTCACGCCCAACGCCTGCGAAGGCACCAGCGAGCTCTTTGAGATGGAGTACTTCGACCAGGGTAACGCCTACCTCACACAGTCCGGCCAGCTCTACATCGAAGCCACGGCGCTCGCGCTGGGTAAGGTCTACAGTTTCGGCCCCACCTTCCGCGCGGAAAAATCCAAGACCCGCCGCCACCTCACCGAGTTCTGGATGATCGAACCGGAGGTCGCGTTCCTCGAACTCGACGGCCTCATGGATCTGTCCGAAGCCTTCCTCACCCACATCGTCACGACTGTCCTCGCCCAGCACCGCGCGGAACTCAAGGTCATCGGTCGCGACATCGCCGTTCTTGAAGCTGTGGTCGCCCCCGGCCCCGACGGAGAACGCGTACCCTTCCCGCGCCTGTCATACGATCAGGCTCACGAGATGCTTGAAGACGCCTTCAGCAAAGGACTGATCGAGACCGCACACAAACCCGGCGATGACTTCGGTTCGCCAGACGAGACGTACATCTCCTCGCAGTTCGACAAGCCGGTTTTCATCCACCGCTACCCCACGGCCATCAAGGCCTTCTACATGCAGCCCGACCCCATCGACCCATCGCGCACGCTCTGTCTCGACGTCCTGGCCCCCGAGGGCTACGGCGAAATCATCGGCGGCTCGCAGCGTATCCACGACTATGACCTGCTGAAATCCCGCATCGAGCAGCACGGCCTGCCTCTCGACGCCTTCCAGTGGTACCTCGACCTGCGCCGCTACGGCTCGGTTCCCCACGCTGGCTTCGGTATGGGCATCGAACGCGCCGTCGCCTGGATCTGCGGTCTGGATCACGTCCGCGAAACCATCCCCTTCGCCCGCACCCTCAACCGTATCTACCCGTAAGAAGGAACTCCCATGCGAACCATTCTGAAAAGAGCCATCACCGCCTCGCTGTTCCTCCTCACGCTCACCGCCACCGCGCAGGAGAAAGGCACATGGAAGGCCGAGAGCAAGACGGCCCGCTCCATCACCGGAGACCTCACGCTCTCGAACGAGAAACTCATGATCTACTTCTCCACGGTTGCCATGGCGCGCATCCGCGCCCTGCAGCCGGATGAGATCGGCTCCGTCTTCGATGTAGACAGCAATGAAGAAGGCGCAGGAAGCCTCTACCGCCTTAACATCCCGGCCAGCAGGAAGTTTGCCCACCGCAACAGCCTCTGCGGAGGGGAAGACGTGGAGTGGATGGTCACCTACGTCTCGGGAAAGACGATGCAGGTCGCCTTCTTTGGCAACGTCAAGGTCCCCGTCTTCGACCGCGCCAAGATCGCCGAATCAACCAATCTCTGCGGAACCTTTACTTACGCAAAGTAACTGTGGGTGAATCTCGAAGATCGAACAAATCGTCCCCCCGATGGTCATGCGTTTGCGCGGATGCCCGATGGCTCTTTTCCATAATAGGAAAAGTACCATCTTAGCCAACAAGTCTAGCGGCGGCCTAGCGTGAGAAGTAGATGACAATTCTTCTGTCACCTATGGAGTTGTTATGGATCATGTATTTGGCGGAAGCTGGACAGATGACAAGCTTCTCAAATTGGCAAAGTACCTCCGTGCGTATAGATCTATTTTCAGTCATGGTAGGGCAAGCTACTACAAAACCTGGTACGTAGATGCATTTGCAGGTACTGGCCACCGTGTGCCATCAGCTCAGGTTAAATCCGCCGTAGGCGACGAGCCTGCGTACGTGGAAGCCGCTGACTATCTAGAAGGCAGCGCAAAGATTGCTCTCGGTCTTGATTCGCCGTTCGACCACTATCTCTTTGTAGAGAAGTCCCGCAAGCGAGCGGAGGTGCTTGAATCAACGATCAAGGCGGAATTCCCCTCGTTATTGAGTCGCGTAAGGATAAAACAAGAAGACGCAAACACCGCGCTATGCGAATGGTGTAAAGCGAGAGACTGGAAGAAAGAACGAGCCGTAGTATTTCTCGATCCTTATGGAATGCAGGTTGACTGGAAGACTGTAGAAGAACTCGCGACGACTCAAGCAGTTGATCTCTGGTACCTGTTTCCGTTAGGGGTGGCGCGCTTGCTAACGAGAGATGGCAACATTGACGAAGCTTGGGCACGAAGGCTTAACATCCTCTTTGGAGTAGAGGATTGGAAAAGTCGCTTTTATCAAACTGTTACCAACGCAAACCTCTTCGGTGAATATGAGGAGACCGTACGAGACGCTACAGTGGAAAACATTCAAAGCTTCATTGAGGAACGACTCAAAACGAAGTTCGCCGCAATTGCCCCGAGTTTGGTACTGCGAAACTCGAAATCGAGTCCCTTATTTGCCTTCTGCTTTGCGGCGTCCAACGAGAAGGGGGCTCCTATTGCAGTAAAAATTGCAAAAGATATATTGAAAAGTTAGGAGGAAGCATGGCCTCTAAGTCGTCCATTGAATGGACAGAAATGACGTGGAACCCGGTGACTGGCTGCACCAAAATAAGCCCAGGTTGCAAGAATTGCTACGCTGCTCGCATGGCCAAACGACTGCATGCAATGGGCTCCGATCGTTATAGAAATGAATTTTCCCTCACACTGCATGAGGACCTAGCAGACCTGCCGAAAAAATGGCGACAGTCTCGAATGATTTTCGTGAACTCAATGAGCGATCTTTTTCATAAAGATGTACCTGATGAGTTCATTCAAAAAGTCTTTCGCACAATGGCGGAATGCCCACAACATACTTTTCAGGTTTTAACGAAGCGAAGCGATCGTTTGCGTTTACTTGCGCGAAAGTTGACTTGGTCGCCAAACATCTGGATGGGAGTCAGTGTCGAAAACTCTGCCGTGCTTTCCCGAATAGACGATCTGCGGGAAGTTCCAGCGAGCGTAAGGTTTTTATCCTGCGAACCACTTATCGGGCCATTGGATGAACTGAGGCTGGAAGGCATTCATTGGGTTATCGTTGGCGGCGAGTCGGGTCCGGGCGCACGACCAATGCCTCAAGAGTGGGTGGATTCCATTCGTATCAAATGTGAAAAAGACGACGTGCCATTCTTTTTCAAACAGTGGGGGGGAGTGTGGAAGAAGCGCTTCGGCCGGACTCTGAATGGACGGACCTTCGATCAGATTCCTTTGAGGTCGCAGACTGTACCAGAGAAATATGTTCAAATCGCAATAGCTTCCTAGCGCATGCTGAGTATCGGCGAGCCATAGTCCTCAGCTGCTTGGCAGTAGACAACAGCGACGTCGAATCAGGGATCCAAATTTTATTTCTTACCCAACAGGCAGGGCGCAAAGCGCCCTGCCTGTGTTGTGAAAACAAACCGATCTACTTCTCGCTCGTAGGCGGCGTAAGGTCCTTGTCCCGCAGGTAGTCGCTCAGAATCGCGTATTGCTCGTTGTCGTGCGAGATGTTTCCCCACAGGACGCTGATGCGCGCGCGCGTTCCGCGCGGATTCTTGATTGGGTCGGCGAGGTTCGCGTCCGTCACCGAAGCATAGGCCTTGTCGCAAAGAGTAAACGAAGCCTTCAAGGCTGTGAGGACCTCTTCCTTGGTTGCGGTCTCCGCCGGAACCTTGGGAAGATCCGCTGCCGGTGTACCGAGCACAGCGCCGCAGCTCGAAACCTGCGCTTCGCTGATGTGGTTGACCACGCGGGCGAAGGTGCGAATATCCGGATGCGGTTTGAAGCTATAGCTCTCAGCGGGCATCTTCTCCGCGGCTTTAATCGCGTTGGCCTTCACGCGGTTGTACGCGCCAAGTACCTCGGCGGCCGGGCCAGAGGGCGCGCCTGCCGGGGCTTGCGCGAGAGCGGTGCCGCCCAGGGAGGCAAGGGAGAGAACTGCTGCAATCATCGTTGTGCGCTGCATGGAAAGATCCTTTCAGTGAAACAAGCCCAGCCTACGCGGGACGGCGTCGGCGGACAAGTGCTTTGTAGCAAACCAGCCTTCGCCACAAAAAAAGGAGGCAGCGCATGGCGCCGCCTCCCGTGTACACAAAGCGTCTTATCCAAGCTTCTGGATCTTCGCGCGCAAGCCCTTGGCTGCTGCAGCAGGATCGGCGGCACCATAGATCGCAGCGCCAGCAACGGCGATCGTTGCGCCCGAAGCTTCTACCTGCTCGATGCGGTCGCTGTTGATGCCGCCTGCGATCGAGAACGCCACGTCGGAGCTGCGCCCCGCTTCAAGAAGCTTCTCGATGGAATAACCAGCCTCTGCCTGCTCATCCAGACCGGCATGCAGCTCAACCCAGCTGACGCCCAGAGCTGCGAGCTCCTTCAGGCGCTTCGGTTTGTCGGCGACGCCAATCATGTCGGCCACAACGGATTTGCCGTGTGCCTTGCCAGCCTTTACCGCGCCTGCAATGGTGCTGTCTCCGGCAGAGGCGAGCACGGTCATGATGTCCGCGCCTGCTTCGAATGCAAGGTTCGCTTCCAGTTCGCCCGCGTCCATCGTCTTCATGTCGGCGAAGACGAGCTTGTCCGGGTAGGCGGCCTTTACATTGGTGACGACGCTCAGGCCCTGCTGTTTGATCAGCGGTGTACCCAGCTCGATGACGTCGACGTACTCTGAGACCTTGTTCAACAGCGTGAGAGCATCGGCGGTAGACAGAAGATCAATGGCAACTTGCAGTTTCATTTAAGACTCCGTTGGTTATTGGTGCGTTATTCGAGATTGGCGTGGCGCTTCCATAGCTCTTCGGCAGACTCGCCGCGCTGGCGCCACATTGCTTGAAAGAGCATGTCCATTAGCAGAAGAATGCTCTGCTCAAAGAGGGCACCGGCGTACTGCTCGGAGCGTGCTCCGTGATGGTCTTGCTTCGTTGCCGCTGGAATGACGAGAAGATGCGTGGCCAGCTTGCCCAGCTTTGAATCCGGCGCGGTCGTAATCGCCAGCACCTGCGCGCCCGCCTTGATCGCCGTCTCCGCGGCCTGCACGGCACCCGCCGTCGTTCCTGAGCCGGAGGCCACCAGCAGAAGATCCCCGGTTGCAATCGCCGGAGTTGTGATCTCTCCCACCACATGCACCGTCAACCCCAGGTGCATTAGGCGCATCGCCGCCATGCGCAGCGCCAGACCACTGCGTCCTGCACCCGTGGCGAAGATGCGCTTGCTGGCAAGAAGAATCTTCTCGGCTGCGTCCACCTGCGCCTCATCTACGGCTGCGAGTGTTCTCTGCAGCTCCGTCAAGACAAGTTCACGATCCGCAGCAAAGCCCGTTGTTGTAAGAAAAGACATGACCTTACGAGCGTTTCATCCGCTCAGGCCCGCGTCCAACAGGAAATTCGAATGGCCTGATAGCTTTTCTCTATCGCGCAGTCTTCAGCAGATAAGGCTCATGGGACTTCAACATCCTGCGAATGGAAGTCACCATCTGCGAGGTGTGCGCCAGCTCCATCAGGGCATGCACGGCAGCAGGCAGCGGGTCGCTCTTGAGTACGACAAATCCCACATTCGCCTGCTCCGCTGGCTTGGAAATCGGTCGAGCATACAGCGGCCCCGACGCATGCAGAATCCCCGCCAGAGACTGCGGTAGCACCGTAGACCATCGCCCCGTTGCCACATGCGCCGCCAGCACCTCAGCGGAGTCCGTCTCGATCAGCTTCGCCGCCTGCTTCAGCTGAGCCGCCGCTCCCGCAGGGATCGCATTCCGCAGGAGACAGAGCGGCTGCGCTGCAATCTCAGCCCACGGAATCCGCGTTGCCGCGTCCTGTTTGTTCTTTGAGAAAAGAAAAATTCTCTCGCGGTAGAGCGTGTGCGTGGTGAAGCCCTCCGCCGTGTCGTCGTCGATGTAACTCAGAGCCACATCCATCTCACCCTGCCGCAGAGACTGCAGCAGGCCGGCCGCGTCCGAAGTCGCAATGCTGATCTGCAAACCCGGTGCCGTCTCTGCAAACTGCACGCTGAGCAGGGAAGCCAGCGACATCGTTGCTGGAAGCATGCCGATGCGAAACGGCCCCTGCATCCCGTTATCGCGCAGCGTATGCAGCTCCTGCTTCAGACGCATGCAGTCGTCCAGCATCTGCTGCGCCCACGCCAGAACGCGTTCGCCCTCGGGCGTGAAGCCTTCAAACCGCTGCCCGCGCCGGACGATCAGCACGTCCATATCTTCTTCCAGCTGCTTGATGCCCGCCGAGAGCGTCGGCTGCGAGACGCTGCACGACGCTGCCGCCCGCGCAAAGTGCTTCTCCTTGCTCAGCGCGAGAAGGTATTCAAAGTTCCGGACAATCACAAAAGCTCCAGACTTCAGTTTCTCACTAAAGTCCCCAGCAACTCGATCGACCGCATCTGGTCGACGTGCGCCACACCGCCGCCGCTCATGTGCAGAGCCACCTGGCTCAGACCGCCCAGCACCTCGTCGTAGTACCGCAGCTTGGTCGCCACGGTCTCCGGCGAACCGATCAGGTACGCCGCCGTTGGCGCAAGCTGCGCGTCAAAGCTCTCGCGCGTGATCGGTGCCCATCCACGCTCGCGCCCAATGCGGCCGAAGGTCTCCTGATGCGAAGGCCAGAAGATATCCGCAGCCTGCTGGTCCGTGTCCGCCAGGAAGCCCAGAGCATGCACGGAGACATCCGCCTGCGCGGGATCGTGCCCGGCGCGCTGCCATGCCTGGCGATAGACATCGATCATGGGACGGAAGCGGTGTGGCTCGCCTCCAATAATCGCAACGGTCAGCGGCAGGCCCAACAGCCCCGCGCGCGCAAACGACGCAGGAGTTCCGCCCACACCCAGACGCACAGGAAGCCGCTTCTGCACCGGCCTCGGCCAGACCCCCTGTCCGTTCAAAGAAGATCGATGCTTGCCCTGCCAGGTCACCAGCGTTTCATCGCGCAGCTTCAGCAGCAGATCCAGTTTCTCCGCGAAGAGTTCGTCGTAGTGCTTTGTGTCATAGCCGAAGAGGGGATAGCTTTCTATGAAGGAGCCGCGTCCCACCACGATCTCGGCGCGTCCATTGGAGATCAGGTCGATCGTCGCAAAATCCTGGAAGATACGCACCGGATCGTCGCTCGACAGCACGGTCACGGCGCTCGACAGCCGGATCTGCTCCGTCACCGCAGCGGCAGCCGCCAGAAAAATCGCGGGCGACGAGGCGAGATATTCCACGCGATGGTGCTCGCCGATCCCATACGTGGAGATACCCACGCGGTCAGCCAGCTTGATCTCTTCCATCAGGTTCTTGGCGCGCTGTGCCCCCGTGAGCTCCGGCCCACCCATCTGCACGAAACTATCGATTCCGATCTTCATGCTGGATAAGATGCACGACACCTGTCGTTTGATGCAAGCTGCGGATATGTCCCATCTTTCGTCTCAGGCGAAAGCGTGAAGTAGCGCGAAGCGCATGGGCATATGGCGATGGGTGGCTGGTTTCTAGCGGACAGTGAAAAAGGACTGGTACTGAGGAATAGGGTGAGGGTCTCGCTACGCTTGGAAGCGAAACCACTCACGCCTCTGTCAATCTTTATTGACTAGTCACTGTGATGCCGAACGGGGTCACTCCAGACGCGACTGTAGGGGTGGGAAGCGGAAGAAGGCTACCCGTCTTCGTAATTGAGAACTGATGAACGAGGGTATACGCTCCGCCCGGACAGTTACTACTACACGCCTGGGGGACATAGACGAAGCCGCCGGAGGGATCAACGGAGATCTGTAGGCCAAATACGCCGGGGTAGATCCCCAGCGGAACGAACGCGCCACCGCTAACAGAATAGGAGACCAGATCGGTACTGTTTTCGATGGTGTAGGCAAAGTTTCCGTTCGGCGAAAGAGAGAGGGTATATGCCCCTTTTCTCGCTTGAGGTGTTGACTTCGTTAGGCTGAGCAGTCCAGTGACCGGATCGATTCCATACGCTAAGAGGGAGTCTCTGTCCGCTGCATAGAGATAGCTTCCGGCAGGGTCGAGGGCAATCCCTTCACCAAACTGAGAGGGCAAGGGCACACTTTGCAGCACAGAGAGCGCACCGGAGACAGCGTCTATTTTGAAAGCGTAAAGGTTGAACAAGTCCTGAAGGTATAGGAACGTTCCAGAGGGAGTGACTGCCATTCCGGTGGCGGGGAGATACTGCGCCCCCGGCGATCCGATGGGCAATGGCATGTCTTTGACGGCGCTCAGGACTCCTGTCGAACTCAGGTTGTAAGCAAACATCTGGTTGCCACTGACGCCAGGGAATGCAACGCTCGCTCCTGTCCGGTAGAGATAGAGGTGAGTTCCGGAAGGATCGACGACCATCGCACCGGGCTGGATCATGGTGTTGTATGGGGACGGGCTTATTTCGCTGAGCGCCCCCGTCGTGGGATCGATCGCGTATACGTGCAACATGAATGCCGCATTGTCGCCAACGATCAGGAAACGGTTCTGGGGATCGTGAGTGATAATCGTTGGATTAAGTCCAACAGGGACGGGAAAGCCGCTCAGTGGAGTCAGCACGCCAGTTGATGGATCGACTGCGTAGCCCGATAGGCTTGCTCCCTGATTGCCTGTGTAAGCAAACTTCGGCTTCGGAGTGGGAAGAGAACTGACCGGAGGAGTCGGTAAAACTATCGGTGCTGAAGTGGCCCCGGCGCCACAGCCCATCAAAACGAAAAGCAGGCCGGAAGCAGCGAAAAACTGAAACCGGCGACGCAGAGCCGTCACATTCCTCGATCCATACATCGGTCGCATGAGACGTAGCGTAGCCTATCGAATCGCTGACGTGCGTATTAAGAAGTGCAAATAAAAGTTTCTGGAGCCCAAAGTGGGACTCGTCCCCGGCGCACGGTCGGGAGCAAAGAATCGTAGGGCTCCTCAGGAGCCCTACGGCATCACCGCCGCGCGCTGTCCCAGCAGGAAAGCCGCACGCGCACTGGGCGTAGCCGCAGCAACGGATTCGACGCTCTTCGCCGGTTCGCCCTCGTACCGCGTGTAGGCGTACTTCTTCTCAGGAACCGCATCCACATTCACCTGTTCCACCGAAACGACCTTCGCCGGAATGTTGCCGCCAAACCAGCGCGGATCCTCGGTCTCTTTCCATGTCACAAGAGAAAGCTGCGAACCAGCGGGGTACGCTGCATCGCTGTTCTTCCGTGCGTAGTTCACAGCCACATCGTTGCCGTAGAGCGTCGACATCGTAGAAGCAGACTTGTCGATCCACGAGGTGATCACCCTTCCGTGCATCGCCGCGCCAGGAAAGCCACTGACCTTGCTGGCGTCCTGATTCAGCGTCGTGACCACACGCGGATTCGTCGCCTCACAACCAGCCAAACCACCCAACAGGAACAGGCCTAAAACTTGAGCTACTCGCATTATTGGCCTCCCTGAATTGGCGTCGTATAGACGTAATCGTTCTGGCGCACTGGATTATGGCAGCCGATACATTCGTTGGCGAAGTTCGCGTTCTTGCCATAGGGCTTCAGGTCCATGCCGACCCAGCGCGCCCATCCCCATCCCGCAGTAGAGGCGTACTTATGTCTGTCTTTCACCATGAACTCCACCTGCTTGAACGCTCCTGTGTGGATCGTGCCCTGCGCGTCCGGCTCCTGTGCCCAGGCCACCTTGGCAAAGGCCGCGCCGTCTGGCCAGGGGTTAATGTGGTTCTCCGCGATCGCCTTGACGGCGATATCGTTGCCTAGAATCTGGCGCATCGTGTGATTGTCGAAGCGGTCCGTAGAACTGATCGCTTTCCAGTTCTTATAGTCCGAGAAAAACGGGATCCCGTTCAGTTCAGGCTTTACCTGCAGCGGCGCATCGCTCGCAGTGATCCACTTCGCATACTGATCGTCCGCATCCTTGTTCGCCATGGGGGCTGCAATATCGACCTTGGCCGGTGCAGCGGACGCAGCAGGAGCGAGGTAATTCCTTAGAACGGCAAGCTGCTCCGGCGTAAGCGCAGCTCCAGGATGAACCTTCCGGTACGAAGGCAGAGGCATCGCACCCATCTGGATCTGGTTTACCGCTTCAAAGAGCATGCCCTTCTGCTGCGCCGCGGGCAACTTCCCAATCTCGGAGAAGTTCAGATGCGCGCGGGCGGTCTTTACATCCTTCGCCACCATCCAGTACGCAGGGGCGATCTGGTCGAACCAGGCCAGCTTCGTCTCGTTGGAGTGGCAGTTGTAGCAGGAGTTCCGAAGGATCGCCTTCACCTCGGGCGGTGCCTGAATCTCTGCCGTTACCGGCGGATTCGTGATGGGTGGTCGAACAAACTGCAGGCAGACGAAGCCAAGAAAAAGCACTCCCGCAGTAAGAACCAGGCGAAATCGTGTCTGTGGTTCGAGTGCCAAGGCAACCCTCTCGTGTGGTTATTCCAAGGTCCTTACAAAGGGCCCGATCAGGCGCATGCTCTATCCTGATAAAGCATGGGACGTAACCAGGATAGGTTTCGTCGCAAAAAAGGAAAAGAACATTGCCTCTGAACTGTGGAATTGTCGGACTCCCTAATGTGGGAAAGTCCACCATCTTCAACGCCCTCACCTCGGCCAAAGCCCAGGCGGCGAACTATCCCTTCTGCACGATCGAGCCCAACACCGGCGTCGTCACCGTACCCGATGAGCGCCTCGCAAAGATCGCCGGGCTCATCAAGCCGAAGTCCCTCGTGCCCACCTCGATGGAGTTCATCGACATTGCCGGCCTCGTCGAAGGCGCCAGCAAGGGCGAAGGCCTCGGCAACCAGTTCCTCGGCCACATCCGCGCCACAGACGCCATCTGCCACGTCGTCCGCTGCTTCGACGACTCTGAGATCGTCCACGTCGCCGGGAAGGTTGATCCGCTCCACGACATCGACATCATTAATACTGAGCTTCTGCTTGCAGATCTGGATTCGGTAGAGAAGCGCTTCACCAAGGTAGAACGCGCGGCCAAGGCCAGCAGCGACGCAAAGGTGAAGGCGGAGCATGCCATGCTGCAGAAGCTCCTCACCGTGCTGCAGGCAGGCAAGCCCGCGCGTGTTGCCGACCTCACGGACGAGGAAAAACTTCTCGCACGCGATCTCTTTCTCATCACCTCGAAGCCGCAGCTCTATGTCGCGAACGTGGACGAGGGAGGCCTGATCGGCGGCAACGACTACACCGCCGCCGTTGAAAAGCGCGCCGTAGAAGAGCACGCACAGGTGGTCCGCATCTGCGGCGTCCTCGAAAGCGAAATAGCCCAGCTCGAACCGGCGGAACGCGATGAATTCCTGAAGGACATGGGTCTCAGCGAGCCCGGCCTGAACCGCCTCATCCACTCGGCCTACCGGCTTCTGGACCTCATCACCTACTTCACCGCGGGCGTGCAGGAAGTGCGTGCCTGGACGATCAAGCGCGGCACCAAAGCGCCTGGCGCAGCAGGTGTCATCCACTCGGACTTCGAACGCGGCTTTATCAAGGCCGATGCCTATGCGAGCGACGATCTCTTCACCCTCGGCAGCGAACAGGCCGTGAAGGAAAAGGGCCTGCTCCGTTCGGAAGGCAAGGAGTACGTCGTGAAGGACGGCGATATTCTCTTCTTCAAGTTCAACGTGTAGGAAGAGCTAACAAAAGATGCCAATGGTCTTCCGTTACCTGGGCTTTCGATCTTCTTTTGTGCAAACGAAGGGAGTCCGCGTGGATACGGAGACTTATGTGCTGGAGGACGTGAGGTCGGTGCGTGGGCATGACTGAACGTCATACGAATGCGGGGTGCATGGCGCGATGATCTTCTTTGGACCGGTGGGAGAGGCGGCACACGGTGGTCAAAGCGGCCCAGGATTCGATCTCTTGGTTGGCTTCGTAGTCCTCGCTATAACGTGGGTTGGGTACGCGAGGAAGGAGCCCCCAAAGCGTCCTATCCTCTGGACCTGCGTAGGCGTATCTGGAATCTGTGCAATCTTCATATACTCGGGCGTGGCGGCGCTCCTCCGATAGCCTTCGCAGGTCGCCTCCCGGCCCCGCGCTAGTTGAGAATAGTGGAAGCAAACAGAGACCGTATTGAGAGAGCTTGGTATGACTTCTTTGGAAACTAACTCCGCCAGCAGCGTTCGTTTTGATAGCGATAGCATGTGGGTCTCACTCAGCGACGGCCGCGTTCTGGGTGTGCCGCTCGCATGGTTCCCTTGTCTGTTACACGCAACGCCGGAGCAGCGTGATGAGGTGCGCATCAGCAGCCGGGGTCTGCACTGGGAATCCATAGACGAAGATATCTCTGTCGCCGGGCTCCTTGCAGGTTTGCGTGACCAATCCAAACCGCATCCTACAGCCGCCTGATACTTTATCGCCGCCCTCTCTTAGCCCCCGCACCTTTGCTCCAATATTGAAACTCATCCACATAAAGTTCCCCGGTCAGATCTGCCGCGCGTAGCTGCATCCGTGCCTGCGCGTCCGCCACCGCCTTGTTGTAAACCACAGAGCCAACCTCCTCCAGGAAGAAGTTCAGCAGGAGGCTGGCAGGCAGGTCGCCGATCGGCTCCTCCATATTTTCCTGAAAATAACGTTGGATCGAAGCGACAGCGTCGGCACGCGCTTGTTTGGAGATTTCGATGGCCATTTAGAAAAAGTACACCGAGAGCGAGAATAAAAGTCTCTGTGCCCCATTCTTCCGGGCTTTATCGCGGAAGGGTGGGGTCGCGCGGAGCGCACAAACCGGATCTCCAAGGAAATGAAAGAAAGCAGATCCCTTCGCTCCGCTACGGGGTGACAAAATGTAGATCGTCCTCATGGTTCACCAGCAATTCAAAGGTAAAGAACGAGTAGCTTTCCAGATTCCTGCCTCCGCAAATGCCAAGCTGCCGCGTACCCTTGAAGCAACATGGCAAAGAAACTCCGCGTAGGCATTCTCTTCGGTGGACGCAGTGGAGAGCACGAGGTCTCCCTCCGCTCCGCCGCCTCCATTCTCGATGCAATCGACCGCAAGAAGTACGATGTCGTCCCCATCGGCATCAACAAGCAGGGCAAGTGGCTCAACGGCCCGGACGCGCAGAACCTGCTTGGAGGCGACACCGTACAGCAACTCGCCGCCACGGCGGAGACCGGTCTCAGCATTCACGCCGCCGCTGCGGGAAGCGGAGCGTCGAAGCTCGACGTCGTCTTTCCCGTGCTCCACGGCACCTTTGGAGAAGACGGCACCATCCAGGGCCTCTTTGAACTGGCAGATGTGGCCTATGTCGGATCGGGCGTCCTGGGTTCTGCCGCAGGCATGGACAAGGACGCGATGAAGCGTATGTTCGCCGCCTCCAGGCTGCCCATGGTGAAGCACGTCACGCTTCTGCGCAGCGAGTGGGCGGGCTCCAAGAGAAAATGCACCACGCAGATCGAAGCAGCGCTGAAGTATCCGCTCTTTGTGAAGCCCGCAAACCTCGGCTCCTCCGTCGGCATCAGCAAGGTGCACGACCGCAGCGAGCTTCCCCGGGCCATGGATGAAGCCGCGCGCTTCGATCGCAAGATCGTCATCGAGCAGGGCGTCGGCGGCAAGCGCGGTAAAGCGCGCGAGTTGGAAGTCGCCGTTCTCGGTAACGACAATCCCGAAGCCTCCGTCGTCGGCGAGATCGTCCCAGACCGCGAGTTCTACGACTACGCCTCCAAGTACGACGCCACCAGCACCTCGGAGCCGCAGATCCCCGCGAAGATCACCAAGGCCGAAGCCAAGCAGATCCGCGAGATGGCCATCCGCGCCTTCAAAGCCTGCGACTGCTCCGGCCTCGCCCGCGTCGACTTCCTCATGGATCCGCCCAGCGCCACAGGCAAGCCAGCGAAGATCTACCTCAACGAGATCAACACTATGCCCGGCTTCACCAGCATCAGCATGTACCCCAAGCTCTGGGAGGCAACCGGCGTCAGCTATCGCCAACTCATCGATCGTTTGATTACACTCGGCATCGAGCGTCACGACGAACGCAGGCAGACCAACTTTACGATCGAACAAGAGTAAGAGGCCGCATGAACTCCGAAGTAGAACCGCTCCTCACGCAGACCGACAACGTCAACATGACCACGCCCGAGCCCGGCCTCCGTCGCCAGGTCATGTCCGCGACGGACAGTCTCATGCTGGTCCGCCACCTGCAGGTGAAGGGATGGGTCGGCGCGCGCCATAAGCACCCGCACGAGCAGCTTCTTTACGTCGTCTACGGAGAGATCCTCCTCAAGGTTGAAAACCCGGCTACAGGCGTCGACGATCTCTTCAACATGCGCAAAGGCGACAGCCTCATCGTTCCCGGAGACCTCATGCATGAGGCCTCGGCGCTTGAAGATACCGAAGTCCTCGATGTCTTCACACCCGCGCGGGACGACTACCGATGATCCCGATGCCTCGACAGATTCGTGCCCCATTCTTTCGCAGCTTCATCGCGAAAGGGTGGGGTCTCCTTGCTCTTTCCGTCGCCGTAACCGCCGTTGCCGCGCCTCTCCGCTCCCCCTGGGATGGCCATAAGATCAAGCAGACGGATGCCTCCTACAACTGCGGCTCCGTCCTGCATCTCGCTCCGGACCTCACCACCAACAGCTTCTATCGCCTCGACGATCCCACGCACTCCATCGTCGATCCCGTTCGCATGGCAGAGTACAAACGCACAGCGGACGGCGTGAAAGCCGTCGGTGCCGCAGTTGTCGCGGCCGCAGACGCCTACCGCACCACCGGCTCACGCATCGCTCTGCACTGTGCCGCACAGCAGACGCTCTCGCTTGCTAAAGAAAACGCCCTCGGCGGCAAGATGTCCTCGACCCAGGCGATGTATGTGCAGGGATGGGAGGCGGGCGCACTTGCTATCGCGTACCTCAAGGTTCGCGAAGAGGCAGGACTCTCTTCGGCAGAAGACAAGCTCATCGGTGCGTGGCTCCTTCGCCTCGGCAACGCTACGCGCACTTACTATGACGGACAGCGTGCCAAGGGCGATAAGGGAAACAACCATCTTTACTGGGCGGGCACGGAGCTCATCGCCATCGGCACAGTGGCGAACGACCGCGCCGCCTTCGATTGGGGCATCGGTACATACCAGGATGGTGTGAAAGAGATCCGCCCCGACGGTACACTCCCACGCGAGATGTCTCGGGGGCAGCGCGCGCTCCACTATCACTTCTACGCGCTCGCGCCGCTGGTACTCACCGCCGAATTCGGTGAAGCCAACGGAATCGATCTCTATGCCTATGCGGACGGATCGATCCATCGCCTGGTCAAAGCATGTCTCGCAGGCGTGGAGGACAAAGACCTCTTTGCTAAACCGGCGGGCGCTCCGCAGGAGTTTCCGAACATTCTTACTGGCGACCAGATCGGATGGGCTCCGCCTTATCTGCGTCGCTTTCCGAACGCCCAGCTCGCATCTCTGACTGCGGCTGCGCCTTCCCTTAGCGTGCCTTACCTTGGTGGTCTGCCACCCCAGTAACGTTCTGGAATATTTGAAGACACAAGGGGTTTAAGCGGAAGAGAGTCCGCTCTCGAATCTAAATCGAGAAAAGAAATCCATGTTCCACCCCCGTTCCCGGAAGCCTCTCTTCGCGTTCAGCCTCTTTCTTTTGCTTGTCGTCATCGCGATCTTCGCCCTAAGGGAAAGGCAAGTGAAAAAGGGCAGCGTCCTTTGGCAGATTGTGCATGGACGCTGTGTTCCGGATATGCAGGCAAACCATCTCCCAGCGCCCTGCGTCAGCGTTGATCTCACGCGCAAGGATGTGGTCTTGAAGGACAGTTCGGGAAAGACGCAGTTTCTTCTGCTTCCGACAGACAAGATTACGGGAATTGAAGATCCTGCCATCCTGAGCTCCCATGCCACGAATTACTTTGCGGATGCCTGGGAGAGCACTTCTCTTGTCGACCTGGTTTTGCATCGCAATCTGCCCCGCACAGACTTTGCGATCGCCATTAACTCCATCAGCGGACGTTCCCAAGACCAACTGCATATCCACGTGGACTGTATCCAGCCGGCGGTGAGGACGGAGTTGCAAAAACTCGGCCCGCAGATCGGAACCACATGGCAGAAGCTCCCGGTCAAACTGATGGGAGACGAGTATCGTGCCATGTGGCTCCCCGGCGAACATTTAGACGCGCGCAATCCGTTCCTTCTGCTTGCCGGTTCCTTGGCGCATCCAGATCGGGATATGGCAGGCCATACCCTCGTTTTGGTGGGGTCCGAACGCTCCGGAGGTAGTGGCTTTATCCTTCTCGATGCAGAGGCACCCGCCTTCGCAGTTGCCCTTTCGCCCGTATACAGACTTGGATACGCATCGGGAGAGAAACTCGAAGACCACCAGTGTTCCGTCAGCAAACCCTAAAAAGTAGATCTGCCCGTAGTAGACGCGACGGTCGCCTTTCGCATCCCAATGAAAATGGTACGTCCCTGTTTTCTGGTCATCGACCGAGAGTTTCCCGGAAGCATCTCCACACGCAAGCTGGTGTTGGAGACGGCAAAGTACAACGTCATCACCGCCTATAGCGCGCGCGAGGCCATCGACACCCTGCGGACGTTCCCTTCCGTTTCCGCCGTTATCCTCGACAAGGCCATTCGCGATATGCCCTGCGCCGAGGTTATCCGTGAGATTCGCGCCTTCGATCCAGGCAAGGCGATCGTACTGATTGCGACCCCTTCCCTGGATGTCTGTGACGATGCGGATTACATCCTGGAGTTCTACACTCCTGAAGCCCTGCTGGAGATCGTCCGCAGGATCTGCCCTGAAGATGCCTCCGCGATTGCAGCGCACACGATCGAGCTGGAAAAAATGTGATCTACAGCATCTGCAGAAGTTCGGCCTCATCCAGCACGGCCACGCCCAGTTCACGCGCCTTCTCCAGCTTGCTTCCGGCGTCTTCGCCTGCAACGACATAAGTCGTCTTCTTGCTCACCGATCCTGAGACCTTTCCGCCCGCAGCCTCGATCTTCTCTTTTGCAGTATCGCGTGTCAGCGTGGGAAGCGTTCCCGTCAGAACGAACGTCATTCCGGCAAGCTTTGTCCCGCGCTCGCGCTTCTCCGCCGTCATCGTCAGGCCTGCGTCTTTTAAACGCTGCACCAGCAGAAGGTTCTTCTCGTTCGCAAACCACTCACGGATCGCCTCGGCCACCCTAGGGCCGACGTCGTTCACGCGCGTCAGGTCCGCTTCGGTCGCCGAGATCAACGCGTCCATGCCACCGAACTCTTCGGCCAGCGTCTGCGCCGTGCGCTCGCCTACGTGACGTATACCCAGACCCAGAAGCACGCGGGAGAGCGGCGCCGACTTTGACTTTTTAATCTCCGCGAGGAGAGACTCGGCGCTCTTCTGCCCGATGCGCTCCAGACCCATCAACTGCTCAAGCGTGAGCCCGTAGATATCGGCAACCGAATGCACCAACGCTCCGCGCGTGGGGGCTTCGGCCACAGACTCCTCGCCTTCTCCGGCTTCAACCGTTTCGGCAACGGTATGACCGAGCAACTGCGCTACCAGCGATTCGCCTAGCCCCTCGATGTTCATCACACCGCGCGAGGCAAAGTGCCGTAGCTCTTCCTCCAGCCGCGCGGGGCAACTGGCATTCACGCAGCGCCAGTCCACTTCGCCCTCTTCGCGCACCACCGGCTCACCGCATCGCGGGCACACCGTTGGAAAAACAATCTCCTGCGTTCCGCGCGGGTGCGTCTTGTCTTCGACCACATGCGTGATCTTCGGAATCACATCGCCGCCACGCTCCACGGAGACGTGATCGCCGATCTTCAAACCCAGCCGCTCAATCTCATCCGCGTTGTGCAGCGTCGCGCGCGTCACGGTCGTTCCGCCGATAAAGATCGGCTGCAGGTCCGCGACAGGCGTCAGCTTGCCCGTTCGCCCTACTTGAAAAAGCACACCGCGCAACTGCGTCACACCCGCGCGTGCGGGGAATTTGTAAGCGATCGCCCATCGCGGAGCTTTGCCTGTAAATCCGAGCCGCTTCTGCAGCGCCGTCGCATTCACCTTGATCACAACGCCGTCGATCTCGTATCCAAGGCCATCGCGTTCGGCTTCCGCCTGCGCAATGAAGCCCAGCACCTCGTCGATCGTCTTTACCGTTCTCGCCTGGGGATTCACGCGAAATCCCGTGGCGCGCAGGGCATCGAGCGTTGCCTGCTGCGATTTCAGCAGCGTGTCGCCATCGCGCAGAAGAAAGTACGCGTAGAAATCCAGACGACGTTGCGCCACGATGCTCGGCTCAATCGTTCGTATCGTTCCTGCGGCGGCGTTGCGCGGATTCGCCGCCGCCGCTTGCCCCGCAGCTTCGCGCTGGCGGTTCAACTCTTCAAAAGCAGTCTGCGGCATTACCACTTCGCCGCGCACCTCAAACGTGCCCGGCAAACCTGCGGCCTTCAGCTTTGCAGCAGCGATGCGCAACGGCACAGAGCGTATCGTGCGTACATTGCTGGTCACATCTTCGCCCACGCTGCCATCGCCGCGCGTCAGGCCACGGACAAGCTGGCCTTCTTCATAGTGCAGGGCAAGCGAAAGCCCATCCAGCTTGTACTCGCAGGTGTACTCCACTGCGTCCGAAGCGGGAAGGGAAGTGGTCACACGCTCCGCCCAGGCTCGCAGTTCGGTTTCGTTGTAGGCATTGTCCAGAGAGAGCATCGGCCGCGAGTGGGCTACCTTGGCAAATCCCTCGCGTGGCTTTCCGCCAACCCGCTGCGTCGGAGACTCCGGCGTCACCAGCTCCGGATGCTCGGCCTCCAGCGCCTTCAGCAGGTTCATCAGGGCGTCGTACTGGGAGTCGGAGATCTCGGGCTTATCCAGGACGTAATAAGCGTGTTCGTGATGCTCAATCTCGGCGCGAAGTTCGGCGGCTCTTTGATCGGGGGACATCTCGCGATTATAGAAACTCTGTCCGCGCCCTGGCTCAGGAGTCTCCCGAGCGCTGTATCCTCATCACACCAGCATGGAACCCGTCACACACATTCTTACCGGCGCCGTCCTGTCGCGCGCCTGCGGCTTCAATAAGCGCGCACGCCACGCCACGCTCGCCATGGCCATCGCCGCCGAGCTTCCGGACATGGACATCGTCCATGACATCCAGGGACCGCTGCACTACTTCCAGCATCATCGCGGTTGGACGCACAGCTTCCTTTGGCTTCCCGCGCAGGCGCTGCTCACCGTCGGCATCGTTTATCTGTGGCATCGCTTCAAGCGCAGGGATAGGGAGCGCGAAGGCGACCCACCCCTCCGCTGGCTCTATCTCTTCGGCATCTCCCTCATCGCGCTAGTCAGCCATATCCTTCTCGACTGGACGAACAACTACGGCGTGCGTCCGTTTGCCCCCTTCAATCCACGCTGGTACCAGGGCGAGCTCGTCTTCATCTTCGAGCCTCTGATCTTCGTCGCTCTCGTGCTCGCTCTCATTCTTCCATCGCTCTTCGCTCTGACGGACAGCGAAATCGGCGCACGCAGTACGCGTTTCCGCGGACAGGGTTTTGCCATCGCAGCGCTTGTCTTCATCGTCGCGCTCTGGGGCTACCGCTATACGCAGCATGAGAAGGCTGTCGGCATTGCCCAACAGCAGATGTACCAGGGCGACGCTCCCGTCCTCCGCATCGGCATGAACCCCTACGCAGGCACTCCCTTCGAGTGGTACGCCGTCGTGGAGACGCCCGCCTTCTACCAGACCGGCACCGTCAACACGCGCCTCGGTACCATGGAGTTTACGCCGCAGGAGATCTTCTGGAAGGGCGCTACCACTCCCGCTACGCAGGCAGCAGACGCCAGCCCTCTGGGCCGCGTCTATCTCGACTGGGCAAAGTACCCCCTCGTGGACGACCTCGGCGTTCTGGTCCACAGCGACACGCCGGAGTTGAATGGCCTCCGCGCCGTCCGTTTTCGCGATCTGCGTTTCATGTTCAACACCTTTGCGTACAAGGGCCGCGATCGTGCTCCGCTCAGCGGAGTCGTCTATCTCGACGCGCAAAACCATATTGTCCGTACGGAAATGAACGGGGCGCAGCAGAAGTAGTTTCTTGACCCCACCCCTCTTCGGTGAGGATAATCAAAGAGACATGGCCGCTTACCTCGTTCTCGTCCTTGCAGCCCTCAGCCGCTGCCTTCCTCACTGGATGCACACCCCCAGCTACGGCCTTTCTGCTGTTGGCGCGGGAATGCTCTTCTTCGGTTCGCGTCTGCAGACCCGCAGCCGCTGGCAGGCTATCGCCGCCGTACTCGCTATGGCCGCAACGGATTACTACCTCAGCGTCTTCGCCTACGGATTTCCCTTCAAAATCAGTGCCTACCTGCTCACATGGGTCTGGTACGCGGCTCTGGTTCTCTTCGCTTCAGCGTTTCTCGGAAGCAAGCGCACCGCTCTCCGCGTTACAGCGGCGGCCATCTTTTCCGCGACAGGATTTTTCCTCTGGAATAACGGCACCGTCTGGCTCGCCAGCCACATGTACTCGCATACGCTTGCGGGGTTGGAAGCCTGCTATGCGATGGGGCTGCCCTTCTACCGTAACGACCTGGCCTCCACGCTTCTTCTCTCTGGCGCACTCTTCGGCCTGCCCGCGCTGGCGCGTGAGATGAGCGGGTCGCTCCACCGCCTCGGCACCAGCGGCTCCCGCCCCATCTAAAAGCTACCTATATCGTGCGCGTGAGCACTCCAGGACCCGGCACTTTTTCGAGTGCCGGGTCAACTTCGTTTGGTGGGCGCTTCTCCTAAGACCTCAATGTCAAGCTCATACTCCATCGCCTCGGGGCAGGCGTAGGACCTCCCGTGCGGTGGAATAAAAAGAGAGCCCATGGGTTTTCTCTACGTTCGACAAACTGAGGCTGCGGGAAGATAACGCCGGTCCTATACGACAGGTGTTAGCGACCCTGTGCGTCCAGATTTAAGACTGGAGCTACAAATGATGTTGAAAAAAATAGAGGCGCTCTCCGCTGTAGTGGAGCGTTTGCAACAGAAGCGCAATAACTTCGACGAAAAGAAGCTGCGGAATAAGCTTGTCTTTTCTCTCTCTCTTGCCACGCTCGCCGCGGCTTCCTCGCTTTATTCTTTCGCTCAAACCAGTTCGTTTACACAAACGAATATCGTCTCCGACGGCTCCGTCGCCGCAGCGAAGACCGATCCGAATCTCATCAACCCCTGGGGCATTGCCATCGGTAAGGCCTTCTGGGTCGACTCCCCCGGCAGCGGTCTTTCCCTGATCTATGACGCACAAGGAAACCCGCAGCCTCCGACCACCGTGGCCGTTCCCGCACCCGCATCAGCCGCCGCCGGAACCAAGGGGCAGCCGACCGGCGTAGCCTTCAATGCAGACACAACGGTCTTTAAAATCCCTGTCAACGGCCAATCGGCACAGTTCGTCTTCGCCACACTGGGTGGCACCATCGCCGCATGGAACTCGGCGCTCACAGCAGCAGTGACGGTCGCCGATAACTCCGCAGCCAAAGCTGTCTACACTGGCCTCGCCATCGATGTGAATCCGACAGGATCATTTGTGTTGGCTGCAAATCAGGCCAGCGGCGCTGTTGACGTGTTTGACAGCAACTTCGCGCCAGCTGTTCTCGCTGGCACCTTTGCTGATCCCACATTGCCCGCGGGATTCCACGCGTTCTCAGTGCATATCGTTAATGGCCAGGTGTATGTGGCTTATACCCAGGTGGATCCCACCACGGGCAAGAGAGTCCTCGGCGCCGGCCTCGGCTTCGTCAACATCTTCGACCTCAATGGAAATTTTGTGAAGCGCGCCATCAGCCAGGGAAACCTCAATGCTCCCTGGGGGATCGTGCTCGCTCCCTCGGGCTTCGGCAGCTTCAGCAGCGATCTGCTCGTCGGCAACTTTGGCGATGGCGTCATCAACGTCTACGATCCCACAACCTTTACCTTGATCGGTCAGTTGCAGGACTCCAAGGGAAATGTGCTCGTCAACTCAGGTCTTTGGGATCTTGTCTTCGGTGCCAAAAACGTCGGAGATCCAAACACCTTGTTCTTCGCGGCGGGTGTGAATGGTACCAAGGGCGGCCTCTTTGGTTCTATCGCCGTGGCGGCTCCTCCAGCAGGCAGCGGAGACTTCTCTCTGACCTCTGCTGCATCGACCGTTTCGGTGAAGGCGGGACAAAGCGCTACGCTCAACCTCTCTCTAACAGGAACGAATGGCTTTAGCGGCCCGGTGGCGCTTTCGTGCTCAGGTCTGCCCGCAGGCGATAGCTGCACCTTCAACCCCGCCACCATCAACCTCTCGGGAACTGCGGCAGCGACCGACGTGGTCACGATCACCACGGTAGCCAATCAAGCCTCCGCGGCAGCGCCGCACCGCAATGGAAGGAGCCCACTCTCTGGAATCGCCCTGGCCTTTGCCGGTCCTCTTGGTCTGCTCTCCCTCGTCGGTCTTCGCCGCCGCTCCGCAGGTCTTCGTGGAGTTGTGCTCGTGATCGCAATGTCGTTCTTGTCGTTCGGAGTCATCGGTTGTGGCGATGATTCATCCCAACATACAGCGCCAGTCACCACGAAAATCATGATTAACGCCACGGCGGGGAGCACAACGCACAGCATCCCCGTTTCGCTTACCGTCAACTAAAAAACACGCGAACAGCATCGTGAGATGGTCCGCAAGGAAGTCCATCTCACGATGCTGTCTTCGTTTCAGAGAACTTGCTTGGCCACCCAGAAGCTACTGCTTCGGATGCTCCACGGAGTCTTCCACCGGGAATGCAATCTCGCTTTTGCCGGAAAACAGCTTCCGCACAATCCATACCGTCAGCGCCACCAGCAGCACCCCCGCCACCGTCCACATCACCGCGGCATGCTCGTGCAGGCCACGGCGGAACTCCCGCAGGAGGGCCGGGCCAAAGGTAAGGAATAGGATCGAGCATACAAGGAACTGGATCAGCTTTCCAAGAAAGATCGCCGTTGCGAAGGGCAGCGGCTTCATCTCAAAGACACCCGCTGCAAACTCAAAGAGCTTAATCGGTGTCGGCGGAGGCAGCATCGCCGGGATCATGATCGCCATAAACTCCTGCTTTTCGAACCGATCGCGCATCCGCTCGTACCGCTGGCGGTTGATGCGCTTCAAAAGAAACAGCTCTCCGCCCGCACGGCCTACAAAGTAAGGCACCAAGCTCCCGATGCACGAGGCCAGCGCGGCTACAAAGCAGTAGAGGACAAACCGGCCATGATTTCCCTGCACATAGATCAACACCGTGCCATCCATCGACGTGGGTAGAGGAATCAGCGCGGAATCCACGAAGGCCAGCCCGGCCAGCCCCCAGATGCCCAGCGGCTTCATCGTCGCCATGATCAACAGGCTCGACTTCTTCAAAAATACGATCGGATGCAGTTTCACTGGGAGTTTTTCACCGTAGCCTACGATTCTAACGGTTTGGCGTGCTCCGTTTTGCCCCCCAGAAGCTCCAGCGCGTGGGGAACCAGAGGTAACACGGTCCGCAGAGACGCCACCGCGCCTGTGGGACTTCCCGGCAGATTCAGAATCAGCGTCTCGCCCACGGTTCCGCACACACCTCGCGAAAGCGACGCCATCGGTGTCTGTTTTATGCCCTCCAGTCGCATCAACTCGCTCAGGCCGGGCACCATCCGCGTACAGACCTGCATGGTCGCCTCGGGGGTGACGTCGCGCGGAGCCAGACCGGTTCCACCGGTCGTCACCACGAGGCTGGCGTTCGCCGCAGAGGTCCGCAGGGCCGCCGCAATCGTCGGAATCTCGTCTGGAATCACCACCGTGGACACTACTGCAAAGCCGGATTCGTTCAGCAGGCGCGCCAGAAGGGGACCGCTGCCGTCCACACGTGTGCCCTGAAAGCACCCGTCGGAGACTGTAATGATCGCTGCCGTTCGTAGAAGAGGCTCACCCACCGCCTGATTGTACGGTCCCGGAAGGGGAAAATGAGAGAATGAAGAGACGCGGCCCCATAGCGAAACCCTTGTACTCATTTCAGAGTCTTTAACCTCATAGATGTCCATACTGCAAACGCCACCCGCGCGCGATCCTAAGAAGCCCGAAGTTCCTCTTCCCTCGCGTTACAGCGATCTGGAGCACCATGAACTGATCTACCTCCTCGATGAGGTGGATGATGAGCGCGCACGGGCCCGTTTCCGCGAGTCTATTTACATCTCTTTCATCGTCTGGCTGCTCGTGCTCGGCCTGATCGTCTATGGTCCCGTGTATCTATGGCATACGCCGCGCCTGATGGCGGTCACGCCTGATGAAAAGCACCAACCCAGCATGACGTATCTCGACATTCCCAAGGATCTGGCACGTAAGACACCGCCGCCACGACCCACGCCGAATGTCTCCGAGCGCAGCCAGCAGTCGCAGAGTCCCACTCCCTCGCCCGCACCCGCGATGCCGAAACAGGGACGCCCCTCCCCTCCAGTGCAGCAGCCGACGCCCGCTCCACAGCAACAGGCGCCTCCTCAACAGCAGGCACCGCAGCCGCAACAGCCGCAGCGCCCCTCACCCGTTCAGTCTCGTAGCCAGGCACCCCTCGTCGATAGCCCTACACCTGCTCCCACCAAACCCAGCTTTGCCACGGGCGGAAGCGCAGGCTCGCAGATTGCACAGGCGGCTCGCGGCGCGCGGGGAGGTGGAGACTCCGGGAACTACGGCAACGGCCCCCAGCGCTCCGGCGGCGCCGCCATGGGTACGCAGATCCTCTCGGATATGCAGGGCGTCGACTTCGGCAAATACCTTGCGCGCCTCCTGGCCGACGTCAAACGCAACTGGCTTCCGCTCATTCCGGAAGAGTGTCGCCCGCCGCTCAACAAGCAGGGCATCACCGGCGTCCGCTTTACCATCGCCAAAGACGGCAGCATCAGCGGTATGAATCTCGACTACTCCACGCACGACGATGCCATCAACCGCGCCGGTTGGGGATCGATCAAGGCCCTCGGCGCCGCGCAGCCGCTTCCGCCAGAGTTCCACGGGCCAAACCTCGAACTGCGCATCGAGTTCCGCATCAACAAGGACCCGCAGTAGCATGAGCGGTATGTTGGCGCCGCGCGAAGGTGCAGAACGTACGCGCCAGGTCCGCGGTCTTCTCCTTCTGCTCGTACTCATTCTGCTGGGAACGATCCTGCACGCCGGTGTCCGCAACGTATTCCTCCCTGGCTGGTGGAGGGTCTGGTGAGCGAACCCCTTCTTCTCGCGATCGTCGGTCCGACAGGAAGCGGGAAAACTGCACTTTCGCTCGCCCTGGCCGAAGAGCTAAACGGAGAAATCGTCTCCTGCGACTCCGTCTCCATCTATCGCGGCATGGAGATCGGCTCCGCCAAGCCCACTGCGGAAGAGCGCGCACGCATCCCGCACCACATGCTTGATGTGGCCGACCCAAGCGAGTCCTACACCGCCGGGGATTACAGCCGCGCAGGACGTGAAGCCATCGCCGATATCCACTCGCGGGGGAAAACTCCTATCGTCGCCGGTGGCACCGGCCTTTATCTTCGCGCTCTGCTCGACGGTCTAAGCCCGGTTCCGCCGCGTGACGAAGATCTGCGGAAACGCCTTCGCCTCTCCGTCGAGCGTCACGGCGAGAAGCATCTCCATCGCCTCCTCAGCCGCATCGACCCCAAGGCCGCAGAGCGCATCCACGCGAATGACCAGTCGAAGCTCCTCCGCGCCGTCGAAATCTCTCTGCTCGAACGCCGCCCCCTCAGCGCTCAGTTCCACGCCGCGCCTCCGGTGCCGCTCAGGGGATTTCGCATCGTGAAAATCGGCCTCTCACCCCCTCGCGCCGCCCTCTACCAGCGCCTCAACGCACGCGCGGCGGAGATGTTCCAGAATGGCCTCATCGAAGAGACACGCGCCCTGATTGCCCGCTACGGGGAAGACTGCCGCGCTCTCACTTCGCTGGGGTACGCCCAGGCCGTTGCCGAGATCCACGGCACGCTGACACGCGCCGAGGCCGTCGCCTCCGCCCAGCAGGGCCACCGCAACTACGCCAAGCGGCAGCTCACCTGGTTCCGCTCAGATCCGGAGATTCACTGGATTGAAGACTTTGGTGGAACGTCACTCAAGCGCGCGATGGAGATTATCCGTCATCTTCAGGAATAGGGCAGGCATTTGACTCCACTTCCTGAAATTCCGGTCGCGGCGTTAAGATAGCGGAATGGCATCCAGCGAAATCATCTTCGAGGTCGTCGATAGCCTGGATGGAGGCTTCGAAGCACGAGCCTTGCAAGCCGCTATCTTTACGCAGGCCGAAACCATGGCTGAGCTCCGTGAAGCCGTTCGCGACGCTGTGCGCTGCCACTTTGAGGAAGCGGACGCGCCCTCCGTCATCCGCCTGCACATGGTGCGAGACGAGGTCATTCCTGCTTGAAGCTTCCACGCGACATCAGCGGTCTCGATCTGGCCGCAATGCTTCGGACGCTTGGATATGAAGTCACCCGGCAGACTGGAAGTCACATTCGCTTGCGCAGCACACAAACGGGATCGGAGCACTTCGTCACGGTGCCATCCCACAGCCCGCTCAAAGTGGGGACGTTTGAATAGCATTCTTATGGAAATCGCTGCTTTGCGTGGCTGGACGAAAAACGAGGTCCTAAGCAAGATCGGTCGTTAAACAAAGCGGGCCAGCCCCAAGGCTGCCCCGCTCTATTACCGCAGAAGAATTATTACTCAGGAACAACGCTCAAACCTTCCGTCAGGCGGAACCGCACAATCGACTCCGCGGGGATATCGATATCGCGATTCCCCGTCGCGCCAGCGATGAGCGTGCCTGCACCGCCGCCAGCCAAGCCGCCGACCAGCAGACCGACACCACCCGTCGCGATTCCGCCGATCAACATACCCACGCCAGCGCCACCGCCGATCCATCCTGCGGTCCGCTTACCCTTGCCCTTCTTCGTGCGCGTCAGATGACCCGTCGAAAGCGGATAGCGCTTGCCATCAAAGGTCATCGAGGTCAGACGCAGGGAGAGGATCGAAGAGCCTTTGAAGTGTCCACGCCGATGCGAAGCGCTCACCACGCCAGCCACCGGTGTGCCACGCGGAACGATCACGCGGCCATCGTCGCCGGTAATGCCTTCCGCCAGCGTGCCGTCAAAGGGATCGCCCGCCATCGCGGTCTTCACACTGATGTGCTGGTTCACGCGAATCGCCAACGTTGTTCCGGAGGCGATGCGTACGTCTAAAGGACGAATGACGGCGTCACCGCCCGCGACGGGTTGACCCTGGACTGGAGCGCCTGCGGCTGGCGCATTCGCGGCAGTTGTGGGTGCCGCAGGTGGAGGCGTATTGAAGTCCGTCGCCCCCGGAAGCGTGGAAGGATTTGCGCCCGCTGGCGTCGTCGTTGTGACGACCGAAGCTTCCTTCTGTCCCGGTGCCGGAGGACGCACGACGCTTGTAATCGTATTGCCGCTGCGATCGACGGAGACGACCTGCTGAGGCTGGCCGGTCGCAATCGCCTGCTGCTTCGCGGCGTCTACCGCTTTATCCTGCTTCGACTGGCAACCGCTCAGCGCCAGCATGGAAAGAACCAGCATGCCAGCCACTGTCGAGATGCGGCGGTTCAAGGGATCTGCGAAAAATCTGTTCTGTGTAGGCATCGTTCGTCCTCAATCTGTCCGGCGTTCCCGGCATGTGAATCCTGTGTACACACGCTGTGATGCACGCCGCATCGCGACAAGCCGCATGGAGGTGTGGCGAAATGTCGCGTTACGGCAGGGTTGCCGGAGATCCGGGATTTATTTCGCGCGGTAAACAACGTTGCCGGAGGCAATTGTCCACAGAATCTGCCCCTGCATGGCGTGATCGTGGAAGGGCGTGTTCTTCGACATGGACAAGGTTCGTTCCGCATCGAAGGCCCATACCTTGCCCGCGTCGAAGACACAGATGTCCGCAGACGCGCCCTTCTGCAACGTACCCAGGCCCGACAGATTGAAGACACCGGCGGGTCCGTTCGTTAGAAGAGACAGCACCTTTTCCAAAGGCATGCCGTACTGACTGTGCAGAAGCCGCAGCGACAGACCGAGCGCCGTCTCCAGACCGGTGATCCCGTTCGGTGCGCGTTCGAACTCCACATTCTTTTCGTGATGCGCATGCGGAGCGTGGTCCGTCGCGATCGCATCCACCGTTCCATCCAGCAGAGCGGCGATGCAAGCCTGTCGCTCGCTCTCCGGACGCAGCGGCGGATTCATCTTTGCGGAGGTGTCGTAACCATAGCCTTCGCGAAAGACCGCTTCATCCGTCAGGGCAAAGTGATGCGGAGCGACTTCGCACGTCACATGCAGGCCGCGCTTCTTCGCCGCACGAACTGCATCGAGAGCCTTCAGCGTAGAGACGTGCTGCACATGCAGATGCGGCCGCAGCTTCTCCTTGCGCTCGATCTCTTCCAATAGGCGGATGTCGCGCTCCACGATCTGCGACTCGGCCTCAATCGTCATGCCGCGCAGACCGAGGCGGAACGAGACATCCCCCGCATGCATGCTGCAACCGCCGGTGAGCCGCGTGTCTTCCGCATGCTGCGAGACAGGCAGACCAAGCTTTGCCGCAGCGATCAGGCAGGCGCGCATGATCTCGTCTTCAAGGATCGGTTTGCCATCGTCGGAGACCGCAACCGCCCCGGCTTTTTTGAGCGCGGCATAGTCGGTCAGCTTTTCGCCCATGCTTCCCACCGTCGCCGCAGGCACTGGAAGCAGGCGGACTGAGGCTTCGCGTTTGGGATCCTGCATCCATCGCGACCACTCCGGCGTGTCGTTCACAGGAGTGGTATTGGGCATCGCGCATACGGTGGTAAATCCACCCGCCGCAGCGGCCATGGTGCCTGTGCGGATCGTCTCCTTGTGCGTCTGTCCCGGCTCACGCAGATGCACATGCAGATCGATGAAACCGGGCGCGACAACGCATCCCTTCGCCTCCAGGACCTCGGCGCGCAGCTTCTTCGCTGCTGCATCCAGCTTGCCGGGCGCGGCGACATCGGTGATCACGCCATCATCGAGCAACATATCCGATAACGCATCCACACTGCGGGACGGATCGACCACACGCCCACCACGAATCAGAATCGAACTATTCGCCTTTGCACTGCTCATCGTTGCCCCGCCTTCAACGCTCTCACCAGCAGCGCCATCCGCACGTAGAGCCCATGCGTCACCTGTTCTTCAATCGCGCTCTGTGCTCCATCCGCCACGGCGGAGTCGATCTCCATCCCGCGCACCATCGGCCCCGGGTGCATCACCAGCGCATTTGGTGCGAACTTCCGCAGCCGCTCTGCGTTCAACTGATACTTCGCTACGTACTCCGCCACATTCACTTCCATCCCCGCGAGTCGCTCCCGCTGGATGCGCAACATCATCGCGACGGTGGCGCGCTGTAGCGCCGCATCGAAGTCCCGCTCGATCTCTACGCCTTCGCCCAGCGTCAGCGCCTGCTCGGGCAGCAACTCAGGAGGTCCGCAGAGCACCACCTTCGCTCCGAGTCGCGGCAGCAGCATCGCATTGCTGCGTGCCACACGCGAGTGCAGAATGTCCCCCGTAATCACCACGGTCACGCCACGTAGAAGCTTTTCGTCGACGCGCTTCTTCTTCAGGCCCAGGCGCGCGATCATCGTGCGCAGATCCAGCAGGGCCTGCGAAGGATGCTCGTGCATCCCATCCCCTGCATTCAAAACCGGGAGCTCGGTAGACCGCGCCAGCACCCACGGAGCGCCGGAAAAATTCGAGCGCAGAATGATGCACTCCGCACCCA
>Ga0157290_10000018_pt1 | contig 81594 bp, 45 predicted proteins | sample NitcycUS149409B1_FD_108389 | JGI IMG/M metagenome (GOLD analysis project Ga0157290, IMG submission 108389) | Soil microbial communities from Arlington Agricultural Research Station in Wisconsin, USA - Nitrogen cycling UWRJ-S149-409B-1 | ecosystem: Environmental > Terrestrial > Soil >...
GATAGCGCAAATCGACCATGAGATCCAGTTGACGCCCTCAGAATTGCTCGACCTCTTCGGTCAATCGAATCCGAGCTTTCCACGTGACGGCTTCGTTCTCAGTTGCGGAAACAATCGCCTTACTGCGATCGAGGCATGCCTTACGAAAGACCTTAAACCTATGGCGTGCCGGAACGTGCACGGCTGCCGAGCCAGCGTGGTCAGGATTGCACCGCCCAGGCCTGTTCAGTAAGCGATAGCGATGGATGACTGGCGTCTGCAGACTTTCTATTCATGGACCTATTTGTTGCTGCCTCGTAAGTACCAAGGCAGCTTTTTTCACACAAGCCTTTCGCATAGATCTCTAATGCGAATTGCGAAATCAACACCCCCGGAGGTCTCCCGTGTTTCTTCGCCCCATTGCATCCTTAACTCTCTTCTTATCGCCAGCTCTGTTGGCAGCTCAAGTCACCGCTTCGACCCACTCCGCTGATCTGAAGTCCGCCAATGGCGCTGTTATCGGAAAGATTGCCGTGACCGCTGCGCCGAAGGGTGTGCTGGTCCGGATTGAAGCCACCGGGCTGACGCCTGGTTGGCATGGCATGCACTTTCACGAGAAGGGCGACTGCAGCGATGCGGCATTCAAAGGAGCCGGAGCGCATGTCCATGCACCTGCGTCGAAGCCCGTTATCCATGGGTTTCTCGACGCTGCAGAGAACGACGCCGGCGACCTGCCGAACCTGTTCGTGAACCCGGACGGCACAGCGACTGTTGAGTTCTATTCGACTTTCGTGCGGCTGTCGCCTGGCGGGGATGCGCCTTCTCTTCTCGATGATGATGGGTCCGCTCTGGTCATCCATGCCAATCCGGACGACTATCATTCCCAACCCATCGGAGGTTCGGGAGCGCGGGTCGCCTGTGCTGTCATCCGCTAGAACGGTGCTGGCTGCGGAGCCTCGGTCCTCGAACCGAGTCTCCAGCAGCCAGCACTATCCTGATAGACCAGGCAGATCCGTTGCTTAGATCAGTTGTTCGAGCCACTTGTTGCGGCGCCTACCCGGCGAAGCTCTGGCTTCCCGCCACCCTTCTTGTCATCAACACCTCGCTTGTTTTCAAGTCGCTCGAGCCGGGCCTTGACCTGATCGAACTCTGAGGTTGTAACGATGTAGTCGGGCCGCGGAGGCAGAATCGTAGCGATCTCCTTCTCCACTGCGGCGATACGGTCCGGGGTTGCCGGGTGATCTTCAAACGCTTTCGAGAGTGCGCCTGGTTTGTGTTTTTCGAGCGCCGCTAGTTTCTCGAAGATCGAGACCATTCCCTGGGGATCGTACCCGGTCTTGTACATCCATTGAACTCCCAGATAATCCGCTTCAGCTTCATAGCTTCTGGAGAACTGGAGAAACGTCACAGGAATAGCCAGCCTGGTTGCTTCATAGATGCCGTAACCGATCCCGCTTCCCTGGGTCACGATCATCAGAGGAACCATGCCGATCTGGGTGTAGTTCATCCGGGTCATATTGCGCGCGGCGTGGTGGGCGATCACGTGTGAGATCTCATGAGCCATCACACCGGCGAGTTCATCTTCCGAATCGCAGGCAAGAATCAAACCCGAGTTGACATAGAGGAAACCGCCGGGCAGTGCCATCGCGTTGACTTCGTCCGCATCCAGTATCTTGATCGTGAAGGGGATCTTCGCGTCGGAGTTATTTACAAGGTTCTGGCCGATACGGTTGACGTACTCGATTACGACGGGATCGGTGATCAGGTGGGAGAATTTGTCGATCTCCGTGGAATACTGCCTGCCCATCGAGACCTCCCAGTTTGTCGAGTACCAGTTTCCAAGACCTCGCGCTCCGATGTTGCGCATGCCGATCGCGGTGACGTCGTTTTCACTGCCTTTGTGAATGTTGCGCGGATCGAAGTTGTCACCTGGTGAGGGTATCGTATGCTCCTGGCCGTTAGGGTCTCCCGGTTCCGGCTGTTGCGGTTTCCTTGCAGGAGCCCGTAATGTCGGCCCGATCCGGGTTGTTGCGGGTGGGTTGGTATCGCCCACGGTGCCTGGGGTCGCCACCTGTGCGCGCCCCACAACCGTATAGAGAATAAGTAAACCGGCCAAGGACAGCGTTCGCATCGAACACTCCGATTCGGAGGTGCGAGATACCCGGACAGTTGAAGCTAACTTGCGAGAAGCCTGGAGTCGATATCGCACGAAAAACTGGCGGCACGTCGTGAGCCGCCCCGCGGAAGAAACATTCTCAGAAAGCTTGACGAGCATCTTCGCGCCGGGTCCGGTGATGTGCAACGTGTCTGGCAATCGATCCACCGAATGACCATTGACGAACCGGACCGACGTCCACGTGAACAAACCGCGATCTCGGATAATAGCCTACCCCTCCCATTTGGAGCGATATGGCGGCATCCCGTAGGCGCTCCGTACTTACGCCAGGCACCCGGATATCGATGGCCTTTGATAGGATGTGCATCGAGTTTTCAGCTACGCCCGTTACTGCAGCTCGCGTACGAAGATAAGCGTTGGTCTCCGGGGAGCGATAGCCGCAGAGAACTTCGATCACGCCTCCAGGTTGGCGCAGCCGCTGCATCAAAGCGACGAGCAGATCAAACTCTTTTGGATCGTAATGCGCATCCTCGCCGGTCCTGTAGTCCCTTAGAAAATGATTTAGAGTGTCGATGCCGTCTTCGAGGTAATTCGTCCCTCGCCGATACGCTACATCCACCGATTCCTCGGTATGCGCGTGACGGAGCCGCAGTCTGAACTCCTGAGTCGGAGGACGTTGTACCCCGGAGAAGACCCCGTCCGCAGGCGATGCTCTTAGTACATCCGCCGTGGCAGGTTGCACCGAAACTCCGGTCTGAACCAGAGAGGCAAGGGCGATAGCGGAAGCCGCGATGAACTTGGCAACAATAGAACTCAAAGACAGCTCCGAGAGACTTCAATCGATCCAAATTGCTAATGCTAATAATATCGCGTTTGCTTATTATCGCGCTACCTTACTCACCCTTTCGCAGAGAGTCGACGCCCCTGCGCAAGACATCATCGAATACAGAAGCTGCTTTACTATCTGCTCGCTGGTGGCTCTTCGGGGATCGCAGCTCCGTCCGACCTTGGATCGGAACCTGCGAAATTCACCTTACGACCGTCATCTCTCATCACAGCTTCGCCCTGGCCTACTGTGAACGAGAACGGTTCGAGCAAACGGATCTGATGCCCCTTCTTTACAAGGCCGTGTTGGACTTCATCCGGAACTCCTCTCTCCATCTGAACGTCACAGCCATCGAAGGTCTCCTTGGTGAAGCGGGGTTGCTCCAGGGCTGCCTGTACATTCATGCCATAGTCCACGACGTTGGCCACAAACTGCGCGTGAGCCTGGCCTTGATTCCATCCACCCATGATTCCAAATCCGATATGGACATCGCCCTTCTCCATGAAAGCGGGAATGATCGTATGCAACGGACGCTTATGACCGGCGAGAGAGTTTGGGAGTCCAGGCTTGAGCTGAAAACCCGCTCCACGGTTCTGAAACGAGAAACCGAGGCCTGGAGCGACCATTCCCGTTCCATAGCCGGCGTAATTGCTTTGAATCAGGGAAACAATGTTGCCCTCTTTGTCTATCACCGAAAGATAGATCGTAGAGTTGCCGTGCTTGTTCAACTCCTGTGCTATCTCCGAGGGGACCACTTCGCATGTCGCCGCGTCCATATTAATCAGCTTCGCGCGCTGCTGCGCCAGGTCTTTGGAGACCATTCTTTCCACTGGTATCGGTGTGAAGCGGGGATCTCCGACATACTTGTACATGTCCGCATAGGCCAGTTTCTTCGCCTCGATCATCAGGTGGAGCGCCTCTACGGAGTTGTGGCCGTACTGTGCCATGGGAAACTGCTCCATAATGTTCAGCATCGAAAGCGCAGCGATGCCTTGTCCATTGGGAGGCAGCTCGTAGACCCTCCAACCGCGATACGTCGTCGAGATGGGATCGACCCATTCGGGCTTGAAGTCACGAAAATCCGCCGCGGTGTGCGTACCACCTTGCTCTTGCAGAAACTTGACCATGGTTTGCGTCATTGGACCGTCGTAGAAGGCGTCCCGGCCATGTTCAGCAACCTGCCTCAGCGAGTTAGCGAGCGCGGGATTTCTGAATAGATCCCCAACCTTTGGAGCTTCCCCGCTCGGCGCATAGGTCTCTTTGTAGCCAGGTTGATTGAGCAGTCTCTTCGCCAACCAATAGCGGGCGTTCCGCTCGGCGAGAGGAAACCCATTCTGTGCGTAATAGATCGCTGGAGCGAGGGTTTGCCGGAAGGAGAGCTTCCCGAATCGTGTACGCATCGCATCCCATCCCGCTACTGCACCAGGCACATCGATGGTTTCGACGCCGATGGGATTGATCTGCTCCAGATGATGAGCCTTTGCGTATTCGAGGGTGAGCCCCTGTGGAGTCCAGCCGCTTGCGTTCAAACCATACACCTTGCCCGTCTTCGCCTCGTAATAGAGGACGAAGAGGTCACCGCCTATGCCGTTCACGTAGGGCTGTACCACTCCCATCACCGCGTTGGCGGCGATTGCGGCGTCAATGGCGTTGCCGCCTCGTTCAAGAATGTGCGTTCCGGCTTGCGAGGCCAGGAACTGCGGTGCCGCCACGATGCCAAACTTCGAAACCACCATGGATCGCCCCTGACCGGGAACGGATGCGAACTGCTGTGCGGAGAGGTTGGGGGCAAAGAACATGACCAAGCTAAGGACTGGGGATGCGACCTTCATAAAGACTTCGAGCCTACTTTCCTGCTTCTACATTGCTTTCGCTGGGCCCTTACTTCTTTGCAAATAGGGACTTCGGACACATCGTATGGATGCCCTTGTTCCCGTCGACGAGTTCGGTCACATCAACATCGCATGCAACCGAGATCAACGCATACGCGTCTTCGCGTGTGAGTCGCGAATGGTCATCCATCTGCTCCGAGAGGAAGGTGATCATGTTTCGAATCGAGATCTCCGCTGCCTTGGTCAGATCTTCATCGAATCCCATAGAGATGTAAGAGCTGGGTGTCTCCGCTCGTGGCCACTCCAGAGATGGCGTCCCATCTGCGGTTTTCTTATGGAGGACGAATTGGAAGGTGCCGGTGAGTTGCGTCTCCATGGCGGTGATGTCGACTTCGCCGTTGCCCTGCCCTGCATGGCCGTCTCCGGCTTCAAAGAGCGCACCATGCGCATGCACGGGAATGTACAGCGTCGATCCCTCAACCAACTCCTTGTTGTCCATATTGCCGGCGTGAATGTCGGGCGGGGCGGAGTTCACCTTACCTCGATCTTCAGGGGGGGTGCAACTCCCATGCTGCCGAAGAACGGATGCAGCGGAATCTCGATACCGGGAGCAAACTCCGCTGTCCTCTTCTTCAAATCGAGACGCATAATTTTTGAGAAGCCCTTGGGGAAGTCCTTCGCGAGAAACCCGTTCTTCCCGGCTCCATTGCATGCCCACGGGACATCGATGTGGACCTTTTTGATCCGCACTTCAAGAACGTCACCGATCTCCGCGCCTTCGATTGCGATGGGACCGGTCAGGATGTGACCACCCGGGCCACGCTCCGACTGCGGGACCCGGTCATAGATCTCTCGAACGTAGTTCGGAATGTCTGCATGCGCTACCCCACGGGCTTCCAGGCGATCTGGAGGTCCACACGTCGAGAGCGTCTGTACTACAACTGTCTCTCCAGACCCGATCGTCAGAACGGGCTTCGCCTGCGACCAGTAGTAGCCCCACGCTACGGTCGTCGGCGTCGCAAGCAGTGTCTTCGGTTGTTGTGCAGAGCCAGCGAGAGCACCAAACGCAACGCAGAAAGTAAACAGACAAGGACGGCGCAAACGGACGGTGGTCATAGTAGCTGATATAGCACATTACGAACCGCAACCGGAGAACTAATGCTAAGAAAAATGCATTTACTCCAAACAGCCGTACCGTCCAGATCTCCTTACTTGGAGCGAGACCGCGCATGCAGTGAAAAGCGACGAAGCTCTCAGCCCAACGCTGACGTTATTGCGTTATCATTTCCAACAAGAGTGATTCGATCTAATCCCTCTCGGCCCTCGCGAAGATTGAACGTCTACCAATGGAACGAACCTCACCCTATTCCGTTCGACAGATTCTCTCTGTCTTCCGTCCCCTGGTCGAATCGTCAGCGGCGGGAGTTCTTGTCCGGAGAGAGCTACCTCCAAGATGGGGAATCGGCTTCACAGAGTGGATCGGGATTCAGCCCGGTCTGGAGCTCGTACTGACCCGCTATCAGTTGAGCCAGGGACTCAACCTCGATCTCGAGGTCGACCAGCCGATGCTGTCCCTTGGTTGTGTAGTCACAGGCAAGATGTTCCATCAGTAGTCCCTCGCTCAATTCGCACTCCGTTCTTCACGATGGCGACGGTATCAATATGTGGGCCAGCGAGGGCGATTACTCGTTTGTGGCAGCGCGGGACAGCTATTGCTCCCTCTCTCTTAAGGTGAGCCAGGCTTTTCTTGCGCAAGAAGGACCAGGGTCCGTGCTAATCGAGGAGGGTATGCCCACGTTGATGGGTCTCGTCATGATCGAAAAGACGCATGGAGTCAAAGCGGCGGACGATTATGCCGCCATTTTGCAGGATCGATTACGGAGGCGCATGGCCCGCGAGGGGGGAACCCAAGCAACCATTCTGAGTAGCAACTTTGAGGATTACGCTGGAATGCAGGCTGCACTGGCGCTCTTCGAACAGAGGAAGAAGGGCCGCGATGCCTTTGACCGTTTACTTGCCCAAACATGGCGTGACAGCGAACAGGAACCTTTCTCTCCAGCGAAATTTGCTGTCAGGATGGAACTCCCTTCGGCGGCAGGGGTGGCTTCTTCTCGCTAGCGGCCGGGAACCAGATGAGGAGAAGCACTTGAAAGCTCTTCATCGAAAGAGTCTGCAGGAGCTTGAGCGAAAGGCGCTGTAGAATCCTGTGTTCTGCGAAATGAGGTTATGATGAGAGTATGGGGCTGAAGCGTACCATCGCGGTGTTGATGGCAATCTGCCTGATGGCCGGGCCGTCGTGGGCCGCAGTATGCGACCTTGCCTGTTCCACCGCGTCCCAGCGTCGTGTTTGTCAGATTTGCGAATCTGCCGAGCACGCCACTCCAGCACACATGCACTGCTCTCATATGGAGAGCCAGGATGGCATGAGGTCTGTGCATGCCGAAGTCGCGGCGTCGCCACATTGCGCTCATCAACTGTGCAAACAGTCCATGAGCGCGGGCTTGCCGAACAAGAGCTTTCAACCGAAGCTTCTTCAGTGGGACATGATTCGCTCCGCGGCCGTTGCGTTTGATGCTGGTACCGCGCTCGTCCATGCTATCGGTAGAGCACCGCCGACTCGTCTCAGCGACTCCCGGCGGCCCCTGACTCTGCCCCTCCGCGTCTAGTTTTCCATCCTCAAATGCCCATGCGTTAGAGCATTTGGTTAGTTGCGCTCTCCTCTTTCCGATATGGATTGAGCGGCAGCAACCCATTGCTCCGCTGACGTGGCTGCTTCCGCTTTACTTGGCGGAAACCCTTCAACCGAGGACATCATGAACAATCGTCGTACCTTCCTCCAGAGCACTCTGGGTCTGGGCGCAGCATGGCTGGCTTCTGCCAAGGCCTTGGGCCAGGCAGGGCCGCATGCCAGTGCCTCACGCCCACTCAATAACAAGTCATCCGAACGCCTGTTCCATGTGCCTGTCGTGACCACGGACATAGGCGATCTTCCCTACACGATGGACGGCAACACCAAGGTCTTTCATTTAGTGGCAGAGGTGATTAAGCAACAGATCCATCCGAGCAAGAGTATTGACGTCTGGGGCTTCAACGGCAGCGCTCCGGGGCCGACGATCCAGGTCAATCAAGGTGATCATGTGCGCGTCATCTTCGATAACCACTTGCCCGAATCGACCTCGATGCACTGGCATGGCTTTGAGGACACGATCGCCAATGATGGAATGCCGGGGATCAGTCAACCGCCAGTTAAGCCCGGTGGCCGTTTCGTCTACGAGTTCGACATTCACCAGGAGGGCACGTACTTCTACCACTCGCACATGGCGATGCAGGAGATGGCGGGACTTCTGGGTGCCTTCATCATGCACCCAAAGGAACCATCGCGGCCGCACTGCGACAAGGACTACGTCATTCACCTGCAGGAATATGCGGTGCTACCCAATAACACCGTCCCGAACACGATGAACATGGAGTACAACTGGCTTCTCCTCAACGGCCAGGCAGGTCCGGCGACGACTCCGCTGATCGCCAGACTCGGAGATCGCGTTCGGATTCGGTTCGTGAACATGGGCATGGACCATCACCCGATGCATCTGCATGGACACACCTTCTACACAACAGGCACGGAGGGTGGACGCATTCCGGAGTCGGCATGGTGGCCGGGTAATACCGTGCTGGTCGGCGTGGGACAGAGCCGTGACGTTGAGTTCGTCGCGAATAACCCAGGCGACTGGATGCTTCACTGCCATCTTCCGCACCACATGATGAACCAGATGTCGTCGGTGGCAGGAAAGATGACGCGCACCAAAGGCATACCCGCCAGCAGTGACATGAACACCGCGATGGGGATGCTGTCGGGGAGTCCAGGCACTCCATTGGGCGAAGAATACGGCCCGGCTCTCGGGCATGGCCTGGGTGGTGTCGGCAACGACAGCGATACGCCGACGACCAATGGCCCTCTGACTCAAAAAATGGCGGCAGATGCGATGCCGGGCATGGATATGTCCGACATGCAGGGAGACATCGCAAAGAACGCGAATCAGGTGCCCAACTTCCCGCAAGACGCCTATATGGAAGGTCCCATGATGTCGATGGACCAGGCCGTCGAGCGACCGGAGAACCACGGCTTGCCACATGGATGGAGCGGATTTATGCAAGGCATGATGACCTTCGTCCGTGTGCTTCCTCCCGCCAAGTACGACGAGGTAATTCGGCGCATGCGGAGCGCCAATCGTCCTCACGATCCCTACAAGAGCATCCTGGAGCGCGCATGAGACCGAGAAAATCTTTCAATTTAGTTGCCGCCGCGATCTTCTTTTCTGTCTCTTCGCTGTTGGGGCAGAGTCCTGCGACATCCAGTGGTCGGGATCAATCGATGCCGTGCATGGAAGGTATGGTCATGCCCGGATGTACCTCGACCGCGAAGCAACCACCGAACCCGGTTCAGGAGTCTCCGGATGCGATGCAAATGGTCATACCGGCAACAGAGTTGTTGAAGGAGGTCGTTGGAAGACCCGCGATGAGCCTGGCTGACTTCCTAAAATTGGGGGACGCCGAGAACCCAACACTCAAACAGGCGAAGCAACAAGTGCAGCGGACACAACAACAGGCGCGACAGGCTGCCCTCTATCCCAATCCCTCCGTCGGATATCAAGGGGACCAGATTCGCGGTGGCTCGTACGGAGGCGGCCAACAGGGTGGCTTCATTCAGCAGACGATCGTCCTCGGAGGTAAGCTCGGTGCGCGCAGAAACATCTTCCAGCAGCAGCAGAGATCCGCTGAGATCGGCGTCGACGAGCAGAGCTTTCGAGTGCATGGCGATATCGAACGGGCATTTTATGATGCGCTGACAGCTCAGGAGACCGTTCATTTACAACGGCAGCTCCTGGGAATTGCGCTGGAAGCAGTTCAGACGGTTCACCAACTCGCAAACGTCGGACAGGCGGATGAGCCGGACATTCTGCAGACCGAGGTAGAGGCGGAGCAGGCAAAGGTCAATGATACGAAAGCACAGAGGAGTTATCTTCAAGCGTTCACGATCCTGGCTGCTGTGTCCGGTAAGCCAAATCTCTCCGTATCTCCGCTGGAGGGAGACCTTGAGAAGACGCCTGAACTGAATGCCGCGCAGATGGTGGATGCGATTGTGGCTGACAGTCCTACCGTCAAGCGCGCCGAGCAAGAGGTGGAGGTTGCCGAGGCGCGATGGAAAGACGCAAAGCGGGAGATCGTTCCCGATCTTCAGCTTCGGGCTGGCGAGCAATACAACGGCCAGCAGCTCAGTTCAACATCGACAAAGCCGGCCGGAGCGCAGAGCTTCGCCAGCGCCAGCATCAACATTCCGCTCTGGAATCGCAATCAGGGCAATGTCGGCGCGGCGTCAGTAGACATCGAGCGCGCTCGCCAGGATGTGCTGCGCGAACAGCTCGCTTTGCGTCAACAAGCTGCTCCTCTCGCACAATCGTTCGAAAGCGCGCGCTTCGAAGCCGACCGCTACAAGGCAGAGCTTCTGCCCCGGGCCAGTAAGGCATATAGGCTCTACCTCAAAAAGTATCAGGAGATGGCGCAAGCCTATCCGCAGGTGCTGGTATCTCAGCGCACTTACTTCCAATTGAAGATGGGATACCTGATGGCGCTCCAAGACGTCTGGCGCAGCGCCGTCGCCCTTCAGAACTTCACTCTGAGTGGCGCGCTCGGACGCACCTCTACAAGCGGTCCAGCGATGACATCGCTCAGTCCATCCAGTTCAGGCGAAGGGCAGGAATGACCGGGGCGATCAAAAAAAATAATACTTCGTTTCGAACGTCCGCTTTGCAAACGAGTACTTTTAGATATTGGCTTTAGTGGGATGCACTTATTTTGCAGGAGCTGATCCGAAGATGGTCCAATCCACTTCAGTTACGTCTGCGCCAGAGACCACACCGTCAAGCAGGCAATACAACTATGCGATCGGTTATCTGCGTGCCTTTCTTGTCGCGCTCGTCGTCGCCCACCACACCGCCCTCGGCTACTTTCCCCTGAATCTGTCACATCAAGCAACGCTGCTGAACTCGCCTCGGTTATGGCTCACCTTTCCAGTGCTTGACGCTCATCATTGGGCTTTTACGGCTCTCTTCGTTGCGTTCAATGACAGCTTCTTCATGTCGCTGATGTTCCTGGTCTCCGGTCTTTTTTTCTGGCACGGACTGGCACGCAAGGGAGTGAAGACCTTCCTGCGCGATCGCTTTCTTCGCCTCGGCCTTCCCTTTGTCGTTGCGGTGGTTTTCTTTTCGCCCGTCGCCTACTACCCATCTTATTTGCAGACGTCTGCTCACACAGGGTTCGCGGATTTCTGGCGCCAGTGGCGCTCTCTTGGGATGTGGCCGGGCGGACCCGCGTGGTTTCTGTGGGTTTTGCTTGCCTTCGACACTGTCTCAGCATTGCTGTTCAGTATGAGGCCCGCATGGGCATCTGCACTTGGTCGCTTTCCCGAACGTCTCTCCGGGCGACCTTGGGTGGCAGGCCTCTTACTGGCTGCGGTCAGCGCAGTGGTCTATGTCCCTTTCGCGGTGCTCTTTACAGCGAACTCGTGGACCACTTTTGGTCCATTTGCGTTTCAGACCAGCCGTCTCCTCCAATACTTCGTGTATTTCCTCTTCGGCGTTGCTCTCGGGATTGGCGGCGTAGACCGTGGGCTTCTTGCACCCGGCGGACGAGTGGCCTCTGGTTGGCTGGTTGCGTCGGGCGCTGCAGTCGTTATCTTTGCCCTGTGCACGATGCTGGCTCCTTTCGCAAGAACACACAGTAGCTCAGCACTCTTGGCTGGCGGATTTGTCGTCTCTTGCGCCGTCTCTTCCTTCGCATGCCTCGCAATCTTCGTGCGGTTCATGCAGATACGCAGGCCATTCTGGGATGGTCTGGCCAGAAACTCCTTCGGCATCTACCTGGTCCACTATATGTTTGTCAGCTGGCTGCAGTACGCGATGTTGCCTGCAACTCTCCCTGGCTTCGCAAAATTCTTCATCGTATTCCTAGGCGCCCTTGTGCTTAGTTGGACGGCCATCACCACACTCCGCCGTATGCCCGCCATATCCGTCGTGTAGTGAACGATCTAAGAAACACCGATTCGTTCGAGGATGAGCTGCGGCGCCGATGCGTTTGCCGCGAAGCTTCCTGCCCCGATCAACAGCTCGAATTTCTGCAAATTGCCATGAGCCATCTTCGCCCGCTGTAAAACCGGCGCAATTAAGGATGGCGTCATCAAGAATGTCGTAGCCGCTTCAGTCCCGGCCGTGTTCAATCCACCTACGATCAGCACATGTCCGGTGGAGGTAATATTCGGCATGTAGGCGATGAGACCGTAGGTATGATTCGGGTCTGGAGTGCCATAGATCGTCTGCTCTCCGGCTCGCGGTTGAGCATTGAGGATTCCCGATGGCTTCTCCGAACCGGCGTTGATGCTGAAGCGAAAGTTCATCTGTGGTTGAAATAACTCGATCCAGGGATTCGCTTCGACGGATCCGATGAGGATCGCATTCCCTTCTCGCAGGTCTTCCATGCGGAGATCACGGGCGTATCGGATCATCATCCGTTCGGGGACGACATCAATCAACTGTCCCAGATGCGCAACAAAATCCAGATCGACGACACTGGTGTATCTCCTGCCCCCGAGCTTGAGTATCTCCGCTACGCCTGGGCCAGCGGCAGCCTTGAGATCTGTCCTATAGGTTCCGTTGACATAGCTGGCAAGCGGAACAGGTCGTTCGGTAAGCCCCTGCATAATGACGAGCCCGTCGTCGGAAGGCACGATAAACGTATCTCGCTCGTTGCTGAAGAGCTGCGTCCAAAGAGCACGGGAGATCGCGGCAGCGGGCGAGACGCCGGTTCGCTTGAAGATACGGCCCGACAGGAGATATGCCCCTCCAACTCCAAGTAGAAGACCAATCAGGAATGCAGGCAGGGCGAAGCTCCAGAGACGCTTCGATTTCAACCGTCTAAACCATTCCATCGACCCAAGATTGTCGTGAGATACAAGCGATGGAGGGCCTGTCACTTTTTCCTGTTGTGTGATGCTTGTGGTTTCCTCCGCGTCCTCCGCGTCCTCCGCATCTGGCACATCGGATGCACCGCCCGACAAGTATTTTTCATTGGAATCGTTGGCTTCGACGAAGGGGCTTTGGCCTAACACTTCCCCATGCGGCTGATTGAAAAACATAGGAAGATACCCGCCCCGTGGAATCTCCAGACGAAGCTGCTCATTGCTGCCTTCCCCCGAGAAGTATTCTTCAATGCGCTTGCGAAGATTACGGGCATAGCTGCGAACGATATTGTCTTCGTTTGAGTCATAGCCCTCTGGGCGACCGAAGACGAGCACGCCGATCTGCTGTTCCGTGATCTCATCGCTGCGATCCAGGATGTGACGGTCGACAACATAGAGCAGGAAATCCGCCATCAGCCGAGATCGGCCCAGGCTTCCACTGGCAGCAATACGTTCGGCGAGTTGCCAGCGAGGATCCTTGCTGCGGTCGATCTTCCCTTCCGCAGAGGGCTGTGGCATCGGTAAACCGAATCCCTGTCCTTGCTTCGGTGACTCTTCCAAGGTTGGCGTTAGTTCCATGTAGGACACTGAGCGAGTTTATGGGGATTATGTGAACGTCCGATGAATTTACCCGGCGCGGATTATGCGCACACCCGTGTATGGAATTTGTGATGTCAAAACGCAACTTCTTTATTCCAAGCGGAATAGATCGCGATTGCACGTGCATGCGGGACGTACACCTGAAATACACCTACCGCCACCAGCGTGATTCCCCAATACTCGGGTCATTCAGGTTATCTCTGTGTTCCGACATAAATCCGCATACGAATCCACTCAGAAACGAAGAGGAACAGTAATGATTTTCTTGATGCGACATTCGACCGAGAGAAAAGAAGCGTCTTTTATCAGGCGGCGCTTTTTACAGGACGGTCTTCCTTGTAGTCCTTCGCTCTCCTTCGCCGAACGGCCTAGCGTTTCTTTAGAAGGGACCAGACGGCAGCGTCATCCATTCGAGCTGGCAGCGCTCCTCCTGCTCTGGCTGCTGTTTGTTCCTGCACTCGGGCTCCGGGCGCAGTCTGATCTCTCTGGTATCTCTGGAACAATTACGGATCTCTCAGGTGCTGTCGTCCGTGGAGCGCAGGTCACCGTCACGGATGAAGCAACGGGCACCTTTCACAAGAGCGCCACCAATGAGTCCGGCTACTACACCATTCCGAGCCTCTCGCCGGGGAAATACACGATCGTCGTAGAGGCCGTTTCTTTCGCGACCTTGACGAGCACCGGGAACAACCTTGATCCCTCGGTTTCCACTACCGCCAATCTTCAGCTTAAGCTTGGGTCCACAACGGATACTGTGCAGGTGGCCGCACAGGAGACCGCCATCCAGACCGACAGCACGACGCTTGGAAAGGTGATCACCGCCAATCAGGCGGAGACGATGCCACTGAGTGGGCGCAATCCCATCAACCTTGCTCTTCTGAAAGCGGGCGTCACCAGTACCTCGGGGAACGTCTCCAACTTTCAGTTCAGCACCGGTCTGGGCGCATTGAATATCAACGGCGCACGCGAGCGGGACAACCTGCTTACGTATGACGGGGCGGTGGCAGTTCGCGTCCGTGCCAGTGGCGACTCGACGGGCGTGCTTGATCTGGATGCCGTTCAGGAAGTCCAGGTGCTCTCGGCCAACTATCCGGCGGAGTATGGACGCTCGGTCGGAGGGCAGGTACGCATCATCACCAAGGCAGGTACCTCGCAGTTCCATGGCAGTGCGTACGAGTATCTGCAGAATCCGGTGCTGAATGCCAACACATGGGTCCGCAACCATAATGCAAATAATGCGAACCCTAACTTTCCCGCAGCGCTCAAGACAAACTTTGTAGCGCCGTTCACCTTCAACCAGTTCGGTTTCAATGTCAATGGTCCGTTGTATGTTCCCCGCGTGTTGCCCGAGGGAAAGGTCTTCTTCCTTTACTCGGAGGCGTTCGTTCGGTTCCCGGCGACCAATACCAATCCGGTGACCGTTCCAAATCCAGCCTTTCGCACAGGCGACTTCAGTTCGGTCGCAACCCACATTCGCGATCCGCGATCCAATCTGCCCTGCGATCCCAAGACGGGTGGACCTGGCTGCTTTGCGGGGAACATCATTCCGAAGTCTCGCCTCAGTCCGAACGGTGTAGCTCTCCTCACTGCCTTCCCTACACCGACCCCTAACTTTCTGCTTGGTACTCAGAACCTTCTGCAGGTGGCAAGCCATCCACAGACTCAGCAGATCGACACAGGCAATCTCGACATCATCCCAACGGAAAAAGATTACATCCGCTTCCGGTTGATGCACTTTTTCTATCACGAAGACAATCCGTTCTCGTCCGCTTACGATGTTGTTCCAAGGCTCTACGATCGACCAAACCAGACGGGATCCCTCGATTGGGTTCACACCTTCAATCCACAGGTGATCAACGAAGTACTCCTAACTATCAGCCACGGAGCGGATCGCTTGAGCATCGATACGACCTCCGGTCTCTACGACCGCACAAGGTATGGGATCAACTACCCATTCCTCTTTCCTGATGGGAAAGACCTTCCGAATAAGATTCCGACCGTACAGTTTGATAACAGTGGCATCACGACCCTGGACGGTAGCGCCTACCCCTCCCATTCGCAGGGACTCGTGATGGACTTTGCCGATACTGTCACTCGTATCATCGGCAATCACACTATACGCGCAGGTGTGCTCTACGAACGGGCGGCAGCGAATGATGATGATCAGATCTCCGGACAGAACACTGTTCCCGGACAGACCAACAATCAAAACGGCAAGTTCGAATTTTCGAGCGCTAATCCTGTTGGCACCGGACTTGATACTGCCGATGCCGCGCTCGGTCTGTTCACCAGTTATGCCGAAGTTGGCCCCAGAGCGGAGACGCCGTACCGCGCCAACCTTTACGACTTCTTCGCGCAGGACTCTTTCAAGGTCAGTGCGAAGCTTCATTTTGACTATGGCATACGTTACTCCATCGTGCAGCCCTTCTATAGCCTTTGGAATAACATCGGCACCTTCGACCCGGCTTTTTATAATCCTGCGAATGCGATCAAGGTGGATCCAGCCACAGGAAATCCGATCGCTGGCACGGGCGATCCGCTCAACGGCACTGTCCTGTTCGGCAGTGGATTTACTGCAAGTGCTAAGGCGCATGTGCCTATCGCAGCGACCGGCCAGTTTGACTCACTCTTCCATAACCTTCCTCGTGGATACATCGATGTTCACTACACGACCTTCCAGCCTCGTGTCGGACTCGCGTACGCATTCAACGGTAAGACAGTGCTTCGCTCGGGCTTTGGTCGGTATATAAGCCGCCAGGGCGTGTCGGATGGAGTCTTCGAGGGTGGCGCACCTCCGCTTCAGTCCTATGCCGGTATCAGCGGTGGTAGCGCGGATAATCCAGGAGCAGGTGCGGCTGGTTCGTTCCCTACGATCTCGGGACGGATCGATCGCAGTTCGCCTCCTCCAGAATCCTATGTCTGGAATTTTTCGATGGAGCGCGATCTTGGTTTCAACACGATCCTGGGCGTCTCTTACGTCGGTCGTCGCGGCTTGCACGCGCAGTTTCAGTCCAACCTCAACCAGGCTCAACCTGGAACTCAGCAGGCAATCGGAAAGCAGAACATCAATGCCTTTCGTCCGTTTCTGGGCTATGGACCCATCACTCAGGTGACCCAGAGTGCGGGCTCGACATATCAGGGCCTCCAGGTGGATCTCAATCATCGCTTCGAGCATGGGCTTGGTTTCGGCGTTGCGTATACGTACGCTCACGCTTCGGACTGCGGCTCGTTTCAGAAGAATTTTCTTCCAAATACTTTTGATCCAAAGGCGATTTGCGGCCCGGCGGATTATGACATCCGCAACGCCATCACCATCAACGCGGTGTATACACTTCCCTTCCATAGCCACAGCCGGCTCGCAAACGAGGCGCTGGGTGGATGGCAGCTCAGCCAGATTTATAACTTCCAGACGGGCACGCCCTTCTCCGTCGCTACATCAAGCGATATCGCTGGAGTCGGAGCAGGCAGCGGCGCACAACTGCTGCAGATTACTCCTGGAGCTAACCTGAAAGGTAACGGCAAGTTCTCCAATTCGTCAGGAGACAATAACTACTGGTTCAATCCAGCAGTTTTCTCCTATGCTCCGGCTGGCACGTTCACGGCGCAGAGAAACCGCAATATTCTCCGTAATCCTGGCCTGGAGAACTTCAACGCGTCCTTGTTGAAGCGTTTCCAAACCTTTGACAACCAGTTCCTCACCTTCCGTTTTGAGGCATTCGACTTTCCCAATCATCCTAACTGGGCCGCAGCCGATGCTACCTTCACCAATGGAACACCTGCGATCAACACTTTCGGCAAGGTCAATAGCAAGACAGGTCAGCGATCTATGCAGGCTAGCCTTCGTTACTCGTTCTAGCTTTGCCTTTGTTCCTTGCCGCTGGTATCACTTCAGCGGCAAGGAACTGTAGATTATGAGACGATCTTTCACTACCAGCCAATCCAAGAACGAAGGATACTTATTCATGCGCCCTCTATCTACAGCACCTACCCGATGGATCCAACTTCGTCGTCTAGCGGCCGCCTGCGTCACTCTGTGGGGCATCACGGCTCCACTCAACGGTGCAACAGTGCAGGCGAAGGTAGACTACGCGCGCAGTGTTGATCCCTTCATCGGCGTCGACTGGGGCGGAAATACGTTTGTCGGCTCTGCGATTCCTTATGGCGTGGTGAAGGTCGGCCCAGATATGCAGACCTTCGATGGCAGAAGGTCAGGCTTTGGATATTCGAGCAGCGGCGAGATTCTTGGCTTCTCACATTTGCATCTCAGCGGAGCGCAAGGCAAATACGGCAACATCCTCGTTACACCGGTGACGGGTCTCCTCGACCTGAAAGACATCAAGACTCCACGCACCGAGGAAGTAAATCATGTCGGATACTACGCGGCTAAGCTCACTCGGTATCAAGTCAAAGCGGAGTTGACCAGCAGCCGCCGGGTTGGATTTCATCGCTATACTTTTCCAGCGTCGCAGCAGTCGCACATCACGATCAACGTGGCTTCGGCTTTAAGTCTGGGAACCGATTGGCAGGCGCAGAAGTTCCTCGGTGCGGAGGTCCACCTTCCCTCGAATCATGAAGTGCAGGGAGTGGCACGCTTTACCGGCGGCTGGAACCGCGGCGGTGAGTATAAGGTCTACTACTACATGGTGCTCGACACACCTGCCAACGCGACACACACATGGAGCGGAAGCGCTCTGACTACCGATCAAGACATAACCGTAGGAGCGAATACTCCCGTCGGCGCCTCTTTTGATTTTGCAACGAAGGCAAATCAGGTGATTCAGGCCAAGGTGGGTATCTCTTTTATCAGCGCAGAACAGGCAAAGCACAACGTACAGTTGGAGGTTCCAGCCTGGAACTTCGCTGCGGTGCGTAACGCCGCAACTGCACTCTGGAATGCTGAGTTAGCGAAGCTCAGTCTGTCAGGCGAAACCGACTCGCAGCGGAGACAACTCTATACCGCGATGTATCACGTAATGCTGATGCCTACAGATCGCACTGGTGAGAACCCGGACTGGCAATCCAGTGAGCCTTATTACGACGACTTCTACTGCATCTGGGATACCTTCCGTACTTCAAGTCCTTTGCTCACACTCATCTCGCCGGACAGGCAACGTGACATGATTCGCTCGCTCGTGGACATCTACCGTCATACCGGGTACATGCCGGATGCCCGCAGCGGCAATGACAATGGCCGCACACAGGGCGGTTCCAACGCGAACGTCGTGGTGGCCGATGCCTGGGTTAAGGGTCTTAAGGGCATCGACTATGAGACCGCCTTCGCGGCGATGGTGCATGATGCGGAAGTGCCTCCAAAGGATCAGCAAAAGGAAGGTCGGGGAGGCCTGAAGGATTACAACGAGAAGGGATTCGTTACGCTTGCCGATGAGCGCTCTGGTTCACGCACTGCAGAGTATAGCTATGACGATTTCGCTATCTCCGAAGTCGCGTGCGGTCTGGGCAAGACCAAGGAAGCAGCTCTCTATGCCAGCCGTGCTCATAACTTTGAACATCTTTGGGATAAAGACATGAGCGTAGAAGGCTTCAAGGGTTTTATGAGGCCGCGCAATCCTGATGGGAGTTGGGCTCCCCCGTACCTCGTCGTGCGTGGGACCTGGCCCGACTTCTTTTACGAAGGAGATATCTGGACTTACTCTATCTATGCTCCCCAGGATATGCGCCGCCTGATTGAAATGGCAGGAGGGAATGAAGGCTTCGTCTACCGATTGGACTGGACGTTTCTACGTCGTCACTTCGATGTAACGAACGAACCTGGTTTTCTTCTTCCGGTGCTCTATAACTATGCTGGGCGACCCGATAAGACTGCCGACATCGTTCACATGACCCTGGAGAAAGCTTTCGCAGACAATCGCGCAGGGATTCCCGGCAATGATGATTCTGGTGCCATGTCGAGTTGGTTGATATTTTCGACACTGGGTCTGTTTCCTATTGCAGGTCAGGACGTTTATCTCATCAGCACACCCAGCATTCCAGACGCGTCGCTCGATCTCGGTAACGGAAAGAAGTTACGTATTCTCTCCAAGAACCTGGATAGCAACGGGCTTAATCGCTATGTGCAGTCTGCGACGCTTAATGGCGTCGATCTGCCAAACTCATGGTTCCGACACGCCCAGATCAAAGACGGAGCCACGCTGATCCTTTCGATGGGCTCGGCTCCGTCAGATTGGGGAAAGCGGACACCCCCGCCCTCTATGAGCGATACAGCATCTCCTGTCTGTTCGAAACAGTAGACGATACCTTCAGGTCGGCGAGCACCACGTGCCCGCCGATCAGCTAGAAGTGGATGCGCAACACGAATTCCATGGTGCGAGGATCGGTCGCGGTGGTGACCTGACCAAAACTGTTCTGGAAGCCGCCGTTGGAACTGAAGTTCGGCTGGTAGGTGCCATCTGCTTGCGGGGTACCGAGAGTACCGTTGATGGTGAAGAACGACATGTGGTTTGGAACGTTGAACATCTCAGCACGGAACTCTACCCCGACATTTTCGTGGATGGTGATGTTTTTTTGCAGCGCCATGTCCCAGTTGTTGAAGAGCGGTCCCTTGATGTCGTCGTAATGCAGGTTGCCGTAGATACCAGGTGCCGGTGCGCGGAAGGCAGCGTAGTTCAAATACTGCTGTCCATTACGAGCATAGGGATTTCCGACGATATTTGGGCGCTGGGCGACATTGGCTGTTGTGACAAGGTTGCCGGCGACCGACAGACCAGATGGCTGAGTCACGTTAATCGGGAGACCGCTCGCGATGCGGGTGATTCCCGAAATCTGCCAGCCGCCCAGAACCTGTTTGTACCACGTGTGCTCATGCTGCCAGAACGGTAGAGGGTAGACATAGCTGGCGACGAAGATCTTCGGCTGGTTATAGTTGGCGGGGCCATAGTCCCCATGGATGTTATTGCTGTCCTGCGGTTGGTAATCGAAGGTTGAGCCATCCGTCAGCGACTTAGACCATGTGTAGGCGAGAGTTACGAGACCACCTTTACTGAAGCGGGTCTGCATGCGTGCCTGTAACGAGTTGTAATTGGAGATTGCGCCGTTGGTGTATTGGTAGATCTCTCCATAGCCCTTATAGGGACGTAGAGCATTTCTTGCAATACCGGGATTTGCTGCTTCAATCCCTGCTGCTCCCTGGTTGAGATTCTTGCGATAAGTGAGATTCGTGGAGCGTGATCCTACGTAGTTCAGCTCAACCGATGTGTTGCTAAACAACTTGCGTTGCAGGCCGAGACTGTAGTTGTGAATGCGCGGCGGCGCCAGGTTCCGATCTGCCGAGTTGGAAATATTGGTTGGCGCCGAGGTGTTGATGCCGACGCTGCCGAGGGTGTCCGCATTGCCTGCGCTGGCCAATGAAGCTACCGCGGTGAACGGTAATTGGGAGACCGCTCCATAGTAGTAGTTTCCTTGGACGCGCTCGTACGACATGCCGTAGCCCCCGTGCAACACGGTCTCTTGCTTGCCCGTAAGGTCATATGCAAATCCAACACGCGGAGCAAAGGTGTTGTACACGGTGTTGACGACACCACCCGGCAGGTTATGAAACAACGCCTGTACCTGTGGATTGTTGTAGACGGCTGGAGCAACTACTTGTTTCGCCTTGTCTGAGAAACCGGATCCAGGCAGAACGAGACCGTTGTACGGCGCTGGAGCAGCAGTAATCAGGCCGGTGGCGGGGTTGATGGTTGCAGCTCTCGTGGCGTCGTAAAAGTTCGGATCGAAAAACGCCGCGTTGTTTGGCCAGCTGGAGATGGGGGGCATGTACTGCCAGCGAAGACCCACGTTCGCGGTCAGCCTGCGGCTCACCGTCCAATCGTCCTGCAAGTAAGTTTCGAACTGCAGGAAGCGGGCTTGCACCTGCGGTATGTTGCTGCCTTCGGTGTAACTTGCGAAATTACCCGCTACAAGATCCGCCAGACTGCTAAAAGTGAATGCTCCATTGAGCTGCGGCGGTGCCGTTTGATTCTTGCGCGCACGCCAGAAGTAAGCGCCGGCCCTCACAGAGTGATTCCCTATCACGCGAGAGAAATCATCTTTCATCGCCAGGATGCGCTGATAGTTATCAAACTGCCTGGGGGTCACGCCAGGAATTCCGAATCCGGTGACAGTAATCTGCGGGATGCGGTCTGAAGCGCTATACAGTGTTGGGTAGGTCAAGCCATAGTCCGATCGATTGATCGGCTTATTTCCAAACTGTGGGTTCGTTCGGATGTTTCCGCCCTCGTCGATGATGTTCCCAGAGAAGGAGCCCGTTGCGGTGTTTACCGTTCTGGAGTTGAATGTGTGCGTCCAGGAGAGGGAGGCTGTGAGGCCTGGGATTTTTCGGTCATAGAGAATGTAGTTGGTCGGATTGCCAACGACCAACACGTTATCGTGAACAAAGTGCCCGCTAATCTGGTTCTTCTCATTCAGGTTGTAATCCACCTTGACCAGATACTCGGACTGGTTGTTATTTCCCAAACTGAGATAGCGATAGTTGCCACTCGGATCCGTCAACACGGTCGCCGCCAAGGCGCGGCCTGTAGCAGTGGACGGCCCGGTGGCGATGGCATTCGCAATCGCTGCAGGGGTCGGGACAGAGGCGTTCGTCACAGTGGAAGTGCGCAGACGTTTGTACTCCTGCGCTGCGAAGAAGAAGAGTTTGTCCCGATTTCGATTGAACAATCCTGGTATCCACACCGGACCGCCAATGGTGTAGCCGAAGTCGTTGTAGCGCAATGGCGCCTTGATCGGGGCCTGGCTGAAGGAACTCAGAGCGCGGAAGGGATAGGCCTGGATGGCATCGTTACGGATGTACTCGTACGCATTGCCGTGGAAATCGTGCCCTCCACTCTTGATGGCAACGGACACCGTCGCTCCGGAGGTACCACCGTAGCTTGCGTCGTAACTGGAGGCGACGTTACGGAACTGCTGCAGTGAATCAGGCGAGATATTCACGAAGTTATTTCCACCGCCGCCGTTATCTTTGTTGTCGACGCCGTCGATGAAAAAGTTCGCCGAATCCGTACGAATACCATTGACGGACTGCGAGTTACCATTGACTCCGTACGTCCCGAAGATGGCGAAGCCGCTGGCCACCGTCTGCGAGACACCGGGCTGCAGTGTTAGCAACTGAATGTAGTTGCGCCCGTTCAGCTGGATTTGGGTGGCTTCCGTACTTGTGACGACCCCACCGATCTCTGCGGTTGTCGTCTGAATCAACACCACGCCTGCTTTGACCGCCACCGATTCGGTGACCTGACCGACCTCAAGCTGCACCGGAACAGCGGGCTTTCCGCCCACATCGACGTTCACGCCGCTGAGAATTGACTTCTTGAATCCCTGCATCACCGTCGTAATGGTGTAGACGCCGACCGGCAAGTTCAAAACGTTGTAGTTGCCGTCGTCGTTAGAGCGCACGGTACGGGTTACGCGCGTTGCCTCATTGGTCACGGTCACTTCAGCTTGAGGGACAGCTGCACCCGCAGGGTCGGTGACGACACCTGAAATCTGCTGGCTATCAACGGCCTGGCTAGAAGACACTCCTTGAGACATCACAAATAAGACAAGAGCAACGAATACTACACACTTCATTACGACCCCCTGAACTTCTCAAATGGTTGGTCTGGCTACAAGCTCTATGGTTGGTTCGATTCTGCTCACGCCACGTTTGCTGCGCGGGCGAAACTATATAGGGTTGGGCCCTCACACTGTCAATAGAGAAATTTAGAAAAGGTTTTTGGCGGGCTCGAGTGCTGGAGATACGTGAGATGCTCGACCGTTTCCAGCCGTCACCGACACCGCGCGGTGCGGCTTACGAGTTCTACTGAACTCTCCTGTCCGTCATGCGGGAAACTACACATCGACCACGCTACGCAGGCAGTGCGGGCATGGAGGCTTCTCGCTGCTTGCGCCATCCTCCACTCAAGAAGAGCGAGAATCTCGCCGTCAACCGCAATCGCTCTTTTGACGCGGGTAGGTGGAATCAGGTCAGAGTCGGGAGTCAGCGGTGCTCGAGTGGGGACAGAGTCTCAGCGATCTCTACAAACATGAGCTCATCGGATACATGGAGATGTTTGGTAGTGGAGTCTGCAGTCAGCTCTGGGACTCCAGCGCCAACACGCGTCCAATCACGCCTGCAATGCGCTCCCAGTTCTTCGTCTCGATCGTAAGCTGCTTCGATCCACGCTTCGTGATGCTGTAAAAACGAGCGCGGCGGTTATTCTCTGATACACCCCACTCGCTTGCAATCCAACGCTTCTGTTGCAGACGAAGAAGCGAGGTATAGACGGTGCCTTCGTTCAAAGTCAGCACGTCCTCGCTTAATTGCTCGATTCGTCGTGCGATTCCAAAACCATGCAAGGGCCCCAGGGCCTGCAATGTTTTTAGGATCATGAGATCAAGCGTTCCCTGTAAAACCTCGGACTTTTCCGCCGCCATGCGCACTCCATTGGATACTGCAAAGAAGTTATCATTTCCTCCTTGCAATATCCATAGGTGCTGTAAATATCGTTCTTCAACCTACATAAGGATCAGGTTCCAGCTTCCAATAAGTTGTGTACCGCTGATGGGCGATCTTGAAATATGGGACCAGGTGAATCTGTGTCGAGGGAGAACTCGACGGGACATTGAAAGTCATCGGCGAGCCAGCGGGTCTGGCTCTCTGAACGAGTGTCACAGCATCTCCAGCAAGGGTCGGTGGCATGTAAGACGTATTAAGGAAAGAGCCGTAGAGCCGCTCGTTGATGTTGAGATCTTCGCCTGGAGCAATCCCGCCGCTGCCAAATTCGCCGGCAAGAACGATTGGGCCATACATGAAGGCCACGATGCTGGCGTCTCCCGGCAACGGAACGGTTCGTAACTCCATGGGCAGATCGAGTTCTACGATGTCGGCATCGCGCCAGATACGCTTCAACTCAATGTAAGAGCTCGGGTGATTTGATTCGGCGACGAGTTTGCCGTTGATCCTGACAGTTGCCGTCCTGCACCAGTACGGATGCCTCAGCTTGAGCGTGAGTTCTACAGGCTGGCTTGTCTTCCATTGCAACTTCGTTCCCGGCTGTTCCGGAAACTGTGTCGTTTGCGTCAGTGTGACTCTTTTTTTCCAGGTGACCATGGAGGGAATGAAGAGGTTCACGTACAAACAGGCGACGCTCCTGGAATAGATCGTGTCGCCGTATTTGGCGTGGTTTTCCATTCCACTCCCGGTGCAGCACCAAAAGGAATCCAAAGGGGTGCAATAAATTTTCCTGTATCCAGGGCGATTGCCCTGAAAGTAAGTAACCATACCTGTATGTGGGTCCTGCGAAGCAAGAATGTCGTTATAGAGTGCTCGCTCATAGAAGTCGGTGTAGCTTGCACGAGGATCGAAGTGAAAGAGCATTCGTGTGAGCTTGAGCATGTTGTAGTCGCAACAGGTTTCGGAGGTCTTTGCCGAAAACACATGTCGATCAAAGTCGGCTACCGGAAAGAAATGTTCTTCGTCACCATGATTCCCATTGACGAAGGACCGCGTGTTCACCACGGTCCGCCAGAAGAAGGTCGAAGCGGCCAAATACTTTTTCTGTCCTGTCTGCTGATAGAGTCGGTGAAAGCCGATCACCTTAGGTATCTGGGTATTTGCATGTAAACCATCCAGGTGATCGCGAGATTCGGCCAGAGGATCGAGTATCGATCTGTGGCAGAAACGTCTTGCGAGATCCAGGTATCGAATATCTTGGGTCATCTGGTAGACATCGGTCAGAACTTCGTTCATGCCGCCGTGTTCTTCGTCCAGCATCTTTTGAAACTGTGCATCGGTCAGTGTTGCGGTTGCCGCCACAGCCCAGTCCGAATACCTAGTGAGGACTTCAAGCGCCACGGGGTTGTTGGTATGAAGACTGGCATCGCGAAGACCTGCGTAGATTTTATGTAGCGTGTACCAGGGCACACCGGAGTAGTTTCTTCCGGCGAGCACCGCATTCATCAACAAATTCCCCTCGGGGAAAGCCGTTAGTAAGCCTGTCCTGCCTGCGATCTGGCAGTCGCGTAGTTCGGAGACGATATAGTCGGCCCGCTCCTTGAAACGTACATCCCTGGTGCTGCCGTACATGAGAGAGCAGCCCGAGAGATAGTGTCCGAGTGTGTGCCCCTGGCAGTGGATTTCTGTCCAGCATGGAGCGGACTCCCAACCACCATACACCTCCCCCTTAGGACGAAGGCCTGCGTTGGCACGGAAGTTGTGGAGCAGCCTGTCTGGCTCAAGGCTAAGGAGATAGCTTTGGCTTCGCCTGCTGGCTAGAAGAAACGGTCCATCCAGAAGTAGAACTTCATCCAGGCCGAAGGGAGTCACAATGGGCACGACCGATGACGGTCGATCTGTTGAAGCCTGTACGAGTGCAAGATCTCCCTTGCCCGCGATTGATAACATCTGCGCGACTGCTGCCGTCAACCCAATGTTGCCCAGGCCCTTCAGCAGGGCGCGCCGAGAAAGTTCCCAATCCGGAAAAGCGAGATCAAGTTGTTCGTCACACATAAAAATTCACTAACCGGCGATGGTAGGACCATATGCGACCTCGGCGCGCTTTGCAAGCGTCGTCGCATAATTAGAGCGGTCTCTTTGTGACTACGGCAGTTGAAAGTCCACTACCGCGGTTGCGGTCATCGGTGCAGCTTTGCCCGAGGAGATATATGGACGATAACGCCAGTGCTGCACAGCGTCCAGTGCGGCATCGCGCAACAATGGCGGTCCACTGATAACGCGAGCCGAAGCCACATTCCCATCACGGTCAACATCGGCCCGGACCGTGACTTCACCCTGCACATGAGCGGCGGAGGCGGCGGCAGGATACGTCGGCACCGGGCTGTATTGAATATAGGCTGCCATGATGCCCAATGATGTAGGACGAACGATGCCCACGCGATTTGCGTTGGCGCCTCCGCCGTTCGCCGATGCAAACGAACCACTCGCCGGCCGCACATCCGCGACCAGAGTCGCGTCGTTCTCCGCGAGCGAAGAAGGGGGTGTAAGAGGATGTCTACGGAGGAGACGGGGACGGTTATTGGCCGCACTATCGTACCCCTGCGAGGAGGCGGTGGGAATAGAGCGAGATCCTAAATTTCTGCTCAGTGCGGCGGAGGGGATGCCCGCAAGAGTTGGCCGCGCGTTCCCCGCCGAGCCAGGCGACGAAGGAGGAGCGACGGTAGAGTTAGTTGTCCAGGCCGGGGTGGGAACGGTTCCCATTGGCTGCGCGGGAGTCGTGACTCGTGCGGTGGGAGATGTCGGCCCTTGTGGAACGTCTGTGGGAGGGGTCGGGATCGAGGGAGCAGATGTTTGCTGCGAGCTCCTCTGATGTGGCGAGGGTACAACCGTCTGTGGTGCCAATTCACTGCCGCGAGGGGCCGGCGACGCATCGCCTTTTTCCGCTAGTGGAGCGGGTTGTGGGATTGCTACGGAAGTGGGAGGCGCTGATGCTGGGGCACTACTTACATCGGAGGACGATCGGTGAGTTACCCATACACCAATTGACAGAGTTGCCAGGATGCACGCAGCAGCAACCCACATAACACTCCTTCGCTTACCACGGCGGTTCGGTGGCATCTCGACGGAGTGGATCTCTGCAGGTGAAAGCGGTACTGGCGCGCTGAAGATCTCCTGTCCGCTCTCACGCGTAGCCTGAAACGGCTCCACTGACTTCACTGATATGTCCGCGGGAGCGACCGTGGAAACAATGGATGCATCACCTCGCTCCGACGCAGCGTCAAGGGAATGCCGTGCCTCCATCAAAAAGCGCAGAAGATCGTGGGCATCCCTCTCATCCGCAACAGCGGCAAATTGTGCACCAGCAGCGGCAATCGCGACCACCCCAAGCAGGTCGGCAACGCTGATCTTCCGGCTTCCCTCATCAATTAGCACCCAGACATGGGAGGTCAGATCCCGGCGAAAGGAGCGCTCCTGCCGCAACCGCGATGCGATGCTGCCAAGGGTCCCCGCAGTCTCAACCGCAACACCAGCCTTCATCAGAAAATCACGCAACTCTGCGATTTCTTTCGCATAACGTGCGGACACATCTTCAATCTGCTGAGGTTGCAACATCTGTGAGCGAACCCCTTCTGTACGACGAGCAAACCAAGTCTTAACAGATTAGACACGGATGCGGTTCAGATGTTGCCTGATGACTACATTTGGTTCTCTCGGGGATTCACTATCCCGACCTAGGAATGGCATTTCGCTAAACCAGTTGAACATTCATTACATCTCTTCGAGGGAGCGGCCTTTCGTTTCTCGGAGACCGAAGTACACCATCCAAAATCCAGTCAGGCAGATGACACCATACCCCAGAAATGTTCCGCCCGTACCGAAGGCCTCATTCATCAACGGAAAGGTGTAGGTCAGAACAAAAGAAGCGATCCAAAGGGCGCTAACGGAGATAGAAATGCCTCGCGTGCGTACCCTGTTTGGAAAGAGCTCCGAGATTAATACCCAGGTTACCGGCGCGAGTGTTGCAGCGTAGCAGGCGATCGCACTTAGTGTGAGACAGAGTACGAGAGCACTCGGCCAAGTCTGGCGATAGGCCAGAGCGCAGAGCAGATGGGATGCTGCGATACCGACACATCCGAAGAGCATGAGCTTTCGTCGACCGACGGAGTCCACAAGAAACATGGCAAGGACTGTGAAGATAAGGTTAATAGCGCCCGTGATGACGATGTTCAGGAGGATCTCGCTCGAATTGCCATAGCCTGCGCGACGATAGATCTCGGCCGCATAGTTGAAGAGGATGTTAATCCCCGTCCACTGTTGCAGCACCGCCAACCCGACCGCGATCCACAATGCTTTCCGCACACTGGGCTTGAAGAGTTCGGACCATGGGGTTTGCTCAGTTTCAGGCGAACGAACGGACCTCTCGATTGCGGAGATCTCCGCTTCTGCATAGTCCGTGCCGCCGATTCGTCCGAGGATTTTTCTCGCACGCTCTGTATGTCCACGCTTTAGCAGCCAGCGTGGACTTTCCGGAAGAAAGAGCGTGCAGATCATGAAGATGATTGACGGTAAAACAACGGCGATGAACATCCACCGCCATCCCCACTGAACGTTCCACGTTGCGAGTAACTGTGGTGCCGTCAAACCTGCCGGCACAGGCCGTGCGATCAATAGATTGGCGATCTGGGCGATCAAGATGCCTACCACGATTGCAAACTGATTCAGCGTTACAAGTCGTCCACGAACGGCCGCAGGACTAATCTCTGCGATGTACATAGGAGAGACATTGCTGCTTAGACCAATCGCGATTCCCCCGACGATGCGCCATACAATGAACGCATCGAATGAGTGTGCAAGACCAGTCAATGCAGATGAGACAGCGAAGAGCACAGCGGAGGCAAGCAACAATGGTTGGCGGCCCCAGCGCTCAGTGAGTGCGCCTGAGAGTAACGAACCCGCAAGACACCCTAGTAGTGCGCAACTGTTGGCCCACCCAATCAGACTGGATGAGGTGAGATGAAAGTAGATCTCATAGAACTCCCGCGCCCCTCCGATAACAACCCAGTCATAACCGAAGAGAAGCCCGCCAAGCGCCGCAGCAACTGCAATCCACCATACGTACCCCATACGGAGTTCGCCGGTGCTACTCGAAGATTCCGTGTGAAGGACAGGCCCGTGCATCAGCGGCCACCAAACAGATCGAGCAGATCGAGAGCTGCGCCATGATCGCGATCGCTCTCAAGAAGTCGTTGGAGGGCTTCGCGACCTCGTCGAAGGCCGTCCTCTCCTCTGCCCAGAAGTACCTGCGCGTGGAGGAGATCCGCCTGCCTCTGTTGTCTCTCTTTTAGGTTCTCGTCGAAAAGGAGCATAGCGGGCAGTGATGTGGCGAAGTAGTCTATCTTGGGCTCCGTGCTCGACAGGGTTTGCGCATAAGCCTCGATGCGATCAAACAGTGCGGACGCACTCTTCTCCTCCCCGAGCTCCCTGAGGGCCATCGCACTCCAGAAGGTCATCGGAGATACCTCCTGCGTCTGCATCTGGCTGAAGTCACTTTGCGAGCGCGCCGCGCGCAGCCAGCGCTTCTTCGCCAGGTCTTCGTGGCCAAGGGCCCTTTCTGCCAATCCAGCAAAATAATCGATATGGCTGCGATTCATCAGAAGGTGCTTCGCTTCGCTCAACGACACTGGAGGCGCGTCTGCCTCCTCCAGGTGCTGTAGTGCGCGGGCGGGATCACCCGCCTTGATTGCACGCTGGGCGAGAAGGATATGAGCTCGCATGTACTGGGTGAGCACCTGTCCCTCTCCTCCCTCCCAAGGCTGGAAGTGACGGCCCAGAAGAAGATGCAGGGCTTCTTCCGGGCGGCCAATACTGCTCAGAATTGTGGCCAGTTCCAGCGACAAGTCGTCGCGCATCTGCACGAGTTGAGGATGCTGCTGGAGACGCGCAAGTCTTTCCTCCAGTGGTCGACCGATGCGTTTTTGCAACTGGTCAAACTCGTACAAAACACGCGCGTCCGTTGGATCCAACTCGAAAGCGCGGGCAAACGCCCAAACCGCCCCCTCTTCGTCATGGCGGATATTGAAATAACCAAAACCCAGGTTTCGAAAGACCGTTGGAAACTGCGGGTCGAGTTCAGAGGCACTCTCCCAAAGTTTGATGGCTTCCTCGTGCCTCTTGCGGTCGTACAAAAGATTTCCAAGATAGTAGCGGGCCCTAGCGTCCTCCTCGTTTCTCTCGATGGCCTCCTGCAGAAGAACCATCTCTTCCAGTCTGCTGGGAAAGACATAGTCAGTTGAGGCGCTTGCTGCGCTTCTGGCCTCGCGAATCGACTCTTCTTCACTGCCAAGCTTCGCAAGAAGATCTGCCACCGCGTAGTGCAGTATAGGAGAGGTTGTACTAGATCCCGCCAGAGAGAAGCTCATAACCTGGAGAGCGTCTTGAATGCGGCCGCAGCGCTTCAGATCGAGGGCGAGATCAAACGCAAGTTGCGGGTCGACGGGCATATCTCCGTTCGCTAGATACTTGCTGAAGATATCTAATGGATCTAGGGCGCGAGTCTCCACCAGTACGATCATAGCTTCGTGTTCTAACTGAAGCTCTTTCAGCACAACTACCTTCAAATTTCTAGCGTTCAGATTATCCGCCTCGGCCTTCAACGAACGATCAATGTGATCGAGGGCAAGCTTCCATTGCCGACGCTGGCAATCGATTTCAGCAAGTCTTTGATAGGCAGGCCCGCGCCAGGCGGCGTTCCAGGTTGCTTTGTAAAAGTGGTCGTAAGCCGCTGCGGTCTTGCGCTGCATCGACTCCACGAGCCCTAAATTGTAGAGAGGTTCGCCGTCATACGGATTCGGATTACGCTCGGTCAATCGCGCGACTGCGCTTTGGAGATATCCCGCTGCCTTTTCAAACTCGCCTCGTCGGTAGAAGAAGCGCCCAAGCGCATTATTTGCTCGACTGTCTCCTTCATCGCGACGCAGCGCCTCATGCCAATACTCCTCTGCTTGGCGCGTCGGGTGACGATATTGCTCGAGATGCAGGCCGATTAGATAGAGTTCCTCGAGCGTTGGGACTTCACCTGGAAGTGGTGGTTCGTTCGCTACCTGCAGGGGATCAGCGGGAGAAATCTCTGAGGGAACATAGCGGAGAATTATCCCTTCCCTGGCCTCGATTGTGAGTTCTATCGTGTTTTCGTTATACCTGCCATCCAAATAGAACGAGAGAGGATCAAGAGGCGAAAGCGTTTCCTTCCAGTGAAATATCTCTTCGCTTCCTGACCTGACGAAGATCTCTGCGTCTTCAATTCGGCGGGTAACTTCAATACCAACTGCCGTACGATCCCCGGTCGCCTCGAGATGAAGCGCTGCATCCAGGGTCGCCAGATTCGGCACGCCGATGGAACTGATTGGATACCAGTATTGACTGAAGGTCTTTGTCTCTCCGGGAGCAAGAAATGAGAAATCCGGTTGGTTATCGGTATAAGCTCCGGCCATCAGTTCCACATAGGGACCATCTTCATCCGTGAGACTTCGGTCCCATGCATAACCAAACTCATGATTGCCCCAGGTCCATTGTTTCTTGCCAGGAGCAATATGGTGGTCCGCAAAATAGACGAGCCCGGCTTGCGCAGCGTGATCGTAACCACCGGCAAAGTCACCGCGTGATCCGGCGATCATGTAACTCGTCGGCACCGGGATGTTTGCATACCAACTAAGATCATTCGGAGCATAACTGCCATCCGGCACAAACTGCTGAGGCATCTCCTCCGCCGGTACACCGTTGCGCCCTCTCTCTCCATAGTCCACGCCGTAGTACTTAGTTTCACTGAGGGGAAAGGCCGTTGTCGCACGTTTTGCGTGATCTGCCGCCATGCGTACATCGCGAGGAAAGAAAGACTGGTATCTCTCATGCACACGTGTTGCCACATTTGCCCACCAAAGAAAGGTTTGCGTGTCGGATGTGCGGTTGTACAGTCGCACACGCACTTCCACATAAGTTCGCCCTGGCGATAGACGAATGCCGTGCATCCCCTTCATGCGCGTCATCGGGTCGTGGTCGCTGCACCATACCGTTACGGAGCCATCCGGCTCACGTTCGATCTCCACTTCAACAGGCATGAACGTTGCAGGACGATGATGCTGTGGCCAGTTGAACTCCACACCGCCTGAGATCCAGGGACCAGCCAGCCCCACCAGAGCGGGCTTGATTACGTTCTGCCGATAGAAAAAGTCATAGCCGTTACGCTTATCGAGACCAATATGAATCCTCCCCCCGATCTCCGGCAGAACCATTACCCGTATGTACTCGTTTTCAAGATGGACGGCATCCCAGGCCTGCGGCTCAGCGACGGTTTCGATTCGATCGATGACCGGCAGCGGATACACACGGCCACTACTCCCCTGATAAACCCTCTTCTCTAAAAAGAGTGGGTTCTTATCTGGCGCACACGGACGGTACGTGCGGATTGTGACCGGCTCGCGCCAGCTTTTCACCAACCCGCTCTCCGTCAGAGGTGCCTCTGGCAAAACGAGCCTGGATAATTGAACGGCCTCACTCACTGCGTATCTCCTAGATCAGGAACTTCACTAACGTTGGCGATTGCGAATACCAGAAAGGACAGAATATAACGATTTTTCCCATTGTGTACGTTACCGGAAACGCGTTAATTCTCATCCTGGAACTCGAATGTCGTGAACTCAAAGACCGTTTCGCTCCGATACACCTCACCTGCACGAAGATAGGTCGACGGGAACTGCGGTTGATGGGGACTATCCGGGAAACGTTGAGTCTCCAGACAAAGCCCTGCCTCTTTTCCATAAGGTCTGCCCGATGGGCCATGGATGCTTCCGTCCAGAAACCCGGCAGTGTACAGGTGAATGCCTGGCTCAGTGGTCAATACGGTCATCTTCCGTCCAGTAAGCGGGCAACAAAGTACGGCCGCCGGCAAATCTTGAGTCGCCAGTACGAAGGTGTGATTGAACCCCCGGTTGATCTGGAGTTGGCTGTCGTTTCTCCCCAAACGCTCACCCATCGCTACCGCTCGGCGAAAGTCGAAGATGGTGTTTTCTACAGGAGCGATTTCACCCGTGGGCAGGAACGATTCATCCACTGGCAGGAAAGCCCGAGCCGCGATTGATAATGTGTGCTCGCAAATGGTGCCGCTTCCCTCTCCAGACAGGTTGAAGTAGGCATGGTTTGTTAGGTTCGCAACCGTGGGACGGTCGGATACATACTCGTATTGAATGCGGAGACTGCCATCGCAGAGTCGATACGTGACTTCAGCGTGCAATGTTCCCGGAAACCCCTGATCTCCGTCCTCACTCACGAGGGAGAAGCGCACACCATCTTCGAGAGTTGTCGCCTTCCAAACTCGTGAATCAAAACCAAGGGCACCACCATGCAGTGTGTGCAGTCCGTTTTCATTCGCGGAGAGAGGATAAAGTATGCCATCGATTTCGATGGAGGCTTCGGCGATCCGGTTTGCAAAACGTCCACATGTTGCGCCAAGATACGCGTCATGCGCGTTCAAATACCCGCTGAGCGTCTCGCATCCGAGGATCAAATTCGCTCGTTTCCCCGTCCTATCTGGCGCCCAAAGCGACGCAAGTCGCGCGCCGTGACTGATGAGCCCAACAGAGAGAATGCCGTTTTCCAATACGAAGCGTTGCACGCTCTCGCCTGTTGGCAAACTACCGAATCCATCGCAGAGAACGCTTACCTTGGCTGTGGGCTCTTGCATAACTACACTTGCGCCTTCGCACAATGATGAGACAAAAGAGCCTTCATCAGCATGCTTGGCAATGCGCATGAGACAATACGGCAGTTCAAAGGAGAGAATGGCATTGAAAGGCAAACGCTAACCATGCTGCAATCCTCCAAGCAGGCCGGTATCAAAGACATTGCTCGTGCGCTCAACGTGTCGATAGGCACAGTCGATCGCGCGCTGCACGATCGACCCGGTGTCAACGAGCAGACCAAATACCGCGTGCTGCAGATGGCCAACAAACTTGGGTACCGGCCAAACATCGCGGCTCAATCGCTGCGACTGAATCGCCGTATCTCTATCGCTGCGATTCTTCCAAGAGAAATCTCGCACTTCTTTGACCCGCTCCGGGCAGGGATTCGTTCTGCGGCTGAAGCGACGGTTGGAACGCAGGTCGTTTTGGATTTTCACGAGTATCCACGGCTGAGCTTTGGTGAAGAAGAGGCCTTCGCCAAAGCCACATCGAAGCACTACGACGGCATCATCTTTCTTCCGGGAAATATGCGTCGCTTCGACCCGATCATCAGTAAGCTGACTCGTGCAGGAACGGCCATGATGTGCGTAGGAAGTGACGCTCCGAACAGCGACCGCATCGGTTCTGTCGCCACACACGCCCATGTGAGCGGAGCCATCGCAGCAGAACTCCTGGCTATGAAGATGACGAAGAAGGCTAACGTTGCAGTCTTCTCCGGTGAACTCTCCACAATGGATCACGCCGAAAAGCTGCGCGGATTCGCCTCCACGCTCGCTCTGCAGGCTCCCCATCTTTCCCTTCTCCCCACGCTCGAAAGCCACGAAAGACCCACAGCTGCGTACAAACAGGCAAAGCAACTGATGCAGGGAAGGAATCGTCCAGAGGGACTTTATCTCAGCACTGCCAACGGCATTCCCGTCCTCCGCGCTCTCGAAGAGTTGGGCCTCCTCGAGAAAGTCCATATTGTAACCACCGACCTGTATCACGCCCTGATTCCTCTCATAGAGCTCGGAAAGATTACCGCTACCATTCATCAACGTCCTTTTACACAGGGGAAACTTGCTTTCGAGAAGCTGGTCGCATATCTGCTTGGAGAAGATCAGCGCCAACCTTACATAAGGTTGGCGCCGCATGTCGTTTTTCGCAGCAATCTTTCGCTCTTCAGTTCCGAGGTGACAGATCCCTCCGACGCGATCGTCTAATGAGCGCCTACTTTGAAGGCACGAAACGAATCGCAGTTCCCCCTCCTGGTGCAAGCTTGATCTTCAAAGTCGATTTTGCAGTGACATTTTCCTTCCGAACGTTGACATGTTTCGGTGATGTCGCTGCATCTACTCCGTCCTCGTAGATTTCGGCCAGATAACGTCCGGAACCCAAAAACGAGAGAGGCACGCTAAGATCGCGCGGCGTCCAGTTCGTCATACTCCCCAGGTACCATTCCTCCCCATTGCGACGGACGATGGTCGAATACTCCCCGACCTCGCCTCCGACGACGTGCGTCTCGTCCCACGTAGTGGGCACTTCTCGCAAAAACTGGAAGGCTGCCGCAGCTTCCCCCGTGTAATTCTGCGGACTGTCGGAGACCATAGGAATTGGATTCTCATAAACGACATAGAGCGCTAGTTGCTGCGCGCGCGTTCCCATCACCTCTGGAGCAGCGTTCCGAGCGACAAAAGAATCTTCGGTCTGATTATCGAAACCACCGGCGGTGTAATCCATTGGTCCTACAAGAAGTCTTGTCCAGGCAAACACCGCACGGTCCACCGGACTATCTCGGCGACCGACTTTGTTATTCTCCATGCCCAATACCGACTCGTAACCCATAACATTCGGATAAGCACGCATGAGGCCCCAGGGCGTATGGCATCCGTGGAAGTCGATCATCAGGTGATGCTCCGCGCCGTAACGGGCCACATCATAGAAAAACTGGATGCCTTCCTGATCGTCACGATTAATAAAATCGATCTTCAGCCCGGCGACGCCCCACTGCTCGTAGAGTGGAAAGGCTTCTTTCATCTGCTTCATCACGGCTTCGGAGTAAAGCCAGATCCAGACCTTCACATTCTTGCTTGCTGCATACTTTACAAGTTCGGGAACGTCGACGTGACCGTTGGTCTTGGTGATGTCCTGCGAGGCCCAGCCGGCATCAAGAAAGAAATAGGGGAAGCCCGCCTTCGCCGCGAAATCAACGTAGTACTTCATCGTCTCCGTCGTGAACTGTTCATTGCCAGATTCGCCCTTTGCATTGACATTATCTACCCACCAGTTCCACGAAGCTTTGCCGGGATGAATCCAGCTTGTGTCTTTTACGCGACTCTCCGGGCTAAGATCGGTCTGAAGATTATTCTCGATCAATTTTCCCGGCTCATCCGCTACACCAAGAACACGCCACGCGGAATGATGCGGGAGCGTGCCTGTAACGGCGTAGGCGGGATCATCCCAACGCGGCGAGAGCCTCACCGAGAGCATGTGACCCGCCCAGCTTCCCGTCGGATTTGTAACATAGGCTGAGCTATTCCCTTCAAGATCCGCCTCCATCAAGGACATCCATGCGCCGCCCGGCTGATGCAGAAGCGTTGGGAGACCTATGAGAAACTTGCTTGCCACACCCCCCTGGTTCGCCAACGCAGACAGGTTGTAGCGAAGATATTCACTCTCGTAACTGGAGCGGTAATTCGGCAGCGCGAGCACCCAGGCGGTGTCATCTTGACTGAAGCGGAACTCCGTCTGCTCGCCTCGAAGATGTAAGTCCGCAATTGCCCTTTGTGCAGGAAGCACATAGCGAAATGCGATGCCGGTGTTATATGCGCGTGTTTCCACAACCATGGAGCGTCCACTTCTTCGACCACTGCTCGAAGCATCATTGACGGTGAGCGACAGGCTGTTATACGCGTCATGAACGTGGCTGACCTTCGTAAACAGGAGCGCATAATCGTCCACGCCCTGATGAGGGGTTATTTCTGTGATCGTTACGTTCGATCCAAGGGCCGCCTTATCATCCAGTTCCAGGCCGAGCGCAGATGCGTCGAGCAGCGGCTTGCCTTGATACATCAGCGAATACTGCAACCGTCCACTCCCATCAGTCGCTCCCGCCACCGATGTGTCCAAAGAAAAGCTCATCACCAGCTTTCCATTCGGAGAAGAGAGATTGAGGTTTTTCTGGGCAATGAGCGTAAAGGGTAAAGCAAAGACGGCGGTGGCGATGTAGAGTACGTGTTTCACAAGACACCTTTCGGCTGCTTCAAATCGGCGAGAGAATCGTGTACGTTACCGGAAACAAGCTATCTGCGTTTTCCCGTGCTTGTCAACAGGCCCCGATTGCTGAAAAAGAAGACAGGGCGCAATCACGCCCTGTCGGGGAGAGCCTACGTCGTTAGAAGTAATACTTTGCGGCCAATTGAATGAAGCGTGCGTCCGGGGTGTTCGACCCAAAGCTCTTCGTCTGCGTAATCACGCCGCCCGTCTGGGGATTGTTATTCTGCGTGGAGGGGTTAGCCCATGATGGATGATTGAAGATGTTGAAGATATCCGCACGGAACTGAATGTAGTGCTCCTTCACAAGTGGGAAGTTCTTGAAGAGCGATACATCGTTGCGCCAGTATCCGGGCCCATAGACGAGATTCTGTTTGCCGCCAAGAAATTGACTCACCAGAGCAGGATCAGTAACTCCGGCTGGATAGACGCATTGGTCGGTACCTACGGGCTTGCCAACTGGGCAGATGAGATTTCCTGCAGTAGGTGAAAGGAAAGGATCGGCAAACGAGCATGGGTTATACCAGTGATCACGATTGCGAACCGTGGTGGGACAAGGTACGCTTCCACCGCTGGAGTTGTAGGCACCCGTGGCAGCATAGGGATCCGCTACCATGAAGGCACGTGCACTCGCACCGGCGACGTTGGAGCCGGTGGAGCCAATACCAAAGGGCGTGCCACTCTGGGCGGTGAAGGTATCGCTGATCTCCCAACCTCCAATGGCCAGATCAAGGAGACGGTTGCTGTTGAGGTATCTCCGGCCGTGTCCCCAGGGAAGCTCATAGTGACCATTGAACGTCACGCGGTGGCGCACATCATAGGATGAGTTTGTGTACTCTGCTTTGGGACCGCCGAGCAGATAATAAGAGCGAGTTCCGATGGCCGTGGAAAGACCTCCCGAAGAGCTCGAGTTATCCATGGCGTGGGCCCAGGTGTACGTGCCCAGGAAGTTCAGACCGTGGGAGAAGCGCTTTTCAAGCTTCGCCTGCATCGAATTGTAACTACTATAACCAGTGTAGGTAGTCGCGCCTATACCGCCGAGGGTCGGATAAGGAAGCAACGGCTGCATGTATTCACCGCTACGAAAAAGCGCCGTCGCCGAGTTTTGTGCGAAGTAAGTCGACAGGTGACGTGATTCGTTTCCGACATATGCGAGCGATGCGACCAGATCGTTGGTAAAGGAGTATTGCATCGAGAAGCTGTAGTTCTGCGTATAAGGTGTCTGGATATTGCGGTCCGTTGAATGGAAGCCTGGAAAGGCCGTGGCCGAAGAGGTGGGTGTCAGTGTTGGTAGACCAGTTTCCAAAGTATAAGGAAGGCTGTTCGCGCAGTTTCCGAGTTGGCAGACCGGCTCAGGAAAGCTCTGCGACAGGTTGAAAGGATAGTTCGCGCCGAGGTTCCCGTTGCCGTTGCTCTCCAGTCCGCCGTAGAAGATTCCGATGCCACCGCGGATCACAGCCTTAGGATCGAACTGGTATGCGAATCCCAGGCGAGGCGCAAAATTGGTTCGCTGGGCTGATACCAGACGGTTATCGTTGACATACTGAACTCCCACGTTACTCGCCGCCAGCGTACTTACAAAAGCTGGAGCCAGAGCGAAGGTATTCTGAATGCTCGTCGGTAGCTGAAAGACACCGCTTCCTGTTCCAACACCAACTGGCCCGGTCACAAGGAAATTTGCCTGCTTGTCTCGGGATTCCGCATACGGCTGGTAGTAGTCCCAGCGCAGCCCGATGTTGACCGTGAACTTCGGTGTAATCCGCCAATCATCCTGACCATAGGCGGAGTTGTACCAGGCCTGATCGTGAATCGGAGGCGCGTTGGTAATGTATGCGCTCGCCACGGCCCCTGCAACAAAGTCCGCTACTCCTGAACTGAGGGAGGTTTCGGGGACTTTTGTGAAGTCGCCGTTAAAGGTGTAGTTGCCTCGCGGGCTATCTGCATAGGTGTAGTAAAAACGTGTGTTCTGGAATGCTACTCCGAACTTCAAAGAGTGATTCCCGCGTGTGTAGGAGACGTTATCGAGGATCTGATATACGTTCTGCGATTCGCGCGAGGTGCCAGTGGATCCAAACTGCGAGAGTCCCACCGAACCTTGTAGCTGCACGAGCGGCAAGCCGCAGAATCCGGGAATGCAAGGCACATTGCCAAAGCCCAGCGAACTCGCGATCGTTCCGTTGTTGCCATTCGCAGTATCAAAGTTGAAGATTCCCCAGTTATAGCCGAAGCGAAACTCATTGACGACAGACGGACTAAAAGTATGTGTATAAGACCCCATACCGTTCTCAGCAAGATTGGACTGAATATAGCCACCGTATCCGCTACCATCCAGCACCGGGCCCAGGGGCAACTGATTCTTGACAATCTGATGCACATAGCTGAAGCGGCCGTAAATCAGATCTCTCGGGCTAAGGTTCCAGTCCACCCGGTGATCGAACTGGACAGTGTTATCCAGTTTCGGAACGTTCACAACGTAGTTATTGAGGAGAGTACTTCCGTTGTTCGCTGTTGGATACAGGTTAAGGATGCGCAGAGCATTCGGATTCGTGTCTCCATCGCAGAAAACGTTCTCGGGACGACCGCAAGGGGCCCCAAGATTCACGTTACCGTTTGACTTCGGCTGCTTCAGATGGATTGGCTGACTAAAACCGCTGATTGCCGGGTTAAGCAGCTCGGAGAAGTTACCTTGTCGCTGGAGTGCCGATGGCACCGAATAAATACCAACATTGGCAATGCTGAGACGGTTTGCCTCCACATCACCGAAGTAGAAGAGCTTGTCCTTGAAGATGGGAAAGCCAATCGTTCCGCCAAACTGGTTCTGGTGGAACCGGGGAACAGACTTGGCATTCCAATCCTTTGCGTTCATCTTGTCACTGCGAAAGTACTCCCAGAGATTGCCATGGATGGCGTTGGTTCCGGACTTGATACTGGCGTTCATTACAGCGCCGGCGGAGTGGCCGAATTCCGCACTGTAATTGCTTGTTTGCACATTAAACTCAGCCAGGGCGTCTGGCGGCGGCCGCTGGACGAAGGTGGACCCGTTGAGAAAGTCCACGAGATTCGTATTGTTATCGACGCCGTCCAGGATGAAGTTATTCTGCGTTGCGCGCTGTCCGTTGGCGATAAAATCGCCTTTGCCGGAGCCACGGGTGTTTCCGAGAGAAGGCGTTACACCATTTGTTAGTTGCGCAATGAAAACCCAATTGCGACCGTTCAATGGAGTTTCGTTGATCACCTTCGCTTCAACGACCTGGCCGATCGCGCCTGTCTGCGTTTCCAGGAGGGGTGGCGCGGTCGAAACCGTCACCGTCTCTGACTGCTCGCCTGGCTTCAGGCTCAGATTGACACTCAGGCGGCTCTGAATATTAAGCACAATGTTTTCACGGGTGGTCACAGCGAACCCGGCAGCAGAGGCTTTGACGCTGTATTTGCCAATCTTGACCGGTGCAAATGTATAGATACCCGATCGATCTGTCGTCTGCTGCAATTCCAAACCGGTGTCGGTCGCAATCAACGTGACGATCGCCCCTGTTACCGAGGCGCCCGATGTATCCGTTACCACACCCGTGATCGCGCCCTGATCGACCTGGGCCAGCAACACTGTTGAATCCGCGCAGATGAGACCCGCCGCAACTAGCAGGCAGAACAAAACCCTTTTCACTAACCTCTCCTGAAGAGAAAAGCATCGCATGTATCGTCCTCTTTCGTTAACGCGGAGAGACCCGTAAATAAAAATGAGTTCTTGTCCACGAAACGAAGCCACCGTAGATGCTTACGGTAACGTATGTCAAGAAAATTTATCTATTGATAGACAATGGTCGGATTAGCAGGTTTTTCTTCTTCGTGTACGAACACGTAGATACGACTGTCATGTCCCCAAATCTGCAGCCAAGCTCATTCCCATCTGCGATAATTCAGATTCCTCTCTCGAGCCCGGAAGGTGAGTCGGCACGCCGTTGCCGGACGGCGGTGGCAGTGCCGTTTTTCGCGAATTATCCCACGCGGACGCCAACCCGCAGCCGAGATGCGGCTTTTTGGTGAAGTCAACATAGGGAGTGGCGCACCGTGTTCGTACACGGATATGATGTCTCGCGCTCTTGAGAGGGCTCCTTGAAGCCCCAGAAATCTTCCGCAACTTCCTCTGTTCCAGTCTCCTTCCCAGGAATCGATTGCTTTGATCCCTTGCGCCAGCACTGAGCCGGGTCAGCGAATCCACCGGCCCCCAGACACGACGACAACTAGCAGAATGGAGTTCTCAAAATGATTTCCCACAATCCACGCCCACGACACAGCGGAGCCAGGCGAAAAGGTTTGTCCATACGCTCGAGCCACACCTGGAAGGCTCTTTTATCCCTCGCATTCGCAGTCACCCTGCCGGTTTCACAAGCGCAGGTGAACGGAGTAGGCCAGAAACCTTACCTTGGTTGGAGCAGCTTCAGTCAGCAGACGATTGACGGCAGTTTTCTCACGCAAGCCGCGATAGAGATACAGTCGGACGCTTTGCGTAGTTCCGGTCTGCAACAGCATGGCTTCAAGTACATCAACCTGGATTCGGGGTGGCAGGGCAGCTTCGATGGGAACGGCAGGCCGATTCCGAATACGACGATCTTTCCTGATATCAAAGCGATGGTCGATCACATCCATGCAAACGGTCAGAAGGCAGGCATCTATTGGATTCCAGGAATCCAGCAGCCGGCCGTGGATGGCAATTATCCAATCCTTGGCACTCCTTATCACACGCAGGACATTGTGGTGAAGCCGTTGACTGCGGGCAATGCCTTCGGCGGTGCATCTCCGAATCCTTATCATGACAAGATCGATTTTTCGACGCCGGGCTCTCATGAGTACATCGATTCGGTCGTTGCTCTTTTTGCTTCCTGGGGCTTCGACTTCATCAAGTTGGATGGAGTCACTCCCGGCTCCTACAGCAATGATCTGAGAATCGATAACCGTGAGGACGTGGCAGCCTGGTCCAATGCCATCGCAAAGACCGGCAAGCCGATCTGGCTTACCGTTTCCTGGCAACTAAGCAAGGACTACCTGGGCGTCTGGCAGCAGTACTCGAATGCCCGCCGTATCGATGACGATGTGGAGTGCGAAGGGCGCTGCGCTACCCTCACAAACTGGCCGCGCAACGTGCTTCGGCAGTATGACCTGGTGGGTTGGGAGAAAGATGCGGGTCCGACCCTTGGTTGGAACGACCTGGACACCCTGGACGTGGGAGACGGCGCTGCGGATGGCCTGACTGACGAAGAGAAGCAGTCTGCGGTTACGATCTGGAGCATGGCGAACGCGCCGCTTTATCTTGGCGGCGATCTTACCAAGCTCGATGCATTTGCGAAGAGCGCCTTCAGTAACGATGAGTTGCTCGCGGTCGACCAGTCCGGGCATCCAGCAACACAGATCACCGGCGGGATGCAGCCCGTGTGGTTATCCGATCCCGGCGACGGAAGCCGATACGTAGCTCTGTTCAACCTCAACGACATCCCCTCCAGAGTAACGGTGCGCTGGAGCGATCTAGGCTTCACCAACGCCTCAGCCGTGAGGGATTTGTGGAATCGGATCGATCTGGGACGTTCAAGCGGAAGCTTCAGCACCGTCATCTTGCCGCACGGTTCGCGCCTGTTGAAGGTAAGACCTCAGGGCGTCGTGCACGCGGTGGAAGGGCAAAGCTATGAGGCAGAATCAGCAGTACTGACCGGAAATGCAACCGTGTACGAATGCCAGGCATGTTCCGGTGGCTCGAAAGTGGGGTACCTGGGTGCCTCCGCAACCTCTAACACCGCAACCTTCAATAGCGTTCGCGTCGATAGGACAGGCACTTATCGCATGCAGGTCGACGCCATGACGCAGGGACCACGCGCACTCATTTTCTCCGTAAACGGGGGTCCCTCCACCACGCTGAATATGGGTGGAGGAAGCTTTAATCTTCCGCAGAGCACAACGGTGCCGGTCAGGCTGCAGCAGGGCGTGAACAGCATTACGTTTTACAACGCAGGTACGTACGCCGCAGATCTCGATCGTATTGTGGTCAGCGGTACGGGTAACGCACTTGCGCCGGACTCCAACACTTATGAAGCGGAAGCAGCGCTTCTCGGAGGTACGGCGTCGATCTCCGGCTGCAGCTTCTGTTCCGGGGGTGCTTCTATCGGCAACTTCGGAGCGGGGGATGCAAACACCGTTACGTTTCCGAATGTGAGCGTAGCTCAACCGGGTATGTACCAGCTCGGCATCGAATATCTCACCAGCGGCCCGCGTTCGTTCCAGATCAGCGTTAACGGCAATCCACCGCTGCAACTCGATCTGAACGGCAGCAGCTTCGAATCCCCGGCAAGCATATCCATCCCAGTACAACTGCAGGCCGGACAGAATCGCATCGTCTTCGGCTCCAGCGGATATGCTCCGGGCCTCGACAGCATCACGATCGGTCCGGTCGTTACAAACTCCGATCTCGTTGGCGCAATCACCGCAACCCGCGGTCTGCGAGACCTCAGGCTCTGGCGCATGAAGGTCACGAACCAGGGCACGGCGCCAGCGAAGGATTCACGGCTGAACAGCTTCCTCGTGATGCCTGCAAGTGGGGATCCCTCCTGCAAGGTATTGGTAGTCCTGCCTGCTCCTTTGCCGCTCGGGAACATCTCTCCGGGCGCAGCGAGGACCATCGAGGTCCCACTGGCGTTTTCCCCCGCCTGCCGCGATGACAGTACCTTCACCCTTCACAGCGTCTTCTCTGCAAATAATGGAGCCGACGTCGGAGTACTGGAGAGCGATCATCAGTCGAAGTAAAATCATGGCTCAAGACGCAAGAAAGGCCCGGTCCTTCCTCGGAGGAAGAACCGGGCCGATCTTTGTTCGAAAGGTATTTAGATGATCTTCAAAAGCAGCAGGATGAGCACGATCGTCAGGATCAAGCTCAATCCGCCGCCGCCATAATACCCAAGGCCAGGCCCCATACGGAAGCCGCCAACACCGAATACTAAAATCAAAATAACCAAAAGAATAAGCACTGTAACCCTCCGTGACGTCAGATCGCGTCCGCAATTTGTCTGATGCGAAATAATCAGGAAAGGCTGCGCCACGGTTGATGGGGAGATCAACTCCCTCCGCTCTTCATATTTAAAGTCCAATGGCCGGTACGATCCTCAATCTTCTGACGAGCCTGATCTTTCCACCATGCTTCCAATCCCGGCATTTCTAGCATGGCGCGGGCAAAGTCCTGATCAAACTCTAGATACATGCATCGATTGATCCCCGGAATCGATCCGGTGTAATTAACACGCTCCTCAAGAACCCAGAAATCTCCTGCCTGCACCACGCCGGGCTCAAGCACTCGGAGATAGAAGCCGGTTCGATTCTCTATGACCGTCAGCTTTACCCAGTCGGGGCGGCCGATTCTACGCGCGAGATTAGCGCAAGGGACGCGCGGTCCGCTCACCTGAACCATCGCCGTTCCAAGACGCACGCGGTCGCCCACGCAGATCTGATCTTCGCTGATTCCTTCAAGGGTAATATTCTCGCCAACAGATCCAGCTTTCAGGTCCATGCCATACCGGGCATTCCAGAAGGCATAGTGATCAGCCAGGTGAACGCAGATCGCCGCGCCGGAACCGCCATGATATGGCTGTGCCACCTTGTCTCCATCGAGTCCACGAATGGAGACGGAGACTGGAGTATCCACACGGTCCCGAAAGATCGAGGAAGTCCAGCTTCCCTGCTCATCCACGATCGATCTCGGACGCCCTGTGAAGACGGCTTGAATCTTGGGATACTGCATCACGCCCAATTTTAGGTCTCGATTCCAGTCGATGGGAAGACTCAACTTCACTGCCAAGCGCTGGGACTTGCCCGATCCTCCCGCACCTGTTTTCATACCTTTACATCTGTTTAAATCTGCTCCGCAGGAGATCGAATGACGCATCCGTGTGCCGTGCGCCGCGCCGTTGCCGCCGCCGTAGTCTTTGCTTTCGCCGCAACCATGGCTGCACAACCGCCGCAGGGACAGGGACGTCGCTCGCAGATGCCGGATACCGGCGGACGCTCCGCGACCTACGATCCGCTCAAAACGTTTGCGCCCTTCACCATGCCACAAGCTGTCAACGCCTTCCGTGGCGCCGACGGCGCTCCCGGTCCACTGTTCTGGCAGAACTCCGCCGACTACGAGATGCATGCGAGCATCGACCCTGCGTCGAAGGTGCTCTCTAACTTAGAGACCATTACCTACACCAACCATAGCCCCGGCTCCCTCAACAGCTTGTGGCTGCAAGTTGAGCAGAACACCTATCGTGCAGATGCGCGTTCGCGTGCCTTCTCCGGCGGCGGTCGTCAGCGTCCAGAGAACATCAACACTGAAGGCACGGTCTTCGAGTCGATGGAGTTGCTGGCTGCAGGCAAGGGCGCCAAGCCGATGAAGGCCGAATACGTCATCAGCGACACACGCGCACGCATCAGCCTGCCCACGCCGTTGCCCCATGGCGCAACCATCAAGATCCTCATCAAGTACCACTACACCGTGCCCGGTCCCTGGGGCGGACGCACGTCGGTCGGCGAGGTGAAGGATGGGCCCATCTACGACATCGCACAGTGGTATCCGCGTATGGCCGTCTATGACGATATCCACGGCTGGGACACGCAGCCCTTTCTCGGCAACGAGTTCTACACCGAGTTCGGCAACTATGACTTCTACGTGACCGTTCCCTCCAGCTACATGGTGGCTGGCACCGGGGCTCTCGTGAACGGGGCGGAAGTTTTGACCAAAACGCAGCAGGAACGGCTGAAGCAAGCCGCCACGAGCGATAAAACGGTCTTCATACGTACGAAGGATGAAGTTCACGATCCAGCAAGCCGACCCAAGCAGGACGGAACCCTGACGTGGCATTACCACATGGACCACACGCGCGACGCCGTCTTCTCGGCCTCGCCTTCCTTCATCTGGGACGCTGCAAAGATGAATCTTCCAGGAGGAAAAACCGCGCTCTCGGAGAGCTTCTACCCTGCTGAGGCTGCGGGTGACGAGGGCTGGGGACGTTGCACCGAGTATCTGAAAGATGCCGTCGAGCACTTCTCACAGGATTGGTACGTTTACCCGTATCCCGCAGGCATCAACGTGGCCGGTTTCTCTTCGGGCATGGAGTATCCGGGTCTCGTCTTCGACGGAATCAACTCGAAGGGCAAGGGTCTCTTCGTCGTGACGGCGCACGAGATCGGACACACATGGTTTCCCATGACCGTGCAGTCGAACGAGCGTCGCGATGCGTGGATGGACGAGGGCTTCAACACCTTCATCGACATCTACGAGTCCGACCAGTTCAATCACGGCATCTGGGGTCCAAAGCGAGATGGCGAGTACGCTCCCGGCGGCGGTTATCCCGCGGACGAGATTGCCAAGGTCATCGCCGATCCCGAAGCTCCGCCCATCCTGATGCGCTCCGACGCCATTCGTGAGAAATATCGCCATCCCATCACCTATTTCAAGTCGGCAGAAGGTCTCTACCTGCTGCGTGAGGAGATCCTGGGGCACGAAATCTTCGATCGCGCCTTCCGCAAGTACATCTCCGACTGGGCCTTCAAGCACCCAACTCCATCCGACTTCTTCCGTGAGATGGAGAGCGAAGGTGGCGAAGACCTGAGCTACTTCTGGCGCGGCTGGTATGAGAACAACTGGACGATGGACGTGGTGGCGAAGGATGTGAAGTACAACGACGCGTCCGCCCCCTCCAAAGGCGCGCGTGTCACCATAGAGCAGAACGGCCAGCTCGTTCTGCCGGTATGGGTGCAGGTCAAGTACGACGATGGCACCGACCTCAAGATCAAACTGCCCGCTGAAACCTGGATGCAGAAGGCCACCTACAACATGCCTCTGCCTACCACGAAGAAAATCATCGAAGTCACCATCGACCCCGAGCACCGCATCCCCGACGGCAACCGGACAAACAATACGGCGAAGCCATAGTCTCTGTGGCAGTTCTAGCCTCAAAAGTCGACCTTGGAAGAATGCGTTATCCCGTAAACGCAGGCTTCCCCAATTTTGAACTTTCTAGACTTGTACGAATCCTCTGTATAAGAATTATTATCAAACAAGGAAAGCAGCTTTCCCGGAACGAAATGAGGAGCAAACGTGTCAGATGAAATGAAGTGCCCGGTCCCCCACGGCCAGCCCACAGCCCAAACTACCGCTACAGAGACGTCCTCGCCCCTGCATGGCGCCGTCACCCACACCTCGCGCCAGATCACGCGCAACGAGCACTGGTGGCCCGATCGGCTGGACCTCGCAGTACTGCATCAGAACACCAAGCTTGCCGATCCGATGGGCAAGGACTTCAACTATGCCGCGGAGTTCAAAACCCTTGATCTCGACGCTGTCATTAAAGACCTCCACGCCCTCATGACCGATTCGCAGATCTGGTGGCCTGCGGATTACGGCCACTACGGCCCGTTCTTCATCCGCATGGCATGGCACAGCGCCGGTACCTACCGTATCCACGATGGCCGTGGCGGCGCAGGTATGGGTACGCAGCGCTTTGCTCCGCTCAATAGCTGGCCGGACAACGTCAGCCTCGATAAGGCCCGCCGCCTGCTCTGGCCCATCAAGCAAAAGTACGGCAAGAAAATCTCCTGGGCGGATCTCATGATCCTCACCGGCAACGTCGCGCTCGAATCCATGGGCTTCAAGACCTTTGGCTTCGCTGGCGGTCGCGCTGACGTATGGGTTCCGCAGGAAGATATCTTCTGGGGCTCGGAGCACACGTGGCTCGGCAGCGACCGTTACCAGGGTGAGCGCGATCTCGACAACCCTCTTGCCGCCGTCCAGATGGGCCTCATCTACGTGAACCCGGAAGGCCCGGATGGCAAGCCCGATCCCGTTGCTTCGGCACGCGACATCCGCGAGACCTTCGGTCGCATGGCGATGAACGACGAGGAGACCTTCGCTCTTATCGCCGGAGGGCACACCTTCGGCAAGGGCCACGGCGCTCACGACCCCAGCAAGTTCGTCGGTCCCGAACCGGAAGGCGCGCCCATCGAGCAGCAGGGACTTGGCTGGAAGAACTCCGCAGGTAAAGGCAACGCGGAAGACACCATCTCCTCTGGCCTCGAAGGCGCGTGGACGACCAACCCCATCAAGTGGGACTCGGAGTACCTCGACAACCTCTATAACTTCGACTGGGCACTGAAGAAGGGCCCCGGCGGCGCATGGCAGTGGTATGCCGTGGCAGAGGGAGAGACCGTTCCGGACGCGCACATCAAGGACAAGAAGCACCTGCCTATGATGTTCACCTCGGATCTCGCGCTCAAGTTCGATCCCGCCTACGAAAAGATCGGCAAGCGCTTCCAAGCCAACCCTGACCAGTATGCCGACGCCTTTGCACGCGCTTGGTACAAGCTCACACATCGCGACATGGGCCCCATCGCCCGCTACCTCGGACCTTTGGTTCCCAAGGAACAGCAGATTTGGCAGGATCCTGTTCCAGCGGTAGATCACGAACTCATTGGCGACGCCGACATTGCGGACCTCAAAGCCAGGATCCTCGCCTCCGGTCTGTACATCCAGCAACTGGTCTATACGGCCTGGGCTGCTGCTTCCACCTTCCGTGGTTCAGACAAGCGCGGAGGAGCGAACGGTGGACGCATTCGTCTCGATCCGCAGAAAAATTGGGAAGTCAACGAGCCGATGATGCTGGAGAAGGTGCTCAACACACTTGCTGGCATTCAGACGGACTTCAGTGCGAACGGCAAGAAAGTCTCGCTCGCCGACCTGATCGTTCTGGGTGGCTGCGCGGCTGTGGAAGAGGCTGCGAAGAAAGCCGGGTACGACATCAAAGTCCCCTTCGCTCCTGGACGCACGGACGCTTCGCATGAACAGACGGATGTCCAATCCTTCGCTCCGCTGGAGCCGACGGCGGACGGCTTCCGCAATTACTTCCGTCTGGGACATAAAGAACGCGCGGAAGATCTGCTCGTGGACCGTGCGCAATTGCTCACTCTCACCGCTCCTGAAATGACCGTGCTCGTCGGCGGCCTGCGCGTCCTCGGCACCAACTTCCGTCAGTCGCAGAACGGTGTCTTCACTAGCCAGCCGGGTACGCTGACGAACGACTTCTTCGTCAACCTGCTCGATATGGCGACCGAATGGAAGGCATCCTCTACCACTGAGGGCCTCTTTGACGGGTTTGATCGCGTAACGGGTGAGATCAAGTGGACGGCCACGCGGGTAGACCTGATCTTCGGTTCTAACTCTCAACTCCGCGCCATCTCGGAGGTCTATGCAGCGAGCGACTCGAAGGAGACGTTTGTAAAGGACTTCGTGGCAGCGTGGAACAAGGTCATGAATCTCGACCGCTTCGACCTGGCCTAAACAGAAGAGAGAAGAAATCCTTATCCTGGCCCGCGCAACCTGTAAGGTTGCGCGGGCCGATTTGCCTGTAAGTCCGTCGCTCCATGTACTGCATTTTGGTACTGCATTTTGCAGTGCATTTCAAGCAACTAATTCGCCTGAAGGCTTCCCTAGCGACAATCTGCGCAGCTGCCATACAGGAAGAACTCGTGTCCCGTCACACGGAAGCCGCGTGGAAGCTTCCGCTTGATTTCCAGACCACACCCTTCCATCTCAAAGACTTTGCCGCAATCATTGCAGTGGAAATGATGATGATGCTCTTTGCCGGCAATCTCGTAACGGGTCGACTCCCCGGGGATTTCCACGGTCACCAACCACTTATCGTCAACCAGGGTTCCAATGTTGCGATAAACCGTAGCGATGCTGATTCCTTCAACGAACTTCTGAGCATAGTTAAGAGTCTCTTCCGGAGAAAGAGGCCTGCCTCCAAGGAGAAACGCTGACCGTATCGCATCCTTCTGCCTCGTGTTCCGTAGCTGTGTCGCCATATGCATCCCCCTCGTCTGTCTTGATGATATCGCGAATGAATTAGTAGGTCTTTCCTTCGTTTCATCGAGGGCACAAAACTGGAGAGTAGAATCCGGAGCCGCTTCTACAGAGAAGCGGCTCTCAACTCAGGTTTGGCCTCCGTAAATGTTCTATGGCGACATCCCCTCCGATCAGCTATCATCCCGGCTGTGCTGCAGAAGACCATCTAGTTTCTGTGAACTAGATGGTCTTGAATCTCGTCGGACAAAAGAGGCACGATGCCGGAAGTCGCTCCCGACACGATCGCACCACAGCCGATGGATACAGAGAGCCAGGTAAGTCTGCGCAAGCGCTGGCGTCTGCTCCTGCCAGCAGCATTTGTTACATATAGTCTGGCGTATCTCGATCGCGCCAACTTCGGCTTCGGCGCCGCTGCTGGCATGAGCGCAGATCTCCACATCACACAGAGCCAGACCTCGCTGCTCGGCAGTCTCTTCTTCATGGGCTACTTCGCGTTTCAGCTTCCTGGAGCCGCTGTGGCGAAGCGTTTCGGTGTGAGTCGGCTGGTCTTCGCGCTATTGATTGCCTGGGGAGTCTTTGCGGCTTCGACCGGAGTCATCCGCACCTTCTGGCTGTTGGCGATCGACCGCGTTCTGCTCGGAATCGCGGAGAGCCTGATCTTCCCGGCCATGATCTATCTTTTGGCTCACTGGTTTACCCGCGCCGAACGATCGCGGGCGAACATGCTTCTGATCCTCGGCAACCCTGTGACAGTGCTCTGGATGTCGGTACTCACCGGTTATCTCATTCAACTCTTTGGCTGGCAGAAGACATTCATTATCGAAGGAGTTCCCGCTATCCTCTGGGCTTTCGTCTGGATTGCTATCGTCCGGGACAGCCCGTCGGCGGCCCGATGGATGACACCGCAGGCCGCGGAGACGCTCGAATCAGCGCTCGCGAAAGAACAATCCGTGATCGCGTCCGTCGCAACGGTGCGAAAGGCGCTGCTTCGCCATGATGTCCTTCTGCTCTCCGCACAGTATTTCTTCTGGAGCCTTGGCGTCTACGGCTTCGTTCTGTGGCTTCCGACAATGGTGCGGCAGGGCGCGTCCCTCTCCATGGGGCGAACAGGGCTTCTGTCCGCGCTCCCCTACGTTGCCGCTGTTCTCCTGATGGGGATCGTGGCGCATGTTTCGGATAAAACACAGCACCGCACGGCGCTCGTATGGCCTTTTCTTCTTGCGGCTGGTCTTGCCTTGCTTGGCTCTTTTCTTCTGGCGGAACGCAGCTTTCCGCTGGCCTTCACATGCCTCGTCCTTGGCGGGGGCTGCATGTACGCACCCTACGGCCCTTTCTTCGCGATCATTCCTGAACGCCTGCCCCGCAACGTCACAGCCGAGGTGTTCTCGCTCATCAACAGCGCTGGCGCCCTGGGGGGCTTTACCGGAAGCTACTTCGTCGGTCTACTGCAGGCCGAAACCGGCGACTCCCGCGCCGGTTTTCTTCTCATGTCTGTGGCATTGTTGGTCGCTGCGTTACTCTTTCTTCTGATGCCGCCCAATCCGTCGTCCAAGATCCAGAACCTAGCCCTCTCCCAAAACGCAGGACGGACCACTTGAACCCGATACCTATCGCGTCCGTATTGGAAGGCGATCCCGCCCTTTTCAAAGAGACAGCGACCCATGCTCGAGGGCCTGAGGGCGCGCTCCCGATCACGCCGGAGATGCTGCTTACCCAGCCTTCCGGCAATCTCTTCGGCCTCACCCAGAATGCCGGAATGGGATGGGAGCCGACGCGCCTCTTGGACCCGGAGTTCCTTATCCTCAGTACACATGGCGGCCTCCGCGCACAGGATGGAACTCCCATCGCGCTCGGATTTCACTCTGGGCATTGGGAGGTTGGTCTGCTTGTTGCCGAGGCTGCACGCGAACTACGGAATAACCATGCTATTCCTTTCGCCGGAGCCTGCACCGACCCATGCGACGGGCGTACTCAGGGCACCGCTGGAATGCTGGACTCTCTTCCCTACCGCAATGATGCAGCTATCGTTCTGCGCCGTCTGATGCGTTCCCTTCCAACCCGCAAAGGTGTGCTGGGGATCGCGACCTGCGACAAGGGCTTGCCGGCCATGATGATGGCGCTCGCATCCTCTGGGGCTTTGCCCAGCATTCTGATTCCAGGAGGTGTAACCTTGCTGGCGGAAGATGGAGAAGACGCTGGTAAAGTCCAGACCATCGGAGCGCGCTATGCCCAGCAGCAAATTACGCTCCAGTATGCTGCGGAGGTTGGCTGCCGCGCATGCGCGACTCCAGGCGGAGGCTGCCAGTTTCTCGGCACGGCGGCGACATCGCAGGTGGTGGGTGAGGCGCTTGGATTGTCCCTGCCGCACTCGGCTCTGGCGCCTTCAGGACAACCCATATGGCTCGATGCGGCGGCCCGCTCGTCCCGTGCCATGTTGCGCATGGCACAGCTTGGTCTTGCTACAAGCGAAGTAATTACAGACGCTGCGATACGCAATGCGATGGTGCTGCACGCAGCGTTCGGAGGGTCCACGAACCTGCTGTTGCATGTACCCGCGATTGCGCACGCCGCAGGCTTGAAAGGGCCAACCGCATCGGATTGGGCCACGATCAATCGGCAGGTTCCACGTCTGGTCGACGCTCTACCCAATGGTCCCCGTAACTTCGCTACAGTACAGGTCTTCCTCGCTGGCGGAGTTCCCGAGGTGATGTTGCACCTGCGCAGCGCTGGTCTACTCGACACAGCAGTCAAGACCGTGACTGGCGAAACACTGGATGCGAACCTGGACTGGTGGGAAGGGAGTGAGCGCCGTGCGGCCTTGAAAGAGCGCCTTCGCACACTCGACGGCATCGACGGTGATGACGTTATTCTCTCCCCGGACCGCGCGCGCAGCCGCGGCCTCACTTCTACCATCTGCTTTCCGGTTGGCAACCTCGCACCCGAGGGATGCGTTGTGAAAAGCACCTCCATTGACCCATCGCTGCTGGATGCTGACGAGGTCTATCGGCATATCGGTCCGGCCAAGGTCTTCATCACCGAAGCCGCAGCCATCGATGCCATCAAGCGCGGCGATGTCTCGCACGGCGATGTTGTCGTCCTCATCTGTGGTGGTCCGGCGGGTGCCGGAATGCAGGAGATCTATCAGATCACTTCCGCTCTCAAAATGCTTCCCTCTTGCAAGTACGTCGCGGTGCTCACAGATGCGCGCTTCAGTGGTGTCTCAACCGGCGCCTGCCTGGGCCACATCTCACCTGAGGCGCTGGCTGGCGGCCCCATCGGGCGCGTTCGCGAGGGGGACATCATCGAGATCGTCATTGACCGCGATACGCTAGAGGGATCGGTCAACCTGATCGGAGACAGCGAGGGACGCTTCACGGTCGAAGAGGGTACCCGCCGCCTAGCGATACGGCCTCCGCGACCTGACCTCGCGCCCCATCCCGACCTGCCCAACGATACCCGCCTCTGGGCGGCGCTTGTCCAGGCGAGTGGAGGAATCTGGGCAGGCTGTATTTACGATTCCGATGCGATCATCGCGCGACTTTCACGTTCCGCACCCTGATTCCAGAAGCCTGCTCATTCCGCAGAGATACCTCGAGAATGAGCAATACCGCTCAGTATATTCACCCCCACGCTGTTACCGTCCCTCTAGTACCCCTGCAGGTCACGGTTTCAACAGCACGAATATCCAGTCGTTCGTTTCCACGTGGGTGTGAAGCATGGGCAAGTGTAAGGCAGTTGGTTGGTCGTCGCTCTTCTGTGTCATCGTTCTCTTGCTGACGGGCTGCGGACAAGAGACCGCAACGATACCCGACATAGCGCGCCCGGTGGTAAGTTCCACGGATCCCGCAAATAGCGCAGTCGGGGTGTCCCTTGCTCGCTCCATCACGGCAACGTTCAGCAAGCCGATGAACCCTGCCACCATCACCGCCGCAACGTTTAAACTGGCAGGCCCAGGAGGCGTTTCCATCCCCGGAAACGTGACCTACAGCGCCACTGGTTCGATGGCGACATTTTCGCCCGCTTCGAGCCTTGCATACGGCACAACCTATATAGCTACCATCACGAATGGAGCCACAGACCAGGCGAGTCCCGCAAACCCGCTGGCTGCGAATTACGTATGGAGCTTCACGACGCTTTCGGCACCGGGGATGCCCACTCCACCGGCCGTCATTGCGACTACGCCATTGAACGGAACGATGAATGTCCCTCTTAGCCAGAGTGTGACCGCCAGCTTTAATATGGCCATGTCGCCGGCAACACTCAATGCAACGACGTTCCGTCTGACAACTTCGAACGGTGTCATGATTCCCGGAGCAGTGTCCTACACGTCCACGGGGAACCTCCTTACTTTTATTCCTGCTGCTCCACTTACCTCTGCGACTACTTACATTGTGACCATCACCACAGGTGCACAAAACGCCGATGGAATAAGTCTCGCCGCGAACTACACGTGGAGCTTTGCCACGGTACCACCCCTCATAGTTGCCCCCATTGTTGTATCGACTAACCCGGTCAACAGTGCGACATCCGTCCCGCAGAACCAGGTAACCTCCGCAACATTCAGCATGGCGATGAACGCTTCAACCATCAACTCCAACACCTTCAAGCTGACAGGGCCGGGTGGCGCGGCAGTGCCCGGCACAGTGAATTACTCCGGAGGAACGGCTAACTTCGTACCTTCCGCCGCTCTGGCAACCAGTACAACCTATGTCGCCACGGTCACGACAGGGGCACAGAGCGCCTCGGGAACACCGCTTGCCAACGATTATGTCTGGACATTCACAACCGTTCCCACTGCGGCCCCACCCAGCGTCATTACAACAAACCCTTTAGCAAATGCTGCCAATGTGCCCTTCAACCAGCAGATTGCCGCTACCTTCAGCCTGCCTATGGACCCGGCCACGCTGAATGCGGCGACCTTCACTGTGACCGCTCCTGGCGGAACCCCTGTCGCGGGCGCGGTCACCTACGTGTCCGCAGGTTCGATCGTCACCTTTTCGCCGACGGTAGCTCTCCTGCCACTTACCACGTACGTTGCGACAATCACATCGGGAACCCAGAGCTCTACGGGCCTTACTTTGGCGAGTAACTATGCGTGGGCCTTTACCACGGGTGCAGCGCCGGATATTACTCCGCCTACCGTCGTCTCGACCCTTCCTCTGAATGGCGCGACAGACGTGCCTTTCAATCAGGCGATCACGGCTAACTTCAGCGAAGCCATGGATCCTTCAACCCTCAACTCGGCCACGTTCATCGTGACGGCTCCCGGAGATATCCCCGTTTCAGGCCTGGTTACCTATGCGGCGATCAGTAACTCCGTCACCTTCACCCCCACGGCTCAACTGCCAGCGAATACTCTCCTGAAAGCTACCGTCACAAGCGATGCGAAGGATCTTGCGGGGAACACCCTACTCGTAAACTATGTGTGGACCTTCAACACCAGTTCCACTCCCGACACCGTCGCTCCCACGATGACTGTCACGGTTCCGAGTGACGGAGCGATGGACGTTCCCTTCAACCAGGTAATCAGTGCTACGTTCAGCGAAGCTATGAATCCGCTGTCCCTAACTTCATCTAGTTTCCAGCTGGTTTCTTCAGGAGGGAGTCCGGTAGCGGCGACCATATCTTATGACGCAGTCAATTTTGTGGCAAGTCTGCATCCCGTTGTAGCTCTCGCCTCCGGCACCTCTTACAGCGTGGTGGTCACAGCTGGCGCCACGGACCTGGCAGGCAATCCGCTTGGGGAAGGTAGCTTAGCGAACCCTTGGACCTTTACGACAAGTCTCCTCACGGTTTCTCCGACGGTTGTATCGACCAATCCGGTAAACGGCTCTAACTCTGTTCCGCAGAACCAGATCCCCTCCGCAACCTTCAGCGTGGCGATGAATGCTTCGACCATCAACTCCACCACATTCAAGCTGGCAGGGCCGGGTGGTGTAGCAGTCGTTGGCACAGTCAACTACTCCGGAGGCGCGGCCACCTTCGTCCCTTCCGCTGCACTAGCGACGAACACAACCTATGTCGCTACGATGACGACAGGAGCACAGAGTTCCGTCGGCATCCCACTTGCAAACGATTATGTGTGGACCTTCACAACCGTGCCGGCTGCAGCCCCTCCCAGCGTCGTTGCTACAAACCCTGTAGCGAATGCTGCAAGCGTGCCCTTCAACCAGCAGATCACCGCTGTCTTCAACCAGGCCATGAATCCCGCCACGCTGAATGCGACAACGTTCACAGTGAATTCATCGCTGGGGACGGCAGTCGCGGGCACAGTCGCTTATGTTGCAGGTAGCAATGCGACAACATTTACGCCCTCCACTGGCCTGCTTCCCAACACTACTTATGTCGCAACCATCACGACGGGCGCAAAGGATACGACAGGCACAGGGCTAGCCGCGAACTATGTCTGGACCTTTAGAACTGTGCCCGGCCCCACGCCGCCGACAGTAATATCTACCACGCCAGCAAACAACGCGGCCAGTGTCGCATTAAACCAAAAGATCCTCGCCACTTTCAGCGAAGCCATGAACTCCAGCACGATCAATGAAACAAGCTTTACCCTCACTGCACCCGGAGGAGTAGCCGTTGCAGGCACGGTAACCTATCTCGCCGCAGGTTCCATCGCCACCCTCTCACCAAACACCGATCTCGCACCCAACACCACTTATGTCGCAACCATCACGACCGGCGCACAGAATTCTTCGGGTACACCGCTTGCAACAAACTATCTATGGACCTTCACAACCGTCGCGGCACCCGGATCTCCAGTCGTAACGGTGACCACTCCGGCAAATGGAGCTGGTGGCGTTGCTATAAACGCTGCCTTGAACGCTACCTTCAACATGGCGATGAATGCTTCGACGATCAATTCCTCCACCTTCAAGCTGGCAGGACCCGGCGGCGCAGCGGTCGCGGGCGCAGTTACTTACGCTGGGACAGTGGGCACCTTCGTACCCTCCACCGCCCTTGCCACTAATACGACATACGTTGCGACGATTACCACAGGGGCACAGACTTCCTCGGGTATACCGCTTGCAACAGACTATCTATGGACCTTCACAACTGCTGCCGCTCCCGGATCTCCGGTAGTGACCGTAATAAATCCTGCGAATGAGGCCAATGGAGTTGCCGTAGAGGCAACTTTGAACGCGACCTTCAGCATGGCGATGAACGCTTCGACCATCAATTCCTCCACTTTCAAGGTGGCAGGACCGGGAGGCGCGGCGATCGCTGGCGTAGTTACTTACTCCGCGGGAACAGCCACTCTTGTACCTTTCACTTCCCTGGCGACTAATACAACTTATGTCGCCACCATCACGACAGGTGCGCAGAGTTCCCTGGGTATCGCGCTTGCGAGTGACTATGTCTGGACCTTCACAACTGTTCCCCCGCCTACGCCGCCCTCTGTTGTTTCTTCGATTCCGCTCAATGGAGCTACCGGTGTCCCCCTCAATCAAACGCTGGGCGCAGTTTTCGACCAGGCTATGAATCCGGCGACGCTGAATGGAACGACGTTCACAGTGAACTCTTCGCTGGGAACCGTAGTTAGCGGCACGGTAGCCTACATCGCGGGCGAGAACACCGCAACATTTACCCCCTCCTCCGCCCTGCTTCCCAACACGACCTATGTCGCAACCATCAAAACCGGCGCACAGAACACAACGGGAACAGGGCTGGCCGGGAACTACGTCTGGGCCTTTAGGACCGTGCCCGCACCAACGCCGCCCACGGTCATCTCCACGACCCCTGCCAACAGTGCAGCCAGTGTCCCGATAAATCAGAAGATCCTAGCGACCTTCAGTGAAGCCATGGACTCCGGCACGATCAATGAATCGACCTTCACGCTCACTGCGCCTGGAGCCGTGGCCGTTGCAGGCACGGTTACCTATCTCGCCGCAGGTTCCATCGCCACCTTCTCACCAAACACCGATCTCACACCCAACACCACCTATGTCGCAACGATTACGACCGACGCCAAAGACCTCCTCGGCATAGCCATCTCGAATAACTACGTCTGGACGTTCACAACCCTTTCGGCCGGGGATACTACGAAACCATCTGTAATCTCCACCGTTCCCCTCAATAGCTCAACCGGTGTCGCCTTTAATACAGCCATCACTGCAACTTTTAGTGAAGCAATGGACCCGACGACCATCACATCATCCACTTTCACTGTAACGGGGCCTGGAATTATCCCGGTCGTCGGTGCGGTGACTTACGCAGCAATCGGAAATACCGCCACCTTCACACCAACGGCAAGTCTTGCGCCCGCAACCTTGTTCACTGCGACGATCACTACTGAAGCGGCCGATCTCGCAGGCAACACGATCGCAACCAGCTATGTCTGGACGTTCACGACCGGGGCGATACCCGATACGACTTCGCCGACCATTACGCTGACCACCCCCGTGAGCGGCGACACCGCGGTTCCACTCACACAGACGATAAGTGCTACCTTCAGCGAAGCGATGGATCCACTGACCCTCACAACGGCGACATTTACGCTGGCCACCGCAGGCGGTAACGCCGTTACCGGGACCGTCGCCTACGACTCAGTAAACTTCATCGCTACCTTCACCCCGTCCGGTCCGCTTGTAGCTGGCACTTCCTATCTCGCGACTGTCACAACGGGTGCGAAAGACTTAGCGGGTGTTGCCCTTGCGGCTGGATCCATTCCGAATCCGTGGAACTTCGCGACAAGCTCCATTGTCGTTCCCCCACCTGTAAGTCTGGGCACTGCCGCACTCTTCGGCGGCTTCGGCGGGGGCGCCGGAATCACCAATCAGGGAACACTTACAGTGATCAATGGCAATATCGGAACGACAGGTTCTTCCACGCTGATTACCGGCTTCCACGACAACACCCCAAACTGTACCTACACGGAGACACCGCTTAATATAGGGCTGGTGAATGGAACAGTCAGTACTGCACCCCCGTCACCAACCGTAGGTTGTCCCGACGAAGGCACCGCTGCGACTGCAGCGATTTCGGAACAGGCTTCTGCCGATGCGCTCAGCGCGTACAACGCTCTCGTCGCTTTTCCGAATGGTCTCGATGTATCGACTTGTTCGGGTTGCGGAGGCGGTGCTCCAGGGGAGCTTGGTAACCGCGTTCTGGCGCCGGGTATCTATAAATCGGCCATTGGAAGTTTTGCCGTCAGTGAAGGCGATCTCACGCTGGATGCTCAGGGTGACCCGAATGCCTTCTGGGTCTTCCAGATGGCTACAACCATGGGAGTCGGCACACCATCTGCCCCGCGAAACATTCTCCTCACGAATGGAGCACAGGCCAGGAACGTCTTTTGGCAGGTTGGAACGGCCGCAACGCTCAATGGGATTCTTGGCGGAGGAACGGTGCAAGGCACGATCATCTCGCAAGCTGCCACGTCGGTTTCTACCGCCGGTATAGTTGCGATAACCACCATCAACGGCAGACTCCTTGTGTTAAGCGGTCCGTTGACTCTCGTCAACACTGTAATCAATGTCCCCGCGCCCTAGCGCGAATTGACTCAGCGAAGGGCATGCCGGGGGCATATTATGGTGCTGCTCTGGGCTCTGGGGCACGACCATTGCGGTTGCCATGCTTAGGCCAAAGGCACGGCGCCACCGAAGCCATGCTGGCTAAGCAGCGGAGACAGATTCTCGCATCGTTCAGTCGTGGCGAAGGGTCTTTGGATAGCAGGCGATTTCCTCCCTTCAAGTTATGAAGATTTACGCCAGACGGCCCCAGTGAACAACGAATCTGGATGATGGCCGCTCTCATACGACATGGCGCAGATGTGCCCGAGGAGATCCAATATGAAGAGGGCTATATTTTCGATGGCTTTAAGTTGTTGTGCACTGGTAAGTATTCCTGCAGCCCAAGCACAAATGGGGGACATGGATATGCAGTTCCTGATGAAGGCTTCTCAGAGTGACTTTACCGAAATCAAATTCAGTCAGCTGGCTATGGATAAAGCGAGCAGCCCACAGGTCAAGGCCTTCGCACAGAAGATGATCACGGATCATCAGACGCTTGAGACGGACATGAAGCCTTTCGCAGACAAGGCTGGCGTGAGCCTGGTGATGGAGTTGGATGCAGAGCACCAGCAGAAGTATGACGCGCTCAGTCAGCTAAGCGGTATGGATTTCGATAAGACTACATGACCGGAATGGCGCAGGACCATCATGTAGCATTGGATCTCTTCAAGAAAGAGAAGAAATCCCCAACTGCGGAAGGTGCGTTAAAATCTAGCGTTGGCAAGGGCGAAAAGGTTGTCGCAATGCCCACCAAAATGGCCGATATGGCTGTGATGAAGATGAGCAAGATGTAATTGAAGGACGTGCGCGGGATACAGCACGACGCTGGGCCTGCGTAACGACGTCGGGCTTCTTTCCGAGGAGTACGATCCAAGAACGGACAGATGCTTGGGAACTTTCTCAGGCTTTTTCACATGTCGGACTGATCAACATAGCTCTCAATTTAAGCCGACTCCAGGGCCCCGAAAAGCAACGGGCTGAGAATAAGTGATCCCGCATTGAAGCGCTACTGCGATGCATAGAGATTGGCTCTATGCATCGCCAAATGCCGGGAGCAAGGATCTAGATCTGCCCTGTTATGGCTTGAACCCATAACTAGCGCGCGGCGGTCACCAACGTTTCGACGCCTGGAAGGATCATGTTCGTAAGCTCGGCGATGGGAGGGCTAAGTGTTTTGAGCAACGCAAGATCTTTCTCACGCGCCGACGCACCAAGCGGCTTACGTTTCTCCAAAGCATCCAAAGCCGATAGTCCGAGAGTCGCCACCTGGCTGAGATTACGTGAGACAGGCACCAGTTCAAAGGTGACGGCCGACGTGGCGAGCAGAGATTGCAGTGCAGCGTCGTTATCACGCCAGAGGACAAGATACTGACGGGCCCGTTGCATCTCTGCAGGCGTTGCATCTCCTGCCGCGATACGAACAGCGAGGCCTCGGAACTCGCGTGCGCGATCGGCTTCGGATGGAATGACATCCGAGAGGTGATTGAGCGCGGTGTAAACGGTATACTCGCGCTCTCCTTCGCGTGGGAAACCCTTGGGAGGCTCGACGGTTTCCGCGAGAACCTTGAGCGGGTTGACGTCCGCAGCGCCCACCATGCGCTGGTACATCTGTTCTCGCGTGGCTTGATAAGGCAGGCCAGAGTAAGCCAGGAACTTCGACAGGATGGCGAGTCGGATGTACATCGAGTCGACATCTTTGGTCTCACGTGTCGACCACAGTCTTTCGGCAACGGCTGCGGCACGCGGCCAGATGCGGCCTAAAACACTTTCAGGAGTGACGTACTCCGTCCACATGGCTGTCTCTCCGCCAAGTATGGAGCCTTGCTGCTCGGGAGTAAGCTCCGCTGCGGCCTTGTCGAGGGGATCGACGGTGTAGTGCCGGGAGGCCGGTTCGTTCAGATCGAGGTAGTAACCCCAGGAGAGGATGCCACGATGTTCGCTGCGTGCCGAGAGTGCGAGCGAGTCGAGGCCCCGCCAGGTTTGGATGACGATGTCTTTCGGTGTGTCCGCTTGCAAGACTTCGTCCCAGCCGATGGCGATCTTGTGGCGCTTCGCGAGCATTTTTTGCAGACGGCCGGTGAAATACGCCTGAAGAGCGGCATTGTCTTTGATGTTGTGCTCATGAACATACTTCTGGATGCCAGGGTTCGTGGCCCACTCTGTAATGGCGTCTTCCGCGTCACCGCCGATGTGCCAATACGTATCGGGAAAGAGTGTCGACATCTCGCCAATGAAGCGATCAAGGAAAGCGTAGGTGCTCTCTTTCGTCGGATCCATGGAAGAGTCTTCGGAGGCTTTGCGCGGACGTCCCCACTTCTCGCCGAACTTGCGCTTCAAATGGTATGGTCCGGGACCGTCGGCCAGTTCGGGATAGCCGATGTAAAAGGAGTTGGCGTGACTGGGCATTTCGAATTCGGGATAGACGCGGATACCGCGGTCGCGAGCATATTCAATGATGCCCCGCACTTGGTCCTGCGTATAAAAGAGACCATCTGACCCCATCTCCTGCAAACGTGGAAAGACTTTGCTCTCTATGCGGAAACCCTGGTCTTCAGAGACGTGCCAGTGTAAAACGTTGAGTTTGACGGCTTCCATTGCGTCGAGGTTCTGGCGAATGATCTCGGGAGGCATGAAGTGACGTCCACTATCGATCATGAGGCCGCGCCACGGGAAACGAGGTTTGTCGTCGATGGTTACGGCCCCGACTGCGAAGCCGGAGGGCGTGGTCTGCACAAGTTGAAGGAAGGTCTGGAGACCGCGCAGGACACCGATCGGTGTGGGTGCGTCGAGTGAGACCTTCCTGGATGTGATCTCCAGATGATAGGACTCGTCTTCCCCAACCTGTTGAATAGGTTTGCTCGCCGCGCTTGTAGTAATGACAAACTGGGGGCTTCCCGGCAGCGGGGGCGAGGGCAGGATCCCCGTCTGCCGCTTCAGCGTGGTGAAGAAGCGCTGGCGCGCTCGTTCCAGCCGAGGTTCCGTATATCCGTTGAAGACGATCTGCAATCCACTGTCGATGACGAAATGACCCTCTCCAGCTACGGAGTGTGCAGGAAGAGGCATGACCGGAAGCGATGTGGGCATGGATGCTGCTTGCGGAGCTGCCAGCATGGGGCAGGCAATCGGAAGAGACGCGATTCCGACTGCCGAGAACAAGAAGCTGGAGAGGAGATTCAATGGAAAACGACTGGATTGCACACATGCCTCCGGCAGGAAGATTGAAAATGGAAGTTCAGAGAGATTATTCAAAAGGCGAATAGCGGTTACCGGAATTATAGATAAAGCGTTTAACTTTGTGGTATTTCTTATATTCACTCTCTTTCCGGCGATCTTTCGTCCTGAGCAACTCCCCTAAACGTTCCGGTACTCTCTTCGAATGAAGCTAACCCGGAGGTCTGTCTTGAGCACGACCCAGCGCATAGAAGGCGCGATCCTGAATCCGGATTCGAGCCTCCATAACTCTGATCTTGCTCCGACCACGCCTGCGGCGCGGACGTGGAGCACGTACAACTACGTGGCTCTGTGGTTTTCCATGTCGATGGAGGTTACAACCTTCATGCTGGCATCGTCGCTGATTGCGGGCGGTATGAACTGGAAGCAGGCCATCTTTACGATCCTGCTGGGAAACCTGATCGTTCTCATCCCGATGGTACTTAACGCCCACGCAGGGGCGAAATACGGCATTCCCTTCCCTGTTTTTGTTCGATCGAGCTTCGGAACGCGTGGCGCGAATATTCCCGCGATGCTGCGCGCGTTCGTAGCGTGTGGCTGGTTTGGGATTCAATCGTGGATTGGCGGACAATCGATCGCCGCGATCATTAACGTGATCTGGCCCAGTACGCTGACGAACCCCTCGCTGATTTGGATCTGCTTCTTTGGCTTCTGGCTGTTGAACATGCTCGTGGTCTGGCGTGGTCTCGATTCGATCCGCTTTCTGCAGGGCTATTCTGCGCCGTTCCTTCTCGTCATGTCGCTCATCCTCCTGGCGTTCATGACGCATAAGGCGGGGGGTTTTGGACCGATGCTACATGCTCCGAGCCGCTTTGCTTCGCATGCTGCCTTCCTGCACTTCTTTTTCATCGCTCTTACCGGGATGGTGGGAAACTGGGCTACGCTGTCGCTGAACATCCCGGACTTCACACGGTTTGCCAAGTCGCAGGACTCTCAGATCGTTGGGCAGGCCTTCGGTCTACCGGTCGCGATGAGTTTGTATAGCTTTATCGGGATCGGATGTACCTCCGCATCCGTGGTGGTCTTCGGCGAGCCGATCTGGAATCCGATTACGCTGCTTGGCCGTTTTCATCAACCTTTATTGGCCTTCATCGCGTTGATCAGCATCCTGATCGCAACACTCAACGTGAATATCGGGGCCAATGTGGTGGGGGCATCGAACGATTTCTCAAACTTAGCGCCACGGCTCATCAGCTTTCGCATGGGCGGACTCATCACCGGCGTCCTTGGTCTTGCGATGCAGCCATGGAAACTTATGGCGAGTCACACGAACTATATCGGCTGGCTCGTGGGTTACTCCGGACTGCTCGGTCCTGTCGCCGGGATCATGGTGGCAGACTATTTCTTCATCCGGAAGACAAATCTGGACCTTCAATCTCTTTACCATCACAATGGACCGTACGAATACACGCAGGGGTTCAATCCGCGCGCGATCGCTGCTTTGGTCGCAGGTGTGTTCGCTGCGCTGATCGGTCTGGCTGTCCCCGTTTTGCGTCCATTGTTTGATTACGCGTGGTTTGTCGGATTTTTCCTATCCGGAGTTCTGTACGTAACTCTAATGAGGACGCAAATATCTCGCTCTTCCTCTCTCTCGGAGCTTTCCTAATGAAAAAGAACTTATCGGTTTTTCTTGGTGCACTTGCTTTCTGCACTACTCTTTTCACACCGACCTCCTGGGCTTACGCGCAGGATGGCGGCGAATATAAGATTCGCCTCGACCAGCCACAGCAGGTTATCAAGGGACTCGGCTTCGAAATTCAGAGCGACAGCATCGGTTCACTAAACCTGGGCATGCCGGAAGAGGTTGTGGCAGTGCCACACGATCTGACCCCTTCGGAAAAAACCCGGCTCTATAAAGAAATGCTGCGCGGTTTTCGTTACACGCGGCTCGCATTGGGTTTGTATGTGCGCGGTTTAGATCCAGAGCAGAAGCACATCATCGAGCGCTATCCCGGACAGATGAAGGACCTGGCGACGATGCAGAAGGTCGCCGGCATTGAGGGTTTCGATGTAGAGTACTGGTCCGCTGCCCCCTTCTGGAAGAGTGGCAAGAGCTTTTATGGCGGCACCGTAGCGTCGCATACTCCGGAGTTCTTTGATGCTTTCTCGACCGCGATGGTGGACGACGTGCGCTATCTGCAGTCACACGGTTTGACGGTTTCGATGTGGGGTCTGCAAAATGAACCCGTCTTCGGCATGACACCTCTGAATGGCGGCGCGGATGGAAAGACGCTGGTAACGAAGATGCCCTACGGCATAGGCTACTACAGCCCGGAGGACTATGCCACGACGCTGAAGTACACCATACCCAAGCTGCGCGCTGTGCTGCCGAATCTGCATATCCACGCAAACAGCTGGGACGGACCCGCAGGCCCCTATGCTGAAGAGATACGAAAGGATCCCGCGCTTCTGAAAAATATCGACGCCTGGACCTGGCATCAAGTGGGCGAGAACTCGAACACACAGATCGACCTCCAGGCGAAGTACATGAAGGGCGCAGGGGGCAAACCGGTTTACTCAAACGAGTTCGAGTATCAGCCGAGAGACCTGAAGAAGATTGATTCACCCTTCATGAACACAGGGCAGTCTCTGATGAACTGGATGGTGTTTGAAAATTCACCAACGTGGTTCTGGCTGCATGCCCTGAAACCAGTGACCAATCTCGAGGCGACCGGATATGCGCTTGGTTTCTGGCGTCCCGCAGGCGTGTTGAAGAACAATCTGCGCCCTGCCCTGCAGGCTGGCCATTGGGAGTTCAATGCAGAAAACTGGAATGCACTGGCAGGGTTTCTGAAGTATCTGCCGTGGGACTCCACCCGCTTCACGGTAGAAGAGAGCGTGGTTCAGCACGATCAGCGGATTCTGGTCTGGCGAACGAAAAAGGGCAAGATGGGGATTGTTGTTTCGAACCGTGGAACAAAGCCCTATACCTTCCACCTGACGGCCGCTGACAAGCTCTCTCTTACCGGGCATCGTTATACGGTGAAGGCGCTGGACGTCGCCCTGGGTAAAAAAGCTGGAAGCGCCGTGGATCTCACCGTTGAACCTCAGTCCTACGAGTTCTGGATTGGGCGTTGAGTCAGCGTTACGAACAAAGCATATAGACGACAAAGGTGCTCGCTTTCAACGAGCACCTTTTGTCGTTTTACCGTACCGCTCTAACTTCGTAGGATTCACCAGCCTTCGGGGTAAACGAAAATCCACGGAGAGCGGGCACTGCCTGGACTTCCACTCCCTTGCTGCTGGTGACATGGATCCCCTTCCATGGAGTTCCAGCGGGAAGACCACGTACATGCACACTGAAAGCTTTCGGGCTATCCGGCAGAGTCTGCGAGACGATGGCGTCCTGCGCTACCGGGTAAATGCACGCCACGACCTTACCTTCGATCTCTTCCAGAGTCACTCCTGAGCCTCCGATGAAGAGCGGCGTCTTCCCTGCAGGAAGAGCAAAAGACTTTAACGTCTGTCCGCCAGAATAAAGTTTGCCGGTGTCAAAATCCATCCACTGCCCTTTAGGCAGATAGATGTCGCGGGTCGTGGCGCTCTCATAGTCCTGGCCGTAAAGCGGTGTCGCCAATACTGCATCCCCGATCATCCATTCGTAGCCGCGTTCCGTAGCGTTTTCTCGCCCGTAAGCCTTTGGGTCATCCGGGAAAGCGATCGGAAGCGGCGTCATCGTCCATGGGTATCCGTCCGTTGCGAACTTGCGTGCATTGCTGAAAAGGTAAGGGGCAAAGCGCGCGTGCAACTTTGCAGAGTCAAGCATCACTTTCGCGACCTTCGGGGCGAAGCTCCACGGCGGTTCACCCATTCCCATTGAACTATGCAGAGCAGCCCATTGTGCATTGCGCATCATGTAGGTTTCCATCTTCGCGGTACGCTGCGTGGAGAAGTGGTTTTCCCCAAAGGTGCCACCAACGATATCCGGGTATACAAGTGGAAATCCTGCATAGGCCAGCGCAAGCGAATTTACGGGACCGCGGTCCTGATCCTGGTTGTAGTTGAAGTCGTTAATGCGGTGGAGATCGCCGTTGGAAGATAGATAGCCATTGCGTTCAATGATCAGTTTGTTGTCCTCCATAAGTCGGTCGTTCGTGGGATCGACCTTGTCATCGCGCAGGCTATATCCGTCGTAGCCGTAAAAATCCTCTTTGTAACCGTCTACACCATAATCATTCCATTTCTTTACCAACTCCATGTACCAGTCGAGCGCTTCGGGTTTGTGCGCCTCCAGAAGGTAGTAAGGCATCTTTGGCCAACCACCTCTGAATATCTGGGGCTGTCCATCTTTCTTGATGAAGTACCCCTTCTCTACACCCTCTTTCGAGTAGGGGCCGGTGGTGATGAAGGTGATCCGGAGACCAAGCATGGTCTTCAGCTTTTCGTCATGAAAGTGTTGCATGAGGGCTTTTGGGTCTGGATACTTTTCCTTATCCCACAGACCGAAGCTGGTTGTCTCATGCATCTCCGGAGGCGCGGGCCAGAAGCCGGAACCGATGACAATCCACTTGAGCGGATATCCTTCGGCGAGATAGCGGTCGATGCTTTCGCGGTCTGTCTTTGCGTTGGTCTCCCAGCCGAGCGCGCCGAATGCCTCCCATCCCACACCGAAAGCCTCGTACTTTGGCATCATGACCTTGAACCCTGCCACGTTACGGGCCTTGAGATATTCCGCATAAATTTGGTGCGGATCTCCAAAGAAATAGTGCATTGGGACCTTTGCACCTGCATGGGCCACGCCTTGTACGATCTGTTCCTGTGAAGTATGGACGATTTTCGTGAAGGGATCGATGAGAAGTGCGGCGAAGTTCTGTTTGGGATAGATGACGAAATTGCTGACGAGCCGGGTCAGTCCCTGCCCTGAGAGGAAAGTGTCATCGGAGAAGCCGCTGACATCGGTATTGAACTGTTTGTTGGCCAGAGTCGAGAATTTCTTCTGTTCCACTGCATGATCGGCGAGTCCATATGCGGGAGCAGCGCCCGCTGTAACGAAGCGAACCTCCTCGCCCGGATGGGCGGGCTCCGCGACGAGTTCCGCATGGTGCGCGCTGAGTGTCACAGTGATCTTGACCGTGCCGCCGATCGCACTGCTGCCGTTGAGAACACAAGTTGGCGCAGAACACGTGCTCTGAGGGTCCAGGTTTACTGGACTTCCTGCGAGCATGAGGCCCGCAACAGGATCCGCAGAGACGACGCTCTTCCCATCTATGGTGAAGCTGTACCGAAATCCCTTGCGGTTGACCTCGAAGATGAGGTTTCCACTGGAAAGTTTGATGGTTTGGCCGGTCTGTGCCGAAGCCGCCAAACCACTTAACAAGGCTATTGCTAGAGTGGTTTTAGCGAATCTCGTTCCCTTGGACATACACTTGATCACGAAGTAGACCCCCTTGCGGCGTTCCATCTCATAGCAGAACGCCACACTCCGGCATCTTACTCATGGACAGGTTTAGCGCTTAACATTTACTCTTTCGATGGAATCGTTGGCAAGTGTAAACCGCATTCCAGTAGTTTGCTCGATTGAGGGAACCCGTCTCACATGACCTTACAGATCAGTTCGTCCTTAGCCCGTTCGCTTCCCCAGATCGACCTGAATGCAGACCTCGTGATCGTAGGCGGTGGACTCTCCGGAGTCTGTGCCGCAATTACCGCTGCCCGCCAGGGGATCCAGGTACTGCTGGTACAGGACCGTCCCGTGCTTGGAGGAAACGCATCGAGCGAAGTGCGCCTCTGGGTGCTCGGAGCCACCTCGCACATGGGCAACAACAATCGCTGGGCGCGAGAGGGCGGTGTGATCGACGAGCTGCTCGTTGAAAACATGTGGCGCAATCCTGAAGGAAACGCAGTCATATTTGATTCGGTGCTACTCGAATTTGTTATTCGAGAGCCGAAGATCCAGCTATTGCTGAACACGGCAGTGGACGAGGTTGAATTGGGCGCGGACGGCGCGATCACTGCAGCAAGTGCTTTCTGTAGTCAGAACCAGACCCGCTACCATATGATGGCACCACTCTTCTGCGATGCTTCTGGAGATGGGATTCTCGGCTTTCTGGCTGGCGCGGCGTTTCGTATGGGTGCGGAAGCGAGCAGCGAATTTGGCGAAGCCCTCGCACCTGAGATCGCGACGCAGGAGATGCTTGGGCATTCTCTCTACTTCTATTCGCGCGATACCGGCAGACCGGTGAAGTATGTGCGGCCGGAGTTCGCACTCGAAGATATTACAAAGATTCCCCGCTTCCGCGAACTGCGCGTGACGGATTCAGGCTGCCGGCTTTGGTGGCTTGAGTATGGCGGTGCAATGGACACGATTCATCAGACGGAAGAGATCAAATGGGAACTCTGGCGAGTCGCGTACGGCGTCTGGAACTACATCAAGAACTCGGGCGAGTTCCCTGACGCTGAAACCCTCACCCTGGAGTGGGTGGGAATGATTCCTGGCAAGCGTGAGAGTCGCCGCTTTGAAGGAGATCTAATATTGACCCAGAGCGACGTGGTGGAACAGAAGACCCACTTCGACGCTGTGAGCTATGGCGGCTGGGCCATCGACCTTCATCCATCGGATGGCGTCTTCAGCGCAAAGCCCGGATGTACGCAGTGGCACAGTAAGGGCGTTTTCCAAATCCCGTACCGTACGATGTACTCGAAGAATGTGCCGAACCTGTTTATCACGGGACGAATCATCTCTGCTTCACATATCGCGTTCGGTTCCACACGTGTGATGGCGACGTGTGGACATAACGGGCAGGCGGTCGGTATGGCCGCCGTGTTGTGTACGGAAAAGAAATTGTCGCCTCGTGACCTTACTGAGCCGGAGCGTATGCAGACGCTGCAGCAGCGTCTGCTTCGCAGCGGCCAGCACATTCCTGGCGTTGTGGCTGATGGCCTGGGAGACAAGGCACGTATGGCAACGATCTCTGCCTCGAGTACGCTTGTGCTGGCTGCACATCCCGCGAGCGACGAGAGCACAGTTTTGGACAAGCCGATGGCCCTTCTTCTTCCCTTTGAAAAGGGTCCCGTACCCACCGTCACGCTGAAGGCGACGGCAAAGGAACCGACCAGCCTGCGGGCGGAGCTTTGGATCGCGAGCCGCGAAGGAAATACTACTCCCGACATTTTCCTCGCAAAACTGGAAATCCCTATCGCTCCAGGAGAGATGCAAGATATCCCAATCTTCTTCCGCGCAGAGATGCCCCGCGCGGCGTACGCGTTCGTCACGCTGGCAGCGAATCCACTGATCTCACTGGCTTCCAATGATGAGTACCTGACCGGCATTCTAACGCTCTCGCAAAAGATGAACGCAGCCGTGGCAAAGAGCCTCGTCCAAACGCCACCGGAGAGCTCTGGCGTGGATACTTTCGCTTTCTGGCTGCCAGACCGCCGCCCCGCAGCGCGGAACCTGGCGGTGGCGATCACTCCGCCTCTCACGGCCTTTTCTGCGACCAATGTTGTGAACGGATTTGCACGCCCGTGGGATGCAACTAACGCATGGCTGCCAGCGCGGGACGATAGAAACCCGAAGCTTACGTTTACATGGCCTGAGCCGCAAACGATCAGCACGGTAGAGATCACCTTCGATACGGACTACGATCATCCGATGGAGTCTGTACTGATGGGGCATCCGGAACGCGTCATGCCGGGATGCACCACCTCGTTTGAAGTCTGCGCTGCAGACGGTACCTTGTTGGCACGTGTAGAGGAAAATCATCAGACACGTTTCACACTCAAATTGAACCAACCAATTGAAACATCGAGCATAACGCTTACGTTGCTTGCCCATGGGCCAGCCCTGCCGGGCATCTTTGAAGTACGTTGCTACTAAGGGAGTTCTAGATGTCAGAGGAGTTGGAGCCGGTTCCCGCATCTCCCCGCAGACAGTGGCAGCTTCTTCTCCTGCTGTTCCTCGTCGCACTCATTAACTATTTCGACCGCCAAAGCCTCTCCGTCGTCGCTCCGCGATTTCAGGCAGAGCTCCATCTGAGCGAACAGGGGTATGGCCATATCGTCTCCCTGTTTCTCTTTGCTTCGGCCATCGCGTATGCGATTGCCGGATTCATCTCCGACCGGCTGGGAACTCGGCGATCCATGGCATTGTTTGTCGGATGGTGGTCTCTTGCGGAAGCGGCCACAGCCTTCGCTACATCTGCCTTGCACCTCGGCGTCGCGCGGTTCTGCCTTGGACTAGGGGAGCCCGGTCTCTGGGTAGCCGCGCCGAAGGCTGTTGGTGAGTACTTCGAAAAGCCGAGACGCGGCCTTGCCATCGGGATCTACACGATGGGCGCAACCGTCGGTGCAGTAGTGGCTCTACCTGCCATCGCCGCAATTACGACGCACCTTCCATGGCGGTCAATCTTTCTGATCGACGGCATTGCCGGGCTGATCTGGCTTCCCTTCTGGTTCTGGTGCTTTCGCCGTGACAGTAAAACGATACCGGCAGCGACGAGGATAAAGGTGACTACCGGCTCCGGACTTCGCGCTGTCTTTGCGCGTTCCTCTACGTGGAAGCTGATGGTTGCCCGCGGCATCACCGATCCGGTTTGGTACTTCTATCTCTTCTGGTTTCCGAAGTATCTATTGAGCGCGCGGCATCTTACGCTGCCGGAGGTCGCGCACCTCGGATGGGTCGTATATCTGGCTGCGGGGGTTGGAACACTTGCCGGAGGACTGTTCTCTGGAGTGCTGATTCGCAAAGGCGTTCGCGTAGGCGTTGCATATCGGTACACGATGTTGATCGCAGCCCTGCTCATGCCGCTAAGTCCATTCTGTGCGCTGGTATCAACGAGCACTGTCGCAATTGTGATCGCGTCCGTCATCGCCTTCGCACATATGAGCTGGCTGGTTACGCTGACGGCTACGATTGTGGAGTTGTATCCGCCCAGTCTCGTGGGTAAAGCCGCTGGCTTGATCGCGGCGGGAAGCGGTTTCGGCGGAATGCTCTCCAGCGAGATCGTTGCATGGTTCGTCACGCATGGAGGCTATCGCCCCGTGTTCTTCATGATGGCACTGCTTCACCCGATTGCGATTGCGCTTCTCTGGCCCGCTTTCACCAGCAGACCAGAGAGTACGATAGAAGTGATTGTGTAGGCTACGGAAGTTCGGTAGCGAAGAGCTTCTGCACAACGCTCCAGCTGTCCCGGTGTTCGCGATCGAGATTTACAACTCCCCAGGAGCGGATGCCATTCGCTGGCGTACCTGCGATGAGGGAGCGGTAATCGTTCCAAGTCCAGAGCGATCCACCAATCATCCATGGCCGTGCCTTCATGGCTTCGACTGCCTCCATGATGTCCTTGATGCGTTGCGGATCGTGTAGACCAGGTTCACCCATCTTTCCAAATTCTGTAACGAAGATGGGCTTGTCCGGATAAAGTGTGTGAACGCGATCAAAGCTCTTCGCATAGTTGCCGTAGATATTGATCGAAACAAAATCAGAGTATTGACTGGCTTCGTCCATTCCGGTTTTGACCACGCTCTCCTGCGTAAAGCGAGATGCAAAGGTGATGAGACGCGTTGGATCAACCCCCAGCGTAAAAGCACGCATGTCGCGCGTCCAGTCTATGCCATCCTTTGTGTAGGACTCGTACTCGTTGCCAACACTCCACGCGATCACGGAGGGATGATTCCAGTCCTGCTCCATCATCTCGCGGTGCTGCTTCTTCCAGCGTTCACGAATCTCCGGATCGGCCATCTGCCATGCGCTCATATTCCAGTTCCCTGCTTCGGGGATGAGGAGCATTCCATGCTCATCGGCGAAGTCCAGAAGTGCGGGCGCCTGCGGATAATGTGCGATGCGCATCATACGCATGTTGACTGCAAGCATATCTGTCATATCGCGCTGGATGATCTCATCTGATTCGCGCAAACCCTCTTTCGCATCTTCGCTGACGCGGTTTGCACCGAAGAGATAGACGGGCTTTCCGTTGAGTAGAAGTTGCGTCCCCTTCACACGAACCTCTCGCACGCCAATCTTCGCATGCGTTTCATCGCCCGGTATCTCGAGCTTCGCGTCGTAGAGAAACGGATCTTTTACGCTCCAGAGGTGTGCGCTTTTGAGGGTTCCGCTCCATGTGACTTCAGCGTCACCGCCCACCGGAATTGGGGCCTTCTTGAAACGGATCTCCATCCCGGCAACTGAACCGTGGATGTCCGCCATTACCCGCGATCCGCCAGCGTTATGAAGACGCGCACTTACTTTCAAGGTTGCTGCACCGGTAGTAAGGTCGGGCTTGGCGTCGACCTTCATACCTAGGAGATAGACTGAGTCCGTGATCAACAAACTTACGGGCCGAACGATGCCACCGTAGGGCATCCAGCCCACGATGGTCCCTTTGCTCACCGATCCATAGATTGGATAATCTTTCGAGACGTGACTCGTTGCAATGGCCGGAATGCTCGATACGGTTGGAGTGTTATTCACCTCAAGCATGAGGTGGTTCTGTCCCGTCTTGAGCAGCTTTGTTACCTCAAACTCAAAGGGTGTGTATCCACCCTCGTGCGTCCCAAGGCGACGACCGTTGAGCCATACTGTAGCAACGTCGTAGACTGCATCAAAATGTAGACGTACCACCTGACCGGGCTTGACTTCCGGCGCCGAAAAATCGTGCTCATAGGTTGCGACACCAATGTACTTACGGTATTCGCTCATGGCTGGCCAGCAGTGCGGGACTGTGACAGCGATGGGCTTTTCTTCCAGCGTTGTGCGGAAGGTCCATCCCTGTCCACCCAGATCAACCTTTGTGGCTGCGACGGCTGTGACGCTGACCGACGCAAAGAGCAAGCTTCGTGCGATTGATGAAAAGACGCGCTTGGCGATTTCGAAAGTCATAAATTCCTTTAGATATAGTCCTCTATAAAAATGGGCAGTAAGGACGATGTCCATACTGCCCGTGGAGAAGTACAGCAGTTAGAAAATGAACTTAGCAGCAAGCTGAATCGAGCGGGGATCAGCTGCGGAGGTGATGACTCCGAATGAACCGCTGGTATTCGGTCCACCGCCTACGCCGTTCCCGTTTACTACGGGATTCGCTGAAGCAGCAAAGGTCGTACCCGGCAAACCGTAGTTGACATGGTTCAGGACATTGAAGGCTTCCGCACGCAACTGAAGTTTGAGTCGTTCCGTGATCTCGGTCGTTTTGAAGAGAGAGAAGTCAAAGTTTTCTGTTCCCGGGCCACGTACGTGAGGCAAGGTACGGGGCACATTTCCAAAGGTGTAGTCCGAGGGATTCTGGAAGGCCGCCTTATTGAACCAGGCATTACGTGTCTGATTCGGAACCGACACAGACTGTCCGGGTACATAATTTGGGCGGGTTGCCAAAGGAGCGTTCGCGCCGGTGATCGTCAAGGGCGTTCCTGTCTGAAGTACCCCAATCAAGTTCACCTGAAAGCCCCCGATCACACGATCGATGAAGGCGTTGTGAGCCGAGAAGCGCTGGTTACGACCGAAGGGGAGGTTATATAGTGCACTCACTGTCAGGCGCTGTGAAACGTCCGACGGATCAAGACCATACTCTGCGCGGCGATTGAATGAGTTCTGGTAACCATTGTTCGCCGCAATGCCGTTGAGGTAAGAGAGAGGCGAAGCAATACTATCGGTAAGTAGCTTGCCCATTGTGTAACCGAAGAGAAGCGTTAGTCCGGTGCGGGCCTGACGTTGAGCGGAGAGCTCCAGATAATGCGCGATCAGATTGCCGTCATGAGGATTCGTGACCGTCACAGTGTTGTAATAAGGAAAAGCCAGAAGCGATTGTTGACGTGTGATCGTCGCGCCACCCGGTGCGCCTGGATAAGGATTTGCTACGGCCTGACGAAGGGCTGTCGTTCCGAGCGACGCGTACTTCGGATCGAGTTGGTTGATGTTGTATCCGCCTGCGACCAGGTGGACTCCATGGTTGCCGACGTACGTCGCCTGCAGAACGATATCGTAAGGAATCTGACGCTCAACGCTGAGTGTGTACTGCTGGGACGACGGTGTTTTTGAGTAAGCAGGAACAAACGAAACGGCCTGTGCCAGGAAACCTAGTGGGCCCAATGCGGATCCCAGGGGTTGAATTGGATTTGTGGGAAATCCGTTTCTGAACTGAAAGGCCACAAGCCGGGCGTCGTTGCCTGGGGGATTGTATGTCGTCGATGTCGACGAAAAGCCATTGGTCAGGCCGGTGTAGATCGAGTTGAAGGTAAGCGGATAGTAGATGCCGAAGCCACCGCGTAAAACAGTCTTCCCGTCGTTCGTCACACGCAACGCGAAGCCCACGCGAGGACCAAAGTCCTTGTAGTTCTCCTGTACGAAGTTACGGCCCAATCCACCGGTGTTAGCGTACTGCATAATACCCGTGAATACGCCGCTGGTTGCCGTCGGATTAAAGTTACTGTATCCGTTGTTTTGCTCGAACGGCTGTTGCTGATAGTCGTAGCGTATCCCCAGGTTCAGGGTAAGTCTGTCCGTCGCCTGCCAGTCATCCTGGAAGAAGAAAGATGTGCTGAAAGCACGGTCTGTCTCGCCCGTATTTGTAGCAATGTTGGCAGCGCTTACGGCTCCGGCCAGGAACGTTGCATAGGTGCTTCCGCTATTGGATGGAAATGCCGCGGGCGCCGCTGCACCGGATGGATTCGTCGTGAGAGCCGCCGCAAAATTGAAAGTCCCGGAAGGAGCATTGCGCTGCAGATTGCTGCCGATGTTATACCTCAGGTCTGTTCCAAAGGTGAGAGAGTGACGGCGCACAATCTTCGTGACCGTGTCTGTGATCTGGGGATTGGTATAAGTGCGATACCCGATGGTCTGGTTCGAAGCAGGAAGACCGTTGGCTACCGTCGGTACTGCAAAGTTCGGAACGCTGCTCGGGAGTCCGAGTTGCTGGGGCCAGTTCTGACCAGCGCTCGCCGCCTGGAAGGGGAACTCCTGGCGTGTAACGGATAGGCGAATGTCGTTGATCAGAGTGGACGAGAAGGTGTGCGTATCGCCTACGGTCAAACTCTTGATCAGATAGGTGTCGTAGCGATTCGCGATGATCGGATTTGGATAGTACGTTCCTCCACCAGTTCCCCCGTTGGTGAATGCCTTGTAATAGGCAAAACGACCAAAGACGGTATCCTTATCCGTGATCCTGTAGTCGACCCGGCCCAGTGCCTGTCGCATGCTGTTTTCGCCACGCTGCACGAAGAGAAAATTATTTGTGTTCGTGAACTGATTGGTTGGTGTGGTGTTGGGCAAAGGATAAAAAGCGTTCTGGTATGCAACGGACACAGGATCGAGATTCGTGATCTGGTTGTTGACATACGGCGTACGCGTCGCGATGTTATTAGGTCCAATCACGGTCGTAAACGGATTGTAGAGCTGAATTTTGTTACCATTTGCGTCCGCCAGACCGGAAAAATCTCCTTGACGCTGAGCCGCTGTGGGAACGGTAAGGTACTGAGGATTTCCCTGGATAAAGCGGTACTCTTCATAGTTTCCGAAGAAGAAGGCACGATCTTTATAAATTGGCCCACCTAGCGCGCCGCCGAACTGGTTGTAACGAAGAATTGGTTTGCGCACGGAAGCTGCAGCGAACGCATTGCGTGCGTTGAAGGCGTCATTGCGCAGGAACTCGTACACAGAGCCGTGAAACCCATTAGCTCCGGAGCGGCTCACTAGATTCACCACACCGCCTAGGGTGAAGCCATACTGAGCCGAAAACACTCCGCTCTGGACCTTGAACTCTTGGATCGCGTCTACCGTTGGGTTGATCGCGATCTCTCCTGTGGTCGCGGAGAGATTGTTCTGGCCGTCGAGAATATACGAGTTGGATCCAGTGGGCGAACCATTGATCGAGATGGCAGAGAGGTTCGTTCCGCGATTGGCAAAGCCCGACTGAGACACCGTCGTGTTCACACGGACACCAGGCGTCAGCGTTGTAAGCGCGATGGTGTTCCGGCCATTCAGAGGGAGCTCTTCGATGGACTTCTGACCAATGACTGCGCCAAGTGTTCCGCTAGTTGTGTCGAGTACAGCTTGTGACGCTTCAACCGTCACTGTAGTGTCCACGCCGCCAATCTTCAATTCGAGATTTGCTTCAACACGCGAACCCACGGTCACGGCAATACCAGTGGAAGAGGAGGTTGAAAACCCTTGCTTCTTTACGGTGACCTTGTAGTTGTTGCCGAGCACGAGAGGTGGGGAGTTGTAGAATCCTGCGTCGTTGGTCGTGAGTGTGATCACAGTTTGGCGGTCGAGATTCTCGATATCGACCTGCGCGTCAGCAACCGTTCCGCCGGACGCGTCCCGAACGGTTCCGATAATGTTTCCCGTGCTCTGCTGCGCGAGCAGCGGCGCCGTGCTTAGGCCCACCATGACGGCGAATGCAAGGAAGAGATATGCCGTGGGATGTTTGAATTTCGAGTACGCCTGGCTCATAAAGTTAAACATGTATTGCTCCTGGGTATTTCTCTAAATCTGCCGCTCACTGGCGACTTCGTATCTTCCGTGCCTAGCGCGCCGTCCAAAACTCGAACGACTGCGGTGGCACTGTAATAGCAACTTCTTTTTCCATGCTCTTCCGTCCGACGGGTACGTCCAACGCCGTCACGGTATAACGGTGTCCGTCCAGTAAAGTCACTTTTGCTCCGGAAAGGTGAAAGGTGAACGGTTCTGTTCCACGGTTCGAGAGGGCGATGCCCACCTTGCCTGCCTTCGTGCGCCAGACAAGAATCCTCTGGTCGCGCTGCACAGAACTCTCTTCGACAGTAAGTCGCGTTGAGTCCCATGGCAGATACTTGAGAAATCCAGCAACCGCATTCCAGTTATGCGGATTGAACTCCCAATGGCCCGGTTGGAGATCGGGGCGGAGGTTCTGTTTGAGTTCACCGGCGGGTCGCCAGAAACCCAGAGCGTATCCCGTCGCCTCCAGATTCGTTACTGGCTTCAGCGCGTGAATCCAGTACCAGACCGGGGAATTTTCGAAGACCATCCAATTCATCAACGCCTGGCCGGTGTTCATGAAGTAGTCCTCGACCTTCATGTTTTTATCCCAGGGTTGGTATTCAAACTCGTTCTGATAAACCGGTTTTCCCCCCGCGCCACTCAGGTACTTATCACGGAGGTCGATCTGGTCGTTCGAATTGTGACCGATCTGATGCCATGTCCATGCATCAATGTTTTTGAGAAGCTCGGGGTCTTTGCGAATCTCTGCCGCATAAGGACCTGCCGGACCATCCCAACTTGGTGCGTGGATCTCAACGCCTGGGAGAAGGGCGCGGATCTTGGGTACCGCCGTCTGCAGGACGGCGGCATAATCCTTCGGAGTGTAGGAGCACGTCGCGTAAGACTGCGCTGCAGCGCCCTGCTTGCTAGGGTTATTGTTCTGGACAAGATGTCCAACGACAGGTTCGTTTTGCAACCCCCACTGGGCGATGCGCAGCCCTTTGCCCTGCAGATACTTGAGGTCATCTACGAGCGCGTCACTGAACGCATTCAGAAACTCAGGATCACTTCCAGCGATCGTGCCGCCATAGTAAGACTTGTTCTTTTTCCAATACGGGGCTGGAGACCAATACTCCACGTCGTAGCCCTCAAAGCCGGAGACCTGCTGCATCGTGCGAAGGTCATCCATCTGCCCGGGAAAACGCTCTACGATGTGCTTCTTCTCCTCGTCGTTACCGCGCAGATACAGTCCCATCGCGAGACGCGCGTACCGGAAACCGTGCAGCATCTCCTTATAGAACCGCGTCTTCTCCTCCGGGGTGAGATCGTGCGGCACCGACATAATCTCTTCCGGCATACCAGCATTGCCAGAGCCAATGCTGTCGCTTTGAATCTCAAACCCGAGGCCCTTGATGACTTGCTGGGGTTGGTCGGGCCTGATTCTATATAAGGCGCTTTGCTGGGCGCAGGCGAAGGCACTCCCCGTACAGATGAGGACGGATGCGAACCGGAAAATCTGCTTCATGCCGAATTGAGAGAACAGCAGCATAGAGATCGCTTTGGCCTTGGGTTAATCGATTAACGTTGACGCGAGAAGACTAGTTATCGCCGCGTTCTGTTGTCAAGACTTTTCAGTAGGTCCTTATCTCATACACTGCAGCGGAGGCGTCGCCGTTGGTCGCGAGCACAATAATGCGCAGTTTTTGTGTCGAGACAGGAACGGGCAATATGTGAACTCTGCGACGCTGGTAGTTCTCGCGAACCTCCAACACCTTGCTCCACGCTCCATCGATCGAGACCTCGATGACATAATCGCGTACACACTGCGGATCGCGATAAAACGGCGCATACGCGTGGTATTCGCGAAGGAGATGACCTGCGAAGGTAAGCTCAATGGAGGTCAGCTTCTGCTCGTCTTTCCAAGCAAGCTCCAGCCACTGCGGGAACGCCTGTGAGGGATCGCTCCGCCAGAGATTTGTTCCTACGTAGGGTCTCGTGTGGCCGCTGAGAACATTGATGGCAGCAAAACTCGCCTGCGGTGGGTCAACGCGCATGGCAAGGGTGACGCCACTGGAATAGCGCCGCATTCTTCCCGGAGCCATCTCGAACGCTGAGACATGTCCGGGCTCAATCGCGCCCGCAACATGCCACGCAACATAGGGATTGGGCAAGAGATCCAAACGGAGGTAACCCTCTCGGGGAAGATCTACCTCTGCGGGAACTTCAAAATCGATCCATTGCTTCTGCCCGGGTGGAACCGAAATCTCACCTGCCGCAACCTCCATGGAATCATCCACACGATAGTCCCAGACGTGCTGCACCTTCATCAGACGAACGCTGACGGGCTGTGCAACAGAACCGGTGTTAGACAAGCAGAAGCCCACACGTCGAAGTCTTTCACCGCCAAGTGCTAACCACTGGCCGCGCCTCTGGATGAGCTCTTCGCGCAGAGGGACGGCCTGGTCACGCCAAAAGCTAAGGCCCTCATGGGCTCCCACCGTGTCGGGGCCGATTCCTTCGAAGCGAGCTTCGGTAGAAGCTGACACAAAGGCTCTTCTCGCCTTGTCTTCCGAATCGTCATTTTTTACGTTCGGCAGAAAACATCCGTCCCGTAGAAGCTGCTGCTGCACTTCCGTGTAGTGCGAGGCGCAGACCGAGGCGAGATCCAGTTCCCGCTTTACGGCAACGCCCGCCGCAACGCCCGCCGCCTGTCCCATGAGGGCGGTGGTTGCCATAACGCGGACGGTTGCTAGCGCGCAATGTGTCGCACTCACGTTGCGTCCTGCCATCATCAGATTGTCGATGTCTTTCGACACAAGCATGCGGAGGGGAATTCCGTAAGGGCCGGCGTAGGAGCGCGAGGCATATTCGCTGACCTCCGAATATCCTTCTGCACTTGCTGGTTCGCTCGTTGCAGCCAGCAGCCCTCCAGGGGTGTGAATGTCGATGAACCAGCCACCAAACGCAATCTCGTCTTTGTGTACGGTGCATCGGATGGCGTCCCATTCATTCATGAGGTAGAGGCCCATCACGCGGCGGCTCTCGCGCTTCCCGGGCACTTGACCGATCCAATCCAGAGCGTAGTTCTCTGCCAGCTTCATGGTTTTGGGATCTTTGTTTTTGATCCAGTCCCATACGCCAAGCGTGTGGCGCGTCAACTCGTGACGAATCACCTCGGCCTCATGAATCGTGTCGTAGGGCACACCGATTTCGATCCACCAGTATCCACCACGGATCTCTTTAGGAAGACGTCCCTGATCATAAAAATAACGTCCATCCTGATGCTCGATCGCCCAGGATGGAAGCTTGAAGGGAGCAGGTCTACCCATGTCTTTCGTCTTGAAATGGATCGAATTTCCCATGATGTCGCCGTTGGCTTCGGCGGGAGCGTGCGGCTCGTTAAACTCTGCCTTGCCTTCGCTTCCCATGCGCCATTCGCAACCCGCTTCTGCGGCAACGATGCTGTCGCCAGTGCAATCGATGAAGATTTTGGCCGCCAGAGAAAGGTCAACTTCAGCGTTGCCCACACGGCATTCCACCGACTTCAGTTCCCTCCCTTCAACGACTACGCCCAGGACGGCGGTATTCAGATGAAGTGTCAGATTCGCAGTCTCCTGCACGAGGTCATAGATGGTCAGGTCCCAAACTGAGTTAGTCCATCCGTTTTCGAAGATCGCTTCATGGTTCGTAGCGCGTTCTTCTATAAGCAGCTCCGACACAATACCGGTCTCCCGCGCATAGGCGTGAAAGGCGGCGGCGCCGTGGGGTGTGACCCGCACCTCAGAGGAACTGTTTCCGCCCAGTACCGGCCTGTCCTGCACGAGACACGTCTTTGCCCCTGTGCGCGCTGCTGCAATTGCCGCGCTTACTCCCGCGAGCCCACCACCACATACCACTACGTCGTACTCTTCCCTGATCTGCTTCATACTCTCTGTCTTTCTCCTGAAATCTTTACTGAACCTGTTCTGCTCTGCGGATCGCTGGCCGCAACCTTGTGTACAAGATGAGGGCTGCGATGGGATGCATCACCGCCATGATGAGGAATGCTGGCCGATAGCCGTGGTTTTGAATCGTGCGAGAGATTAACCCCGCAGAGATAAGTCCGCCGATTGCGCTGGCCGCACCGATCATTCCCTGCACCGTAGTCGCCATGACCTTAGGGAAAAGATCGAGCGCCATCGTTGTGACGTTCGTCATCCACGCCATATGACAGAGAGCAAGCAGAGAAAGCAGGGCGATTGCCGCGTTTGAGTTGTGTAGAGAGGGCACAATGGACAGGCTGAGCATGCATACTGCCGCAGGCAGCATCACACAAAACCGAGCGCCTAGCGTCCCGCGTGTTGGTACGAGGTTGCTGGAGAGCCATCCACCGGCAAGCGAACCGACATCTGCGCCGACATAGAGCACCCACAGGCTTGCACCGATGGCCGTAAGACTCATGCCGTGGCTCTCCTGCATGTACTTGGAGACCCAGAAAAGGAAGAAGTACCAGACAGAGTCCGTCATCATCCGTGTACCCAGCATCTCCAGGATGTACGGTTGCTTCAAAACGACGCGCCAGGGTGTAGCTGGAACTCGCTCCGTCACAATTACATCAACGGGATCGCGGTAGATTAAAAACCACAGAAGGGCGATGACTAATCCGATGGCACCGGTGGCGATGAACGCGCTCCGCCAGCCATAGCGGATCGTGAGGGCGGCCGTCAGGGGAACGGCGATGGCTGCACCCAAGGTTCCGCCCATACTGTAGATGCCTACGGCAAGCGCGCGCTCTTTCGCAGA